>Ga0208185_1000204_pt1 | contig 37419 bp, 53 predicted proteins | sample EasRivMeERMLT700_FD_187532 | JGI IMG/M metagenome (GOLD analysis project Ga0208185, IMG submission 187532) | Soil microbial communities from meander-bound floodplain in the East River, Colorado, USA - East River MetaG ERMLT700 (SPAdes) (version 2) | ecosystem: Environmental > Terrestrial > Soil... | reverse complement strand
CTGTTGCCACTGGAGCAACTGGAGATTGGTGACCGGGATGGTCATCGTCTGCATGGTGCCACTCAGCACCGAGCGGCGGGTAATGGTCAGCATACGACCTCCTTGCGTGCCCCCGGCGGCCAGGGCCTGCCCTGGACGTGTGTCATCCAGGGGCGGGGGGTGTTAGGGTGCGGAGCGTTTCAGCAGCTCCGTCGTTTGCTGGTGGATATCCCGCGCGATGCGGCTCATCTCCACCGTATATTTGCCCAGGATGGCGAAGCACACCAGCATGCCCACCGTCAAGACGATGAGGGTATATCCCATCAGGGACTCGGTGCTGGCGAGGCTCGTGATGGCATCCGCCAGCTGTTGCACAATCTTGGGGTCCATCAGCACGCCTCCCTGGCCTGCCCCGGAGCCCCATCCGGTGGCGCAGGTCTGGGCGTCTCAAAGTACGCCGTTTTACATTTGGCACACTGCCGGATCTCGACCTTACGGGGAATCCAGGTGTGGCCACAGCGTTGGCAGGTCAGAGTCTTGATACGTGTTTTCATGCTCATAGTATACGGTATCGGTATACGTATGCGCAAACTTTAGCGAGGGTCACATAATGTTGACGGTTTTCGTCCTCCTGGCCGTCAGTGCCTTCGTCATCAGTATCGTGCACGCGATAGGCAGGGCACCCCTCTGGCCTGCCGTCCTCGTGGTGTCGCTGATCGAACTGCTGCGGGCGCTCCCGCTGGGGCGGTGAGGCGTGGTCGAGACGGGAGCGGCCACGCCTGCCGCCCTCCCCGCGCCCGCGCCACCCACAAAGATATGGCAATACCTGATCCTGTATCCGACGCTCGCGCTGTCGATTGGCGGCAGTGTGCCGACAGTGATACAGGAAGTGAAGGCGTGGCGCATTGGCGTACGGTCCTCCGAACTCCAGCTCGTACAGGAACAAACACGTTTATGGAGCCGTAACGCCGCGTGTCTCCAGCAGGGGAGTAGCTACGAGGTGGATGGGCCGCATAACATTGTCGTGCGTGTAACCTTGTGCCAGAGCACGGGCGATACGCTGCTCCGGTATCACGTGGGCGCGTGGGAACCTATTTTTAAATGGGTCGCATTACCAGTCGAAAAGGTCAACAAATGAGAGGTGCGTACTGCGGGCTCGTCGTGCTGCTGCTGAGTGCCTGTGCGGGTCCACGCGAGCGCATCGTGCTGCTTGGCGCCGAGGAAGGCGAGACGCTGACCGTCACGACGGCCAGAGGTACCACGACGCTCACGACCCCTGAGAGTACCGCCGACATTTGGCAGGGCGGGCGGCTGCTGCTGGGCACGTTGCCGCCCGAGACCATTCAGCAGCGCTACGGGGCAGTGCTGGCCACGGCGCCGGAGCCAGCGGCGGTGTTCACCTTCCGGTTTGCCACCGGCAAGGTTGGGCTCAGTGCCGAGGGCCGTGTCACCCTGGCACAGCTCCTGACGGAGGTGCAGCGGCGCGGCGTGGTCGAGGTGGAGATCACCGGCCACACCGATCAAGTCGGGACGGACGTGGGCAATGACCGGCTGTCGCTCGCCCGGGCGGAGGCGGTGCGCCTGCTGCTGTGGCAGGGGGGACTGACGGCGACATTTGTGCGGGTCACGGGGCGTGGCAGTCGCGCACCGCTCGTCGATCGCCCTGGGCAATCAGAACCTCGTAACCGTAGAGTCGAGGTCCTCGTGCGCTAGAGGCGCAGCGTGCGGAGCCGGGTGATCGTCTCCAGGGTGGTTTCGTAGGCGAGACTGCCAGGCGTGCAGCTCCGCAGTCCACGTTCCAGGGTCGGCACGTCTTCCAGCGTCAGCTCTTTTCTCCCTCTTTCTGTTCTCGATGGCGCTGTGTCACATGCACAGGTGGGCAGTATAAACTTGTAGAGATTCAGCATGCAACGCTGCGAACGCAGCCGGGTCACGGTCTTGCACAGGACGCCCAGGGCGATCAGTTTGGCGACGTGGCGCATGATCGTGCGGACGTGCAGGCCCGTGCGTTTGGCGAGGTAGCGATAGGCCACGCGCCCGATGCCAGCCCCGTTACACTTGTACGCAATGTTCAGCGCGGTGAAGCGCAGCGAACCTTTGACTTGCGGATGAGAGCAAATGGTGTGTAGAATGGCTGTATGCAAGTGGCATAGCCCTCCTGGTAAGGGGTATGTCATGGATACGGGGGCTGTTTGCGCGGTCCCCGTTCCGCCTTAGGAGATCTCCTGTATACACCACCCCGCACCCCAACACAAGCCCTATCGTGTCTCCTGCCGGTGTGCCTCTCTGGGATCCTCCACCGGTAGCCAGATATCGACCTCCAGGTGCCAATGCTCCGCCAGATCCACCAGGCACAGCCCAAGCGCCAGGGCGTGGCGCCGGGCCTCTCTCAGCGTCATCGTCGGCGCCTGCATGGCCAGCACGGCCTGCGCGGCGGCCTCCCAGGCACGTTGCGCCGTGTGCGAGAGGTGGGCATACGGCGCCCAGATGGGGCACGCGGCGTCAGGGAAGCGCGCCGCCGCATACGCCTCGTAGGCCGTTTGCCCAGGAGTACAATCAGGCATGGGGCGCGTCCTCTCGTGGAGTACATCCTGTCAGACTGGCTCCGGCCAGCGTGGGTGGTTGATCCCAGAATCCCCCGGCTTTAGCCGTGGGGAGTACGTCAAGCATGCGTGTCTTCCCCCCGCCTGTGGCCCCGGGCTGGCACCCGACGGGTCCCCAGTGTGCGCAGGCGGTACAGCGTCCGCTGGCCGTCTTTGCACACCGCCGCCACGCCCGAGCGCCGCCCGGCGTGGCGCGCAAAGAAGCGGCGGTGGTGGGGTTCCTGGCACCACCAGCACCAGGACTCGTCTGGCCCCCGGCTCCGGGCGGTGCGGTGGCCTGTGGTGCGCGCCAGCGGCCTGGGCGACGCATACCGCGCCCGGCAGCGGGCATTGTAGCACGGCCCACAGACGCGGCGGCCGGCCATCCGCACGCCCCCACACGCCACGCAGCCGGCGCTCGGGGAGGCGGCCGGGCCAAAGGGCTGCCAGAGCACGTCGTCGGCCTCATCCCGGCAGGTTACACAGCGTCGCATGCGTCCTCCCTATTGTCGCAGACCAGGCCGCTGGAGCGCACTAAAAGGTCAATGGCCGCGTCTAATGACACAATAACGCACGTTAATTGTGCCCACCCATCGCTACACGGCTCGTAGGTGTCACGGTACGTGGCGAGGGCGTTGCCGACGTTGCAGAGGTGCTCGAAGAGGCACAGCGCGGTCGTGCCCCTCCCCAAACAGGCCTGGCAGGTGACCAGGGCCCGCAGCGTGGAGCCGCTGACGACCTGGTCCAGGCCGCACACCGGGCGCCAGTCGTCGGTGGATCGCAGCAGGTGGATCAGGGCCACGGCAGCGAGGGGGGTGCTCATAGGGCCTCCTTGAGTGGGGGGAGGACGTCAACTAAGCGCTGGGCAATCTCAGCATAGCGATCTGGATGGAGCGTCAGGCCCGTGTGTGCGAACACCCATGCTTCAACCCCTTCGCGTGTCGTGACCTGGGGGGCGCGCTCCTTGACGATGGACCAAATCCGTTGCCTGCGGCGCTTGTCCGTCGACGCCGGACTCATGTCCGGCACCTCGCGCTTCGGCGTGTCATCCTCTAACTCCTCGACGCTGCACTCGCTGATCCCGAGCGCATCGCGTAAGCACCGCGCCTTCGCCCGCGTCAGGGCCACACGCCGAAAGTGGGTCGCAATCCCCTTGCTGACGTTCGCGGGGGTGGCATCGCCACTGTCTTCATAGCGGCGGCCATCGGCAAAGGTGCACACCGCATGCGCCAGCGACAGCTCGGCATCGTTGTAAGTCCAGTCGGCGGCCAGGGTGAGCAGGCCTTGCGTGCGGGCGGCGAGGACCAGTCCGGTGTAGAGGACGTGCACGCGGCCCTTGATCGACACCGTGTACTCGCGGGGGATACGCAGCGGGGCAGGGGCGGGCGGCTCTTCCACGGCCTGCCCCGGAGCTCCATCCGGGGCCGTGGCCGCCGCGCCGAAGCGGGGGAAATCGGCCTCGGTGGCCGTAAAGCCGTCGGGGGGCTCCGGGATGTAGGCCTCAGCGTCTTCGGTCATCAGGTCCTCCTGGGGCGTCGGTAACGCATCATACACGTGATCCCTGGCGACCGCGGCGGCCGGCGCCAGGCGGTCCTCGGTGGCATGGGGGCCGGCCGCGAGGCGCTCGTCAATCGTCGTGGGTGGCAGCGGCAGCGGCAGCGGCAGCGTCTCGTCGTCCACCGGGAAGCCGTTGCCGGGGGCGTCGTCCTCGTCCGGGGTGATCGGCAGCACGGGGGCCGTGCCGGCGCGCAGCGTGCCGAGGACGACCGGGCTGAACGTGGGCGCCCGGGGGCGCAGGCGCTTCTGCCATTCGACGTACAGCGCCACAGCCACGGCGTGATAACACCAACGAGACTGCCCTTTCTGGCTCTGTGGGCAGGAGCAGGAGTCGCCCACGCGGTACGTGCGGTGCTCGCTGCCTTCCACGGTGTAGGAGCCGTCACTGTTGGGGGTGATGCGCCCGTCGACGCACACGCGCAAGGCCCGCGCCAGCCGCGTATCCCCACCTTTGCCCGCGTGGAAGTAGGGAGGCCGCTCGAACTCACGGCCGACGATCCACAACTCTCGCTCATCTGCACTGTCCACGATATCTTGCACTTCTGGGATAATTGTTGTACTCATTCCACTACTCTCCTTCGTGCGTTTGGGGAGTCAGGCAGGCCGCCCTATCTTTTGCGGGAGGGGGTGGCCTGTCGTCGTTTAGACACATGCAAGTGCGATCGTGCCGATCAGTGTCCCGGCGGACCACACCACGCCTACGGCGTGTTGCTTCTCCAGGCTGTGTGGGACCGAGCACACGAACCCGCCGAGCAGGAACATAATGCCCAGGAAGATGGCACTGGCATCACCGCCAAAGCGGCAGACGGCAAGCGCAGCAAGGAAACACAGATTCATCATCGCGGGCGCTCCTTTCGCCGGAAGGTGGCCTGTCGTCGTTTTGGGTCATACACTACGTATCGGCAATTATATTCCAAACATAACATACAAATCAAATATAATCTCACAGTTTATATGTCTTCACGCGCGCGCTATGCGCGAGGTCAATCATGACAAACATGACAACATGACAAACCCCGTTTGCCCCTGTATTGGCGCGGCGATTTTTTCAGAATTTGTCATACGGCCAAAAGTGACAACATGACAAACATCCATACGTTCCATTGTCATCTTTGTCCGTGATGTCATGCTTGTCGCCATTGTCATGTTTGTCATAATAGAGCGCATGGGTTAGTCTCCGTAGCGGCCATCGTCATAGTCCGCAAGGCTGTCCTGTGCCAGAAATTCATGGGCGGCTCGGACCGTTGCGCTATAGCGTCCCTGTCTGGTGCGATGAATAAAATCATCTTTGACGAGACTCACCAGAAGGTTGCGAACGTAGGCATATTTCTCCTCTTTAAACCCGGCCGCTTTCATGATTTCCGGGATACTTAATTCACGGGGCTCCTCATTCAGGACATGAATAATCTTGCGGCTATCACGGCTCACTTCGTACTCTTCGCCTTCCCCGATGTACTCCCAATGGCCATCAAGAAAGCGCAAGGCAATGGTGCTTTCTTCGGCGTCTTTGTCACGAATATGCAGGAAGGCAAAGTCATCTTTAGGTTTCCGCTCTAAGACCCATAAGACGTCCTGGGCGCCCTGGTACGCGACTGATCCCATGATGGCATCGAAGACATCATCGGCTTCCTGCTTCCGTAAGTGGGTGAGCATGGCCAGGCAGAACGGGTGCTCCTTCCGCAGCTCTTGCAGGGGAGTGAACATGTGATAAATGTCGTGATATCCACGCTCACTCTTGCCCGCCGGGGCGGTTTCAAGCTTGGCAAGCACATCAATAATGACCAGGCCATAGTGATACCTGGCGATTTCTTCCTGGAGTGCTTCAATTCCCCCGTGCGCGAGGGCAGGGAAGGCGTACCGCAGGTGGAAATTATCGACCTGGGTGAGGTTCGGCTGGATGGCCTTGGCGCGGCCCTGGAGCCGGGCACGGCCATCTTCAAGCGCCAGGTACAGCACGGGCAGCGGTGCCGGACACGGAAAATGTCGAAAGCCCGCACGACCGACCGCCAGCGCAATGGCCAGATCAAAGATGAGCCACGACTTGCCCCGCTTCGATTTGCCCCCAAAGAGCAACATGCCATCGTGCATCAGGCCCTCGAAGAGGGGTCGTGGGGGTGCAATATCGTCCGCAAGGAGGTGGGTCAAGGTCTCTGGAGGTGGCAGCGCCTGTGTCGGTGCCGTCAGTGCGAGCGCCGCAATATCGCGGTCCCAATCCCGCCAACGCTGGGGCATCGCTGCGGTGATAAGTTCCAACAGTTGGCCGTGGTACAGCGCCGGGTCGCGGACGCGGATGCGTGCACAGCGTTGCTGAATGGCGTGCTCAAACAGACAGCCATTCCCGGCCTCGGCTACCGCCTGGATCACCCCAAGCGTAAAGATGCTGTCATCCTCCGATGCCACGACGACCTCAAGCACTTTCGCCCACGTCACGCCAGATGGGAGATGGCCATTGGTACTCGTCCTCAGCTCTTCTGCTGTGTATGTCTCGGCCATGAGTCCCCCTGAGAGTTGTATGGATATAATCGAAACTATGGATGATATTTTAGATAATTGACTAAAGATTGCAAGAGCAATATACTTTCCATAAAAGCCCTTTACTAAGGAGCATCTGTATGCCTGCAATCGAGACAATGGACCGTGTGACCATCCATCTGAAAACGAACCGCCCCGTACGTGATCGCCTCCTGGGCACGCTGCGGATGCGGGGCATTACCATGCAAGACTTTTTCGACGACCTCATGCAAACCCTCGTCGAGCGGCCTGAGCGTATTCAGGAAATCACGGACTGGATGGCGGATGTCCCCAAAGCCCCCAGGAAGTCACCAGGGAGACCTGTACGTGTTTGATCCGCAGACGATTCCTTTACTTACTCTGCCCTCGGTGGCGTTCGACAATCGCAAGGCATTGCCAACGTATGCCGCCATCTACTTTGTCCTCAATGCCCAGGGCACGGTGCTCTATATTGGGCAAACACAGTGCCTCTTCCAACGGTGGCAGGGGCATTTCTTTGCCCGCTTTCGTGCTCACCATGCGAGCCGTATTGCCTGGCTTGTCATGAGTGATGACACACTCTTGAAGCCCGTCGAAAAAGCCTGCATTGCGTATTTCGATCCTCTCTGCAATACCCGCAAAGGTCGCGCGCCTGACGAACTCATTCAAACGACCTTGCGTGTACGTCCAGAAGTGTTCCGCAAAGCGCAGTTTTATCTGCATGAAGATGACTCCAACATTAACGAGTTCTGCGCCAAGCAACTCGAACAATACATTGAGAAACGGGAACGCCGCGCGCCGTCCCCCCTGGTCGAGCAGCGCGAGCCACAGGCGTCCTAACCCCCGGCCTGGGGCAGCCGAGTGACCGCGCCAGGACCAGGCCCGCGATGCTACGGCACCTTCACGCGGGGCATAGGGAGCAGGGCCGCGGGCGCAGGCGGGTCGCGTTCCCTGTAGGAAGCGTTCCCTCACACCCTGCTCCCTACCTTTACGCGCCTGACACGGCAGCCAGGGCTTTGCGAGGGCGTCCGCCCTTGCGCTGACTCCTGGCCAGCTGATCCTCATTGAGGCAGACGACACAACCGCCGTTTCCTTTGTACCGCAGCGATTGTTCAGTACCATTGAAGGCATGGCCACGGGAACAGAGTTTGCCTAGTCTGTGCCTGGCCATGTCGAATGACGACCCACTGTGATCTAAAATCTCACTGTGATCTCGATCCTCACTGTGATCTCGATCCTCACTGTGATCTGGAAGATACATGCACACCAGTTCCCCTAACTCTGTCAGTGCATACCAATAGATACAGTCGGTCCGAGGGCTGCGTTTGACGATGCCTGCACGCCTGAGCGTTGTGAGGGCCATGACGGTACTCCTCTCATGCGAGATGGCTGTGGCATCGCCCATGGGCCAGGTTGCGGCAAGCATCCTGCTTGACATAGGCACCCTGCTAGCCTGCATGGACCGCAGCAGGCTGCGGAGCCTACGGTAGTGGCCTTCGACAAGTTTGATGGCCATTTCCCGCGCCCAGAAGCGCCGCATCTCTTCATAGCGTTTAGCTGCGGTGTGGAGATCCAAGGGTGATCCTCCTGTGCTGCGGCCGGCCGCTGTTGTAGAGATCGATCATGACACGCTGCAGCGCCGCACCCGTCGAGAGCAGCGGTTTCGTGCCCAGCCTGAGCATGAGCGCTTGCTCGCGCAAGTCTTCAGGGCGATGTTCCTTCAACTTGGCGATAAAGGCGCGGCGGTCAAGTTCCTCGGAGTGCAGGCCGAGGATGCGATGCATGGAGTCAAGGAAGATGGCCGTCAGGGAATTGCCGCTGTATTCCCAGGTATCTTTGATCAGATCGAGCGCCATCCCCAACACCTCGCCCGTTGGTTGACCAGATTCCTTCTCCGTTGGTTCACGAGCAATCATGCGTTTGAGATAGCTCACGCAGGTGACGACCGGGGGCAATTCCGCGCTGCGGTAGCGCTGCGTCGAGGCATAGGATTCGATCTCAATGCCGCGCGTGGCCAGCACCTTGTGAATGAGCACGGCCATGGATCGCCCGGCGACAAATTCTGCCAGGAAGAAATCGACCGGCATGCGTTTGGCATTGATACATTTGAGCAGATAGACACCGGCTTCCTCAGCCTGGGTGAGTCCGTACAGCATTTCGGCGCGTATCCATCGGATCTCGCGGAGCTGATGCACGGCATATCTCGTCTGGCCATCAAGAATCCACATGCTGCCATCGCTCCGTTGGTTGACCAGGATAAAGCCGCTATAGGCTTCTTGAAAATCTTTGTTCAGGGCGTCAATCGCACTCGCATAGGGCCGATGTTGATAGCTATAGTCCACCAGCAAGTCCGCTACCGCGAGCCATTCAATCGTCGGCAGCGCCTCGCGTGAGGGTTTGCGTTGCACTGCAGTTCTAGCTTCTACCTGTTTGCGCTCTGTCACGTCAGCCATTAGGCTTCCTTTCATGGGGATGAGGATCCTCCCGCCAGGCTGTCCACCATACGCGGGACGGATCAGGTTTGTGGGGCCGGGCACCACACCCGGCCTTGCCACTCTGCGACGGTGTTGCTGTCGTGCACCTCCCTCCTAGCCACGTAACTGGGCACGAATGCTCTCGAGCATCCTGGGCCGCCAGACGCCACTCACCACCCCACAACTCCCAGCCAGGGCCGCCAGCCACGCCACCTGGGCCTTCGTACACTGACCGGTGTCGGTCTTCAGCTCCACCAGGTACAGCGGATGCCCGGGGGTCGGATGCGCGAGCGCCAGGTCAAGGCCAGCCCGACGGCGAGCGCCGGGCGTCCCAGGTGTGGTAACACATGAATCCGGCCGCCGTGGCCATGCGGACGACGGCAGCCTGCCAGGCGGCTTCGCTGAGGGCTGGCGCCTCGACTGGTGCCAGCACCCCGGCGCGCGCAGCGAGGGCCGTACACCAGGGACACAGGGCGGGGCCGTGACAGGTGCAGCCGCGCATCTAGGTGTCCTCCAGCGATGCCAGGTCGTCCTCATACGCCACCGCGTCCTGCGTCTCGTCCATGGCCCGCAACTGATAGCGCACGCCGCTGCGGAGCTGACTCTGCTCATAGAGGCGCGCCATGACGCGCCAGCGCACCTCAGGCTCCAGTGCCCAGCGCACCCGTTGCCCGAGGGCGTAGCGGAAGGTGACGGGGACGGTGTCGCTCATATCGTTTGCCCGCCTCCGGTAAAATCCGGCGTCACCGGGCCATCGAGCGGGCAGTACAGGTGCAGCACGGCCTTGTGGATGTTCACATGCTTGGACGTAGGGGGGTGCACCTGGTACGCGGTGCGCTCTGCCCCGCAAAACAGGTCTTTGACCGTACACATCTCCCGCCACACGGGCAGACGCCCATTGCGGTGCGACACACTGACGTGCAGCCACCGCCGGCGTTCCTGGAGCATCGCCGTGAGCAGCACCCGGAGCCCGGTTTTCGAGCGATAGGCGCGGCCATAGTCGCGCTCGGGACAGAAGGCGCGCGCATCGATTTCTCCCCACTCCGGCGGCAGGTGCGCTGGGGCAATGTGCTCCAGATGCAGGGGCGTGGACGGCGTGCCCACGCGGTAGGTCTGGCCGTGGATGGTGACGGTCTCAGGCATCAGGTGTCCTCGCCTGGGCCCAGGAGCTGCCGTAACGTCTGGTCGTACGCCTCCCCGAACCGGGCGTGATACGCCTCCATGGCCGCCATATACGCCGCCCGCTGGGCCTCGTAGGTGGGAGCGGGATGCGGCGCGCTCTCCAGGGACGGCGAGAAATTGTACTGATAGCAACTATGGCAGACACCGACATGCACCAGGTCGCAGTCACGCACGTAGGGGACCTCATCCCCACAGATGCCGCATGGCAGCATACGCACCTCCCAGAAGGCAACCCAGGCGCAACCACGGCAGGCGGTGCGCAGCGAGATGCTGTCTTGTCAAGCAGATAGCGACATTACCAAGGAAACTTCTTCGTTCCTTGCGGCCCTCGCGGCGGCCCGGGTGGGTCATGAGGCACGGGCCGGCGGCGGCCCCGGCTCCCGGCCCGGGGCCGGCCCCGGGTGACAGGGGCAGGGCACGAGTAAGGCATCGAGGCTGGGGGCCTGCAGCGCGTGCTTGAGGCGGACGAAGACCTCCAGGGAGGGGGTCGAGGTCCCGGCTTCGAATTGGGTAATGGCGACACGACTACAGCCGACGGCGTGGGCGAGCTGGGCCTGGGTGAGGTGGCCCAGCTCGCGGTAGTGGCGGACACGTAAGCCAACACAGGGACGGGGCATCTCCCCCTCCTCTCCGCTACAGGCTGTGCATGCATGTAAGTGGCACTATACCAAAGTCAATAACGTAACAAAATGTTTTTTTTACCCGTGCCGCTCTTCCTTTGTGTAGGCTATGTAAGGCATACTTACCATACCGTAATTTACCCCTTTTAATGATAGTACTTGTGACCATCAGGTAAGTGAGACTAACATAGTGATGCCACGTGGAAAGGAGGGGGGATGGCGAAGCAGCGGGACAAAGGCAAGGGAGGCGCGATGCCAGAACCGTGGGTGACACGCTTGGGCGATGAGGTGCAGTTTCAGCGGGAAGAGCGGCATATGCGGCAGTCGGATCTGGCGGCCGCGACAAGTGTGACGGCGGGGATGATCTCGCAGATCGAAAACGGCGTGGTGACGCCCTCGGGCGATACCATCGTGCGCCTGGCGCGGTTCCTCAAACTCGATCTGAACCGCATTCTGGGGATTCGGCCACCCGACCCGCCGCCGGGGGCGTTCGGGCTCCCCGAGGCCATGAGCGATCCGATCCTGGTGCGCACGCTGGCGATGATTGACCGGGTGTGGGCCTGGCCGCCCGAGCAGCGGCAGGCGGTGGTGTCGGTGTGGCGGGCGTTGGCGACGGCGGTCGAGGAATGGCCCGCCCGCCAAGGCGTGGGCGCCAGGGAGCCGGAGCCGGAGCCGGACCACGAGGACGCAGGGGGACCCCACGACGGGCACCCGGTACGGCCCATCCGCTCCAGCGGGACGGATTGACGTCCTCCCAAGGGCAGAGACCTTGGGAGGACGTCAAGGTTTGAAGAGCAGCAGTTTGCCCAGGATGAGCAGCGTCAGTGCCCAGTTCACGCCGATCATCCATTTGAGGTGTTTCAGATCGGTGCGCACCTCAGCAAGATCGCTTTTGGTGGCGAGCTGGCCAACACTGTCCTCAAGTGCTTCCTTCAGGGCTAAGGACACGGCTTCAGCCTGTGCGAGGGGCATCTGCCCCTGCTGAAGTCGAGTAATCAAGGCATAGGTATCAAAGGCGACGGGCATAAGGGCCTCCTTCGTGGGGCGCCGCGAGGGCGCCCCGGTGGGTGGTGTTAGCGGGCGTAGCCGCGGCACACGGCGGCGACCAATCCGCCTGCCGCCTCTTCTTCGGCACGCTTGGCCGTGGCTACCTGGACGTTGCCACCGAGGACCAGCGCGTGGGTCGAGGCGTAGATGGGCTCGCCCCCGTCCTCCGGCACGAAGTGCCAGCCCAGCGGCGTCTCGGTCGCCATGCCCTGGTGGTCCGTGCCATCCGGCGCACTGTACGTGGCAAAGTACCGTCGCGCGAGACAGGGGGCCTTCTGCACCAGGGCCTTACTCCAGCGGTGCTTGCAGCGGCCTTCCGGTGCCCGTGTGGCGTCGGGGCAGTCGCAATGCCCATTGATCGTGTACACGATCTCCGCGTTGCTGCTGCTCTGCACGCTCGCGCTGCCGTCTTCGTGCAGGGTCACGCCACCATTGAGGGCCAGCACCAGGCCGCGGTCGATGCGGGCCGCTTCGCCCGCGTAGCGCGTGCGGGCCTTGGCAGCGGCGCTACGCAGGGCGGTGTCGAACTGGACGGTCGTGATCGTGTGTGCTAACGTTGCCATACTCTGGGTCCTTTCGCAGGGTCAAGGGTTGGGGTGGGGCAGGCTCTCTTTCCGGGGTCGCTTGCTCCACTCTGTATACATACATTATCGGTCATCTGTTGCTTTTTGTCAACACTACTACGATACATTTCCTCACATTTCTCTAGATTTATCGCAAAAAAAGGACGATACTATTGTTGTATGGTCTGTCAACAGGAGGATCTATGACACTAGGAGATCGTGTACAACTCTGGCGGGCAAAGAAAGGCTGGGGCTTGCGTGAGCTTGCCCGGCATTCTGGCGTGGATGTCTCGCTGATTAGTCGTCTGGAAAGTGGCGACCGGCAAACCATCTCGCTCGATGCGGCCATGAAATTGGCTCGTGCCCTAGGGATATCGCTGGATTATCTGTCTGGAATGTATGAGGAAGAGAGGGAGCCTGAGACGGCTGGCGTAGCGTAACATGGGGATGCGACCCTGCGCCAGCCTGGCAATCTTTGCAGATCACGTGGAGAGAAGTATGCCATCATTGCGGGAACTTGAGCAAGCTTTTTGGGCGAAGGTCCGTCGGTGTCGCCATGGGAAGACATGCCGGCGTTGTTGTTGGGAGTGGCAAGGACCATTCTCTCGTCAGGGCTATGGCGTATATTTTATTGGCTCTCCTGTCCATGCACATCGATTTATCCTTGAAACGTTGCATGGCGCTTTGATCTTAGGGAGATTTGTCGTGCGCACCGCTTCTGATGGAAGCATGCTCGTCTATCGTGAGGGGGGTGGATGTTTTTGTGTCATGCATCATTGTGACAATCCTCCCTGCGTCAATCCTTCGCATATACGTCTTGCTACCTATAGTGATAATATCCGCGATGCCATCCAGAAAGGCCGCTGGCATAATGGGCGTATGCCGAAGGAGACGCCTCATGCCTGACGACTTTTCCGCCCAGCTCGCCAGCCACGACGCCATCCTGCGCCATCTCGTCGCCCTGAACGTCAAGATGGTGGAGGCGATTGCCCGCATTGACGTGAGTATCGAGCGGCTCACGACCAACCTGGAGGTGGTGACCGCCCTGCTGCAACGCCAGCGGGATGACGAGCACCGCCATGGGAGTTAGCCATGCCTGACGAGACGCGGATGGCCCAGATGGAGCACCGCGGCCAGCAGGTGCATGCCGTGTTCGCCCTGATTACCGAGACGCTGGCCCAGCCACGGACGCTGGCCAGCGTCGTCTGGGCCGCCAGCCTGCTGACGCAGCTGCGCCCCGCCCTCACCACCGTGGCGCAGTGGCAGCAGTGGGGGGCGCTGGCCACGGCGCTCCTGGAGGACCTCGTGCTGGGGTATGCGCCACCCACCGACCCGTAGCGCATTTTTGCGCTTGACACGCCGGCGCGACTCTTTTACTTTGGTCTAAATAAACAAGCGGCATCCCATGCGCAAACACGAGATGCCGCTCTGACCACTTCCCTTGCGAATGGAGCGCAACGGTCATGGCGTTCGACTATTCTACCGTAGATCTGCCCCCCGTGTTTATGCGTCATGCGAGAGGGGGACGGAGCAATAGCAAACATGGCAGGGCAACGAGAAGCGTCCCGTTTTGGGGTCGCGGTGGGGCTATCGACCCTCCGAATCCTCCCACTCCCCCGCTACCAATGCTCCCAACCGACATCTCTATGGTCGAGTTCGAGCGTGATTTCTGGTCAAAGGTCTGGCAGTGTACGCATCGACACCCATGCAAACGCTGCTGTTGGCCCTGGCGGGAAGCCTTTGCGGAGGGACATCAGCCGGCGCGTCCGACCTATGGCAAGGTGTATGTGCCGCATTTTCGCAAAGTCATGAAGACACATCGGGTTGCGACTATCCTTGCACATCATCAGTGACCTCCGGGATACCCCAGCCAAGCCTCAAGGCTTGGCTGGGGAGGAAAGGAGGTTGCCTCGCAGAGGCAATTCCTCGTGTGCCGTAGGCACATCTGTGTTGCATAGGTTACAAAACACTAGATACACTTTCTCTACAAGCTAAAGGCACTCCTTCGGGAGCTTCACGGTTGGGCTTGTGGTGGTTCTTCGACAACTGAGCTAGGAGGTTCCCTTGAGAACCGTTCAAGGGGGAAAAGTTCAACGTCAGTACCTCCGTACTGTACATGTCCAGGGCCGAGTCAACGGTCCTAACGGAGAGAGGTACTCTCTCTAAGGTAACGCATCGACGCGGGCTACCCTCGCGGTCGTGTAAGTCAGTTACAAGCTCCGCCCAGATCGCTTCTTAGCGATTGGGGGGAGTGCTGACGCCCTGATCTTGCCCTTTGGGAGGGGCTTGCATCTATGCCACCTCTGCGCGTTTCCTCCCTGTTGTAACCCACGACATCTTGTCCTTGGCACGCCGTATGACAATCTCAGTCGTGGCCCAGAACGCATCCACGGACGCCTTTCAGGGCTCCGCGGTCCGATCCATCTGCCAAATGGCGTGGATATTATGATTAACTATCGTGTCTTGCGACGGTCTGAACTTTTCTTTTGACATAGACGAAAGGGTTCCATAAAATTGCCTCCGTGCAGTAGTCTATCTGGTATAGCATAGTTTATCTATGACTATGGCGGATGGCTGCTGCATTTTCTTTTTGTAGCCACTCCCTACCAGATAGCCTTCCTGTACTGCTCCCAGGACTCTCAGATAGACAACCGCACCCGCCGTGTGCCGCCTCACCCTCGGCACACGGATGGGGGATCACACCATGCCGGACGGGCTATAGTAGTCAAGGTAGCTTATGCCACGCGGCGGCTCGCAACCCGGTCAGCGTCGTGGGGGCCGTGCCAAAGGCACCCGCAACAAAGGGACCATCAAAAGCCAGGCGGAGCTGTGGGCCTATATCGAGCAGCAGGTGGCCACAGGCAAGAAGGCCAATCCGTTTCAGGTGCTGGTGGATACGATGGTGAGCAGCCGTAAACCTGCCCTCAAAATCGCCTGCGCTACTGACCTTGCTGACCGCCTCCTGCCCAAGCTGAAAGCCATTGAACACACGGGGGCGGGGGGTGGGCCGATTGACTACCGCGAGGTGCCGGCAGCCGAGCGCCAACGCCTCATTACCGCCCTGCTGGCGAAAAGGAACGGCCATGTGGTCGCGGGATGACGAGGCCGCCCTGGCGGGGCTCCTGGTGGCCGACGACGCCGAAACGTCGACCGGCCGCCTGTGGACGGTCTTTCCCGACACCGGCCCCTACGCCCGGCAGCACTACGCCAAGCACCTGCACTTTTTTGCCGGAGGGCAGGCGCACCGGGAACGCCTGTTCATCAGCGCCAACCGGATCGGCAAGACGCGCGCCGCGTGCTACGAGCTGGTCCTACATCTCACCGGCCTCTATCCCGCCTGGTGGGAGGGCCGGCGTTTCGAGCATCCTGTCCGCGCCTGGGCCGCGGGGACCAGCAGCAAGAAAGTGAAAGAAATTCTCCAGGAAGAATTGTTCGGGCCGATCGGCGAGCAGGGCACCGGGATGATTCCGGCCTCGCACCTCCTGCATGTGACCAGGGCCGCGGGCTCGGTGGCGGACCTCATCGACAGCGCCCAGGTCTATCACGTCTCCGGCGCCGCGTCCCAGCTCACCCTCAAATACTACGAGCAAGGCCGCGCAGCGTTCGAGGGCACCTTCCAGGATGTCATTGTGGAAGATGAGGAACCGCCGCTGACCATTCATGCCGAAAACGTCTTGCGCACCATGGATACCACCGGCACGGGGGACCACAACGGCCTGGTGATGACCACGTTTACGCCGCTCGAGGGCCTGTCCGAGACCGTCATGCATTTTTTGCCGGACGGGCAGATCCCCGAGGCGCCGGCGCAGGGGGGGAAGTACATCGTCAATGCGACGTGGGACGATGTGCCGCACCTGGACGCGGCGACGAAAGCGGATCTGCTCGCCACCATCCCGCCCTATCAACGTGAGGCCCGCAGCCGGGGGATTCCGGTGCTGGGCGCCGGGGTGATCTACCCGGTGGCCGAAGACGATTATCTCGTCGACGACTTCCAGATCCCCAAGCACTGGCGCCGGGCCTATGCCCTCGATGTCGGCTGGAACCGCACGGCGGCGCTGTGGGGCGCCTATGATGCGGAGCAGGACCGCTGGACGCTGTACCACGAGCATTACGGCTCGCATGCGGAGCCGAGCATCCATGCCCGGGCCATGCAAGCCCCAGGCGCCTGGATTCCGGGCGTCATCGATCCGGCGGCCCGGGGGCGCTCGCAACGCGATGGCCGCCAGCTCATGCAGGAGTATGTGGACCTGGGCCTGCATCTGACGGAAGCGCAGAACGCGGTGGAAGCGGGGCTCTATAAGGTCTGGGAGTTGCTCTCGACGGGCCGGTTGAAAGTCTGTCGGTCGCTGTCCAATTGGCGCAAGGAGTGCCGGCTGTACCGCCGGGATGAGCGGGGGAACATCGTCAAGAAAGACGATCACCTCATGGACGCCATGCGCTACCTCGTGATGAGTGGGGGCGAGGTGGCGCGCGTGGAGGCGCCCGGCCCCGTGGTCATGCCCCAGATGCCGCAGGGGCCGCCCTGGGCCCGGGAAGCGTTCTGGAGGCAGCATGCCCGCTGACACCCCCCTGCTCACCGTGCCGATGTCCCCGGGGGTCTGGTCCCATCCTCACTTGCGCTGGTGGGCCACGTGGCTGCGTGTGCACGGCTACCGCGGCCGCTTGCCGACGTGGGCCGTGCGGCGGTGCTGGTGTTGGTGGCCAAACGAGATCTGTGATTGCCGTATGTATAGGGTCCTGTGGACTGACAAGGAGGGTTTTGATGCCGGCGAAGAGTAAAGCACAACAGGCGTATATGGCGATCCAGTTGGAGAAGAAACGGGCTGGCAAGAAGACGGACGTGGAGATGAGTGCCGCGCAACTGGAAGACTTTGCGGCGACCAAGACCAAGAAATTGCCCGAGAAGGTGAAAGCGAAGAAAGGGTCGAAAACGAGTTACTAAGACTAGGGGAAAGTGGTATACTTAGCGAGACGTACCGCGCTGTGAACGCGATACGCCCCTCGCCCTACACACGACTAGCTAGGAGTCGCACGCATGGTTACGACAAATGTACCAGATCCCGCTCTGTTCGAGTTACAGCAAATTGGTGGGAACCGCCGGCGCAAGGTCTATCTCTGCCCTGCCTGTCAGACGCCCTTTTCTCGCCGTGCCAATGAATGCGGCTGCTCGCCGGCGTGCCGCCTGTTCATCCGTTTCTGGCGCTACGTTACAAAGACAGAGACGTGTTGGCTGTGGACAGGCGCGAAGGTCACAGGGACAGGCTACGGCTGCATCGTTATGCCCAATCGTAGTTCTTACATGGCGCATCGATTGTCCTATGCATGGCATGTGGGTCCCATCCCAGACGGATACGTTATTGACCACCTCTGTCAGGTCAGGAATTGTGTCCGGCCTGAGCACCTGGAAGCGGTTACGAATGCAGAAAATCTCTTACGGGGCAATGGGGTCTGTGCGCTCAACAAGCGCAAAACCCATTGTAAGCGCGGCCATCTGCTGGATGAGGCCAACATTTCTGTGCCGCCGCAAGGGGGTCGTGCCTGTCGCCAGTGTAAGCGCGAGTGGGACAAGGAGAGGCGTGAAGGCCAGCGTGCGGCCATGTTCGCCGCTGGGTGGGTGGATGCGCGGACGATACGCATTACGCACTGTCAACGCGGCCACCCGTTTGATGAGGCGAATACCATCTGGTACAAAACCCGCCGGCGTTGTCGCACCTGTCACAATGCCCGTGCCCGTGACTATACCGCACGCAAACGTGCCGCCATGGTCCGTGGTGAGCAACTCGCGCTCTTTGCGCCAGCGCAGGAGAGCCAATGGCTGAGAGTACCACCCTTGCGCCGTTGACCCGCGATGATCGGGAGAGTATTGCGCCCAAAGGGGACGAGCAAATCTTGAGCACGGCATTGGCGAGGTTTCGACAAGCGGCGGATGCTGAGAAGGACGAACGCCTCAATCAAAATCATGCGCTGAAGTTTCGTGCAGGGGAGCACACGCCTCCCACCCGTTCAGGCACGGGCGAAGTCTATGCTGCGCCCCTGCTCACCGTGGATCGAGTGCGCCAGCACCTCAATCAAGTCGTGAATAGTTACCGTAAGAATCCCCTGAGTATTCGCGTGCGGCCCAAATCAGGGGGAGCCACGAAGAAAATTGCCGAGCTGTTAGAAGCCCACATCCGAAGCATTGAACAAGAGAGTGAGGCTAGCATCAGCTATACGAATGCCCTGGACTCTGCTGCCTCGATTGGTGTGGGCTATTTCCGCCTCACGACCGAGTTTAGCGATCCGTGGAGCTTCGAACAGACCGTCAAGATTGAACCCATCTTTAATCGCTTTAGCGTCTTCATGGACCCGCAGGCCACGCACCCCGCAGCCCTGGATGCCACCTTCGCCTTCGTGACCTCGATGATGAGCCGTGAGGCCTTCATGGCCGAGTACGACAAACAGCCACCCTCGGTCGCTGCATGGGTCGCTCTCGGCAATGACCGGGAATGGTACACGGGTGAGGAAATCCAGGTAGCCGATTATTACTATAAGACCCACGAACGTACTGAATTGGTGCGTATGCCGGACGGCACGGTCTTGCCGACAGAGGGGCTAGAGGACCTCAATCCAGCATGGCCGCGCCGTGTCAGCCACATTCCCCAGGTCTGGTGGGTGCAGTTGTGTGGACACGCGATACTCGCCAAGCAACGTTGGCCAGGACTCTACATCCCGCTGTGTCGGGTCGAAGGGGACCGGCTGGTGGTCGATGGGCAAGTACAGCGAACAGGTATGGTTCAAGCAAGCTTAAATCCATGTCTTGCCTACGACTATTTCTTTTCGTCCCAGACGGAAGCGATTGCCCTGGCCCCGAAAGCCCCGTGGTTGTTGTACGCCGAGCAGATCGCCGGCTACGAGCAGTTTTGGAACCGCGCCAACGATGCCTACCAGCCCTATCTGCTGCACAAGGCCGTGGTGGTCAATGGGCAACTGCTGGAGCGCCCGCAGCGTGCGACGGTCGAGCCAGCTATCCAAGCCATTACGGCGGCCCTCGGCACGGCGGACGAGGCGATCCGCGCCTCACTCGGGATGTACGCACCCAGCGTCGGACAGCCGCAGGGCGACCAGAGCGGGGTGGCTCTGAGAACTCAGAAGATCACAGGAGACCAGGCAACTTACAACTACCCCGATAATTTAGCGTGGAGTATCCGTGCCTGTGGGATTCAACTCGTGGACCTCCTGCGGAAGCTGCACGCCGGCCCCACCGAATTGCGGCAGGTGGCGACCGATGGACAGGTGAGTATGGCGAAGGTCAATCAGCCCACGCAGACGCAGGACGGGCAGACGCAGACGCACATGCTGGGGCAAGGGCAGTACGATGTGGTGGTCGACAGCGGCCCGGCGTACAGCACCTTGCGCGAGATGAGCGTCGAACGCTTAGGCATACTCGCCACGGCCCAGCCGGACCTGGTGCCGTACTTCAGTGACTACTGGGCGGGCGATATGGATATCCCGCATAGTGATGAGATCAGCGCCAGGCTCAAAACGGCCGTGCCCCCGCAAGCCCTGGCGGCCACGCAGGACGAGAATCCCGAGACGCGGGTGGCCACGCTCCAGACGCAACTGCAACAGCTGGGCGAGCAATTCCAGCAGCTCCAGCAGCAGATGCAGCAGGGGAAAGCCACCGAGGAAGCCGCGGTGCAGCAAGTGAAGCTGCTCGAGCAGCAGGTGGCCCAGATGCAGGTGCGCATGGCCGACAAGAGCGAAGAGAATCAGTTAGACGCCCAGAAGAACCAACAAGATCACGCGTTTAACATGGCCAAACTGCGGCTGGAGGAACAGAAGCTCATGCTTGACATGGCCCAGCAGGCGTCGCAGCAGGCCGTGAGTACAAATGGGCAGGAATCTTAGTATGTTTAGTGGTATACTTAAAGCAGAACATGGCGGTCTTGTCCACCGCCATGCTCCTAGCCACAACGTACCTATGCGAGAGGTAACGCCATGGATGACACCAGTATACCAGAGCTGTCCCCAGAAGAACGCCGGAAGGCGAAGCAACGTGATTATCAGCGCGCCTATTATGCCCGTCATCGCGAGGCGATTAAGCGTCGTGCCAATGCCCATAGAGCCACGCATCTGGACGAAATACGTCAAAAGCAACAAGCGTGGCGTGATGCGCATCGAGAACAGCTCCGTATCCATGATAGGGCGTATTATCAACGCACGAAGACGCATTATCGGCAAAAGCAACAAGCGTGGGTTGCGGCTAATCGTGAGCGCGTTCGCGGACAAAAGGCCACCTTGCGGGCAGAGAAACGCGAAGTCTATCGGGCCTATGCGCGCAAATGGGCTGCGGTCTACCGCCTTGTACATCCAGAGAAATATCACGCCTATCGACGCGAATGGACCGCAGCAAATCGCGACAAAGTGTCTGCGAAAGAAGTGCGCCGACGGGCACGTAAATATCAGGTCCCTCGGAATGACTTCACGGCAGCGCAATGGCAGGCCTTGCTGGAGCTTTGCCGCTATCGGTGTGTCTATTGTGGGAAGAAGATGACACGCGAGACGATGACCAGAGACCATCTCACGCCCTATGTCGAGAAGGGGAGCAACACCTTACAGAATGTGTTGCCCGCGTGTCGTACCTGTAATAGCCGCAAAGGCATTCGGAATGTTTTAAAGCCAGTACAGCCTTTTTTGCTCGTACTGTTAGAGGAAAAGGCCAAAAAGAAATGATCGAAGCCTATACGATCTCTGAACAGGATGGCACCCACATCCCCGTAAGTACGGGTAACGGTTCGACCCGTGGCCCTGGCGCGCAGGACGCTGCCGTACAGGCCCAAACCGAGCCGCCTGCTGACAATGGAGTCTCAGCACCTCCACAGGCTTCTCCTCCCCAAGCGCCGGGCTTGGCGGCGCCGGAAGGCGGGGAGGGGGAGACCGATCTGGACGAAGCCGCCGCCATGACCCCCGAGGAATTTGCCGCCTCCCGCCGCCGCATCAATCAACTCAATGGCCGCTGGCGCGCCGAACAGCGCCGCCGGGAGGCCGACCAGCAGCAGCACCAGCGTGAGCTGGCCGAGGCCAACGCCAAGCTTGACGTGGTGACCCGCCTGCTCCAGGGCGCCGCGCCGGATATGGGCCAGGCCCCAGCCCCACCCCCAGGGCCACCCCAGGCAGAACACTTTGCCTCGCACGAGGACTATGTCAGAGCCGCGGCCCGCTACGAGGCGCAGCAAGAACTCCAGCACCGCGACCAGCAGACGCAGCAGGCGCGCCAGCGGGAGCAGGGTCTGGCCCTGCAGCAGCAGATCCTGGAGCGTGAGGCGGCCTACAGGGCCCAGCACCCGGATTTTGACGACGTGGTGCGTGGGGGTTTAGTTGGGAAGCTCGCCCCGCATGTGCAGATAGCGCTCCAGATCCTCCCCGAGGGACCCGCCCTGGCCTATCAGTTGGCCCAGCAGCCGGACCTCGTGCGCACGCTCAACACGCTGCCGCCGCCGCTGGTGTTTGCGGAGCTGGGACGCCTCATGCCCGGCACGCTGGTGCCTGGCGCCACCGGCGGGGCACCGGAGACGACGCCCCCCGCGCCGACGAACGGGACACGGCCGCCACCGTTGCCAGAGCCGATGCGGCCGGTAGGGGGGGGAGGGAGTAGCACACCGCCGGCGTACCATGACGATATGAGCCAGGAGGACTATCGCGCGTGGCGCGCCAGGACAAGCCAGTTGCCACGGTGGAAGCAGACGGGGTAGGAGCGATGCGTGCCGCCAGGAGTCGAGAGAGACCGAGCCGCCAACACACCAAGGAGCCGCCAATGATCACGACACGCTAACTGCCGCCTAGAACGGTGAGTATTATGCCTGACGTTATCCTGACCATTGGGCAAATAACACGGGAGCTTTTAGACTGTACCGAAAACAACATGGTATTTTGCAAGGGGATCATGCGACAATATTCCAGCGAATTTGCCAGGCCGGGGGACAAAATAGGCCCAACCTTGAACATCCGGCTCCCGGCCCAGCTGCGCACCGTGAGTGGCCCGAACTTGCAGGTCCAAGATTATATCGAGCAGTCCGTGCCCTTGACCATCGATCAACAGGAACACGTCGATCTCCAGTTCTCCAGTTTCGAGATGACCTTGAGTTTAGACGCGTGGCGTGAGCGCATTGGACGTCCCAGTGGCATCGTGCTCGCCAACAAAGTGGACGCGTATGGGTTGGGCTTGTACTGGGCGGTCCCGAATGCCGTCATGTCCCCCGCACCCTCCCCCACCACGAGCAAGTGGCGCGCCTATCTCCAGGCCGGCGCCGTGCTCGCCGACAATGGCTGTCCGGCGGATGCCACCTGGCGCGCCGTGCTCAATCAGTGGGAACAAGTCGAGGTGGTCAATGAACTGAAGGGGCTGTTCCAGTCCTCCGAAGAGATTCGTAGGCAGTACGAGCGCGGCCTCATGGGCGAGTCGGGGGGGTTAGTGTGGACGTGGGACCAAAACGTCGCGGTGCATGTCTCCGGGCCGGCCGGTGGCGCGCCGCTGTATGCCACCACCGTGACCGGTGGCGCGTCCATCACCGTCACAGGCTTCACGGCCGCGGCAGCCTTACGGTTGAAGCGCGGCGACTTGTTCACCATTGCCAACGTCAACGGCGTCAACCCCGTGTCCCTGGCCACCACCGGCAAGCCGCGCCAATTCACGGTCACCGCGGACGTCAACTCGGCTGCCGATGGCACGGCCACGATTCCGCTGTACCCGCCGATCATTGGCCCCGAGACGCCGGCGAACCCGCGTCAAACGGTGGCAGCACTGCCGATCGCCGCCGCGCCACTGACGCTGGTGATGACGGCGAACACGGCGTACCACCAAAACATCGTGCATCAAGAGCAAGCGTTTGCCCTGGGCATGTGTCGCTTGCAGGAACCCTTTAGCGGCCAATCGGCCTACGCCGTCGATGCCGATAACGGCGTGGCCATCCGCACCTGGAAGGCGAGCGATATCAGTACGGATACGCACGCTTCGAGGGCTGACGAAGCCTTTGGGATGGTCGCGACGCGCCCGATTTGGGCCTGTCGGGTGTTGAGTGCGGTCGCGTAAGGAGCCCCTAATGGCCAATACGATTCTCACCAGTGGCGGCCTGGTCCCGGCTCCAGAGCCCGACCCGCCGCCAGAAGGAGCGCAAGCGATGGCCGAGGAGTACGTGTTCCCCCGGTTCTATTTCAGCAAGGATGAGCCCAACGGTCGGCCCTTTGACAACCAGGCGGATCTCGACGCCGCAGGGGGTCGGGCGGTCTGGAAGCTCACGCCGCAAGAGGCCACGGCTGTCACCCCACCCGCGCCAGCGGACGAGGGCGAAGGGCCGCCCCCCCGCCCGACGAGCAGGAGGTAGCGTATGCACGTCCACACGTCGACCCCGATCGCCCTCACCCTTACCGAGGACGCCACGCCGCCGCTGTTCGTGCCCCTGGTGGAGCTCCAGCCGGGCTCCCTCGTCCTGGAGAGCCAGTGCTTCCTGGCGTGGGAAGGCGTGCCGGAGCCGGTGGAGATGCGCCTCGTGGTGGCCCCGCTGGGCACGCCACTCGGCACGCCGGTGGAGAATCTGGCAGAAGGTGCCCCGTTTACCACGACCACGGGCATGGTGCCCCTGGGGCTCTCGGCTGGGCTGCCCGACCTGCGGCCCCATACGGGCGTGCTGGGGGTGACCATCGCGGCGGGCGGGACGCAACCGGCGACGTTACCGGAAGGCGCCACGCTGGTGGGGCGCCTGGCCATGGTGTCGGGCGCCGTGTAGGGGGACTCGATGCTGATCTATGCGCGGCACGTGTGTACAACGGCGTTGCGATTAAACGGTCTCGCCGCCGCCGAGCAACCGATTGACGCGGACATGGCCCAGCGTGCGCTCGAAGCCCTGAACAGCCTGTTAGACGCCTGGAGCACCGACACCCTGCTGGCGTGGACACGGCCGAAAATCCCGCTCCAGCTCATCCCAGGCCAGCAGGTGTACACGTGGGGCCTCACCACGCCTCCCTGCGACATCGGGGGCGCGGCGCCGGTGCGCCTCGATCTGTGCCTGCTCGATATTGGCGGGGAGCCGGTGCAGGACTGGCAGGTGACGGTGCTCGACCAGACCCAATTTGAAACCTACGTGTGGCTCAAGACGATGCAGAGCACCTACGTCGAATATGTGTACTTAGAAGACACGGTACCCGTGAAACGCCTCCACGTCTGGCCAATCCCCCAATACCCCGGCTACACGCTGCAGCTCCTGCCGTGGCCGCCGCAGCCGCAGTACACGCATTGGGACGAGGGGCTGGAGTGGCCCAACGGATACCAGAGACTGTTTGCATACAATTTGGCCTGTGATTTAGCGCCTGAATATGGGCTGGAAGCGTCGCCTACGGTCCAACGTATTGCGGAACAGACGAAGCGGGACCTGGCTGTGGTGAACGCGAGAGTTGGGCGCTTGTCGCTGGTTCCCGGGCAACCGGCGCGCACAAGTGGCTGGGCGGCATTCCAGGCGGGACGGGCGCGTTAGCGTGGCAAGCGCAGGAAGACTTGCCAGAAGGCCGCGCCCATGGCGCCAAAGCCCACGAGCACGATGCCGATAACGAGGGTGAGCTTGCTGTCGATGCCGTTGAGACGTTCCGCCATCACCGTGTGGCGCACATCGATGTCAGCCGCGGCGATGGCGGCTTGACGGGCTTCCGGCTCGGGTGTGCCAGCAGCGAGGAAGGCGGCGTAGGTTTCTAATTGCAGGAGGGCCATAGTTACCGCCTGTCCGTGCCGAGGAAGCGGGCAATCTCACGCAGCATCTCTTGGGAGCGCGCGTGGGCACGCAGCCCGACGCGGTGGATGTCCCAGAGCATGGCGCCAAGGATGGCAAAGAGGAAGACGAGGGTGAGGGTATCAATGGTCATCTGGCACCTCTTGACCGGTGTGAGGGATGGCCTGACATGGTCAAGCATATCAGCTTGCGAGGGGTAGCGAGCCCCTACCATCCCATGTCAGCGACTATAGTCTAATTGTACCCAATGAGGCAAGGGTATGCCAGAATTGCCGGGGTTTGTGGGACCATCGGGGCTCGTCAGAAGCCCAAACGCAGCGGCTGACAGGTGCATCAACCTGTATGTCGAGCAAATCGAAACCGACCGCAAGCGCTATATGCTGCTGTCCATGCCCGGCCTGCGCCCGGTCGCCCTTCTGCCCTCGGGTCCCGTGCGTGGCCTGTACACCGCCAGCACCGGGCGCGTGTTTGCGACCACCTCTACCACCGTGTTCGAGGTGTTCGCCGGGTGGACATTTCTGAGTCGCGGCACGATCCACACGGGGACGGCGCCGGTGAGTTTTGCCGACAATGGGACGCATATGGTGCTCAGCGTGGACGGCACGGGCTATGCCTATGACCTCACCACGAATGCCCTCACCGCGTTGCCCCTGACCGGCCCGCAGACGTTCGGCCAATTCGGCTACCTCGATGGCTACCTGGTCACGAACGAGCCCGGCACGCGGCGCTTCTGGTACAGCGACCTGCTCAATGCGACTCTCTGGCCGGCCCTGAACTTCTACCAGGCCGAAGCGCGACCAGACACGATCGTGACGCTGCTGGTGGATCACCGGGAGCTGTGGATCTTTGGCACACAATCCATCGAAGTATGGTTCAGCACAGGCGACGCGCTCTCGCCCTTTGCCCGCATGCAAAACGTGTTCATCGAGCAGGGCATTGAGACGCCGTGGTCGGTCGATAGTCTAGACAATACTCTATTTTGGCTTGGGGGAAGTCCGAAAGGAGAAGGTCCTGCTTGGACAGTTCAAGGGTATCAGCCAGTTCGTGTGAGTACGCACGCGCTTGAGTCTGCCATGGCAGGGATGCCCACCGTTGCTGATGCGGTGGCTTTTACCGCAAGACATGGCGGACACGCTTGGTACTTTTTGGATTTTCCAAGTGGAGAGCAAACGTGGGGTTTTGATACTGCGACCCAAGCGTGGACAGAGTTGCCTTCCCTTCAAGCAGATGGCTCATTGACCAACTACTTATCGCAGCAACATTGTAGTGCTTTCGGAGAGCACTTGTTCGGTGACCGGAATACTGGTCAATTATATATTTGGGATATTGAGTACCACCGCTACGGCACGGGCACGCGCCTGTGTCGCCGCACCTCGCCGCACGTCAGGAATGAGCAAAAGCGCATCAGATATAGCATGTTTCGTGTGGAGGCTGAGGCTGGTGTGGGGCTCGATGCCGGGGTGATCCCGGGAACCGACCCGCAGATGATGCTGCGCACGTCCAGCGATGGCGGAACGTCCTGGTCCCAGGGGCGCTGGCGCAGCATGGGGAAGATCGGTGCGACCCGGCAACAGGCATGCTGGTACGCATTAGGACAGGCGCGGGAGATGGCCTTTGAGATTAGTATTTCTGATCCAGTGAAGGTCGCGTTACTCGCCGCGTACCTGGAGGTGAGCTAGCATGCCCGACCTCCTGGCCCCCGCGCCGACCCGTGAAGCCGTGGTGCTGCGTCCTGGCGACCTGCTGACGCGCCCGTGGCAGCGCTGGCTTGAAGATCTGTGGCGGCAACTCGGCACGGCCGAGGCCGACCTCGGGGCGCTGCAGACGCAGGTGGACGCGCTGGCCGCCGACCTGGACGCGCTGGAGGCCCTCGTTGCCGCCCTGGTGCAGCCGCAGACGACGACCCTGACGGTGGCGGTCTCTGGCGCGGCGGTGCTCACGTTCCCGGCCATGGCGCCCGCCGGCGCGACGGTGCGCGGGGTGACGTGGAGCGTGTCCACGACGTTTACAGGGGCGCTGACGGGGCTGCTGGTGGGGGATAGCGTGGTGGGCGATCGCTGGGGGCAGGCGTCTGCCGTGAGTGCTGGGACGACCGGGGGCAGTGCGGCCTGGCGTGGGCCGGGGGGGTTCACGGTGCCGAGTGCCTATACGGTGCTGGCACAGGCAGTGGGGGACACATTTGGCGCGGCAGGGGCGTTGACGTGTGCGTGTACCTGGTGGCCGGCGCTGCTGCCACCACCCTAGGAACAGATGGTAATGTGGCAAGATCTATCGCAGGATTCATGGGACACATCCTCTCATCACGAGGGCATCATTGTTGGTTGAGTGGCGGGCAGTTGATGAGACTGCCAGGGCTGCAGACCCTGTGCCACTCGCATAAGAGTATACCCTAATTATACCATAGGAACAGCCTAATGCCCCCAATGGTTGAAGAGGTTCCAATAGTCATATTCCCATGGCCAGTTTTCACCGTGTTTGGGACTGATGGCTTCCCACTCATTGGTGGCAAGCTGTATACGTATGATGCTGGCACATCAACCCCCCGGGCAAGCTATGCTGATCCATTTTATACTACTCCTAATAGTAACCCTGTCATCCTTAACTCGGAAGGCCAGGCGGTTGTGTACCTTGATGGGTATTACAACCTTCGGTTGCATGACGACGAAGAGGTCCTTTTGTGGAGCGTCGATTCGTACACGTTCTCAAGTGGTGTCACGCCAACGCCCGGGCTTGTCCAGTGGGGTGCCAGTGAAGTCACCCTCGACGCCGTGGACGGGGAGGGGGTCCTCACGGCGACCGGCCTGGCCCCGGTGGGCTACCGTCTGCTCGGGCTGACGACGCGCGTGCTGGAGGATTTTGGCACCTCGCATGGGCTGACGGCGATCGCGCTCGGCGATAGCGTGGTACTGGATAGATACGGGATCCAGGGGACGCTGACGGTGGGCAGCCAGACGACGGAGCGGGACTGGCACTCGGACACGGAACTCCTCACGGCGCAGCCCTACGCCCTGCTGGTCTCGGCGCGTGGGGGCACGTTTAATGGCAGTGGGCAAATCCGCTGTCGCCTGGTCTGGCAGACCCTGGCGGACACGGAAGTACCAGGCGCCGATCCGACGGTGATCACCTGGGGACAAGCAGAACAGACACTTACTGCCGTGGATGGGGAAACGGTCCTCACGGCAAGTGCCCTGGCTCCCGCGAATGCGCGGCTGTTGGGACTCACGACGGAGATCCTCGCCGACTTCGGTACGAGTCGCGGGCTTTCAGGATTGGCATTGGGTGACGCTACTCTGAACGACCGCTTTGGCGTGACGACGGTATTGACGGCGGAGACGACGACGAATTTACGCGAGGCTCACAGTGATACGCAACAAATTGCACCACCCGGCTATACGGTGCTCGTCTCAGCCATCGGTGGTACATTTAGCTCTGAAGGCTCTCTTACGGTTCGACTGTATTGGCAGACGTTAACGCCGTTGTAGAAAGAGAACTATGGGCAATAGTCATGGTGTTCCTGATACGATGTATGAGCTGCAAGCCACCGCGTCTGACCTGCTTCCCGCGTGTATTGTCTCGACGACCTTTCCGGCGGTCCCTGCGCCGCCAGGGCTCACGCTCGCGGCGTTTGCGACCGCCGGATACGTCAAAGATGGTCCCACGCTGGTGTATGTCACCCAGGAAGCGCACACCGTCACCCTCGTCGGTGGTGATGGGACGTACTGGGTGGCCTTGACCCAGGATAGCTTCACGACGTATGCCACCTGGAACCGCGTGGCGGGCACCCAGTATGCCTGGAAGCCCTCCGCCACCCGCCCGCCCGACGTCGACGGCCTGCTCGTGTTCCTCTCCTGCACCGTCAGTGGCGGCAACATCACCGCCGTCACCCCGGCCCCTGGCGTGACGCGGGCCGAGGCGCTGCGGGCGCTCTCCGGCCTCGGCACCATGGCGACGCAGCACGCCGACGCAGTGGCGATTACGGGGGGGACGGCGACGGGGCTCGCGGGTTTCTCCAATCCGAGTGGGGATGCGTATCTCTGGGGGTTGCGGGTGGGCTCCGGCACCGTGCTCACCCAACAGGGCCAACTGGAGGTGGCGGGGTTGGCGACCTTTGTGGGGACGACCTCGGCGCCGCCGGTTACTGTGCTGCAGAGCAAGACCGTCCATTCTGGCATGGAGATGCGGGCGGCGAGCAGTGACACAGGGAATCCGGCCATCGCGTTTTTTAACATCGCCGGGGGCTATGTGGGCGGCATTACGACGACGGCGACGGCGGTGGCGTACAACACGACGTCTGATGGGCGCCTCAAGGAGGCGATCACCACCCTCGCTGGCGCCCTCGACGTGATCCGCGCGCTGCGTCCCGTGGCATTCCGGTGGCAAGCCGACCAGTCCACAGGGCACGGCTTCCTCGCACACGAACTCCAACAAACCATTCCTGAAGCTGTGACTGGTGAACCTGATGCTGTCAATGATGATGGCAGTATCCGCCCACAGCAAGTTGACCACAGCAAGCTCGTGCCGCATCTCGTCGGCGCCATCCAGGCATTGCTGGCACGCGTTGAGGCCGTCGAGGCGCGGGCTTAACCGCTGAAACTGGTCCACAGGACGGCGAGGCCGAGGGCCACCAGGAGCCCCCAGACGCACACGTGCCACCAGCGGGTGGGGGCGGGCACGGCCATGCGAACCTCCAGCGAAAGGGAACGGATGCAGGAGCGTATAACACGGCGCCTGGCGGAACGCAAGTAGGTGCAGACCAGCGTCGCGCAGGAACTGACGCAGATTGAGCAACGACGGGCGTATCTCGTGCAGGAGGTGCTGAGCGATGCTGTGGAACGTGCCAGGGCAAGGCATCGTCGATGACCAGGAAGAGGGGGTATCGATCCCCGAATACGGCAGCATCACCCTGCCCAACGGCCAGCGCATCGAGTGGGGCACCAAGGGCGTCGAGAAGTTGCCAGAATATCGCAATGTCGCGCAGTTTGGGAGCGATGCCTTTCAGTGGGACCCGGCGCGCCAGGTGATGGGCGGGGCGATTGGCCAGACCAGCCCGGGCTATCTGACGACGCTGCTGGACTACCGCGACCGGGTGCGCTCGGGGCAGGCCAAGGACTACGAGGCGGAGCAGTACCGTACGTGGGAGACGCAAGCCCGGGCGATTCCGACGCGGGACCTCGGCAGCCTGACACCGGGCTGGCAGGGCGAGCGGACGAGCGAGGGCTGGTGGAGCCGCCTCGACCCGGGCAGCCCAGACGCGGGGCCGATCATGCTGGGCATCCGCGACAAGATGGACGCTGGCACGGCGACCCCGCAGGAGCGCCAGCTCTTCCAGCAGGTCTTTCGCATGGCCGCCGATTGGGACTACCGCGCCAGTGTCCCGCAGGCGTCCGACGTCGGTTTTGGGCTGGGTGATAACCTGTTTGGCGCCCTCGGCGTCCTCGGCCTCGGGGCCACCGGCGGGTTGGCGGCCGGGGCGCTCGCGGCGGGCGGGGCGTCCCTGGCCTCGACGCTGGGCTCGATCGGCACCTTGAGTGGCATTGCCGGGACCGGGGCGGGGGTCGTAGGCCAGGCCATCGATCAACCCTGGTTACGCAACCTCGGCCTGGGGCTGGGGATCGCCGGGGGCCTCGCCGGCGGTATTGGCGGGCTTTCGAACGTGTTCAGCAGTGGCGTCAACTCCCTCAGCGATGCGGCCCGGCTGGCGTCGTCTGCCGGGAAGGTGACGGGCGCGCTCGGGCGCATTCCGGGCGCCGACCCGCTCAAGCAGGCGAGTCGGTACCTGGGGCTCGCGGGTGGCCTGGGGCAGGCGGGCAGTGGCGTCCAGGGACTCCTCGGGGCGGCGCAGGGCGCCGCGCAGGGGGCCACCGAAGGCGCCGCGCAGGCCACGACCCAGGCGCTCACAGACACAGGAGGACAGCGGATGGCCGATGTGAGTTACGACGATTTTCTCGGCTGGGGCGGCGACGAGACGCAGCAGCCCTGGTACGATTGGGCGACGCAGGCCTCCGCCGATGATCCGGCGATGGCGTCGTTTCTGGGCTGGGGCGGTGATGAGACGCAACAAGGGTGGTATCAGGGGGCCGACCTCGACACGAGTGGTGGCGGCGTGGGGGGTGGTGGCGTCTTCAACTCCATCCTGGGCGGCCTGGGCTCCATCGGCGGCTTCCTCGGCAAGAATGCGGGGACGTTGGGGCCGCTCCTGAGTGGCGCGGGGGCGCTCGCGGGCGGTGCTATTGGCAGCAACGCCAGTAATGACGCGGCCCGCCTGCAAGCGGCAGCGCTCAACCGGGGCCTCGACCTGCAGACCGCGCAGTGGCTCCAGCAGCAGGCCAATCAAGCGCCGTGGCTCCAGGCCGGGCAACAGGCCTTGCCGCAACTCCAGCAGCTCGCCGGGCAGGGGCCGCCGGGGGCGTTTCAACCGCCGCCGACCATTAGCGGGGTGGCCTATGGGCTGCCCAGCGCGACCCCTGGATGGACGCCCCAGGACTATCAAGGGCCAGCCGCCGTGCACGCCGGCGACTATCGCTACACGCCGGGGCAGGGGCCCCGGGCGCAGGACTATCGCTACACGCCGGGGGGCATCCCGAACGCCAGCCAGTACCGCTACACGCCGGGGCAGGCGCCGCAAGCGAGTCAGTACCGCTACACGCCGGGGGCCGTGCCGACGCTGAGCGGGCAGGAGCTCTTGCGCAACGATCCGGGGGTGCAGTTTCGCCTCGACCGTGCCCGCAATGCCCTTGAGGGCTCGGCGGCGGCGCGCGGCAGTGCCCTGTCGGGCCCCGCCCTGATGGCCCTCCAGGAACAGGGCCAGGAGCTGTCCTCGCAGGAGTACGGCGCGGCCTGGAACCGGGCCGCGCAGCAAGCGCAGCTGCGCGAAGGCTGGCAGCAAGTGGCCACGCAGCAGGGCTTTGGCCAGGCCATGAGTGAAGCGCAGGCCCGCGAGCAGTGGGCGCAGCAGGCCTCGCAGATGGGGTTTGGGCAGGCCATGAGTGAGACGCAGTTGCGCGAACAGGTGAACCAGATCGCCTCGCAGCAGGGCTGGTCGCAGGCGCAGGCGGAAACGGCCTTGCGGGAACAACTGGCGCAACAGGCGAGTCAGCAGGGCTTTAGTCAGGCGCTCCAGGGGCAGGGGCAACAGTTTACCCAGGGGCTCCAGAGTCAGCAGTGGACCCAGCAGCAACAGCAGCAGTACCAGCAGGAGATGTACAACCGCATGCTGCAACAATCGCAATACCGCTACGGGCAGGATGTCGCCCAGAATCAGAGCGATTATGAACGCATGCTGGCGACGTACCAGAGCCAGCTCCAGGGCCAAAATACGCAGTGGAACCGGCTGGCGGGGCTCGCGGGCCTGGGCCAGACGGCGGTGGGACAGCTGGGCGAGCTGGGTTTTGCCAATGCCCGGCAGCAGGGCAGCCTGCTGAGTCAACTCGGCACGGCGCAGGGCGGTGGCGAGCTGGGCGGCGCGCTGTCGTGGCAACGCGCGCTGACCGGGGCCGGGAATCAGTTGCCCGCTCTCCTGCGCAGCGTGAACGCATAGGAGCAGGCCATGTCCACACTTGGCTCATTGCTCGGGATGTTGGGAGACAGCCAGATCCGGCCCTGGTCTCAGGGGGTCATGGAGGCGAACCGGGCCGACACGGGCCTCATCGAGTTGGCCGAACTCAAGCGCCAGCAGGAGACGGCGGCCCGGACCCGCCAGTACTATCAGCAGAACCCGGGCGCGGTGCTGGGGGGTCCCACGTCCACGCTCGGCGATCCGGCCCTGGCGCTGGCGCCGGGTGGTGGTCCCATGCCTGCACTGGGACCCAATCCAGTGACCCAACAGACGTTTGGTCCAGGCATGACACCCCAACCACCACAGCAGGTCCCTGGTGGGCAGGACCTCAGCCAGTACGCGCAGGGGCCACCAGGTGGCGGCATGCCGGGAGGTCCACCACAGAGCACGATCGGGTCGCTCGGGGGACCGCCACGGCAGCACCCGCTGGAGGCGCTCATGCGCACCGATCCCGATGCGGCGTTCCAGGTCATGGGTCAGCAGATGAAGATGCAGACGCAGCGGCTGGAGTGGGGGGAAAAGATTGCCGGCTCCATTGGCCGCATCGCCCAGGGCGTCAACGATCAGGCGAGCCTCGACCAGGCCAGGCAGGACATTGGGCAGATTGACCCCAGGGCGGCGGCACAACTGCCACAGTTCTACTCCAAGGCCGCGATGGAGCCGTTTATTCAGCGGGCGCTCGATGTGAAGTCGGCGCAGACGCTCAAGATTCAGGACCTCGCAGCGCAAGCCGAGGCCGTGAAGGCGCAGGCAACGCTCCTCAAACAACAACAGGCGGGGGCGAATATCCCCAACTACACGGGCGATGCCCAACTTGACGCGGTGATTTACACGAAAATGAAGGATCAACCCCCTGGGACCATGCCGAGTCGGGAGATTGTCGAGGCGGCGATCCAGCAGCGCGAAGCGGATAAACTGCGGGTGTCCCAGCAACAAGGGGCCGCGAGTGAAGGGCTCAAACCCCTCGGCGAGACGCAACTGCTCCGCTTTAACACGCTGACGCAGGCCGAAGATACCATCAAGAAACTGACGACGGAATTTACCCCCGAGGAGCGCAAGAAGTTCGTCGGCATGGGCGGCATGACGATGGGAGCCCAACAACTCCAGCAACTCTACGCGGATGCCACGGGGGGGAAGGCCGACCCCAAATTTGCGCGCTTTGCGGCGCTGGTCGCCCTGGCCAAAGCCGAAGCCTTTAGCACGGCCGGCAAGGCACTTACCGAGACCGAGAGCGGCGTGGTGTACGGTTATATCCCGACCGGCAAGGAATATTCGGCGGAGGAATTTGAGCAGAAGCTCACCCTGGCGCAGGAACGGGTGCCGAGCATGCTTGACCGAGAGTTGAAGTTAGCCACGACGCCGCGCAGTGAGTTACCGGGCATGCGGCAGCGCGGGGAATTGGGGGCGACACCGCGACCGGCCCCCGCGGGCACCAGTGGCCAGGGCGGCGAGAAGGTCGCCTCGGAAGCCGATATCGCGGCGACCATGAAGGGCAGTGGGAAAACGCGCCAGGAGGTCCTCGATGCCTTGAAGGCGAAGGGCTATACCGTACGTTAGGAGGGGGCCATGGCCGACGGACGCGATCTCAGTGGCGAACTGTTTGGTGGCGGGGGTCGGACGTCGGTCGACACCTGGCGGTCGCAGCTCGGGCTCGATCAGTTAGAGGAGCAGCACGGCCTGCCTTCCGGCCTCATGACCGCGGTGCTGCGCCAGGAGTCGGGTGGCGATCCGCGCGTCAAGTCCTCCGCAGGGGCGCAGGGCCTGTTTCAGTTTATGCCCGCGACGGCCGCGCAGTACAAGATTGATCCGTTCGATCCCCAGCAGGCAGCCCCGGCCGCCGCCAAAGAACTGCGCAGTCTGTATACGAAATATGGCGGCGACGTGGACCGCACGCTGGCGGCGTGGAATTGGGGCCAGGGCAATGTGGATCGCCAAGGCCTGGCCAACATGCCCCGCGAAACGCGGGGCTTTCTCACGAACGTGAAGCGCTTTCTCAGCCCTGGCGTGGCCGAAGCCGCGACCCAGGCCCAGACGGGGGGACGCGACCTCTCGCAGGCGTTGTTTGGCACGACAGCCCCACCAGGTGGAAGAGATCTCTCACAGGCCGTAGAAGCCCCTGCAAGCCCGCAGGCGCCTGCCCCGTCCTCCCAGACGGCCCCCGGACCATCGACGCAACCTGGGGCCAGCCAGGCGCCCGAAACACGGTTTCTCCAGTTACCCTCCATCCAGCAACTGCCTCCGGCGGTGCGGCAGCAGCGGCTCGGGGAGTTTCGGGGGCTGCGGCCCGACCTGCAAGCGGAGTTTCTGGCCAGTGAGGAGCCACCGAGTCAGCTGACGATTGCCATCGAGAAGCCGAGCACGCCGCAGGCAGCTCCCCCAGCGCCGACGAGGCAGCAGGCCCTGGCGTCCATCGAGCCGCTTGATCCCACCGCGGCAAGCCGGATGCTGGCAGAACGGCGCCATGAGCAAGGCATCCCCCTCTCGGCCGTGCCCGCGATTGCCGTGAATACCCTGGGGACCGTAGGCGGGGCCGCGCTGGGCGCTCCGCTCGGTCCTGTCGGTTCGGCCGCAGGGGCAGCCCTGGGTGGCAGCCTGGCGACGCGGGCCAATACGGCCATGGGCCTGACCGGACAGGAGAAGCCGCTGCTCGAAACCCCGTTTATGAACGTGTACCCGAGCGATCTGCTGGGCGCGATTCCCCTGGGGGTGGCGGGGACCACCGCGGCCGTGAAGGGCACGGTGCGCACCCTGCCCGGGGCCAATGTGGGGCGGCATGAGCTGGCGGCTGAGAAGCTGGCGCAACTCGGGCAGCGCACGATGCCGGCCAGGCCATCGAGCGAGTTATTCACGGAGGCGGCCGCCCAGGGTGGGGCCGTGCCGACGACCCATTTGTGGCGGGCCGCAGGGAAAGTCGTCCGGGAAGAGCAGGGCATGGAGAAGGGCTTTGTCAGCACAGAAGCCATGCAGGCCGGGAGTGGGCTCATGAGCCTGATGCGCAAGCATGGGGGTAACGTGCCCCTCGATGAACTGGAAAAGTATCGGCAGCGCCTGTTCCAAAAGATACAGACGACGACGGATAAGGCGGAACTGAAGCGCTTACAGGATCTCTACGGCGCGGTGCACGAGGATCTGGCCCAGGCCGCCACCCGGGGCACGGCCGCCGGGGCAGGGACGCTCAAGGAGGCCATTGCGGCCAAACGGAAAGAGCATGCCCACGAGACGCTGACTGACATCTGGAGTCCTGGCAAAGGGCTGCAACTCCAGGAAGGTGCGCATACGCAGATTTACGGCAAGCGTATCCGCAATGAGGTGGAAAAGCGCCTGCATCAAGACAAGCTCTTTGCGGGCAGCTTTACAGCGGCGGAAGTGGTCGATATGCGCAACACGTTACGCGAGGTGGGCAAGCTCACGCGGGTGACGAATCCCGATGCCCAGGGCACCGTCGGGAGCACGCTGAAATGGCTCGGACGTCTGGGCGGGGCCGGCTACGGGGCGACGACCGGGGACCTGCTCACGGGGGGGGCGATGATTCTGGCCACGGAAGGCGCCTCGGCCGTGCTGTCCAGCATCATGCAATCGAAACTGGGGCGTCTGGCCTTGCGCGAGGCCATCCGCGAAGGCAACGGGACGCTTACGCACGGGTCCTTGAGTGCTATCGCCGCCCTCGTCGCACGCGAAGCGGCGCCTAAGCCTGAGACTGCGCCCACGCCTTGAACGTCCCTGCGAGGCCGAACACGAGGCCGCCAAGGATGAGCACGGGGGCATCTGGGGTGCGCCACTGCCACATCCCGGCACCAAGACAGAGCCCGGCAAAGGCCAGACACGCGCCGAGAAACCACCAGGGCCAGGGCGCGCGCCACGGTTCGAGCCGGCGTGCACGTCGGTCTGCCTGTGCGAACTCCTGGGCAAACGCCTTGAGGGCCGCGCCGTCAGGGCAGTCCCATTGGGCTGCCTCCCAGGCCCGGGCCGCGGCACGCGACGTGCGGATGGAAGCGACGAGCCCCCAGAGACACACGGGAATCAGCAGCGCGAAGAGGAGAGACATACCGATCCTTTCGTGCCCCCGGCGGCCAGGGGCGGGGGGTTAGGGCTGGGCACCACCGTTACGGCGCTCCAGCAGGTCCTTGATGGCTTGTAAGGTCAGGTCGATCCGTTCGACCGTCGCCTGCAGGGCATCCATCCGCAGGTGATGGCGCTCCAGCTGGTCGGCATAGGCCGTCAGCCAGTGCTGGTGCACGCCGAGGCGTTCCTTGTGATCGATCAGCGTGTCGGCATGGAGCTGCATGGCACGCTGCAGCAGTTCCATGGGAGTCGGGGTCGGTGGCATACAACCTTTCGTGCCCCTGGCGGCCAGGGGCGTGCGTGTTAGTCGAGGACGGCCAGGGCGGCGTCTTCTTCGGGGGTGACGCCCGTGGTCAGGAAGCGTTGCGCTGCAGCCGTGAGCGGTGGCTCGACCTCGGCCAGAGTGATCTCCCCCTGTTGCCACTGGAGCAACTGGAGATTGGTGACCGGGATGGTCATCGTCTGCATGGTGCCACTCAGCACCGAGCGGCGGGTAATGGTCAGCATACGACCTCCTTGCGTGCCCCCGGCGGCCAGGGCAGGCCCTGGCCGT
>Ga0208185_1000200_pt1 | contig 37839 bp, 31 predicted proteins | sample EasRivMeERMLT700_FD_187532 | JGI IMG/M metagenome (GOLD analysis project Ga0208185, IMG submission 187532) | Soil microbial communities from meander-bound floodplain in the East River, Colorado, USA - East River MetaG ERMLT700 (SPAdes) (version 2) | ecosystem: Environmental > Terrestrial > Soil... | reverse complement strand
TCTTCACTCCGTGTTCTCCCTGCCTCCGTGGCTTGTCTCAGGGGATGTGCAATAGTGATCGGATGCCATTTACGTCGCTCGGTCTGCATCCCGATCTTCTGAAGGGGATCCGCGAGCTCGGATTCACCCGTCCCACTCCGATCCAGGACCAGGCGATCCCGCCAGCTCTCGAGGGGCGCGATCTGCTCGCGTGCGCGATGACGGGTAGCGGAAAGACCGCCGCATTCCTGCTGCCGATTCTTCACAGGCTGATCGGCAAGCCGCGGCGCGTCACGCGCGTGCTGATCCTGACCCCGACCCGCGAGCTCGCTGCCCAGATCCTCGAAGACTTCAATTCACTTGCTGTCCATACGCCGCTGACGGGCGCTGCCGTGTACGGTGGAGTTGGGATGGGACCGCAGGAACACGCGTTCAGGAGCGGCGTCGACGTGATCGTCGCGACGCCAGGCCGCCTGCTCGATCATGCGCGCGCAGTGTACGCGAAGCTCGATGGCCTCGAGTATCTCGTGCTCGATGAAGCGGACCGCATGCTCGACATGGGCTTCCTCCCGGACATCAAGCGGATCCTCCGCCACATCCCGTCGCGCCGCCAGACGCTGTTTTTCAGCGCCACGATGCCGGCGCCGATCGGCGCACTCGCATCGGAGATGTTGAAGAAGCCGGTGACGATCAACGTGCAGCGGCAGTCGGCCCCTCCAACCGGCATTACGCAGGCCGCGTACCCGGTGCCGCAGGATCTCAAGGCGCCGCTGCTCATGGAGCTCTTGCGGCGGAACATCCTCCAGCAGGCGCTGGTCTTCACGCGCACGAAACACCGCGCCAACCGCCTCGCCGACTACCTCGTGCAGCAGGGAGTCAGGGCGGAGCGGATTCACGGCAACAGGTCTCAGAATCAGCGGACGCAGGCGCTGGCGGGATTCAAGAGCGGCCGCTACCCGGTGCTCGTCGCGACCGACATCGCTGCGCGCGGCATTGACGTCGAAGCGCTGAGCCACGTCGTCAATTTTGACGTGCCGGCTGCGCCCGACGATTACATACATCGCGTGGGGCGCACGGGCCGCGCTGAAATGACAGGCGAGGCATTCACGTTCGTGACGCCACAGGACGAGGGCGACTGGCGCGCCATCGAGCGCGCCATCGGACGGACGCTGCCGCGTGTGACGCTGCCGGACTTCAACTACCAGGCACGGGCGGCCAAGCCGCTGGAGATTCCGCATGCCCAGCGGATCGCCGAGATTCGCACGCGCAAGGCTGAAGAGCGCGCGAGAGCCAGAAAGAACGCGGAGCGCCGTGGCGTCGCGCCGCCACGATCAGCCCATACGGCTTCACCGGTCGCCAGACCGCGGCCGGGCGGCGCAGCACCCTCGCGGGGCGGTCACTTCCGCCCGCGCGGTCGTCAGCGTCCCTAAGCGTTAAGAGTCTAAAAACTAGACACTACGAGCGTCGAATCATACGTATCTACAGTTTTGACGCATAAGGCTGGGCTTGTGGTAATCTTGACGGCAATTAATACCTAATTCCCACTCTCTGCGGACGCCCGGGCAATACTCCCGCGCCGCGAGCATTGGCGGCCTCTGGTAGGTGCCATTGCCCTGAAGAACCGCCGCAACGTCCATAAATATTGCAAGGGAAGGCAGTTGGCAATTGGGCGTTGTCCGGCCTGCAGCCGCATCGGCTCATTGCCCCCGCGGCCGGCCACGACTGACCCGCAATTGTGATGTTGCACGATTTCATCGCCGCCAATCGAGACGCGATTATCGCCCGCACAAAAGGTCGGGTTGGGAGCCCGCCGTGGCCGTCACTCTCAACGCACGCGCTCGAGCGCGGATTGCCTGTCTTCCTGACTCAAATTACAGAGACGCTCCGGTTGGAGTCGACCGAGACGCCATTTCCCGCGAGCGCGATCGGCGCCGCCGCCGCGCGCCATGGCGCCGAGTTGCGGGGGAACGGTTTCGATGTCTCTCAGGTGGTCCACGGATATGGAGACATCTGCGATGCGATCACCGAGCTCGCGGTCGAGCGAAAGGTGTCGATCACCATTGAAGAGTTCCATACGCTGAATCGCTGTCTCGACACCGCGATTGCGGAAGCCGTGAACGAGCACGCGCGCAGCACGGCACGGGCACGATCAGCCGGCGAAGTCGAGCGCCTGGGGCATGCGGCTCACGACCTTCGAGACATCCTCAACACCGCGCTCCTCGCCTTTCATGTCCTGAGGAAAGGCACCGTCGGCATCCACGGCAGCACCGGCGCGGTGCTCGGCAAGAGTCTCATGAGCTTGCGAGAGGTTGTCGATCGCGCGCTCTCCGAAGTCCGCCTCACGACAGGGAAACAGCGCCGCGAGCGATTATCGGTGGTCGCGTTTATCGACGAAATCGCCGCGACAGGCATGCTGCACTCGGAGTACCGCCGCGTCCAGTTCAAAGTCGAGCCGGTCGATTCCAGCCTGGCCGTCGAGGGAGACCCGCAGCTGCTCACATCGGCGGTGATGAACTTGCTGCACAACGGCTTCAAGAACACGCGCGCCGGCGGTGTCGTTGTGCTCAGGACACGCGCGGAGGAGCGGCGCCTGATCCTCGAGGTCGAAGACGAGTGCGGGGGGTTTCCGGAGCGCAAAGGCGATCTGTTTCAGGTCTTCGGTGATCGCCGCGGCAGCGATCGGTCTGGCCTCGGCCTGGGGCTCTCGATCGCTCGAAAGGCGATGAGGGCGCACGGGGGGGACATCCACATCCGCAATATTCCCGGCAAAGGCTGCGTCTTTGTCATCGAGGTGCCACTGGCTTCAGAGGACGCGGGCGCCCCAATCCGTGTGACCGAAGCGCCCGTGTGCACTTCGGAACAGACCAGTTCGGCTGAACGGCCTACTGTGGATGGGATGGACAATACGAACTCTTCTACCGGCCTCATGATCCCTGGCGAACGCGAACGCAATACGCTCACGCATCGGCTGCCGGGATCGATGGGGGGGCCCGCCTTCGGATCGGACGTCGGCGGTACGCCCAACAAGTTGATGGATGACGTCACGATCGCGGAACACCAGCGCGAAGGGGGAGGCGCGCCCAGAACGCGGAAGGTGGCCTGATGCCGCGCGACACACTGACGACCGATCCGAGGGAAGGCGATTACATCCTCAGCCCGACCGGCCTGACGTGGAACATCTTGCGCAGCAACGGCGATCACAGCGGCAAGAGCATCTCCGTTGGTGATCGTGAGAAGAAGACAGCCGTGGCGAGACTGCGGTCGCTTGCCGAAGCCGACCAGGCCGACGGGTGGGAAACCGCGGGCACCGGGCTTTTCTGGCAGATCACACGATTTCGGAAATAAGCCCACTGATTGAGTGTCTCAGTGGTGGAACCTGAGGAAATGTGATGTTGCACGATTTCATCGCCGCAAATCGGGACGCGATCATTTCGCGTACGCGGGAACGGGTTGGGGACCGGCCGTGGCCGTCAGTTTCAGCCCGCGAGATCGAGTACGGCGTGCCTCTGTTCTTGACGCAACTTGCGGAGACGCTTCGGTTGGAAGCGACCGACACGCCATTTCCCACGACGGCCATCGGCTCCACCGCCGCGCGGCATGGCGCGGAGTTGCTGGAGGCTGGTTTCAACGTATCCCAGGTGGTCCACGACTACGGCGATATTTGTCAGGCTGTCACGGAGCTCGCGGTCGAGCGGAAGGCCGCGATCACCGTTGCAGAATTCCATACGTTGAACCGTTGTCTCGACACTGCGATCGCGGAAGCCGTGACGGAGCACGCGCGCCTCACAGCACAGACCGAGTCAGCCGACGAAGTCGAGCGTCTCGGGAATGCGGCCCACGAGCTTCGGGACGTCCTCAACACGGCGCTCCTCGCCTTCCACATGCTCAGGAAAGGCACCGTCGGCATCGGTGGAGGCACCGGGGCAGTCCTCGGCCGAAGTCTGATGAGTCTCCGGGAAGTTGTCGATCGCACGCTCTCCGAGGTCCGTCTCACCACTGGCAAACAACGGCGTGAGCGGCTGTCAGTCGTCGCGTTCCTCGACGAAGTCGCCGCCACGGGCGTGCTGCACTCCGAGTACCGGCAGGTCGAGTTCAAAGTTGAACCGGTCGATCCAAGGCTGGCCGTTGAAGGAGACCCTCAGCTGCTCACGTCGGCGGTGATGAACCTGCTGCACAACGGCTTCAAGAACACGCCCGCGGGCGGCACGGTTGTGCTGAGGGCCCGCGCCGAGAACCGGAATCTGGTTATCGAAATCGAAGACGAGTGTGGAGGCTTTCCGGAGGGCAAGGGCGAGCCGTTCGAGGTCTTCGGTGATCGACGCGGCAGTGACCGGTCGGGCCTCGGCCTGGGGCTCTCCATCGCCCGAAAGGCGATGAGGGCGCACGGCGGCGACATCCACGTCCGCAATTTGCCTGGCAAGGGCTGCGTCTTCCTGATCGAAGTGCCGTTGGCCGCGGAGGCCGCGCGCGCGTCCTAGTCGGTCCCTGGGCGCAGCAGAGGTGGCGGGGTGTGCAACATTGAACATCCTTCGCTGCCTGCGAGGTGTCAAAGTGACCCGCTGAGCCTAGATGGAGCGACCAATGAGCCACGTCGGTTTACTGCACCCTGTGTCGCGCGGTCCCGAGCTGGCGAAAACCCCGACTGGAATCCGCGGCCTCGACGAGATTACGCGCGGCGGGCTGCCGACGGGACGTCCCACGCTCATCTGCGGCGGACCTGGATCCGGCAAGACGCTGCTGGCCCTCACGTTCCTGGTGAACGGCGTCACTCATTTCGACGAACCCGGCGTGCTCCTCACGTTCGAGGAGAACGCCGACGAGATTACCAGCGACGTCGCGTCGCTCGGCTTTGACCTTCCCGAGCTCATCGCGGCGAAGAAGCTCTCGGTCGATTACGTGCGCGTGGAACGCAGCGAGATCGAGGAAACGGGGGAGTACGATCTCGAAGGGCTGTTCGTCCGGCTCGACTACGCGATTCGGAGCGTCGGAGCCAAGCGTGTCGTCCTCGATACCATCGAATCGCTGTTTGCCGGCCTGGAGAACGACACCATCCTCCGGTCAGAGCTGCGACGGCTGTTCCGGTGGCTGAAGGACCAGGGCGTCACAGCTGTGATCACCGCCGAGCGTGGCGACGGCCTTCTGACCCGGCAAGGACTCGAGGAGTACGTATCGGATGCGGTGATCCTGCTTGACCACCGCGTCCACGATCAGGTTTCGACGCGCCGCCTGCGTGTGGTCAAGTACCGCGGCACCCACCACGGCACCAACGAATATCCGTTCCTCATCAAAGCCGATGGCATCAGCGTGCTGCCCGTCTCCTCTCTGGCCCTTCAGCACGCCGCTCCGCTGGACCGCGTGTCGTCGGGCGTCGCCTCGCTCGATGAGATGCTCAGCGGCCAGGGGTACTACCGCGGGAGCACGATCCTCGTCTCCGGTACGGCCGGCACCGGGAAGACGAGTCTGGCCGCTCACTTCCTCGACGCGGCGTGCCGCCGGGGCGAACGGTGCCTGTGCTTTCTCTTCGAAGAGTCGCCGCAGCAGCACCTGCGGAACATGCGTTCCATCGGCATCGACCTCGAGCCGTGGGTGGCAGGCGGACTGCTGCAGTTCCATGCCGATCGACCGTCGCGCTATGGGCTCGAGACCCACCTCGCAACGATGCACCAGGTCGTGGCGGACTTCAGACCGACTGTGACCGTCATCGATCCGGTGACCAACCTGATGACGGTAGGGACCTTCGCCGACGTCGAGGCGATGCTCACGCGCATGATCGATCATCTGAAGACCGAGAACATCACAGCGATGTTGACGAGTCTTTCGAACGGGCACATCGATCTCGAGCGGAGCGAGACGACCATCTCGTCGCTGATGGATACCTGGATCGTGCTGGCGAACGATGAGGCCGGCGGCCATCACCGCCGCGGGCTCTACGTGCTCAAGTCCCGCGGCATGGCGCACTCGAACGAGCTTCGCGAGTTCGTGCTCACAGATCGCGGATTGACCATGCGTGAGGCGGCCGGCCGGGCGCCGCAGGCCATCGGATGACGTCCTACACGGTTTCGCGAAAAGGACGCGATCGCCATGCAACTATCTGAGGGGGGCGGGAGTGCCACGCCGTCATCTGCAGGGCAGACGTACCAGTTGCGGCTCTATGTCGCGGGACAGACGCCGAAGTCGATCCTGGCCTTCACGAATCTGAAGGAAATCTGCGAGGAGCATCTGCAGGGGCGCTATGAGATTGAGATCGTCGATCTCCTCGTGAATCCGCAGCTTGCAGTCGGCGACCAGATCCTGGCCGTCCCCACGCTCGTGCGACGCCTGCCTGAGCCGATCAAGAAGATCATCGGCGACCTCTCGAACACGGAACGCGTCCTCGTGGGGCTGGATCTACGTGAACGCGGGTGATCGCTCCGTGCCCGTGGAGTCGAGCGACCTCCGCGTGAAATTCGAAAAGGCCGCTCAAGCGCCACCCGGCGACCGGTACGTCCTTCGACTGTACGTCACAGGCATGACAACCCGATCGGCGCGCGCGGTCAAGAACCTGCGGGCGATCTGCGACGAATATCTCGCGGGGCGGTACGACCTGGAAGTCATTGACATCTACCAACAGCCGCTGCTCGCGAAGGGCGAGCAGATCATCGCGGCGCCGACTCTCATCAAGAAGCTCCCGCTGCCGGTGCGCCGGATCATCGGCGACATGTCCAACCGCGAGCGCGTACTTCTGGGGCTCCACCTCGTTCGCTCTGACGATCGCGGGGAGTAAGGCTATGGTCACAAGCCAGGCCGACAATCAGGAACACGTCGAGGCGACGCTGCGCGCGCGCCTTGCCGAAGCCGAGGAGTTGCTGCGGGCGATTCGGCACGGCGATGTCGACGCACTGGTTGTCGAGAGCACCGGCGGCAATCAGGTCTACACGCTGCACAGCGCCGACGAGCCGTACCGCGACCTCGTCGAACAGATGCAGGAAGGCGCCGTTGTCCTCACGGGTCGCGGCGACATCCTGTATTCGAACGCGCGCTTCGCGGCGCTCGTGGGAGAGCCGCTCGAGTCTGTGGTGGGCAGTCGCATCGACAGGTTCGTGAACGCGTCCGACAGAGAGGACTTCGGGACGCTGCTGAGTGCCGGCAGCGGACGACGTCGCAGCAGCTTGATCGGGTCGGATTCAGGCGTCTTCGACGTGGGCCTGTCGCTCACCACAGCGGTAGCGGCTGGTAGCGATCGCCTCAACCTGATCGTGACGGATCTCAGAGAGCTGCTCGAGGCCAAGAGCAGCCGCGACCGCGCCGAGCGCGACAGCCGCACGAAAGACGAGTTCCTCGCAATGATGGCCCACGAGCTGCGTACGCCGCTTGCCGCCATCAGCAGTGCCGTCCGGGTACTCGAGTTGACGTGCGCAGAGGGTGAGCCGGCGATCCGCGCGCATGAGGTGATCGCGCGACAGGTGGGCCACGTCTCACATCTGATTGGTGACCTGCTCGACGTCGAGCGGGTAGTCTCCGGAAAGATCCGGCTGAATCGACAGCCGCTCGACATGGCCGAGGCCGTCCGCCGCGCCGTCGCCAGTTTCGCTGGCGATCCCGGATTGGATCGGCAGATCGACGTCAGCACCGATCCCGTCTGGGTCGATGGCGACGCCGTGCGGCTCGAGCAGGTGCTGACCAACATCGTGACCAACGCGGTCAAGTACACGCCGTCAGGCGGTCAGATTCGGGTGGCGCTCCGCGCCGACGGCAGCGACGCCGTGCTCAGCGTCGAGGACACCGGCTTCGGCATCTCACCACGCCTGCTCCCCTCCATCTTTGATTTGTACGTGCAGGCCGATCGGACTCTCGACCGTGCGCAGGGCGGCCTCGGAATCGGCCTGACGCTGGTCCGCCGCCTGGTCGAGCTCCACGGGGGCACGATCGTGGCGTCGAGTGACGGGGAAGGGCACGGAAGCAAGTTCACCGTCCGACTGAAGCAGATTCCTTCGGCGGAAAAGTCCGCTGCTGTCTCATTGGCCCCGGAACGTCAAGCGAAGCCGAGACGCGTGCTTCTGATCGAGGACAACGACGACGCACGCCAGATGTTGCAGATGGTGCTCGAGCTCGCCGGGCACGTCGTGTACGAGGCGGCCAACGGCGTTCGCGGCCTCGAACTGCTGGGCGTCATGCGTCCCGAAGTGGGGATCATCGACATCAATCTTCCCGAAATGAACGGTTACCAGGTGGCCAAACGGATTCGTGAAGATCCGCACGGCCAAGGCATGCTGCTGCTGGCCCTGACTGGCTTCGGCGGTACTGCCTACGGGAAGACGTCGTCTGACGACGGGTTCGATCATCACCTGGTGAAGCCGGTCGACCTGAATCAGCTTGCGCGCCTCCTCGGCGAAGGCCCCGAACGCTTGCCGGTAGAGACGCCCGCGTGAAACATTCCCGACGCGGGCCCCTCTGACGGTTCACACGATTTCGGAAATAAGCGCTTCGGCGGTCAGCAGGAGTGCAGCGACCGATGCGGCGTTCTGCAGCGCACAGCGCACGACCTTCGTCGGATCGATGACGCCGGCCTTGACCAGGTCCTCATACGTTTCGGTCGCGGCATTGAAGCCTTCGTCCTGCTTCATCTCCCTGACCTTTGCAATGACGATCGCGCCTTCGACGCCGGCGTTGCTGGCGATCTGACGCATCGGTTCTTCGAGCGCCCTGCGGACGATCCGGGCACCAACGAGCTCGTCGCCCGTGAGTGTCAGGGCATCGAGCGCCTTGCCCGCGCGCACCAGCGCCACGCCGCCCCCGGCAACGATGCCTTCCTCGACGGCAGCTTTCGTCGCGTGCATGGCGTCCTCCACACGCGCCTTTTTCTCCTTCATCTCGGTCTCGGTGGCTGCGCCGACCTTGATCACGGCAATGCCGCCCACGACCTTCGCAAGCCGCTCCTGGAGCTTCTCGCGGTCGTAGTCCGAATCGGCATCCTCGACCTGGGCACGGAGCTGCTTCACACGCCCTTCGATCGCGGCTGTCGCGCCGCCCCCTTCGATGATCGTCGTCTTGTCCTTGTCGATGGTGACCTTCTTGGCGCTGCCCAGGTCCTCGACCTTGATGTTCTCGATCTTGATGCCGAGATCTTCGCTGAGCGCCCGGCCGCCGGTGAGAATCGCGATGTCCTCGAGGATCTCCTTGCGCCGGTCGCCGTATCCCGGCGCCTTGACCGCGGCGACCTGCAGCGTGCCGCGAAGCTTGTTGACGACGAGCATGGCGAGCGCCTCGCTCTCGACGTCCTCGGCGACGACGAGGAGCGGGCGGCCGAGTTGCGCCACTTGCTCGAGCAGCGGCAGCAGGTTCTTCATCGAGCTGATTTTCTTTTCGTGGATCAGGATGACCGGATTCTCGAGCACGACTTCCATGCGCTCGGGGTTGGTCACGAAGTATGGCGACAGGTATCCGCGATCGAATTGCATGCCTTCGACCACTTCGAGTGTGGTCTCGAGCGTCTTGCCTTCCTCGACGGTGATCACACCGTCCTTGCCGACCTTCTCCATCGCCTCGGCGATGATCCGGCCGATCGTCTCGTCTCCGTTCGCGGAGATCGTGCCGACCTGCGCGATCATTTTGCCCTTCACATCGCGCTTCATCGTCTTGAGGTGCTCGACGACCGCCTCGACCGCCTTCTCGATGCCGCGCTTGATCTCCATCGGGTTGGCGCCGGCCACGACCTGCCGCAGCCCCTCGCGATACATGGCCTGCGCGAGGACGGTGGCGGTGGTGGTGCCATCACCGGCTGTGTCCGATGTCTTGCCCGCGACCTCGCGGACCATTTGCGCGCCCATGTTCTCGAGCGGGTCCTTGAGATCGATTTCCCTCGCGACCGTGACGCCATCCTTCGTGATGGTTGGAGCGCCAAAGCTCGTGCTGAGGAGGACGTTTCGTCCCCGTGGTCCCAGCGTGACTTTGACCGCGTCCGCCAACTGGTTCACGCCGCGCAGCATCACCTGTCGCGATCGCTCCCCGTACAGAATCTGTTTTGCCATCGCCGCTGCCTCTAGCTGGACCGTTAGTTGATTTTGTCTGGCTCAAGCGTCTGGACTGACGCCCTCGCCCGCTCAGCCTCGGCGCGCGTCCAGAGCTTGACGCCGCGCTTGATCAGCGCACGTTTCTCGGCGACGCGAAACTGTTCGATCATCAGTTCCAGGTCGGCGTGCCGCTGGTCCGCATTCTTTTGCTGAATCGCCATATCGATCAGCGTAGCGGCGCGTGCAAGTCCGCGATGTACCCAATTGAACAGGGGCTTCTGGGGCGGGGCATCACCCAACTTCTTGAGCGCTGCCGTGCGCGAGGTGACGACCGCGGATACTCGCCATCGGCGGACGAGATCAGCGCCAGGAAGCAGTCGGGAGCTAGTCACACTGCGGGCGCCGGGCGACGACCACAGGTGTGCACAATTGAACAGTTCGTCTCGGCAGTTTGGCTTACCATGCCGAAAATGGCAGGAATTACGGCAAGTAGACGCGCAAAGGCTCCCAAGCGGCCCCCTGGCTTCGACCTCCAGGGGTTTCTGGACTCCGAGGACTCTCGCACAATCACGAAATTCGCCAAGGCCTCGATCATTTTCTCGCAGGGGGATGCCGCCGCTCAGGTGATGTACCTCCAAGTAGGCAGCGTCAAGCTGTCGGTGCTCTCCAAGACCGGCAAAGGGGCCATCGTGGCCATGTTGAGCCCCGGCGATTTCTTCGGCGAAGGATGTCTCGCCGGGCAGGAACGGAGGATGTCAACGGCGACGGCGATGAGTACGACGACCGTCCTCGTGGTGGAGAAGGCGACCATGATGCTGATGCTCCACACCCAGCCGACACTCTCCGATCGTTTCATCGTCCACATGCTTGCGCGCAACATCCGGATCGAGGAGGACCTGGTCGATCAACTCTTCAACTCGAGCGAGAAGCGGCTGGCTCGCGCGCTGTTGTTGATGGCGCGTTACGGCCAGGAGGACAAGCCGAAGCACGTCCTGCACAACGTGTCGCAGGAGACGCTGGCCGAGATCGTCGGGACCACACGGTCGCGCGTCAACTTCTTCATGAACAAGTTTCGCGACCTCGGATTCATCGAATACAACGGCACGTTGAAGGTCAACAGCTCACTCCTGAGCGTTGTGCTTCACGACTAAATACCTGGTGCTTCTAAACTTACGTACCCTGCTTCCTCGCCGAAATAGCTCCTCGTGCCAGTTAAGCTCATCCACGGGGTCATAGGCCTTTAGGAGTATGATCCGCGGTGATGGCGTCACGAAAACCCGCGAAGGCGCCGAAGGCCTCCTCCCCAGAGTTCCATCTCCAGGAATTCCTCGACTCCGCGGGGCTCTCTCGCACGATCGCGAAATACGCCAAGTCCGCAGTCATCTTCTCGCAAGGCGATCCCGCGACCGAGGTGATGTACCTCCAGCAGGGCAGTGTCAAGATTTCGGTGCTTTCGAAGACCGGCAAAGAGGCAATCGTCGCGATGTTGAGCCGCGGCGAATTTTTCGGCGAAGGATGTCTCGCCGGGCAGTCGCGGCGGATGGCGACCGCGACGGCCATGGGCGCGACGACCGTGCTCGTGGTGGAGAAGGAGCACATGGTGAAGATGCTCCACGACGAGCCGGAGCTCTCCGATCGCTTCAGGATCCACATGCTCGCGCGCAACATACGGGTCGAAGAGGATCTCGTCGATCAGCTCTTCAACTCGAGCGAGAAGCGGCTGGCGCGCACACTCTTGCTGATGGCCCGCTACGGCCAGGAGAGCGAACCGCAACAGGTCGTGCACCAACTGTCGCAGGAGACGCTGGCGGAGATGGTGGGGACGACGCGGTCGCGCGTCAACTTCTTCATGAACAAGTTCCGCGATCTCGGCTTCATCGAGTACAACGGCGGGTTGAAGGTCAACAGCTCCCTGCTGAGCGTTGTCCTGCACGACTAGTCATAGTCGAGTCATCCGCGATTGTCCTTGTGTGCGCCTCGGATCGGCCGTACATTCATCGTGTTACTGCTTTCCTGAGCTCTGGCCTTCCCGCACGTCCTTCCTGCGGTCAGCCTCATCAAAGCCCTCTTGAAAGTTGGGCTTCATGGCATCACGTTGCCACCGCTGGCAGATCTCTATCTGTTGGATCGGTGTTGCGCTGCTGACGTTTTTCACCGTCGACCCGTCATCGTTTCGCAGCTGGCTGTACCTGATGACGGTTGCCCTCGTTCCGCCAATCGTCCTGCTTGGCTTGTGGCAAGACAACCCTGGACAGACGATTGCCGAAGTGATGCGCGAGGGACGGTCGTGACGCTGAGCGCGGCGTCCATATGACGACGAAGGCGGGCGGCGTCCTCGGGGATCTGGCGTTGGCGCTGCTGCTGGTGCTGCTGGCACCGGTGGCGGTGATCCTGATTGGCACCCCTGTGGTGCTGTTTGTGCGTCTTTTGATTGAGATTGGTGGCCGCCTGTGACGAATGCGACGATCTCCCCGACGATGTGCCCTTTATGTCACACGGTCAATACCACGGTGACAGAGGCGACCCTGACGGCAGGCGGAGGATGGCATTGCACGACGTGCGGGCAGCGATGGGATGCCGCGCGTCTCGCGACGGTGGCGGCCTATGCGCGGTTCGTCGCGGCACGAGAGTCCGCCTGAAGTCGGACTATCGCTGATTCCACCGCGACGAGTCCTGCCCCGATCCCATCCGGTGCTCCATGACCCACTGATTGCTGACCTCTCCGAGGTCGGTGCCATGTTCACGCCGCGACCGCAACACAACAAAGGCGATGAGCGCGATCGCTACGAGGCCGCCGCTGATCGCAAGAACACTCACGATGGTCATGAGGGAATCCTTTCCTTTTCCGCCTCTGCTCGCGGTGTCGTCTCGGCAGATGGGAACGCGGCATCCGTGCACCCGCTCTCGTCACGCGATGGAGGCGGCGGATCCGTAGCAGGGCTCACGGGCGTGCTGCCCGCTGGGCGCGACCGGCGATTCCGGTAATCGGTAAAGACGGCAAACGGCACGACGTGGGCGGACGGGTTCATGGCTGAAAGATGATCTTGTTCGTCCAAACACGAGCTGGCGATGAAGCTGAGCCATGAACGGCGCAGCGCGCGAAACCCAGCACCCGTCGACACTCGGTGTGAATTTTGAATTCTGAACTTCGCATGAGAGTAGCAAGGTTTCTGTCGCAGAGACCGGAGGCGTGCCGGGACGTGGCGCGCAAATCGGCGGCGCGGCTGACAGGTCGGATGAACTCAGAACGAGGGGAGCGAGTTCAGGCTGGCTGTGGTCAGAGGCGCTGTAACCCTCACACTATACAGCATATATACTGAAGGTCCCCGCTTTCCTGAGCCCTGCAGCCACCCCAGGACTTCAGCCCTCACCAAAGCACGAATCGGAGGCACGACTGTTCGCACCAGTCAGTAACGGCACGGCGACCCGTGGCCTGAGACCGTTTCGCGACGAGCTGCTCGGAATAGAGCGCCTCGAAGAACGCGCGTTGTCGCTGGGCGCGCGGTTCACGGTCGACACCACCCCGCGCCAGCGCGCGCGCAGCATCTTCCCACGCTTCAATGACAACGCCCGCACGCTGCGCGCCGCGTACAGGGTTCTCGCCGACGACGTGCATCACGGACGATTCATTACCGCCGCCGCGGAATGGCTCCTCGACAACTTTCATCTCGTCACGTCAGACATCGTCGACATCCGTCAGAACCTTCCGCGTACGTACTATCGTGAACTGCCACCCCTCGCGGTTCGACAACACGCGGGCGACGCCCGCATCTACGCGATTGCCGTGGAACTGATCCGGCACAGCGACAGTCGCCTTGACGTGCAGCAGCTCACGCTGTTCCTCAACAGCTTTCAACGCGTCGCCCCGCTGACAATCGGCGAGCTCTGGGCGTGGCCGAGCATGTTGAAACTCGCGCTCATCGAGAATCTGAGGCGCCTGGCCGACGAAATACTCGACGCGCGCGAAGCGGTCCACGCCGCGGACGCCCTGCTTGCACGCATCGAGAGCCATCCGGAGCAGGCGTCGGTGCCCCTGCCGCCGAACGTCCATAGCGCGTACGTGGTGCAGCTGCTGCATCGCGCGCGCGAATACGAACTCCGCCGCTCGCCGCTGCGCACCGCACTCGAAGAGTACCTCTCCGCGCGCGGGGTCACCGCCGAAGACGTTGTCCGCGAGGAGCACCAGCGGCAGGCGACCAGCCAGGCGTCGGTCGCGAACGTGATTACCAGTCTCCGCCTGTGCGGCACCGTGGACTGGCGGAAGTACGTCGAGGATGTCAGCCTTGTCGATCACGTCCTGCGGCGCGACCCGGCCGCAGTGTACGCGCGGATGGATTTCCTGAGCCGGGATCGGCAGCGGCAAGCCGTCGAGGAGTTGTCCGAGCGAAGGAGCGGGGAGGCGCAGGTTCGCGTCGCGCTGAAAGCGGTCGAGAGCGCGAGGCAGTCGGCGGCGGCCGCCTCGCCGGCCGATCGAGCCGCGCACGTCGGGTATCACCTGATTGGGCGGGGACGCCGCGATCTGGAAGCCGATCTCGCGTACCGGCCCAGGTTCATGGAAGCCGTCCGCCGTTCGGTAATGGCGCACGCGACGATGTCGTACCTGGGATCCATCGCGGTCCTGACGACGGCGATGCTCGCGGGGGCGCTGGTCTACACCCGCGCTGAGCACGGTTCCGTGATGGTCCAGGTTGCCGCGCTCCTGCTGTTGTTGATTCCGGCGAGCGACGTGGCAATCGCGTTGATCCAGCGCCTGATCGCTCGCATGATGCGGCCGCAGCGGCTGTCGCGCCTCGACCTGTCGGACACCGGCGTGCCCGACGACTCGCGAACGATGGTGATCGTGCCGACGATGCTGACGAGCGTCGCCGGAGTGGAGGCGCTCCTCGAGCACCTCGAGGTCGTGGCGCTGGGCAACATGGATCCGCGCATTCACTTCGCCATCCTCAGCGACTTCGCGGACGCGTCGGCGCGGGAGATGCCGGACGATGCGTCGCTGCTCGAGGCGGCGCGCGCGGGGATCGCAAGTCTCAACCAGCGGTTCGGCCCCGAGCACGTCGACCGGTTTTTTCTCTTTCACCGCGACCGGCAGTGGAATGCCCGCGAGCGCGCATGGATGGGATGGGAACGCAAGCGCGGCAAGATCGAAGAGTTCAACCGCCTGCTGCGCGGCGCGACCGATACGAGCTTTTCCACGCGCGTGGGCCAGCTCGATCTCCTGCCCTCCGTCCGCTACTGCATCACGCTCGATTCGGACACTCGGCTACCTCGAAACACGGGTCGCACGCTCATCGGGATCGCCTCGCATCCGTTGAACCGTCCGCTCCTCGATCCTGCGCTCGGGCGTGTCACGGAGGGATACGGGATCCTGCAGCCGCGCGTCAGCGTGACGATGGCGAGCGCGGCCGGGTCGCTGTTCGCGCGCACGTATGCGGGGCATACCGGCGTCGACCCGTACACGACGGCGGTGTCCGACGCGTATCAGGATCTCTTCGGCGAAGGCATCTTCACCGGCAAAGGCCTGTACGACGTCGACGCGTTCACCGCCGCGCTCGAAGGGCGCGTGCCCGAGAATGCGCTGCTGTCGCACGATCTCTTCGAAGGGATTCATGCGCGCACGGCGCTTGTCACCGACGTCGAGGTGGTCGACGACTATCCGTCGAACGTACTCGCGCACACGCGACGGGAGCATCGCTGGGTCCGAGGTGACTGGCAGATCCTCTGGTGGTTGTTTCCGTTCGTCCCGACGCGCGGCGGGCTGACGCGGAATCGCCTCCCGCTCATCTCACGCTGGAAGATTCTGGACAACCTGCGGCGCAGCCTGGTGGCTCCCTCGATCGTCGCGCTGTTTCTCTTCGACTGGACGATCGCGCCGGGGGATCCAGGTGTCTGGACTGCGGTAACGGTCGGCGCGCTGGCGTTCCCGGTCTCGCTGCGGCTGTTCGCGTGGCTCAGGGGACCGCGTCCGGGGCAGACGTGGGGCATCTTCGCGCGGACGTCCTTCGAGGATCTGCGGGCAGATGCCGCGCGCATGATGCTGCAGCTGACGTTCATCGCCAACCAGGCCTCCGAGATGCTGCACGCGGTCGGCATCACGCTCGTGCGCCTCGGGATGTCGCGGGGACGGCTGCTGGAGTGGGAAACGTCGGCGGCGGGAGCGCACCGCACCCGCGATCTCACCGTCCACACGTTCGTCATGCACATGCTGCCAAGCCCGCTGGTTGCCATAGGCGCGGCGATCGTGGTCAACGCAGTGCATCCTGCCGCGCTGCCCTCCGCGGTCGGCATCCTGATCCTGTGGGTGTGCGCTCCGCTCGTCGCGCTGCTCCTCAGTCGACCCATGCCGCCGCGGACGGAGCCGCTCACCGCGATCGATCGTGACTATTTCACGTCGATTGCGCAGGCGACGTGGAAGTACTTCGACGCGTTCGTCGACGCCGATCACCACCACCTGCCTCCGGACAACGTGCAGCTCGAACCGGGCGCGTGGATCGCGCACCGGACCTCTCCGACCAACATCGGCATGGGCCTCCTCGCGACACTTGCGGCCCACGACTTCGGCTTCATCGACACGGAGACGTTGGTCACCAGGCTTGATGCCACGCTGACGACGGTCGAGGGGCTCGAGCGGTTCGAGGGGCATCTGCTGAACTGGTACGACACGTCGACGCTGGCGCCAATGCCGCCCGCGTACCTCTCAACCGTTGACAGCGGCAACCTTGCCGGCGCGCTCATCACGCTTGCGTCGGGCTTGCGCATGCTTGCGGCTGATCCGTCGGACCTCGCGCCGGTCGCTGATCGGCGCCGGCGGCTCGAGGACCTGGCCGCGCGTGCGGCAGCATTCGCCGACGGCATGAACTTCGCCTTCCTGTACAACCGGCAACGACGCCTCTTTTCGATCGGGTATCGACTGGCGGACGGCGACGGCCCAGGCCGATTCGACGCGTCGTTCTACGATCTGCTCGCGTCGGAGGCCCGTCTCGCGAGCTTCGTGGCGATCGCCAAGGGCGACGTTCCCGAGATGCACTGGTTCCACCTGGGGCGGCTCATCACGGGCATCCACGGCGCGCCGGTGCTGCTGTCGTGGAGCGCCACGTTGTTCGAATACCTGATGCCGCTGCTCGTGATGCGCAGCTACCCGGACACGCTCCTGGACGAATCGTGCCGCATGGTCGTCCGGCGGCAGAGGGAGTACGCCGCGTCACGAGGGACGCCGTGGGGCATCTCCGAGTCGGCGTACACCGCGGTCGACCGGCACGGCAACTACCAGTACAAGGCCTTCGGCATCCCGGGCCTGGGGCTCAAGCGGGGCCTTGGCGACGAGCTCGTCGTCGCACCGTATGCGACGGCGCTCGCCGCCACGATCGATCCGGCGCGCAGCGCCGACAATCTCCGCCGCCTCGCGGATGCGGGAGTGTACGGCGACTACGGCTTCTTCGACGCCATCGACTACACGAAGCGGGAGGCGCCGGCCACCGATGCGCCGGCCGACGGCGTCGTCGTCCGCGCGTTCTTCGCTCACCACGAAGGGATGACGCTGGTCGCGCTAGCCAATGCCGTGTTCGGTGACCGCATGGTCCAGCGGTTTCACGCCGACCCGCGCATCCAGGCCACCGAGTTGCTGTTGCAGGAGCGTGTGCCGCGTCAGAGCCCGACGACCGTGCCGAGGCCGCTCGACGAGATGCGGGTGAGTCCGCCCACGCCGGCGGTGCCGCTCCGCCGCTACCGGACGCCGCACACGACGTATCCGCATACGCAGTTCCTGTCGAACGGCAAGTACATCTCGAGCGTCACCAACGCCGGCGGCGGCGCGAGCAGCTGCCAGGGCGTGGCGGTCACGCGCACGCGACAGGATTCCACGTGCGACTACGGGAGCCAGTTCCTTTATCTGCGCGACGTACGCAGCGGCGCCGTGTGGTCGCCGACGTATCACCCGACGCGGCGGCAGGCGGAGGACTACACGGCGGTGTTCCTTCCGGAGAAGGCCACCTTCGCACGCCGCGACGATGACATCGCGACGCAGCTGGAGATCGCGGTCTCCACTGAACACGATGTGGAGGTGCGCAGGCTGAAGCTGACCAATCGAGGGTTGCGGATCCGCGAAATCGACATCACGAGTTACGCGGAGGTCGTGCTGGGTACGCCGGTAGAGGATTTCGCCCATCCGGCGTTCGGAAAACTGTTCGTCGAGACCGAGTACCTTCCCGAAACCGCGGCGTTGCTGGGTCATCGCCGTCCTCGCGACAGCGCCCAGCCCGGCATGTGGGTCATGCACGTCGTCAGCCTCGAGGGCCGGACGCAGGGCGCGATCGAGTGGGAAACAGACCGCGCACGATTCATCGGACGCGGACGAAGCGTCGAGAACCCGATCGCGCTCGATGGCCGCGCACTCTCAGGCACGACGGGCATCGTCCTCGATCCGATTCTGAGCCTGCGGCAGCGCGTGCGTCTGCCTCCGGGTGCGTCGGTGCGCCTCTGCTTCGCCACGGGCATGGCGGCGGATCGTGACACCGCAGCGGCGCTGGCCCAGAGGTACCGCGATCCGCGCGCGTCGTCGCGCGCGTTCGCGCTGGCGCTGGCCCACGTGCAGAGCGGCCGGCGCCATCTCGACATCTCCGTCGACGAGGCGGTGTTGTTCGAGCGCCTGGCCTCGCGGGTGTTGGGAGGCGACGATTCTCTTCGCGCCTCGCCGGACGTGCTCAGTGCCAACGTGCTCGGCCAAGGGGGCCTGTGGGCTCACGGGATTTCCGGAGATCTTCCCATCCTGCTGGTGCGGGTCATCGGTGACGACCTCGCGTTGGTGCGCCAGGCATTGCAGGCACAGGAATACTGGCGACTGAAAGGTCTCAGCGCGGACGTCGTGATCCTCAACGAACATCCGGTCAGCTACCTGGACGAGATGCACTCACGTCTGACCGCTCTCCTCGACGACGGTCCGTGGCGCACATGGAAGCATCAGTCGGGCGGTGCGTACCTGCTGCGCGCGGATGTGATGGGGCCTGCCGAACGCACACTCCTTCAGGCTGTTGCCCGCGCCGTGATCGAAGGGACGCAAGACGACCTGCGTGCACAACTGGACCGCGCGCACCTGGATCGTTCGCACACGGCGGCGCACGCGCCGGCGCCCTTCGTCGCCGCTGAAGGATCTGAGACGCCGGCGAATGGGTGGCCGGATGCAAATGTCGCGGTGCCCGAGATGACGCTCGCGAACACGATCGGCGGATTCACCGACGAGGGGCGCGGGTACACCGTCGTCCTCGAAGGCGATCAGGAGACGCCGCTGCCCTGGGCGAACGTCATTGCGAACCCGCACTTTGGCACCATCGTGACGAGCGGGGGCGCATCGCACACGTGGTCGGTAAACAGCCGCGAGAACCGGCTGACGCCCTTCGCGAACGATCCAGTGACCGACCCCACAGGCGAGGCGCTGTTCATTCGAGACGATCGTTCCGGCGACGCGTGGTCGCCCACGCCAGGGCCGATGGCGCGCCACGCGGGGAGCGGCCGCTTCGTCATCGATCACACCGCCGGCGTGTCGCGCTTCTCACGTATCCACCAGGGCATCCGCCACGATCTCTCGGTATTCGTCGACGTGGCCGATCCGGTCAAGTTCTCGGTGCTGACGCTCTTCAACGGCAGCGGCGTCGAGCGGAATCTCAGCGTCTTCGCATACCACGAGTGGGTGCTCGGACCTCCCCGCGACGGCGAGCGCCGTCACGTGGTCACGGAATGCGAGTGCGAGACGGGCACCGTGTTCGCGTGGAACGCCTACAACGGGGAATTGCCGGGACGCGTGGCGTTCGCGCACGCCAGCGAGCCGGTGTCGTCCGCGTCAGGCGATCGCCGCGGTTTCATCGGGCGGAACGGCGCGCTGACCGATCCCGTAGCGATGCGGACCGAGAGGCTGAATGGCGAATTTGGTGCGGGGCTCGACGCGTGCGCGACGATGCAGGTGCGGATCGATCTTGGTCCGGGCGAGACGAGACAGATCGTCTTCCTCCTCGGTGAAGGCACCGACCGCGCTCACGCGCGGATGCTCATCGAGCAGCATGGAACCCCGTCGAACGCGTCGGAAGCGCTCGAGGAGGTCCGGACGTTCTGGAATAGAACGCTCGACACGGTTCATGTGCGCACGCCGGACGATTCGTTCGATGTGTTGATGAATCGATGGCTGGTATATCAGGACATCAGCTGCCGGCTGTGGACTCGCGCTGGCTACTTCCAGCCCGGCGGAGCGTACGGATTCCGCGACCAGCTCCAGGACGTCATGGCGCTCCTGTTTGCGCGGCCGGACCTGGCGCGCGAGCACCTGTTGCGCGCGGCGGGACGGCAGTTCGTCGAGGGTGACGTACAGCACTGGTGGCATGCGCCCGCCGGAAGAGGACTGCGTAGCCGGTGCTCCGACGATTTGCTGTGGCTGCCGTACGTGGCCGCGGAGTACGTAAGGGTCACGGGAGACGCCGCGATCCTCGACGAGCGTGTGCCGTACCTCACCGCGCCGCTGCTCGCGCCAGACGAGTTGGAATCGTACGGACAGCCTGGCGTCGCACAGGACGTCGGGACGCTCTTCGATCATTGCGTTCGCGCGATCGACAAAGGCCTCACTGCGGGCGCGCACGGGTTGCCGCTCTTCGGCACCGGCGACTGGAACGATGGCATGAACAAGGTCGGGGTGAACGGGCGCGGAGAAAGCGTGTGGCTTGGCTTTTTCATCCACAGCGTGTTGACGGCCTTCGCCCCGTTGTGCGAGGCGAGGGGCAACGCGCAAGGAGCGCAGGCATACAAGGCCGCGGCGCGCAGCCTCACGTCGAAGCTCGAGCTGGCCTGGGACGGTGAGTGGTACCGCCGCGGGTACTACGACGACGGAAGCCCGCTGGGCTCGGCGCAAAACGACGAGTGCGCCATCGACTCGATTGCGCAGTCGTGGGCGGTGTTGTCCGGCGCGGTCCCGAAACGTTTCGCCGAACGGGCGATGGATGCCGTGAGGACGTCGCTCATCGCCCGCGGGTCGAAGGCGCTGCTCCTCCTCAGCCCGCCGTTCGATCGCTCCGCGCAGGAACCCGGCTACATCAAGGGGTATCCACCGGGTATCAGGGAAAACGGCGGGCAGTATACCCACGCCGCGGCCTGGATCGTCATGGCGATGGCTGCCCTCGGCAGCGGCGACGAAGCGGCGGAGCTGTTTCACATGCTGAACCCGGTCAACCACACCCGGACGCCGGAGGAAGTCGCCCGCTATCGGATCGAGCCGTACGTCGTAGCAGGCGATGTCTACGCACGCGCGCCGCATGCCGGACGCGGCGGATGGAGCTGGTATACAGGGTCTGCCGGCTGGATGTACCGCGCGGGACTCGAAAGTATCCTGGGTCTCAGACGACGCGGCTCGACGTTCGTCGTTGATCCCTGCATCCCGTCAACATGGCCGCAGTACACGATTGAATGGCGCTATCTGGGCACGCGTTACGAGATAATCGTGTCCAATCCCGATCGCGTCTGCCGCGGCGTGACGCGAGCGCAATTGGACGGCGTGGCCGTCGACCCCGGTGCGATTCCCCTGGTCGACGACCTGGGCACCCATACCGTTCACATCGATCTCGGACAGAATCGGCGGTAGGATAAGCGGGCAGCGGGCAGCCGCCCAGTAGGCAGCGGAGGCAAGATATGACGACGACACGCAGCACCCGTCGAGACATCCTGAAAGGGACCCTCGCGCTTGCAGGCCTCGGCCTGGTGGGCATTCCGGATTGGGTACTTCCGTTACTCGCGCAGGGCGAGGCGGTGGTGCCGTTTCTCGACTGGCCCGAGCGCGTCATCACCAACCCCGCGCCCGATCGGCGCATCATCGACATCCGGGCGATCAGCGGGCCGATCACGCCGAACGATCAGTTCTTCACCACGCAGCACTACGGCCATCCGGTTGTCGATCCAGCGACGTTCAGGTTGAAGGTGTCAGGACTTGTCGACCGCCCGATCGCCCTGTCACTCGACGACCTTCGGCGGATGGGCAGCAAGGAGCTGGTCGCCGGCTTCGAGTGCTCGGGGAATCGCGCCCCGTTGCAGGGGCTGTCGGGCAACGGCCGCTGGACCGGTCTTCCGCTGAAAGACGTGCTGGACAAGGCAGGCGTGAAGTCGGAAGCGCGCGAGTTCGTCTTCTTTGGCGCCGACCGCGGTGAGGAAGAAGTGGAATGGCGCACGCTGAAGTTCAAGGTCGAACAGCAGTTCGGCCGTGCGCTGACTCGCGAGAAGGCGCTGTCACCCGAGCCGTTCCTCGTCTACGCCATGAATGGCGAGCCGCTCACGCGTCACCAGGGATCACCGCTCCGGCTGCTTGTGCCCGGATGGTACGGCGTGAGCAACGTGAAGTGGCTGTCCGAAATCCGCGTCCAGGAAGACACATACCTGGGCAAGTTCCAGTCGCGGTGGTATCGCACCTTCAAGGGCGAGATGATCGACGGCGAGATGAAATGGGTCGAGACCGCCATCACCCACATGCAGTTGAAGTCGTACATCGCGCGCATCACGCGCAACGGTGCCGCCTACAACGTGCTTGGCGTAGTGCTCAACGACGGGACCCCGATCAAGTCCGTTGAAGTCCGCGTGGATGACGGCCCGTGGCGGCCGGCAACGATGGATTCGTCGACGCGGGACAAGTACGGCTGGAAGCTGTTCAACTACGCGTGGACCGGTGCGACCCCCGGCGAGCACATCCTCGTGTCCCGTGTCATCGACGTGACCGGCAAGATTCAACCGACTGCGCAGGAGCTGGAAAACAAGAAGTCGTTCCTCGAGGACAATTCTCAGACGCCGCGCAAGGTGATGATCTAGCGCGCCGCGAAATGCAAAATGCGAAATTCAAAATGCAAACGATGGCTCGTCGCAACGGGTATTGTTTGCATTTTGCATTTTGACTTTTGAATTCTTAGTACGTAAACCCGCACTGCCTGTTCGGGTACAGCCTCACTGCTTGACGGACAACCCCGGTCTGGACTCCTGCTCGATCCTGCACCCGTAGCAGTTTATGGAGCATGAAGCGACTACAGCAGAGTCGGTGCCCTGTCGGAGTCATATAAAAGCGCGCGCCACCGTGTGCAACGCCGTACGCGGCGAGCGGAGGGCTGCTGATGAATTTGGCCGATTCTTACAAACGCGAACCTGAAGCTGCGCGCCGCGTTTCAGTGTGCGTTGAACCTTCAGCCTCGTGCACGAGGCGTGTGGCTGTCTGCTCGAGTGTCATCCTCGGCGGCTGGAGCCTCCGTTGTCCCCGGCGCTGAAAAGAACGAAAACATGGGCCGCTCAGACTTTTCTTAATGTTCCCGGGTATTTCCGTCGATATCGAGGGAGGATGAAGAAGACCATTCTCGTCGTCGACGACCAAGCCCCGACTCGTCGCTTCCTGCGCAGCGTGCTCGAGCGGGAAGGATACCGAGTGATTGAAGCCGAAGACGACGCGAGCGCGTGGAACGCGGTGCGGAACCAGGAGGTGCCCATCTGCCTTGCGATGATCGACGTCAACCTGCCCCGTCTCAAGGGACGCCACGTGGCGAACAATCTGCGGTCGTTCGGACCGTTGCCTGTGGTGTTCATGACAGGAGATAGTGTTCCCAATCTGATCGCGGAGGGCAGCCTCGAGGAAGGCGCACCCCTGCTTGAAAAACCGTTCACCGTCAGCGGCCTGATGGAAGCCATCAATCGCGTGCTGAAGGAAGAGGCCCTTCCAGTTCAGACAAGTTTTCACTTCGGACTGTGACGACGAGCCTTCAGCTGGCCACGCGAACCTAAAAGGTTCGCGCCGCACGGTTCGATTCAGGTCGCGCCGCACGGCCCAAAATCAGTTAGTCCCGCTCATCGGCAGCTCGAAGACGTCATGCGAGGTGGTGTGCACCTCGAGATGCATGTCCTGTCCCGCTCCCGCCGCCGCAGACGTAACCATTCCACTGACCAGGTGAAGCTTGTTCCCGATCATCGCGCCGGCGACGCCGTGCCGCGGCATCGGCATTGACGGCATGATCGTCCACGAGTTGGTCGCAGGATCGTATGCCTCGAGCGCGCGGAACGCGCCGACGAGCGAGGTGGTCGCGACCTCGCCACCCGCCACGTAGATCTTGCCGCCGTAGGTGGCCCATCCGCCGCCGCTGCGCGCGGTCGGCATCTTCGCCCGCTGGGCGCCCCAGGTGTTGGTCGCCGGATCGTATTCCTCGACAACGTCGGTATTCTGAGACGCCGCCACGAAGGCATGTGCGATGCGGCCGCCGATGACGTAGATCTTTCCGCCAACGGTGCCGGCAAATGCGTGGTTGCGCCCCAATGCCATCGGAGCCGCGCTCGTCCACGTGTTGGTCGCGACGTCGTAGACGTCGTTGGTCGTCAGATTGCGCGCGGTCGTGTTGTTGCTGATCGCGACGTCCTTCGACCCTTCCGCCGTCGTTGCTCCGGCAATCACGTAGATCTTTCCGCCAACCTGGACCGCCACCGCACCCCCTCGCTTGGAAGGAAGCGGCGCCAGCGCCTTCCACGAATCGGCAGCCGGGTCGTACTCCCATACGTTGTCGATCGGTTCCCAGCCGCCGCCGGTGGCGGGCGCGACAAAGCCGCCGAAGACGTAAATCTTCCCGCGATACTCGGCCATCGCCTGATGGTGCGCCGGCCGTGCCATCGGCTTCTTCAGCGTCCATTTGTCGGATGCGGGATCGTACTCATAGTTGATGCCTCGACCTTTTCCGCCTCCAAACCCGCCGATGACATACATCTTGCCGTTCGCGGTGATGCCGTAGAGCTCCTCGTCGGCCTCCGGAAATGGCGCGGCTTTCATCCATCGCGACTGCGTGAGCGCCGCCGCCGAGAATAGGAGGACCAGGGTTGCCGTGGCGACGATCACGCGCCGATGCCGAAGGATGCTGATCATATGAATCTCCATTTACTGTGCGCAGACGAAGTTTTCAGCCTTGTCAATGCTGCCGCTGCCCTTGTACTTCGCGAACTGCGGGTACGGACAGAGCGGCCGCGTGCGATCGACCTTACCGTTGGTCGAGTGCGTCGCGAGAATCGATGTCGGCGCCTTGCCCTGCTCGCGCCACTGCTCGAGCGGCGTCAACGCGTCGAAGACGTTCGGGCCCTCGCCGCCGCCGCAGTGCCCCATTCCTGGCGCGTAGAAGAGCCGCACGGAGTCATCGACCTGCTTCTGACCGATCGTTTTCACCAGGCGGTCGTAGTACATCAGCGGTGATCGCGGCGAGACGTTCGGATCTCCCCATCCTTGATAGATGAGCAACTTGCCGCCACGTGCCGCGAATGACGTGAGGTCGGCCGACGTCGGGCTGAAGTCCTGCGTGTCGAGTTTGTGGATCCTGTCGTAATCCTTCGCCAGATCGAACGTTCGGGGATCCCAGGCGGGGTCCTGGAACAGAACGTACTTGAAGACGTCGCTGCCGACGTCGAGCGGCACGTCGCCACCTGAGACCGCAGTCCAATTGAGCTCGCTGCCGGGTTCGAGCCCGGGAAAGATCAGCTCGCCGGTCTTCGGATTCTTCGTTCCCGCATAAATCTTCCGCGCCGCTTCGACTTGCGCGGTTGTCAGACACGTGGATGCGTCGCCCGTCTTGCACTCGATCACCTTCGGATCGAAATGGCAGCTCAATGGATCGCCGATCAGGCCGTCCTTCAAGCCGTCCTGGGCGTCGCAGGCGTCGAGCGCCGCGCGATGGATCGTCGGGTACTTGCTCGGAGGGATCATGCTGTCGGGGCTCTCGTGCGTCGCCTTGAACTTCATCATGAAAGCGAGGCTCTCGTTGACGCGGTCGTAGGCAGGCGCGCCCGCAAGAATCGCATCGAAGTCGGCGGGGAAGCGCTGCGCTTCCTGGAACCCCATGCGGCCGCCACCGGAACAGCCGGTGAAGTACGAGAGCCGGGGCGCCATTCCATAGAAGTTCGTAATGGTGGCCTTGCTCTGCACCGCGGTTTCGTGAACCGCGCGATAGCCGAAATCAATCACCTTCTCCGGGTGTCCCGCTGCCCACGCCGCGCCGGTGCCGGAATGACCGGTGTCGGTTGATGCCGCTGCGTAGCCGCGCCGCAACGCGTCGGCGAGCGCGCCGTACTGGATCGATCCCGCAAACGCTCCGTTGCCGACCTGCTGGAATTTGCCGTTCCAGCCCGACGCCGGCAGCCAGACTTCGCTTCTGATATCCGAGTCGGACGATGGCGTCAGCGTGAACTCCACCCGGCAGAAGGCGGGCAGGTCCATGATCGCCTTCGGAGGCGTGGCACCCGTCGTTCCCGGGGGCACAAAGTGGCCCGCGACGACCATGTGGGTCGCAGTTACCTTTGCGTTCGCCAACTTCAACGTGGCGGCGACGCGATCGCACGCCCCCGCCTCGGCAGATGATTTCTGCGCATACGCGGTTCCGCAAACCAAGAAAGCGAATGCTGCACAGGCGATCGTTTTCATAGCGTTTCTCACAGGCGGACCTAAAGGTCCGCCTCTACTTTTAACTTACTTCGCACTTCGAACGTTCACTGTGCAGCCCTGAGGGGCTGGCCCACCAGCAGCGCGGGGTTTGCGCCCTTCCGCGGGCGGAATTTCTCCAGCCGTCCGTTATTCACCTCGGCGAGGTACAGGTTGCCGTCAGAATCTACGCTCATCCCGTGGACGTTCCAGAGCGCCCCAGGCCACTCGCCCTTGCTGCCCCACGAGTACAGGTAGTGGCCCTCGATGTCGTATTTCACGATCTTCGAGGTGTCGTTGTCGGCGGTCCACAGATTCCTGTCTGCGGCCAGGTAGAGGACCTGCGGCGTTGACGGCTCGCCGGTGCTGAACTGGTCAAGGTACTTGCCATTTTCGTCGAACACCTGGAAGCGGTGGTTCTCGCGATCGGTGACGTAGACCTTGCGCGTCATCGGATCCACCTGGACGCCGTGGACCGCGTTGAACGTCCCCGGTTTCGTATCGTTCGGCGACGTGCTCTTTTCCCCCCACTGCATCAGGAACTTGCCGTCCTTGTCGAACTTGACGACGCGCGTGTTTGCGTAGCCATCGGAGACGAACATCGTGCTGTCGGGCAGCCACGCGAGGAAGGTCGGCCGGTTGAAGTGCGTGCTGTCGTTGCCGGAAACGCCCTTCACGCCGAGCGTCTGCACGAGCTGTTTGCCGTCGTGGGTGAACTTGTAGACCACATGGTTACGGTCCTCGACGATCCAGATGTGCTTATCGGGATCGTACGGGTTCATGGTGACGGAGTGCGGCCGCCGGAAGAGCGAATCCCACTGCGTCCAGTCCTCGGTGATGTTGCCCTCGGCGTCGAGGACCACCACGCAGTGCTCCCAGCGCGCGTCAACGCCCAGCTTCCCTTTCCAGCCGTTCCATCCGTCGCTGCCCTGGTTGCCGGGGCTGGCCAGAAGGCCGACCGACGCGTTGCGGAATGGCGTCTGCCCAACCGGGAAGGAAATGCTTGGCCCGACCGTCGGATAGGCCACTTCCTTGGGCCGTTCGAGCAGCGGTAGCTCGCCGCGCTGCAGCATGAAGACCCGGTTCGGACTCTCTGCAAACACCCCTTGCATGGCGCCCCACGTCCATTTCTCGTGCCCGGCCAGCTGTGACAGCGGCTTGGGCCAGTCGGGGACGACTTCATACGGACCCGTCGGGTCCTGCCCGCCTCTTTCACCGGCGACGGCGGCGATTCCGGTGCCGGTTGGCGGCGCCGTCGTTTCGGCCGGCTTGGGCGCCGCCTGGCATCCGATGATCACAAGCCACAGAGACACAGAGACACAGAGAAAACATATGGGTTTCCATCTCTGTGTCTCCGCGTCTCTTTGGCCCGTTTCTGTGGTTGTCGGCATCGCGTGCTCTCGGCTCCCCTTATGACTTACGTCGAACTTCGTACTTCGACCTTCAAACTTTCGCGCGGCGCCAGTCTATGATCAGTTGCCGAAGGACGCCACATGATCCGACTTCTCTCATTCCTGCTCGTTGGGCTGCTCGCGGCTGCTCCGGTTGCCGGTCAGACGACCGCTGAAATCGATGCGTACTATCCGGAGCTCCAGGCGCTGTATCAGGACATTCACCGCAACCCGGAGCTTGGCTTCCAGGAAGTGCAGACCGCGGCGAAATTGGCTGCCCGCCTGAAGGCGCTCGGATTCGAGGTGACGACCGGAGTCGGCCGCACGGGAATCGTGGGGCTATTGAAGAACGGCGCCGGGCCGACCGTGATGCTCCGGACCGAGCTTGACGCGTTGCCTGTCGCGGAGAAGACCGGCGTTTCGTTTGCCAGCACGGCAACGGTGAAGAACCTCGCGGGCGCAACCGTGCCCGTGATGCACGCGTGCGGTCATGACCTCCACATGACCGCATGGAGCGGCACGGCGAAATGGATGGCGGACCATCGGCAGCAGTGGCACGGCACGCTGATGCTCGTCGGCCAGCCAGCTGAAGAATCGGCCGGCGCAAACGGGGGAGCGGCCGCCATGCTGAAAGACGGTCTCTTCGAGCGCTTCCCCAAGCCCGACTTCGTCATCGGCATCCATGACGATGACACGATGCCGGCGGGTACGATTGGCTTTCATCCCGGACCGTTCCGCGCGATGTCCATCTCCCCGACGATCACGCTGTACGGGCGCGGCGGACATGGAGCGATGCCCTACAACACGATCGATCCGGTCGTGATGGCGGCGCGCACGGTCATGGCGCTACAAACGGTCGTCTCGCGCGAGAACAACCCTATGGATCCGGTGGTCGTGACGATCGGATCGATCCACGGCGGGACGCAGGCCAACGTGATCCCGGACGAAGTGAAGCTGGAGCTGAACGTGCGGACCTACACCGACGAGGTGCAGAAGCGTGTGATGACGGCTATCACGCGCATTGCCAAGGCTGAGGCAGCCGCGTCGGGCTCCACCCGTGAACCGCTGATCACCATGCCGGAGTCGGGCCATGTGGTTGTCAACGATCCGCAGCTCACGGCGCGTGTGGCTGCGGCGCTGCAGAAGGCAATGGGTACTCAGCAGGTCATCGAGATGCCGGCGAAGATGACGTCGGAGGATTTTTCTGAGTACGGGCGCGCCGGGATCCCCGCCGTGCTGCTGCATATCGGCGCGGTCAACCCTGCCAAGCTTGCTGAGTCACGCCGCACGGGTATTCCTGTGCCGGCGCCGCATTCGCCCGAATGGCTGCCCGACCTCGAGCCGACGCTGAAGGCCGCGATTCGCGGCGAGACAGTCGTGCTCCTCAATCTGTTCAATGGAAGCTGACGTATCGCTCGGATCGTTCTGATCTGAAGCGCATCCTCGAAAGCGAGCTGCAGAGATTTGTCAGGTTGCTCACGAAGAAACCTATTTGTTCTTCGTGTCTTTCGTGCCCTTCGTGGTTAACACATCCGCGCGGCGCTTCTGGAGCAGTTCTCCCAGGAGGGAGCGGTGGCAACGCGACGGGTTCTCGCAGTAGCAGCCAATCGAGAAATTCGTCGTGGACGACACGGCCGCGAGCAGCGCGATCAGACGCTGTGCCGCCGGCTTGCGCATCTCGCTGTGGTAGCGCCGCGCGAAGGTCGCCCAGCGCTTATCAGTCCACGGTTGCGACAGCGCCCACGAGACCAGCTCTGCGCTTGGGGCCACCTCGGGAAGCCACAGATCAAAATAGTCGCGCTTCGCGAAGTCTTCTTTCTTGACGCCGCGCGGCAGGAGTCGGACGGTTCCGAGGCGTAGACCTTCACCGCGCGCGCGTGGAGTTCCGAGACGAACAACGCGGATCATCTCATCGACTCCACAGCTTTTATGATATCAGCCGTCACGTCATCGGGAAGCTGCGCGCCATCGATCCGGCAAAACGTCGGACGCTCGCTGTAGTACTTCACGAGCGGCTCGGTTTGGTTCCGGTAGACCTCGAGGCGGTTCAGCACGACCTGCTCACGATCGTCTGCGCGAGCCACCAGGGGTCCTCCGCAGTCGTGGCAGGTCGCACCCTCGCCGGTGCCCTGCGCATTGGTGCCGCATTCCGCACACACCATTCGCGAGGCGAGCCGGCGGACAACTTCAGCCTCGGTCAGCACGATCTCGACGACCACGAGCGGCGCGCGGCGTGAGACGAGCTCATCAAGCGATCGCGCCTGCGGAATCGTGCGCGGAAAACCGTCGAGCAGGAATCCCATTCTGGCATCTTGCTGGTGCAGACGATCATTCACCACTCGGGTAATCACGTCGTCGTCAATCAGTCCGCCACTCTCCATGATCGCGCCCACTTCGCGTCCCAAAGGGGTCCCTGCCTGCACGGCCTCGCGAAGCATCGCGCCTGTTGAGATATGTGGGATGTCCCAGCGCTTGCGGAGTTGACGGGCCTGCGTGCCCTTGCCGGCCCCGGGCGGGCCCAGCATCACCAAGTTAAGTTCCATTCAGTATCGAAATTGTATATTCGCGGTATGGGTGCGCGCTTTCGTTGGCCGCGTTTTCGAAAGCTGGAACGCCACGAGCTCGGATGGCTGATCGCGGGGCTCAGCGTGTGCCTCCTGCTCTGGGGGTTCCTCGCGCTTGGGTCGGAGGTGATGGAGGGCGATACCACAACGCTCGATACGAAAATTCTCGTGTCGCTTCGAAAGGCCGACGATCCGTCGCGACCAATCGGCCCTGCGTGGGTGGAGACGGCGATGCTCGATCTGACGGCGATCGGCGGGCCCACTGTGCTCGGCCTGGTCGTGCTGTCGGTCGTCGGATTCCTTGCGCTGCAGGGCCGCTATCACACCGCGCTCGTCGTATTGATCACAGCGGCCAGCGGTGAGGTGGCGAACGTCGCCATGAAGAACGTGTTCCTCCGTCCGCGGCCGACCGTCGTCCCGCACCTTCGCGATGTCGCCTCGACCAGCTTCCCAAGCGGACACGCGATGGAGTCCGCGATCATTTACCTGACGCTCGGCGCGATGCTGATGCGGCTGGCTGAACGCCGCGTGACGAAGCTGTACTGCATCGGCATGGCGATCTTCGTGACGTTCCTGGTCGGGGTGAGCCGCGTGTACCTCGGCGTCCATTACCCGACGGATGTGATCGGTGGCTGGATCTTCGGCTTTCTGTGGGCGTCGCTGTGCTGGCTCGTGTCGCAGCGGTTCGAGGAACAAACGGGCGTGGCCGAAGAGCGCGAGAAAGCAACGGAATCGTGAGAATCACAAGAGCCACCGCGCAGGGCTGGTGCCGGTGGAGGCGGAATCGCGGATGTGATGAAATTGCCCCATGCGTGCCCGAATCATCCGCGCTGCGGCTCATCGGAGATTCCGCCGACCCATTCTCTCGAGATCCTTCTCCTGCTGATGCTCGTGGTTACCTCGGCCAAGATGGCTGGCGCGCTTGCGACACGCACCCGCGAGCCCATGCTCCCGATGATTGGTGATGCGGCACCATGATCGGGGGTGTTCAGGGGGATCCGATCGCCGCGCTGATTCTCTCGCTCGCGTTCATTCTCGTGGCCGCGAAGTTCGGGGCGCATTTCGCGGGGGTGTTCGGGCAGCCTCCTGTGCTTGGGGAGCTGGTGACGGGTGTCGTGCTTGGGAATCTCACCCTGCTCGGATTCCACGGGCTTGACTATCTGAGAACCGACGTCGCCCTGGATACGCTCTCTCGCCTCGGCGTGATTCTGCTGCTCTTCCAGGTCGGCCTCGATTCCACCGTCGCGCAGATGATGAAGGTCGGCCTCTCATCGTTCATGGTGGCAACGCTGGGCGTCATCGGCCCCTTCGTACTTGGCTGGGGCGTTGGCGCGTGGCTGCTGCCGGAGGCGAGCATCTACGCGCACATCTTTCTCGGCGCAACGCTGAGCGCCACGAGCGTCGGCATCACCGCGCGCGTGTTGAAGGATCTCCGGCGGTCGGACACCGACGAGGCGAGGATCATCCTCGGCGCCGCGGTCATCGATGACGTGCAGGGGCTGATCATCCTGGCCGTCGTCACCGGAATCATCACCGCAGTCAATAATGGCGTTGCGTTGTCATACGGCGCGATCGGACTCGTGCTCGGGAAGGCGACCGCGTTTCTCTTCGGCTCACTCGTGCTGGGCGTCTATCTCTCCCGGCGTCTGTTCTCGATCGCATCGAGGCTCAACGCGGGAGGGGTTCTCCTGGCCGTGGGCCTGGCGTTCTGCTTCACGCTCGCGTGGCTGGCGAATGCCATCGGCCTGGCGCCAATCGTTGGTGCGTTTGCTGCGGGACTCGTGCTGGAGGACCTGCACTATCGCGATTTCACCGAACGCGGCGAACACACGCTCGTCGCGCTCGTCGAGCCGATCGCGTCGTTCCTGGTGCCGATCTTCTTCGTGATCATGGGCGTTCGCGTCGACCTGCGCGTGTTTGGGGACCCGGGCATGCTCGGACTCGCCGCCGCGCTCGCGGCCGCGGCGATTCTCGGCAAGCAGCTGTGCGCGCTTGGCGTCATCGGCCGCGGACTCGACAGGCTATCGATCGGGGTCGGCATGATTCCCCGCGGCGAGGTGGGTCTCATCTTCGCCAACATGGGCCTGACGCTCGTCGTGGCCGGTGCGCCCGTAGTGAATCAGAGCGTGTTCTCGGCTTTGGTCGTCACGGTGATCACGTGCGACCTCATTACACCGCCGGCGCTCAAGTGGAGCTTCGAGCGGTTTTCAAGACGGGCCGCGGCGCGCCGAAGCGTGGTCGGCAGCGTGATGTCGGGGGACACGGCGCCGACGCGTGAAGAAGTCGCACATGAAGCTGATTCGAACGATGGTGCGACCCGATAAGCTCGATCCCGTGAAGACGCGCTGGAGCGAACTTCGCGCGCGACGGCACGGAATGTGGAAGCGCTCGGGCGGGGGTGTTTCTATGCAACTACGAGCTACCCGAGCCATTGTGCTCGCATCTGTTCTTTCGTGCGTGGTCGTTGGCACGGCCCGCGCGGATCTGTCGACCGCCGAGCAGAAGCGGCTGAGCGAGGCCGCGGCCGTCGTCATGGATCTGCGTAACAGCGCTGATAAGGGTATTCCAGAGGACATTTGGGCGAAGGCGGAATGCGTCGTCGTCATTCCAGGCATGAAAAAGGCGGCCTTCATCTTTGGCGGCGAGTATGGTCGGGGCGTCATGAGCTGCCGCACGGGCGATGGCTGGAGCGCGCCGGTCTTCATGCAGCTCGCCAAAGGTAGCTGGGGCTTTCAGGCGGGTGCCGAGGAGATCGACCTCGTGATGCTCGTGATGAATCGCCGCGGCGCGGAGAAGCTGCTCGACAATAAGGTCGCGCTCGGCGTGGACGCGTCGGTTGCCGCAGGTCCGGTCGGACGCTCCGGCACGGCCGGCACTGATGCGACACTCCGCGCAGAGATTCTCGCGTATTCGCGCGCGCGCGGCCTCTTTGCGGGCATCAACCTGTCGGGCGGCGCGCTGCAGCCGGACAAGGACGCCAACGCCGACGCGTACGGGGCGGCCACCCCCCACGAGGTGGTGCTCAACGGGAAGGGGACCCCACCGGCGGCGGCGGCGGCCTTCCTTCGCACGCTCGGGACGACGGCCCGCCCGACGACCGGCACGGCACGGTAAGCAAGACCGACAAGTACTGAGCTAGATCTTCGTGGCGCGCGTCAGCAGGTAGTCCTTCCGGACGTTGTCTGTCAGGTATTCGGACACGAGTGCTTCATATTCGGCGTTGAAGGCCGCGAGACGACCAGGGTCGCTCGCGGCCAACGTTTCCACGAGCTTCCGCATTGGTCCCGCAGTCCGGTGCGTCACGACGCGGTGGTGCTGCGGACTCAGAGTGGTCACCATCGTTCCCCGATCGAACAGGATGTCCTTCCACCAGCTCCGGGGTCAGGTCCAGGGCGGTCACGCGCGCGCCACGCCGGGCCGACGTGCGTCTCGAGAGGAGCGAGATGCACCCAACCTTCAGGTGGGCTCGGGTCTCTATGGCTTGCGCGTCGGATCGTAATCGGCGCGTACGGTTCCCATGCGACGCGCGACCTCCATCAATGTCGGATAGAACTGCACGAATGTCTGCTCGACCGCCGTGTTGGCCTTGTGGCAGCTGTGGCAGGAGGCGGTCGTCGGCAGTGGAGCAGCGGTCGCGGCGAGATTGGGCGCTCCGCCGAAACTGAAGTACGCCCACCCGCCCGGGAACCGCGCCTGGTCTTTGACCTCCGCTTCAATGGCCAGCAGCGCGCCCTGCGTGCGCCCTCCGTTGTTGATGGAGACGTGATCCTCGGCGCTGCGTATTTCGAGGACGAACATCGTCTTGTCTGGCCATTTCCCGGTGTTCATGAATTGCGCATACGACGAGCGGTTGACGAACACGTTATCGAAGTTGCCTGCGGGGGACGCCGACTGGGCGGGACCGTATGTCATGCCGAGGCCGCTCGTCAGATATACCCACTCGCGGTAGTCTGTGGGCCGCACCAGCTTTTCATCAGCGGCGTACTGGGGACCTCCAGTTGCGGGCGCTTGACCCTCGACTGGCGCTCGTGGCGGCCCGAGTTGCGTCGAGGGGTGGGCCGCCGGCGTACTTCGCGCCGACAGGGCGAGAACCCAGACAAGCAGCCCCAGGGTCAGTGTTCGTTGCATGGCCCTAATCCTAGCCAGAAAAGCGAGGGTTGACGACCGAATTGGATAAGACCGATAAGGAGAGCATGTCGAATAGTCGAAGAATCCTGATCCGGGTTTCCACTGCCCTTGCAATTGCCGTCGCGCTATCTGGTGCAGTTGCGGCGCAGACCCGGCCCGCAGGCGGGAAAAACTTTCTGTGGAAGGTCCAGTCCGGAAGCGGGGTGCTGTACCTGGCCGGGTCGGTCCACGCCCTCACGCCAGACGCGTATCCGCTGAATCCCGCCTACCAGCGCGCATTCGACGCGACAGGCGTGCTGGTCGAGGAAATCGATCTCAAAGAGGCAGATCCGTTCTCGTCAGGAGGGCCCGCGCTGCTTGCCAAAGGGCTGTATCAGGATGGGAGGACGTTCGATCGCGCCGTTTCGCGCGAAACGGCTGCGCTCGTGGCGGAAAAACTGAAGAACACGCCGCTGGCGCTCGAACTGATCCAACCGATGAAACCCTGGATGGTCATGCTGATGCTCGAGGCGCTGGGATCGCAGGCGGCAGGCCTCGACCCGGAGCTCGGCCTCGACAAGCATTTCTACGACATGGCGACCCTGGCCGGGAAACCGGTCATCGGGCTCGAGACCGCTGAGTCGCAGATCGATCGATTCGACAAAATGCCGGAGACGATGCAGGAGGAGATGCTGCGAACCGAGCTGGCAGAGATGGACACGGAGAAAGCGAGCCTGCGCGCGCTGCTCACCGCATGGCAGACCGGTGATTCCGCCGCCATCGAGAAGATGCTGCTCAGCGCTTTCCGCAGCAGTCCCGCCGCGTACTCGTCGCTGATCACCGAGCGCAACCAGAACTGGATGCCGCAGCTCGACGCGTGCCTGAAACGCTCTTCCCCCTGCTTTGTCATCGTCGGCGCCGCGCACCTCGTAGGGCCCGAAGGTTTGCTGTCGATGCTGCAGCGTCGCGGTTATCGAGTTGAGCAACAGTGATTCCGGGATTCGGGACCCGGGACCCGGGATCCGGGATCCGGGATTCGGGATTCGGGATTCGCGTTTGGATTTGGGTTTTGGGATTTTCTAATGCACCGGCGGTTCCGATCGGCGGTTGTGCATCGCCTGATCGAGCGAGGCGATGAGCGTGTCGCGATCGTAGGGCTTGGCGAGGTAGCCGGTGATCCGGGCGCGCACCATGAGCGCGGGGTCGAGCTCGCCATATCCCGTTGAAATGACGATGGCCGTCGACGGATACAGCGTGCGCAGATGCTCGATGAGCCACAGGCCGCTGTACCGCGGCATACGTATGTCACACACGACGACGTCGGCGGTCCAGGCGTGCATAATCAGCAGCGCCGCTTCAGCGCTGCTTGCCGCCTTCACCTCGTAGCCGGACACATCGGTCCATTTCGACACCAGCCGCCGAATCGACTCCTCGTCGTCGACAATCAGCACTCGAGCGGGGGACCGTGGGTTGACACCTTCCATTCCGACCTTCTGATTCTCGATCATCAATCCCTCTTTGCGGTAGAGATTGCAGAAGTAATGCCGATCCGAGCGTGTCTGCTGACCCATCGAAACAGGTCCAATCACCGCCAAACAGGTCCAATCACCATAAAGATGGCGTGAACCGGCGGTACGACGGGCAACGACCTGTGCGCCCCGACGTGCGCCGGACCGCACATGTGCGGCGTTCCGCTATACTCCTGCCTTTCGATCCCGCTTATGCGGCAGGAGGTCAGTTATGGCAGTCGCCACCGGATCCCTTCTCTCCGAGCAGCTTCTCACCAGGTGCCGAGAACGCGCGGCCGACTACGACCGCGACAACCGCTTCTTTCAGGAAGACTTCGACGACCTGAAGGCCGCGGGATACCTGAAGATGGCGATCCCGCGCGAGTTTGGCGGCCTCGGCATGAACCTCGTGGAGGTCGGCCGTGAAACGCGGACGCTCGCGCAGTACGCTCCCGCAACCGCGCTCGCGCTCAACATGCACAACTACTGGGTGGGTGACGCCGCCGACGCGTGGCGGGGCGGCGACAAGTCGCTCGAATGGATCCTCCGCGAGGCGGCTGGCGGCGAGGTGTTTGCGGCCGGCCACGCGGAGCACGGCAACGACATTCCCGGATTGCTGTCGACGACGACCGCTGAACGCGTGAATGGCGGCTACAAGTTCACCGGACGGAAGGCGTTCGGCAGCCTGACCCCCGTGTGGACCCGGATGGGTCTCCACGGGATGGACGCGAGCGATCCGAAGGCGCCGAAGATCGTTCACGCCTTCATGCCGCGCGACACAAAAGGCTTCACGATCAAGGAGACCTGGGACGTGCTCGGCATGCGCGCGACACGCAGCGACGATACCGTGCTCGACGGCGTGGTCATCCCGGACAAGTACATCGCCCGCATAGTCCCGGTGGGCGCCGCCGGCGTCGACAATTTCGTCCTCGGCTTCTTCACGTGGGCGCTCGTCGGGTTCGGCAATATCTATTACGGTCTCTCGCTGCGGATCCGCGAAGTGCTCATCGAGCAGCTGAAGACCAAATCGTCTATCGCGTTGACCCGGCCGATGATCTACCACCCGGAGGTGCAGCACGGGATCGCGGAGATCAGCATGGACATCGAGGCGATGGGACCGCACGTCGAGGCGATCGCGCTCGACTGGGCAGAGGGGCGCGCCGGCCCGGACTGGTTCCTCCGTCTTGTCGCAATGAAGCACAGGGTCGTCGAGTCGGCGTTCCGGATCGCGGATCGCTCGCTGGATCTCTCAGGCGGCTTCGGCATGTTCAAGAAGAGCGAGCTGGAGCGGCTGTTCCGCGACGCGCGCGCCGGCAAGTTCCACCCGGCAAATCCGCTGTTGACGCACGAGATCGTGGGCAAGATCTCGCTCGGCATCAGTCCCGACGAACAGCCACGCTGGGGTTAGTACTGGACGGGACGTCGGCGCGATCCGCACCGGGGAGTTTACGTCGGAGAATCCGCCCGTGATGCGCGGATAGGAGGCACGAAGTGACAATTACCGAAAAGAAACCACGAAGCTCACGAAGATCGCGAAGGTCACGAACCTTTTTTGGTTTCGTGTGCTTCGCGATTTTCGTGTCCTTCGTGGTTTTGACAGGCCAGGCACAGACTCCCGCCCCAGGAACGTTCGCGTTCACGGGTGCGCGCGTGATCGACGGCACGGGGAGCGCGCCCATCGAACAGGCGACGATTGTCGTCACAAACGGAAGGATCACGGCGATCGGCCCGTCGGCGAGCGTCACGGCGCCCGCCGGCGCGACGGTCATCAACATGGCCGGGAAGACGGTCATGCCGGGGCTGATCGACTCGCACGGTCACATCGATCCCGACATCTCGGCGAAGCAGCCGCCTAATCGCGAG
>Ga0208185_1000199_pt1 | contig 38013 bp, 43 predicted proteins | sample EasRivMeERMLT700_FD_187532 | JGI IMG/M metagenome (GOLD analysis project Ga0208185, IMG submission 187532) | Soil microbial communities from meander-bound floodplain in the East River, Colorado, USA - East River MetaG ERMLT700 (SPAdes) (version 2) | ecosystem: Environmental > Terrestrial > Soil... | reverse complement strand
TGATCGCCACGCGTGACGACGCGATCGTGTCGAGCTGCGTGACGCTCGCCGCGTCCGGCAAGGTCACGCCCGACGACATTGTCTTTCACGTGAGCGGCGCAACGCCCTCGAGCGACCTCAAGGCGGTCAAGGAAAAGGGCGCCCTCGTTGCCAGCGTGCATCCCATCAAGACCTTCGCTGACGCGGGGCAGGCGGTGGAGACGTTCGCCGGGACCTATTGCAGCGCCGAGGGCGACGCGGAGGCGCTCAAGGTACTCCGGCCCGCATTCGAGCGCATCGGCGCGAAAGTGTTCGACATCGAGCCCGGGATGAAGCCGATCTATCACGCGGGCGGCGTGTTCGCGTGCAACTACCTGGCCGCGCTGATCGAGGCGGCACTGCGCGCCCACGAGAAAGCGGGTATCCCGCGCGACGTCTCCCTCGCGGCGCTCGAGCCCCTGGTGCGGGAGACTGTCGATGCCATCTTCGAGCGCGGGCCGGCACGAGCGCTGACGGGCCCGATCTCGCGCGGTGACGCGGCGACGGTCGCCCGCCAGCTCGTCAAGGTACGCCAGTGGAATCGCGAGCTGGGCGATCTCTACCGCAGCCTCGGCCTGCTGGCGGTTGACCTTGCCGAAGCCGACCGGCGGCTCGATGCACGGCGCGCGGCCGATCTGCGCGCCGCCCTCGCCGGCCCACGGCAGTGACCGGTGACCCGTGAGCAGTGACCAGATATAGTTGCGCGTAACTCCACGGGCGCCGCTACCGCTCACCGTTCACTGGTCACCGTTCACCGGATTAGCATGCCTCTCAGTCTTAAGCGAATCATCAAGTTCGCCCATAAGCTCGATGACGCCTATTGCGTCACCTCGGGCAAGGGCTTCCGGTTGAAGGATTACGATCCGGGCGACACCGGCCACCTCGGGCGGGAGGACAAGCCTCGCGCGAAGGAGGCGTTGAAGCTCGGCATCGAGCATCTCGCGGCGCTGCAGTACATGCTCTACGCCCAGGACCGCTGGGCCGTGCTGCTCATCTTCCAGGCGATGGATGCGGCCGGGAAGGACAGCGCGATCAAGCACGTCATGTCCGGCGTCAATCCGCAGGGCTGCCAGGTCGCCTCCTTCAAGGCGCCGTCGTCGGAAGACCTCGACCACGATTACCTGTGGCGCTGCATGAAGCACCTTCCCGAGCGCGGGCGCATCGGCATCTTCAACCGGTCCTATTACGAGGAAGTCCTGGTCGTGCGGGTCCACCAGGAGCTGCTCGCGAAGCAGAAGCTGCCGGAGGAGCGGGTGACCAAGCGCATCTGGAGCGAGCGCTTTGAGGACATCCGCAACTTCGAGCGCTACCTCTCGCGCAATGGCGTCCTGATCCGCAAGTTCTTCCTCAACGTCGGGCGCGGCGAGCAGAAGCGCCGGTTCCTCGAGCGCCTCGACGATCCTGGCAAGAACTGGAAGTTCTCCACTGCCGACGCGCGCGAGCGCAGCTACTGGAAGGGCTACATGGAGGCGTACGAGGAGATGATCCGCGAGACCGCGACGGAATACGCGCCGTGGTACGTGGTGCCGGCGAACAACAAGTGGTTCACGCGCATCGTGGTCGCCGCCGCCATTATCGATGCGCTCGCCTCGCTCGACCTCCACTATCCGAAGGTGGACAAGCGCAAGCGCCAGGAGCTCGCTGCGGCGCGGAAAATGCTGATGTCGGAGTAGGGTCGTGCCCTTGAAGACTGTCAGCGGTAAGCACGCCGATCCGCGCAAGGGGCGCGGCGCCGGCATCAATCCCGAGGGCCGCTTCGAGAACGTTGCGCGCGAGTCGTTCGACGACGGCTGGAATACGTCGCCCGATGACGACCTGCCGGCGCTCAAGACCCACGTCACGATTGAGCGGGTCGCCAGCATCATCGCGCGCAACGATTCGCCCGACATTCCGTTCACGCAATCCATCAATCCGTACGCCGGATGCGAGCATGGATGCGTCTATTGTTACGCTCGACCGTCGCACGCCTATCGGAACCTTTCACCCGGCATCGATTTCGAGACGCGGCTCTTTGCGAAAGTGAACGCAGCGGAGAAGCTGCGCGAGGAACTTTCGCGCCCGGGCTACCGGTGCGAGGTGATCTCGATCGGCGCCAACACCGACCCCTACCAGCCGATCGAGCGCGAGCACAGGATCACGCGCGGCGTGCTCGAGGTCTGCGCCGAATTCAACCAGCCGTTTGGCATCGTCACCAAGAACGCGATGGTCGAGCGCGACCTCGATATCCTCGTCCCGATGGCGCGGAAGAACCTCGTCAACGTGTTCATCTCGGTGAACAACCTCGACCACGATCTCGCGCGCAGGCTCGAACCGCGCTGCTCGGCGCCCGCTCGCAGGCTCCAGGCCATGAAAAAGCTGAGCGACGCCGGCGTGCCGGTCGGGGTCCTGTGCGCGCCGGTGATCCCCTTCCTTACCGACCACCAGATCGAGGCGGTGCTGGAGGCCGCGTGGGAAAACGGCGCGCGCCAGGCGGGCTATGTGCTGATGCGGCTGCCGTGGGAGGTGAAGGACCTCTTCAAGGACTGGCTCGAGCGGCACTATCCCCTGAAGGCGAAGCACGTGATGAGCCGGGTGCAAGCAATGCGCGGCGGGCGCGATAATGACCCCAATTTCGGCAGCCGCATGCGCGGCTCCGGCGAGCTGGCGGCGCTCCTTGCGCAGCGCTTCAAGAAGGCGTGCCAGCGCCTCGGCTTCAACGCGGAATCGCGCAACAAGGCGCTCGACACGATGCAATTCCGCCGGCCGGGGCGCGCGGGTCAGCTGTCATTATTTGGTGACCAGTGACCAGTGACCAGTGAAACGGGTGTCGATTCCATGAAGAACGAGGTCAAGCTCTACGTCGGCGAATCGCTGGGAAAGTACGGCTTTCCCCACGGCCACCCCTTTGGGCCGGACCGTCAGGAAGCGTTCTGGAAGGAGGCGGTGAAGCAGGGGCTCGACAAGCGCGCCGCGATCGCCGACCCGCGCATGGCGGCAAAAGAGGAGCTGCACCGCTTTCACACCCCCGAGCACGTGGCGTGGGTGAAGGAGAAATCCGACGAAGGCTACGGCTCGATCGACTATGGCGACACCCCGGCCTGCCCGGGCATTTATGAAGCCGCAGCAACGGTGGCGGGCTCGGCACTGCACGGCCTCGACACCATCATGAGCGGGTCCGCCGTGCGCACCTTCCAGCCGATCGGCGGGCTTCATCATGCGCGCCGGGGGAGCGCCGCCGGGTTCTGCGTATTCAACGATGTCGGCGTCGTGATCGACACGCTGCGGAGCCAATTCGGCGTGAAGCGCATCGCCTACGTGGACATCGACGTCCATCACGGCGACGGGCTCTACTACCCGTACGAGGAGGACCCGGATCTCATCTACGCCGATATCCACCAGGACGGGCGCACGCTCTACCCGGGCACGGGCCACGCGCACGAGATCGGGACGGGCGCGGCGAAGGGCACCAAGCTCAACGTGCCGCTGCTCCCGGGCATGGGCGACCGGGAGTTCAAGAAGGTATGGGAAGCGGTCGAGGCGCACGTGCGCGGGGGGAAGCCCGAGTTCATCCTGTTCCAGGCTGGCGCCGACAGCCTCGCGGGCGACCCTTTGGCGATGCTGCAATACACGCCGGCGGCGCACGCGCACGCGGCGCGGCGCCTGTGCGCGCTGGCAAACGAGATGACCGCGGGGCGCATCATGGGCTTCGGCGGCGGCGGCTACAACCGCGGCAATCTGGCCGCCGCGTGGTGCGCGGTGCTGGACGAATTCCTCAAGGCCTAGCCGGGACGGTCGCGCGGGCCGCCCACACCCGGGCAATCATCGGGATCGACCCGTTTGCTTCTGTCGGCAGGCGCTCCCGTATCCGGTCCCGCAGGCGCGTCCTCGCTTTCTCATCCAGCGACATCGCGTAGGCGGGAGCCGGTCCCTGGCCGCCGAGGAAGGGCTGCCAGTAGTCGTCGAAATTCGTGAACCGTGTGGGTATGTCGAGGGGCTTGACCTCGACGCCATTCAACCCGGCGCCGGTGAAAAGCTTTTCGAGGGCATCCGGACGGCACAGCGGAAAGCGCGCGCCTTCGTCGAGCTTCGCGGCATTCGGGTCGAGCTCGACGGCCGCGTCCCAGAAGAACCGGATGAGCTCCATCTTTCCGGCGTAGTCCCACACGTATCCCGCGATCGTGCCGCCCTTTCCCGTCACCCGCGCCATCTCGGCGAGCGCGGCGGGCTGATCGAGAACGAAGTTGAGGACCAGCGCGGAGACCACGACATCCGCTGACCCATCCTTGACCGGAATCGCCGTTGCACTTCCCTGGCGAAAGGTCGCGCGACCCGCGAGATTCTCCGTCGCAGTCTTGAGAAATCCCTCAGAGGGTTCCACGCCCACGACCGACGAGGGCGCGCACGAATCCAGGATTGCCGCGCACAACGCGCCCGTGCCGCATCCGACGTCGAGCCACTTCCGTCCGGCCGGAATCCCCAGCCAGGAGAGGAACTGCGGCGCGACCCGGCGGCTCCAGCGGCCGATATAGCGCTCGTAGGGGTTCCCGCGCTCCCAGGTGTCGGACAGGGGTCCGGGGCTCATGGGTCATCCGGGGCTGCGCACAAGGCCGCGGAGGATCTAAGCAGAATCATGCCGTGATCTGCCAACTTCGGTGGCTGCCGTTCCTACGCAGCCTCGATTACTTCCAGCAAGTTATCCACCGACACCGGAACGTGCGCATACAGAATCTCCGGTGCCGCGCCGTACTTTGCGGTAACCATCGACTTCCATTCAGGGGTGTAGCACGCCTCGGCGTCGGCTTTGGTTTTCCAGAGATAGATGCCGCCCGCGCGGTCGCCGGCTTCGGTAACGTAGTAATGCTTTCGCACGAGCCCGGGCTTGCGCAGGTATTTCGGCGCGGTGGACTTGAAGACGGCGGCAGCCTCCTCGACGGTCCAGCGCTTCGGCAGCTTGAAAGTCACAATTGATACGATCATCGTCGCTTCCCTTTGATTTTCGTTCTGCCTCCATGAACATCGGCACGGACAGCTCGCGGACCTGACCTTTTGCGGACACAACAAATCCGCCTGCTCCGGCGAACTGCTCTTGATTCTCCGGTGGAATGAACGTGGTCCGTCGCGATCTGAAGCGCCTGCTCTTTCGCGATCGCTGTCATTACCTTCTAACGTCCTGCTGTGCGGCGGGCCAGCACGGTGATTGAACTTGGCGAGGCGCTGGCGGTCCGTCCGCACCGGCTAAAGTTAGAACTCAACCAACCGGGTTGCTCACGCTTTCGATCTGTCGTTTCACAGACATGGGATCGTCTATTCCTTTGAACACAAAATCGCTGATGCCTCGCCCCGTGATCTTCACCGTCCCGAACCCGAATATGCGGCCGAATATTCCTTGTTCAATCTCAACAGTCTCGATGGACGTGAGCTTCATCTCTTCAGTCTTGCGACTGATGATGCCTCGCTTGAGGATTACTCGTTTGTTTGTAACGCCTTGCTCTAAGAACTTTAGCCTCAAAAACTCGTATAGGGCGATAAGCCACGTCAGTCCCAGCGTGGGAATCCCAAGGATGATCCACATCACCATTGGAACCCAAGCGAACCAATGAAGCTTGAAGAGCCCTACGACCCTCTCGCCAGCGGACAGCGACTGCTCAATGTAGGACATGGGTTCTCCCTGTGCTGTGGCTGGAGGTCTGAGTTCTAACGTGCGCGGTGACATGCGCGCGCGAGCGGCGACGCTCGCGGAGCGCCATTTTTGACCGCGTGGTTAGGTGCTGGAACGCGCCACCAACGGGAACAGCTCGGGGTGGCGGATGGATTCGACGGCCAGATCCACATCGAGGTCGGGCCAGTACAGGTGATGCGGTTGGGGACGTTCGACGTTTGTAAGCTTCGTGACTGGGGCGTCCTTGAACCACGGAAATTGCGAGAAAGGCACAAACAACTCCTCGGTTCTCAGCATGAGCCAGAAGCCATGAGTCGAGACGTTCGTGACCTCAACGTCCGAAGTGCCTGCGCCACGCAGTACGGATGTCATTTTCATGTTTCCGGATCAATGTTTCCGCCGCCCGAGAATTTGCCGGTCAATCAAGCCATAATTCTGCGCCAGTTCAATCGCGGGCTCAAGCCAGAATTTGGCCTCCCCGTCAGCGTGGTGCACATGCACATGGAGGCGAGATTCCTCTCGAGAGAAGAAAAAGAATCTGAATCCACTCTCACGGAAGATAGTAGGGCTCAAAGGCTATTCTTTCCGCACCTAACGTTTCGCATGACCCGCCGCGAAGCGGTCGGTGTCGATGCGGTGGTTAGCGGGCACGTACGCGAGATTGCCAGTAATAAGGACGCCGCGCATGGTGAGCCACCGCAAAGATGACGATTCCCTCGGGCTCGGGCCGGTAGATGAGTGAAAACGGAAATCCCTTTACGAGGACCCGGCGCGTGTTGGAGCGAAATGGCGAGCCCGATTGAGGAAAGGCAACGGCGCGCGCGGCGGCCTCTTCGACCGCCGCAGAGTACCGCGCACCCAGGCCGGCTTCGACCTCACTGTAATAGATCACCTCGGCAAGAAATTCGAGGCGTGCGGCGGCGATGAACCGCGCGCGATTCACCGGGCGAGCCGTCTAGCCTCGGCAAATACACTTTCCGCGGAAAACGTGGGCAATTCGCCGCGATCGTATGCGGCAGCCCGTTCCTCGATCTCCAACTCCCACGCCTTTTCGATCTCAACGAGGGGCGCATCGCGGAGTGACTCCAGCAATAGTTCGGCAAGCCTGGCCCGTTCTTCCGGCGACAGGGAGCGCGCCCGAGCCTCTAATTCCTTAAGCGTGTCAGCCATAGAGAAAACCTCCAAACGACGCCCCCATTTTACCCCCCATCAAGAGGTCTGCATCGTGCACGCTAACGTGCCCGGGTGAGGCGCGCGATAGCGGCGCTCTCGAACCGGTGGTTAGCCCGCATGCTCCGCTCCCAGCGATAACAGAAATTGATTCACATTTGTAGCAATGTCCTTGCGCCAAATGGCGAACTTGTCACTAGTGCTAACAGTTTCGCTCACGAGTTGTGCGGCCTGCCTTAGCAATATCTTTTGAGAGTTGTCAAAGATGTCGTTTCCATTTACGCGAATGGCCTGCTGCAACTCGAAGAACAGGGAGGCTACGAATTCATCATTCGGGTTTTCATCAACTAGCGTGTCCAGTAGATACAGGAGGTATGGGCGGGAGTAGTAGCGCAAGGCGCGGGGCGAAAGGCATGACCATTCTTCTAGCCGAACGCTGGAGGACCACTCAGTATCTCCGTTGGCCAAGCACTCGTATAAAACGTTCCAGGGCTTCCCACCAAACGCCTTTACTGCAGCGGACTTGTCGAGTTCATCCAGTCCGTTCCATTCCACCAATTCTCCAGCTGTTGGCATGGGGGTAGCACCGAAGCAGCGTTCGATGTTGTCCCGAAGCGCGTTCATGTATGCGGGCTAACGTGTCCGCGTGAGGCGCGCGAGAGCGTCGCTTTCGACGCGGGGGTTAGAGCGCACGTTCACTTCACATCTTCCAATTTGACCCCCCGTCCAGCACGCAAGCTGCCGCGGGCGGACTCAACGCGCTGGAGAAAGCGCGGGTCGTGCTCCAGGCGATAGTCGAACCAGTCGTCCTCGGTCTCAAAGCCGATCAACACCCCGGCTGGTTTGCCGTGGCGAGTGATGACGATTTCGGCCGTCTCCGCCTCGCGGAGAAAACGCGACAGGTCGTCCTTGATCTCGGACAGAGGTACTTCCTTTACCCGGGGTTTCCGAATTGCGCCAGCCATGAATCAGCCTCCGATTTGGCGACGATCGCCAGAACCTCGACGGTCGAGCCCGAAACGTCATAGAACACCCGAACCTCGTCCACCCGCAGCCGGTATTGCGGCCTCGACAGGCCGCGCAGTCGCTTGATACGGCTGCGGCTGGTCTTCGTAGGTTCGTGCCTCAGATGCGTCTCGAGTGCCCCCCGCACGGCAGCACGTAGATTGGCTTTGAGGCGTCGAAGATCCTCTACGGCTTCAGGAGCGAGGACTATCTCAAAACGCATTCTGGCCAGATTATAGCCAGAATTGAGGGGGGCTGCAAATCGTGCGCTCTAACGTCCGCGATGACGCGCGCCCGGAAGCGCGCAGCGCGTTCTCGCGTCGCGGTCGATCGCACGGTTAGATGGCATTAACCTCATTTTGCTTTTCATTCGACCTCGTAGATGGCCTGAACCGGCCAGTGATCGGACAGCGCCATGCCGTTGTAATAGAAAGCCGGCACGCACGCCGCGACCGGGCGCGCAGGGCGGTTCGCCAGGATCAGATCGATCGCCTCGGTGATGGCCGGCTCCGAAGGCTGCACGTTCGCGGTCGGATAGCACTTGAAGGTAGGCGGGCTCTGCAGCCCCAGCGCCGCGAAGCAGCTCACGAAGCCGATTTCCTTCAGGATGCGCTGCGGGTGACGCGCGTCGTTCATGTCGCCCATGAAGAACGCGGGCTCTCCTTCGCGCACCAGCCGCCCGAGCGCGGCGCAGATGCGCTGGAGCTGCCCGACCCGCGGCGACTGGCCGGTGCTCGCTTCGGGTTCGCGGCCGGGCGGGGTGAGGTGCGCGGTCGATACGAACATCGAGCACTCCGAGGACTTCACGCGGAGTCGCGCCCAGAACAGGCGCCGCTCGGTCTCCGGCTGACCGAGGTCCTCCGCGCCGTGCTCGACGCGCTCGAGCAAGGAAGCGTTCCACCAGATGTTGCTCTCCACTGTCCAGCCCGCAAGGGCGTCGTGCACCCGGTCGTGGTCCTTGAGGACGCTATCGAGAAATGCCTGTGTGCGCGGCGTGAGCTCCTGCACGCAGAACACGTCTGGCCGGAACAGCCCGAGGAACTTCTCGACCGCCGGCGCGCGCTCAGTCCAGCGCTCGGTCATCCACAGGTTGCAGCTGACGATCGAGAGGCGAATCGGGGCCATGGGCAGCTTATTTGTCGGTAGAGTTGGGAAATTCAATCCCGCCGTCGGAATCAGGTGCCATCTAACGTGTCCGCGTGAGGCGCGCGTGCGCGACTCGCGCAATAGCGTCGCTCTCGACGCGGGGGTTAGAAGTCATGATCGTATTTTCCTAGCAAGATCAGAGTCTCCGTGCTTTTCCTCGGCGAACTGCAAAAGCTCTTTGAATCCAAATTTCGCGTCGTGACGAATCGTCATCCCGACCTTTTCTCGAATCTGGGCGTCTTCAATTTTCCAAATGTGATCGGAAACTTTGTTCTTGAGTTTCTCGTAGCGTATAGCGATGTTGAGGACTTGCGTGGTGGTTAGCTCAGTAATGATGTAGCGGTGTATTACACGATTTCGATCGTTGTAGAGAAGGTTTAACTCGTCAAAGGTGCTTTAATCAACGACGTTGTTCTTCAATGCACGTCGGTAAACCTCCCTTTCTGAAATCGGCGAGTCGGCTTCGCCCTGGTAAAGCAGTTCCGGCAGTAATGCGTTAGAGCGAGTGTCCAGCTGATGCTTCAGGATGAGCCCCATGCGAAGAGCCCCATCGATCAGCGACGCACAAAGGCACACCGACTCGACAAAACATCCCAATTGATTCGCTCTTGCATGCAGCTCCGCCGTCGCCGCCAGCCCCTTCATGAAGCGTGTGAATTGGTCACTCGCGGTGTCCATACATGACTTCTAACGTGAAATAGATGACATTGGTAAGACGCGAAGAGCATATACCTGCATATGCAACCGTCCAAGCGTAGATATATACATATGCGCTGGTATATCTGTTCATGGCTAGATCTCAAGCGGGCTCATCCGGAACCACGCGGCTCTGCAAACCGAGTTCCACCACGGTCTTCCAGTCCACCTCCCACAGCCGGTGTCTCGGGCGCCAGATTGCACCAGCGGCCTTGATCCGCTCGCGCAGGGCGGTTTCGGAGAAGGCTATCCTCACTGCAACCATGTCTTCCGGCTCCCGGCGCGGGTTGCGGCGGCGCGGATTCCACTTGATGGTTTCGACGATCAGCTCCACGGTCTTGTGCCGCACTCCGCGCGCGGCATCGTAGCGGTAGCGTACGCGCAGGAGCCGCGCCCCATAGGTTGCGAGCAGCTTCTTGGTCCCGTTCTGACCCGGTGCGAGGCTCAGCCGCGTTTCCACGTTCCCTCTTCACGCTGAAACGCACTCGCGCTGCTGCGTGTTGACACAATGGGATGCGACGAGCCGGTCTTCGGGCGCCGTCAACCGGCGTCCGCGTTCCCGCGTTGAGCAGGCACGCGGGCCAGCCGGCCCGACGATCGACAACGAGGAGGGATGAGTCATGGAAAAGGAGCAGACGTTACGAATCCTGAATGCACTCGCGAACGGCGTTCACCCGGCGACGGGAGAGAAGTTTGCGGCCGACGGACCATACCAGCACCCGGACTCGGTGCGTGCGCTGTTCGAGGCGATGCGCGCGGTAGAGGGTGGGGCCGCCACCGCGCCTGCGCCGGAACGGAAGCCCGCATTCCCGCAGAGCGGATCGGGTTCGCGCTGGAGCGGCGAGGAAGAGCAGCGCCTCGCGGCCGCGTTCGATGCTGGAGAGTCCGTTGACGCGCTCGCGCGCGCTCACAACCGCTCGCGCGCGGCAATCGAGGCGCGGCTGGTACGGATGGGCAAGATGGACGCCTCGGCGGTGACATCACCGCTGCGCTATCCGCCGACTCCGGCCACCCAGCCGGCACGCCAGGGAGGCTGAGCGCGATCCAGGCGCGGTCCGGCCGTCGCGCGGGTCCCCGGTGATACACTCGATCGGGGGCGAGGAGGCGGTGAGCGCGATCGGGGGAAGCGGCGGAGCGAATGCTACGCGGATCCTGCGGGACGACGGGTGCGCCATCCTCTACGCGCCCGCCGCAGCGCCGGAAATATCGGCGCACTGGTTCGAGCCCACGTGGTGGGAAGCGCAGGGCCGCGCGCAGGCGGCCGACACCGGACGGGGCACGGCGTGGTTTGTCGGCGCGCCCGGCGTGGAATGGGTGCTCCGGCACTACCGCCGGGGCGGTGCCGTCGCTCGCTGGGTCGCGGACCGTTACCTGTGGCTCGGGCTCGAGCGCACGCGGCCGTTCGCGGAGTTCCGCCTCACCCAACGCGCGCACGCGCTCGGCCTGCCGGTACCGCGCCCGGTCGCCGCGCGCGTGCTGCGCGCCGGCCCGACTTACTCCGGGGATCTCATTACCGAGCGCCTGCCCGGGGTGCCCTGCTCGAGCCTCGTGGCGCAGCGCGCGCTCGATGCCGCGGGCTGGCACGCGGCGGGCGCCTGCGTCGCGCGCTGCCACGGTGCCGGGCTCGACCACGCCGATCTCAATCTGCACAACCTGCTGCTCGATCGCGCCGGCACGGCGCACGTGATCGACCTCGATCGCGCCGTGCTGCGCGCGCCGGGCGGCTGGGCGCGCGGCAATCTTGCGCGGCTCAGGCGCTCACTCGACAAGCTGACTCCGGACTGGACGGCGGCGGATCGCGATGCCGCGTGGCGCGAGTTCCTGGCGGGCTACGCGGCGCGCTGAGTTACAGCCACCACACCCGCGCCGCGGCCGCGGCCCAGAAAACCAGGGTGCCGGCCAGGTTGGCCCAGCCGTGGTTCTGGCGCAGCAGCGCCCAGTTCCAGTAACGCACGGGATTATCGCGATACGGCCGGCCCGGCACGAAGCGGTTGACCGCCGCGCAATACTCCAGGTAGGGCGCGCCGAGTACCGTCTTGAGATGTGCCTCCTCGCGCTTTACCCGGTTGACCATGTAGAAGTAATACACGATGACGTACGCCAGCGTGAGCCACGCGTTCCCGATCAGCATCACGGCCCCGAGCACGATCAGGAAGCGGCCGAGGTACATGGGATTGCGCACCAGGGCATACGGCCCGTTGCAGGCGAGATCGCGGTTCTTGTCGAGCGAGGCGAAGCACCACAGCTGGATCAGCTCGCCCATCATCGACACGAGAAAGCCGGGCCACAGCCAACGCGGATCGGCGAACCACAGCACCGCGACGGCGATCGCGAGCACCAGCGGCACGCGCATCCGCACCCAGAACTTGCGGAAGCCGGGGTGGTTGAAAAACGCGTGAACGGGGTCGAGGATCATTTTCTGCGCATCCCGAAGTAGCCGCGCAGCACCCACAGGCGGCGCCACCAGTTTACTTGAGCGAGCAGGCCCGCGCGCGCCTCGCCGAGGGTCTCGGGGCTCATGCGCTCCCAGTGCTTGTACACGCCCGCGAGGTCGAAGTCCTCGCCCCAGCGCCGCAGGCGCGCGGGCATCCACCCGGTGCCCATGTGAGACTGGAAATCCAGCAGCACCGGCTCGCCGCGCTCCGACACCAGGACGTTGCGGGCGTTGCGCACGTCGAGGTGCAGGATGCCGCCCACCGCGTGCACCTCACCGAGCAGACGCTCGAGCCGGGCAAAGAAATCGGCCGCGCGAGAACCGAGCTCCACCTCGTTGAGCGGCGCGCCGGGAACGAACCCGTAGGCGAGCGCGTGGACGTCGAGCCGGAACGCGCGGGCCGGCACGCCCGCGACCCCGGCCAGCTTGCGTAACGCGCGGATCTCCCGCCGGATCAGCAGGCGCCCGATGGTGTTGCGCACGGCGAATGCCCGCGGCCGGAAGTCCTTCACCACCCAGCGCTCGCCGCCGCGGCGATGGACGTACAGCACCGCGTTGGCCCAGCGGCCGCGGCTCAGCACCTCGCCGGGGTCCCGCTCGAATTGCGCGCGCGTGAAAGGAACGGGCTCGTTCGCAGGGATATGAGCGCTCGGCGTCAAGGGCGGGCGGAGGGCGGGCCGGCCGCCGGGTGTTGCTATCGGCCGGCGAGTTCCGCGCGGGATGATAGCAGATTCATGCAGGCGCACCCGGGACGAGCGCGCGCGCCAGCAGCGACAAGCCGATCAGCAACAGCAGGCCGGCCACGACCCGCAGCAGGCCCGCACGGGAAACGCGGCCGTGAATGCGGTTGCCGATCCACAGTCCTGCCAGGGCAAACGGGACGAGCAACGCAAAGCCGATCAAGCGCTCTGCAAGCATGAAACCGCTCAGCGCGAACACGACGACGCGGATCGAAACCGAGAAGATCACCATGTTGGAGAGCGTCGCGCGAAACGCGAGCTTGTCGTGCAGGCGGTGCGTGAGGTAGATCGCATACGGGGGCGCGCCGACGCCGAACAGAGTGCCGAAGGCGCCGCCGATGAAGCCGGCCACCGGCCCCCAGGCGCGACTCACGGTGCGCATCGCCTCCCCGCGGCGCAGCGCGTAGAGCGCGTAGGCCACCAGGAACGCGCCGATCCCGGCGATCGTTGCGTGCCGCGGCAGCGCGACGAGCAGCGTCACGCCCGCCACCGCCCCCGCAGCCGAGAGAGGAACCATCCACTTGAGCTCCGACCAGTCCGCATCGCGGGAGAAACGCACGCCGAGCGCGAGCGCCGCCGCCATGTCGATCAGGGCGCACATCGGCAGCACGAAGTCGAGGGGCAGAAAATGCGACAGGATCGGCACGGTGAACAGCGCCGCGCCGAAGGCGGAGATGCCGAATATGACGTAGGCGCCGGTGAATACCGCGGCGGCCACGACAAACGTGGGAAGGTCGAACGGAAAGGTCATGTACAAGAAAAAGGGCGCCGGGTAATCTGCCGACGCCCTTCCGTGAGCGGCGCCGGATGAACGGCAATCAAATTGCCCGTTCGATCCGGCGCAGTCTGATCGGGCGACTCCGCGTCCCGATCAGACGATGTTGAGATGCTCGATCCCCGCCGTCAGATCCTTCTCCTTGGACTCCTTGCCATGGAGCTTGATCATCAGCCGCAGCTCGTTCACGGAATCGGCGTTGCGCAGCGCATCCTCGTAGCTGATCAGCCCCTGCTCGTAGAGATCGAACAGGTGCTGGTCGAAGGTCTGCATGCCGAGCTCGCGCGATTTCGCCATGATGCCCTTGATCTCGTGCACCTCACCCTTGAAGATCAGGTCCTGGATGAGCGGGGAATTCAGCAACACCTCCACCGCCGCGACCCGCCCCCTGCCGTCCTTCTTGGGGATCAGGCGCTGCGAGACCAGCGCGCGGATGTTGAGCGACAGGTCCATCAGCAGCTGCGCCCTGCGGTCATGGGGGAAGAAGTTGATGATGCGGTCGAGCGCCTGGTTGGCGCTGTTGGCATGCAGCGTCGTCAGGCACAGGTGGCCGGTTTCGGAAAACGCCACCGCGTAGTCCATGGTCTCGCGGTCGCGGACTTCGCCGATCAGGATCACGTCCGGGGCCTGGCGCAGGGTGTTCTTCAGCGCCGAGAACCAGTTCTCCGTGTCCACCCCCACCTCGCGCTGGGTGATCACGCAGTTCTTGTGCTCGTGCGTGAACTCGACCGGATCCTCGATGGTAACGATGTGGCCGTAGCTGTTCTCGTTGCGGTAGCCCGTCATCGCCGCGAGCGTGGTGGACTTGCCGCAGCCGGTGCCGCCCACCATGATGATAAGCCCCCTCTTGCTCATGCAGATGTCCTTCAGCACGCCCGGCAGGTTGAGCTCCTCGAACTTCGGTATCGTCGTCGTGATCGTCCGCAGCACCATGCCGATCCGCCCCTGCTGCACGAACGCGTTCACGCGGAAGCGGCCGATGCCGCCCGGGTTGATCGCGAAGTTGCATTCCTTGGTCGCCTCGAACTCCTGTGCCTGCTTGTCGTTCATCATGGCCCGCGTCAGCTCGGTCGTGTGCTGTGAGGTGAGCGGTTGATTGGCGACCGGCGTCATCTTGCCGTCGAGCTTGATTGCCGGCGGGAAGCCGGCGGTGATGAAGAGGTCGGAGGCCTTCTTCGCCACCATCGCCCGCAAGAGATCGTGCATGAATCTGACGGCCTGGTCTCGTTCCATAGTTCGATTCCCTCAGTGAAAGCGGGCCTTGTTCCGGTCACCGGTCACGGGTCACCGGTCACTGCGGTTACTTGAAGTTATCCTTGTTGGCGGCCTTGCCGCGCGCCTCGTCCACCGTGATGACGTTGCGCCGGACGAGGTCCGTCAGGTTCTGGTCGAGGGTCTGCATGCCGAAGCCCTGGCCGGTCTGGATCGCGGAATACATCTGCGCCACCTTGTTCTCGCGGATCAGGTTCCGGATCGCGGGGGTTCCGATCATGATCTCGTGCGCGGCGACGCGCCCCGCCCCGTCCTTGGTCTTGCACAGCGTCTGCGAGATCACGGCGCGCAACGATTCTGAGAGCATCGCCCGCACCATTTCCTTTTCCTCCGCGGGAAACACGTCGATGACCCGGTCGATGGTCTTGGCGGCGGAGCTCGTATGCAGCGTGCCGAACACGAGGTGGCCGGTCTCGGCCGCGGTCATCGCGAGCCGGATGGTTTCCAGGTCGCGCATCTCGCCCACCAGGATTACGTCGGGATCCTCGCGCAGCGCGCTGCGCAGCGCGTTGGCGAAGGACAGCGTGTGGGGGCCGACCTCGCGCTGGTTGATCAGGCACTTCTTCGCCTCGTGCACGAACTCGATCGGGTCCTCGACCGTCAGGATGTGGCCGTGCTCGTTCTCGTTGATGTAGTTGACCATGGCCGCGAGCGTCGTGGACTTGCCGGAGCCGGTGGGCCCCGTCACCAGCACGATGCCGCGCGGATTGTCGGAGATTTCCTGGAAAATCTTCGGCGCCTTCAAGTCCTCGAGCGACAGCACCTTGGAGGGAATAGTGCGGAACACGGCGCCGGCGCCGCGCTGCTGCACGAAGGCGTTGACGCGGAAGCGCGCGAGGTTGGGGATCGCGAACGAGAAGTCGCACTCGAGGTTCTCCTCATAGAACTTGCGCTGCCCGTCGTTCATGATGTCGTACACCATCGCGTGCACGTCCTTGTGCTCCATGGCAGGCAAGTTGATGCGCCGCACGTCGCCATGCACCCGGATCATCGGCGGCAGGCCCGAGGAAAGATGCAGGTCGGAGGCCTTGTTCTTGACGACAAATGCCAGCAGTTCGGAGATGTCCATCTATAATCCTCCAGTCGCGCGAGCGGTCAGCCGCTTTACATGAAGAGTGAACGCTAAGCTTTTGATTTTGCGCCCAACACCTGGGCCTTTACGCCCCGCGAAATTATGGACTCAATCGCCGTCAACTTGCAAGCAGTTCGCGCACGGATTGCGCGCGCGGCGCAGGCTGCGCAACGCCCTGCCGGCGATATTCTGCTGCTGGCGGTAAGCAAGACGATCCCGGCGGAGCGCATCGCGGAAGCGCATGCGGCCGGCCAGCGGGCATTTGGCGAGAACCACGTGCAGGAAGCCGTGGAAAAAATCACGGTCCTGGCCACCCTTCCTCTGGATTGGCACTTCATCGGTCCGATCCAGAGCAACAAGACCCGCCTCATCGCCGAGCATTTCAGCTGGGCACACAGCGTGGAGCGCGAGAAAATCGCCGAGCGCCTCAATGCGGCCCGGCCCGAGGGAATGGCGCCGCTCAACGTCTGCATCCAGGTCAACGTGAGCGGGGAAGCGACCAAGAGCGGGGTTGCGCCAGGTGACGAGGCAAAGCTGGCCGAAGCGATCGCGCGCCTGCCGCGGCTCAGGCTGCGGGGCCTGATGGCGATACCGGAGCCGACCGCGGACGTGACGCTGCAGCGCCGGCGCTTCGCGTTGCTGCGTGAGCTGAAGAACGGGCTGCGCGCGCGGGGCCATGCGCTTGACACGCTGTCGATGGGCATGTCGGACGATTTCGAGGCGGCGATCCTGGAAGGCGCGACGATCGTGCGCATCGGCACCGCCATCTTTGGAAAGCGTGACCGGTGACCCGTGATCGGTGACCTGTAGCTAACCACGATGCAAAGCGCTGTTAACATAGCTTTCTTGCGTCCACCGGTCACTGTTCACTCGTCACGGGTCACGCAGTTTTCATGAAGATAACGTTCATTGGCGGCGGCAACATGGCGAGCGCCATCATTGGCGGCCTGATCCGCAGGCGCTGGCCGCGCCGGGCGATTCGCGTGGTGGAAGTCGACCCGGCAGCGCGCGCGCGCCTCGCTCGCAAGTTCAGGATCACCGTGCGGGCCGCGCTGGACGCAGGCGCTGCGGGCAGCAACTGCATCGTCCTCGCGGTCAAGCCCCAGCATTTGCGCGAGGTCGCGCGGGTGTTGCAGCCCGTGCTGGCCACTCAGCTCGTGATCTCGATAGCCGCCGGCGTACGGGTGCGAGACCTTTCGCGCTGGCTTGGCGGCTACCCGCGCATCGTGCGCGTGATGCCCAATACGCCGGCCCTCGCCCTTGCCGGCATCTCCGGGCTCTATGCCGGCCGAGCGGTGACCGCGGCCGGGCGAGCGGCGGCGCAACGGATACTCGGTTCAGTCGGCGCGACGCTCTGGTTCGAGCGCGAGGATGACCTCGACGCAGTCACGGCCGTATCCGGCAGCGGCCCCGCATACGTCTACTACTTCGTTGAAGCGCTGGAGCACGCCGGGCGCGAGCTGGGACTCGCGGCGGACGCCGCGCGCCAGCTCGCGCTCGAGACTTTTGCCGGCGCGTTGAAGCTCGCGGCGCAGGCGGGTGAGCCGCCCGCAACACTGCGCGAGCGCGTCACCTCGAAGGGCGGGACCACCGAGCGGGCGCTCGCCTCCCTGGAGTCGGATCGGGTGAAGGATGCCATCGTGCGCGCGGTCAAGGCCGCGGCGGCGCGCTCGCGCGAGCTGGGAAACGATCTCGGCAGGGATTGATGTTCACCAACGCGCTGATCTTTCTCGTCAACACGGTGTTCGGCCTGTTCGTGGTGGTGCTGCTCCTGCGCTTCTACCTGCAGTGGGTGCGCGCGCCGTTCCGCAACCCGCTTTCGATGTTCCTGCAGGCGCTGACCGACTTCATGGTCAGGCCCGCGCGGCGGATCGTTCCGGGACTGTGGGGCCTTGACCTTGCAACGCTCGCGCTCGCCTGGCTCGTGCAGCTGGTGGAGGTCCTGCTGGTATTGCAGATTAAGGGCTATGGGCTCGGCCCGGCGGCCGGGCAGGCCTTTGCCGCGGCCGCGCTGCTGGCTTTGGTCCTGCTCGTCAAGATCGGCCTCTATATCGTGGCCGTCGCGGTGATCGTGCAGGTGGTGCTTTCGTGGCTCGGCCCGTACAGCCCGCTGATGCCGCTGGCAAACAGCATGACGCGCCCGTTCCTGCGGGTCTTTCAGCGGCGGATCCCGCCCATCGGCAACGTCGACCTCTCGCCGTTGTTCGCGCTGGTCGTCATCCAGCTGCTCCTCATGCTGCCCGTCGCGTGGCTGGAAGCAGCGGTTTCGCGCCTGTTCTGAAGAAATAAACACGTAATGGGTAACCCGAAGTGGCTGCGCTACGACGCCGCTGCGCGGCGGTTGTCGCTCACGTTGCACGTGCAGCCGAACGCGAAGAAGAGCGAGGCCACGGGATTGCACGGAGACGCGCTGAAGGTCAGGGTCGCTGCGCCGGCGGCGGATAACAAGGCAAACGACGAGCTGGTCGCGTTCCTGGCCAAAGCGCTCGGAGTGCCCAAGTCCGACGTTACCCTGCGCCACGGGGCGACGAGCCGCCGCAAAGTCGTGGAGATTGCCGGCGGTCCCGAGATATCGGAGCGAGCCGCGCGGCTCACGTGAACGGATGCCCGGCCACGGGTCACCGGTCACTGGTCACATGAGGATGATGTCGTACTGCTCCTGGTTGTAGACGGTCTCGACCTGCAGCGATACCGGCTTGCCGATGGTGTCCGAGACCATGGCTAGCGCCTGGGACTCCTCGTCGAGAAAGAAATCGATCACCGGCTGCGATGCGAGGATGCGGTACTCGGGCGCGTTGAACTGGCGCGCCTCCCGCAGGAGATCGCGCAGGATCGCATAGCAGACGGTCTGCGGCGTCTTCAGTCGCGCGCGGCCCCCGCATGTCGGGCACGGCTCGCACAGCACCTGGGCAAGCGATTCGCGCGTGCGCTTGCGCGTCATCTCGACCAGTCCCAGCCCGCCGAAGCCGTTTACCGTCATGTGCGTGCGGTCGCGCGCGAGCGCCTTGCGCAGCTCGTTCAGAACGGCGTTGCGGTGCTCCTCAGTGTCCATGTCGATGAAGTCGATGATGATGATGCCGCCGATGTTGCGCAGCCGCAGCTGCCGCGCGATGACCAGTGCCGCCTCGAGGTTGGTCTTGAAGATGGTGTCGTCGAAGCTGCGCCCGGTGACGAAGCCGCCGGTGTTGACATCGATGGTGGTGAGCGCTTCGGTCTGGTCGATGACGAGGTAGCCGCCCGATTTGAGATCGACGCGCCGGGCGAGCGCTTTCTCGATCTCGTCCTCGACCCCGTAGAGGTCGAACAGCGGGCGCTCGCCGCGATAGTGCTCCACCCGCTCGGCGACGTTGGGCGTGAAGTCCTGCCCGAACTCGACCATCTTCCGGCAGATCTCGCGCGAGTCCACCAGCACGCGCGCCGTCTCCTCGTGCACGAAGTCGCGCAGCACCCGCAGGGCGAGTTCGAGGTCCCGGTAGAGCAGGGTGAGCGGTGCGGCGCGGCCCGCCTGGCCCTGGATGCCGCTCCACAGGCGGCGCAGGTAATCCAGGTCGGCCGCGAGCTCGCGCTCGGACGCGGTCTCCGCCACGGTGCGGATGATGTAGCCGCCCTTGTCCTCCGGCGGTAGCAGCTGCCGCAGCTTCTCGCGCAGATGCGCGCGCTCTTCCTCGTCCTCGATGCGCTGGGAGATCCCGATATGCGATTCCTGCGGCAGGTAGACCAGGAAGCGCCCGGCGAGGGAGATCTGGGTCGACAGCCGCGCGCCCTTGGTGCCGATCGGCTCCTTCACCACCTGCACCATGAGGGGCTGCCCCTCGTTGAGCAGCCGCTCGATCGGCCGCGCGGTGTCACCGTTCTGGCGCACGCCCTGGATATCGGCGACGTGCAGGAAGGCAGCGCGCTCACCGCCAATATCGACGAACGCCGACTGCATCCCCGGCAGGACGCGGTTCACGCGTCCCATGTATATGTTGCCGACCAGTCCGCGCGCGGCGGCGCGCTCGAGGTGCACTTCCTGCGTGACGCCCTGCTCGACCACCGCCACCCGCGTCTCCTGCGGAGTGACGTTAACCAGGATCTCCTCGGTGACGGCCATGGAGGCTCACCACAACGGGATGTCGAACCGCTTCAGCAGCTCTACGGTTTCCGCGAGCGGCAGTCCCATGATCCCCGAATAGCTCCCGGTAATCCGCGTCACGAGCGCGCCTCCCCGCCCCTGGATCGCGTAGGCGCCGGCCTTGTCGAGCGGCTCGCCGGTCGCCACGTAGCCGCGGATATCGGCATCGGTCAGCTCGTGGAACCAGACGCTCGACACCGAGATCTGCGTCTCGACCTGGTCGCGCAGCGCCACCGCAACTGCCGTGAGCACCTGGTGCTGGCGACCCGACAGCGCGCGCAGCAGGCGCGCGGCGTCCTGCCCGTTCTGCGGCTTGCCGATGATCTGGTCGTCGAAGACCACCGTGGTATCGGCGGCCAGCACGGGCTTCTGGGGCAGGCCGCGGTAGGCGATCTGGCGCACCGCGGTATTCGCCTTCGCGCCCGCTATCCTCAGCACGTACACGCCCGGCGACTCGTCCGGCAACGGCGTCTCGTCGACATCCGCCCCCCGCCTCAGGTCTTGCCGCAGCAGCAGCAGTTCGAACGGCACGCCGATCTGCTTCAAGAGGTCCCTGCGCCGCGGGCTGCGCGAGGCGAGGTAGATGTTCTTCTCCCGGACGCTCATCTCATTCCCTGTGATAGGGGTGATTGTGCAATATCGACACCGCGCGATAAAGCTGCTCGGCAAGCACCACCCGCGCGAGCCCGTGCGGCAGCGTCAGCGGAGAAAGCGACCATGCCAGATCCGCGGATTTCTTCACGCTTTCGGCCAGCCCTTCCGCACCCCCCACGACGAAGGCAACATCGCGGCCCGCCTGGCGCCACCGCATGATGCGCCGCGCGAGATCCATGGTGCTGAGCAGCTCGCCATGCTCGTCCAGTGCCACGCAGAGGCAGTCCCGCGGCAACGCGGCGAGAATGCTCTTCGCCTCTGCCTCGAGCACGCGCTGGCGCGGGGCACCGCGCGCGGGCGGCTTGAGGGCGAGGAGCTCGACGCGGGCCTCGCGCGGCATGCGGCCCGCGTACTCGGCGAATCCGGCATCCACCCACGCCGGCATGCGATGGCCGACCGCCACGACCAGAAATTTCATTGCCGGGGCGCTAGGAGGCCGGGGCGCCCGCACGGCGGCGCCGCGCCCGAGGCGGCGCCCACAGCTCCTCCAGGTTGTAGTACTTGCGCACGGCCGGCAGCATGATGTGGACGATGACCGGGCCGAGATCGACCAGAATCCAGTCGGCTGCGCGCTCGCCTTCCACGCCGTGAATGCGCGCGCCCAGGGCCTTCATCTTCACCTGGAGGTGGTTCGCAAGCGCCCGGATCTGCCGCGTGGAGTCCGCGCTCACGACGACAATCTTGTCGAACAGCGACGTCATTTTCCTGACGTCCAGCACCACGATATCTCGCCCCTTGATGTCTTCCAGCGCCGCGACCGCGGCCCTGGCCAGCGTGTCTGCTCTCATCGACTCCTTAGGCGTACAACCGGTGCGTCCGAATATAGTCGAGAACCGCGCCGGGGAGCAAATAACGCGGGCTCGCGCCCGCGCGCAACATGTCGCGGATTGCGGTCGCCGAGATATCGAGCGCCGTGAACGGGACGACGACGATGCCGCCTGCGGGCGAGAGGTGGACGGCGAGCGGCTGCTGCATGCGACGGGCGGAATATTCGCGCGCGAGCGGGAGCGGCATGTGCCCGCTCCACTGCTCGAGCGGAAATCCCGGGCGGTGCGCGACGGCGATGTGCGCGAGCCCGAAGATCTCGCGCCAGCGGTGCCAGGTTGCAAACTCGAGAAACGCGTCGGCCCCGAGCAGCAATGCCAGCGGCCGCGTCTCGCCCTGTTCCGCGCGCAGCGTCTTCAACGTATCGTGGGTATAGCCGGGTCCGGCGCGGCGCACCTCGCGCTCGTCGACCTTGAAGCGGGGATTGCCGGCCGCCGCAAGCTGCGTCATGGCCAGGCGATGCTCGGCCGGCACCGCCGGCGCGCTGCGATGCGGCGGCGTGCCGCTCGGAATGAAGCGCACTTCCTCGAGGCGGAGCGTCTCGCCCACCTCCTCCGCCAGGCGCAAGTGGCCGTAATGGATCGGGTCGAACGTGCCGCCGAGAACGCCGATGGGCGCGTTTGCCATCGCTCAAGCGCTGCGCGCTCTCACAGGACGAGGCGGCGGATGTCGGTGAGGACCGAGCTCAGGAACGCGATGAAGCGCGCACCCTGCGCGCCGTCGATCACGCGGTGGTCGTAGGAAACCGACAGCGGGAGCATGAGGCGGGGAACGAACTCCCTGCCGTTCCACATCGGGCGCGTCGAGGACTTGCCGACGCCCAGGATCGCGACTTCCGGTGCGTTGATGATGGGCGTGAAGTGGGAGCCGCCGAGCCCGCCCAGACTCGAGATCGAGAAGCAACCGCCCTGAAGGTCGGCGGGCGCAATCTTCCCCGCGCGCATGCGCGCACTGATTTCGCCCAGCTCCTTCGCGAGCTCGATGAGGCCTTTCTTGTCCACGTCACGGATCACCGGCACCACCAGGCCATTGGGCGTGTCCACCGCAACTCCGATGTGGAAATACTGCTTGAGCACCAGGCTCTCGCCGTCGGCCGAGAGCGAGGCATTGAACTCGGGATGCTGGCGCAGCGCCACCACCACGGCCTTGAGCAGGAAGCACAGTATGGTGAAACGGATGCCCTGCTTCTTCGCCTCCTCGACCTGGATCTTGCGGAATTCCTCGAGCTCGGTGATGTCGGCCTCGTCGTGCTGCGTGATGTGCGGAATCGTGACCCAGTTGCGGTGCAGGTTGGCGCCCGAGAGCTTCTTGATGCGGGAGAGCGGCTGCAAAGTAACCGCGCCGAACTTCGCGAAGTCCACCTGCGGCAGGGGTGGCAGGCTGAGCGCCAATCCGCCCTCCGCCGCGCGCGGCCGCGAGAGCTCGGACTTGACGTAGTTCTGGACGTCTTCCTTGGCCACACGCTCCTTGGGCCCCGAGCCCTTCACGCGCGCGAGGTCCACCCCCAGCTCGCGCGCGAAGCGCCGCACCGAGGGGCTCGCGTGCGCAGCCGCGAAGCCCGCCTCCATCCGTGCGGTCGCGCCGGGAGGAGCGCTCGAAGCTTCCCTCTCCGCTCGGGAGAGGGACGGAGGGTGAGGGGGCGGCGCCGCCGATGCAGTTGCCGCGCGCGGTGCGGGTTGTGGCGCCGGGGCGGCTGCGGCCGCGGGCATTTTCTCAGCGGCCGGCTTCGCAGCAATCTCGCCGCCGTCCGCAGCGTCGAGCACGAGCACCGGCGAGCCCTCGGACACCTTGTCGCCGACCTTGACCCGGATTTCCTTCACCACGCCCGCTGCGGGCGCGGGCACATCCATGGTCGCCTTGTCGGATTCCAGGGTGATGAGGGCCGCTTCCTTGATGACGCGGTCCCCCGGCTTGACCAGCACCTCGATCACCGGGATGTTCTTGAAGTCCCCGATGTCGGGGACCTTGACTTCGATCACGCTCATGCGCCTTGCGCGGATTGAGGACTGAGGAATGAGGATTGAGGAGATCCCCAAACCGGCGCGAGAGATCCCATCGTGGCCCGGCCCTCGATCCTCAATCCTGGATCCTTATACCTTGGTGGGATTCGGCTTCTCCGGATCCACGCCATATTTCCGGATCGCCTCGACGACCTTCTTCTGCGGCAGCGCCTCCTGGTCGGCGAGCGCCTTCAGCGCCGCCACTGCGACGTAGCGCCGGTCCACTTCGAAGAAGCCGCGCAGCGCGCGCCGCGTATCGGAGCGGCCAAAGCCGTCGGTGCCGAGCACGCTGTAGTGCGCAGGCTGCGGGAGGAAAGCGCGGATCTGGTCCGCGAACACCTTCATGTAGTCGGTCGCCGCGACCACGGGACCGGAGTGGTCTCGCAGGCACTGTTCGAGATACGAGCGCCGGGGCTCGGCCTCGGGATGGAGCAGGTTCCAGCGGGCGGTCTCCAGCCCGTCGCGCCGCAGCTCGTTGAAGCTGGTGACGCTCCAGATATCGGCCGCCACGCCGAAATCCTTCTGCAGCAGCTCGGCCGCGGCCAGCACTTCGCGCAGGATCGTGCCGCAGCCCATGAGCTGGACCTTGAGCTTGCCCTTGGCGGCCTTGCCCGCCTTCTCCGAGCGGGAGATCAGGTGCATGCCGCGCAGGATCCCCTCCGCGGCGCCCTCCGGCATCGCGGGATGCGCGTAGTTCTCGTTCATCACCGTGATGTAGTAATAAACATCCTCCTGGTCCTGGAACATGCGGCGCAGGCCATCCTGGATGATGACCGCCACCTCGTAGGCGTAGGTCGGGTCGTAGGACACGCAATTCGGGATGGTGGAGGCGAGGACGTGGCTGTGGCCGTCCTCGTGCTGCAGCCCCTCGCCGTTCAGCGTCGTCCGGCCGGCGGTGCCTCCCAGCAGGAAGCCGCGCGCGCGCATGTCGCCGGCCGCCCACGCAAGATCGCCCACGCGCTGGAAGCCGAACATCGAGTAATAGATGTAGAACGGGATCATCGGCTGGTTGTGCGTGCTGTAGGAGGTCGCCGCCGCGATCCACGAGCACATCCCCCCCGCCTCGCAGATGCCCTCCTGCAGGATCTGCCCGTTCTTGTCCTCCTTGTAGAACATGAGCTGATCGGCGTCCTGAGGCGTATAGAGCTGGCCGACGTGGGAGTAAATGCCGAGCTGGCGGAACATGCCCTCCATCCCGAACGTGCGCGACTCGTCCGGCACGATCGGCACCACCAGCTTGCCGATATTCTTGTCGCGCACCAGGGTGTTGAGGATGCGCACGAAAGCCATTGTCGTGGAGATCTCGCGGCCCTCGGTACCCTTCAACTGCGCGTCGAACGCCGCGAGGGGCGGGATTTCCAGCGCGGCGCTCTTGCGCCGCCGGGCCGGTACGCTGCCGCCCATCGCCGCCATGCGTTCGTGCAGATATTTCATCTCCGGGCTGTCGTCCGGCGGGCGGTAGAACGGAACCTCTTCGAGCTTGTCGTCCGGGATCGGGACCTCAAAGCGGTCGCGGAAGGCCTTGATCGAGGCGGTCCCCATCTTCTTCTGCTGGTGCGTGATGTTCTGGCCCTCGCCCGCCTCGCCCATGCCGTAGCCCTTCACGGTCTTGGCGAGGATGACCGTGGGTTGCCCGACGTGCTTCATCGCCGCGGCATACGCCGCGAAGATCTTGTGCGGATCGTGCCCGCCGCGGTTGAGTCTCCAGATGTCGTCGTCGGACATGTGCGACACCATCTCCAGCAGCTCCGGGTACTTGCCGAAGAAGTGCTTGCGCACGAATGCGCCATCCTGCGACTTGAACGTCTGGTACTCCCCGTCCACGCACTCCTCCATGCGCCGCAGCAGGATGCCAGTCTTGTCGCGCAAGAACAGCGGATCCCAGTACGAGCCCCAGACCACCTTGATCACGTTCCACCCCGAGCCGCGGAACGCCGCCTCCAGCTCCTGGATGATCTTGCCGTTGCCGCGCACCGGCCCGTCGAGCCGCTGCAGGTTGCAGTTGATGACGAAGATCAGGTTGTCGAGCCGCTCGCGCCCCGCGAGCGAGATCGCGCCGAGCGATTCCGGCTCGTCCATCTCGCCGTCGCCGCAGAAGCACCAGACCTTGCGCCCCTGCGGCGCGAGGATGCCGCGGTCCTTGAGATAGCGCATGAAGCGCGCCTGGTAGATCGCCATGATGGGTCCCAGGCCCATCGATACCGTCGGGAACTGCCAGAACTCCGGCATCAGCCACGGGTGCGGGTAGGACGAGAGCCCCTTGCCGCCCACTTCCTGGCGGAAGTGCTTCAGCTGCTCCTCGGTGACGCGGCCCTCCAGGAAGGCGCGGGCGTATATGCCGGGCGCGGAGTGGCCCTGGAAATAGACGAGGTCTCCGCCGAAGCTGTCGTTCCAGGCGCGGAAGAAATGGTTGAAGCCGACGTCGTAGAGGGTGGCGGCGGATGCATAGCTCGCGATGTGGCCGCCGAGCTCGGAGGACTCCTTGTTGGCGCGTAACACCATCGCCATCGCGTTCCAGCGCACGAGCGACCGGATCTTGTTCTCCAGCTCGGCGTCCCCTGGCGAGCGCTCCTCCTGCGACATCGGGATCGTGTTCAGGTACGCCGTGTTGGCGTTGTAGGGGATGTAGGCGCCGTGGCTGCGTGCCTTCTCGACCAGCTGCTCGAGCAGGAAGTTCGCGCGCGCCGGGCCTTCGCGCTCGAGCACCGAGTCGAGCGCCTCCAGCCACTCACGCGTCTCCTGCGGATCTACGTCGGGTTGGACGTCTCTCAGATCCATAGTGGCCACCGTTTCCAAGATCCGGGATTCTTGCACCTGCACCGCGGCGCGCGCTTGCGGTGCGCCGGGGGAGGGCATTATACAACGCGCTGATTCAGCGGCCCGTGAATTTCGCGGGGCGTTTTTCGAGAAACGCGCTCATGCCCTCCCTGCGGTCCTGCGTCGCGAAGGCCTGCGCAAAGAGGTCGGTTTCCAGCGCACACGCGGCGAAGAGGTCGAGGCTTGCGCCGCGCTGCACCGCCTGCTTGGCGAAGCGCACTGCCGCCGGGGCCTTGGACGCGATCGCGCGCGCCATCTCGATCCCCCTCGCTCTGAGCTCGGAGGCGGGGACGACATGGTTGGCAAGGCCCATCGCCGCGGCTTCGTCCGCCTTCACCTGACGCGCCGTTGTCAGCATTTCCAGGGCTCGCGCCGGTCCAATGCGGCGTGGCAGGCGCTGCGTGCCGCCGAAGCCAGGTGGAATGCCGAGATTCACTTCCGGCTGCCCGAAGACCGCATTGTCCGAGGCGAGAATCCAGTCGCAGGCGAGCGCCAGCTCGCAGCCGCCGCCCAGCGCATAACCATTGACCAGCGCGATCACGGGCACGGGCAGCGCTTCCAGCGCGTGCATGACGTGCGTGCCTTTTTCGGAGAACTCGCGTGCCTGCTCGATCGTCGCGTCCTGCATTTCAGCGATATCGGCGCCCGCGACGAACGACTTGTCGCCCGCGCCGGTGACGAGCAGCACGCGCCCTGCAGCGTCAGCAGCCACCTGCACGAGGGCGGCCGCGATCTCGTCGAGCGTCGCGGCGTTCAGTGCGTTCAGCGCCTTGGGCCGGTTGAGCGTCAGCAGGTGGATTCCCGTCTCGGGTTGCTCCAGCAGGATGTTCCGGAAGGTCATGGTCACGGACGTCCGTCGAACCACGTCGTCCTCACAGGCCGAGCGGGGCGAGATCGAGGTATCCGCGCCGCAGCGCCGGGTACCAGAAATGCGCTCCGCTCGACGTGACGCGAACGGTGAAAAAGCTCGCCCCGGTCCTCGCCTCGCGCCCAGATCCACAAGGCTGATGGCGTCGAAGGTATGTCGAATCCGGCACCCGTGCAGGGCGGGAAGACACGCAGGCCCTCGATTCGCCGGCCCAGCGCGAGCACGACCGACTCGCCGATACCCGCAATGAGGCGGTCGCCGTCGGCCAGCGCTGCCAATTTCCGCAGCGTCCCGCACGGATCCACCCCGGGATGGAGCGAGAACGTGAGATAGCGCGCAAGCGGCGGGATCGGAAGCAGGATGCCGGGTTGGGGAGTGGTCACGCTCGCTCTCACTTCACTTGGGAGCCATGCGGAGCGCTCCGTCGAGGCGGATCACTTCCCCATTCAGCATGGGATTGAGAATGATGTGCTCCACCAGGGCCGCGAATTCGTCGGGTTTGCCGAGCCGCCGGGGAAACGGAACCTGCGCCGCCAGCGCCTGTTGCAGCTCGGGGCTGAACCCCGCCACCATCGGCGTCTCGAAAATGCCTGGCGCGATGGTCATGACCCGGACTCCGATGCGCGCCAGCTCGCGCGCCGCCGGCAGAGTCAGCCCCACGACCCCGGCCTTCGACGCCCCGTAGGCCGCCTGCCCGATCTGCCCGTCGTAGGCGGCGATCGATGCCGTGTTGACGATGACACCGCGCTCGCCTCCGGCGTCGGGCGCGTTGCTTTCCATTGCCTGCGCGGCGAGCCGCAGGACGTTGAAGGTGCCGATTAGATTGATCTCCACCGCGCGGCGGAAGGTGTCGAGACGGTGCGGGCCGTCCTTGCCCAGCACGCGCTCGCCGGGTGCAATCCCGGCGCAGCTCACCGCACCGTGGATGGCGCCGAACCGGGCGCGCGCCGCAGCGATGGCAGCGGCAACCTGGGACTCGTCGGTCACGTCGGCCGCCTTGAACAGCACCCGTTCTCCCAGCTCGCCTGCGAGCCTCATCCCCTGCTCGCTGCTGACATCGGATAGGAGAACGCGGGCACCCGCACCGGCCAGGCGCCGCGCCGTTGCCGCGCCCAGACCCGAAGCGCCCCCCGTAACGAGAAACGTATGGCCGGCAATCTGCACGGCTCACTCGATCTTGATGCCGGCCTCGCGCGCGAGCTGGGCCTTCTTCACGAACTCGGCCCGGATGTACTCCATGAAGGCGCCCGGCGAGGCGCTCGCCGTCAGCTCCACGCCGATCTGGACAAAACGCTGGCGCGGCTCGGGCGCCGCGACCGCTTTTGCGACGGCCGCGTTCAAGCGCTCGAGGACTTCACGCGGAGTGCCGGCAGGCGCGACGAGGCCGTTGAAAGTGATGTCCTCGAATCCGCGCATGCCGGATTCGTCGATCGTCGGCAGCTCGGGGAACAGCGCCGAGCGCTTGAGGCTCGTGACCGCGAGCGGCTTCAGCTTGCCGGCCCGGATATGCGGCGCCGAGGTGCTCACCTGATCGAACATCATCGTCACCTGCCCGCTGATGACGTCGATGATTGCCTGCGCATTGCCCTTGTACGGCACGTGCAGCATCTTGAGCCCGGCGTGGCGGTTGAAGAGCTCGGCAGCCATGTGCCCGGTGCCACCGACGCCCGCGGAGGCATAGGACATCTCACCCGGCCTGGACTTGGAAAGCGCCACCAGTTGCTTCAGCGAGCGTACCGGCAGCGCGGGATTCACCACCAGCACCTGCGGCACCAGGCAGGTCTGCGACACGCCCGCGAAATCCTTCAGCGGATCGTAGCCGGGGTTGGACATGATCGAGGGCACCACGGCAAAGGTATTGGCCATGGCGAGCAGCGTGTAGCCGTCGGGCGCCGCCTTCGCCACGAGGTGAGTGCCGAGCAGTCCGCTCGAGCCGGGACGGTTGTCCGCGATCACCTGCTGACCGAGGACTTCGGAGAGGCGCGGCGCGATCCCGCGCACGACGAGGTCGACGTTTCCTCCCGGCGCGAACGGAACGATGATGCGCACCGGCTTGGCAGGGAATCCCTGCGCAGGCACGCTCATGGAGTAAGCGGTCACTAACGCCGCTACCCCCAGAAAACACAGGTGTTTCATTGCCCTCCCCCAAGCTGGCGGGCGCAGTCGACGGCGCCGCCGTTCAGTGCTTGTCCACGCGCATTCTAGCGTAGGCGCCCGGCGCGTCCTCGATCGCCTTCAGCTTTCCCTTCCCCGGTATCCGTGCCGGCACCCTGTTACCCCCATGCTGCGCGACCCAGCCTGCCCAGTCAGGCCACCAGGAGCCCGGGTGCTGGGACGCGCCCTTCAGCCACTTCTCAAGATCGTCGAGGCCCTTGGGATTGGTCCAGTAGCAGTACTTGCCCGCCGCGGGCGGGTTGACGATGCCGGCGATGTGTCCCGAGCCGCCCAGCACGAAGCGCACCGGTCCCGGAAAGAGCTTTGCCCCTGCGAACGTCGAGCGCCACGGCGCGATGTGGTCCTCCAGGGTGGAAATGAAGTAGAGCGGCGTCCGCACGCGCCCAAGGTCGATCGCCACGCCGCCCAACTCGATGCCGCCGGGCTGCGCGAGCAGGTTCTTCATGTACAGCTTGCGCAGGTAGTAGCTGTGCATGGTCGCCGGCATGCGCGTCGAATCCGAATTCCAGTACAGCAGGTCGAACGGGAACGGATCGCGCCCCAGCAGGTAATTGTTGACGACGAACGACCAGATGAGGTCGTTCGCCCGCAGCATGTTGAAGGTGGTCGCCATCTCGGATCCTTCGAGATAGCCGCGCTCCTGCATGCGCTTCTCCAGCGCCGCCACCTGTTGCTCGTCGATGAACACCTCGAGCTCGCCCGCCTCCTTGAAGTCGATCATCGATGCGAAGAAGGTCGCTGAGGCAATGCGCCCATCCCGCTTCGCCGCGAGGTAGCCCAGGGTGCAGGCAAGCAACGTGCCGCCCAGGCAATAGCCGATGGCGTTTACCTCGCTCTCGCCGGTTGCCTGTTCGATCGCGTCGAGCGCGGCGAGTGTGCCCTCCCTCAGGTAATCCTCGAAGCGCTTGTGGGCGAGTTTCTCGTCCGGGTTGACCCAGGAGATCACGAACACGGTATGGCCCTGCTCGATCGCCCACTTCACGAACGAGTTCTTGTCGCGCAGATCGAGGATGTAATACTTGTTGATCCAGGGCGGGATGATGAGCAGCGGGCGCCGGAATACGGTTCCGTTCGCGGGGTAGTACTGTATCAGCTGCACCAACTCGTTCTGGAACACGACCTTCCCGGGCGTGGTGGCGAGATTGACGCCGAGCCGGAACGCCTTCTCGTCGGTCATGCGCAGCCGCACCTGGTCGCCGCCGCCGCGCGTCAGGTCCTCGAGCAGGTTATTCAATCCCCGGACGAGGTTCTGGCCGCCGCTCGCCACCGTCTCGCGCAGCACCTCGGGGTTGGTCAGCAGGAAGTTGCTCGGAGAGAACGCGTCGATATACTGCCGTGTGTAGAAGTCCACCTTCTTCGCGGTCTGCCCGTCGAGCCCCTCGACGCGGCCAAGGGTCTGGTGCAGGTGTCGCGCAGCGATCAGGTACGATTGCTTGATGTAGTCGTAGAGGAAATTCTGCTCCCAGTCCTCGTGCTTGAAGCGGCGGTCGGTGTCATGAGGTGCCGCCACCGGGTCTGCGTCCTGACCCATCAGCTTCAGCAGCGACCGCTGCCACAGCGCGGAAGCGTCCTGCCAATATCGCAGTTGAGCCTCGGCGAGCTTGAGGGGGTCCGCCAGCAGCTTTCGCCACGCCTCAAAGAATGCCTGGGCAATGCCGAGTTCGTCCCCGAGGCCTGGCGCGCCGTTCCCGGCGCGCTCGAGGAACTGGGTGACGAGCCGCGCGCTGTTCGCGGCAATGTCGGAGTAGATGCGGGCGAGCTGGGTGGGGTCGAACGCGTGTTGCCCGGATTGCTCTTTCCGCTCAGCCATGATGGCGTTCTGGAATCATTATTGACGTTTACGTAAACGTATAGTAAGCTCAGTTACGCTTATATTACAACGAGATGTTGCGTAGCACAATGAGCATGACCTTCACGATCTCGGAGCTCGCCAGGGAGTTCGAGGTCACCACGCGCACCATCCGCTTCTACGAGGACCAGGGCCTCGTGAGCCCCAAGCGGGCCGGAACCACCCGAGTCTTCAGCCCGCGCGACCGCGTGCGCCTGAAGCTTGCACTGCGGGGCAAGCGGCTGGGCTTCACGATTGCCGAGATCCGCGAGCTCTTCGAGTTGTACGACGTCTCGCGCGACGAGCACAAGCAACTCGAGGAGTTCCTGTCCAAGCTGGAGCGGCGGCGCGCCCGGCTCGAGCAGCAGCGCGAAGACATCGAAGTCATGCTGCGGGAGATCGACTTTTTCGCGGGACAATGCCGGCGCTTGCTGCGGGGCGACAGGGATATGGGCAGCCCGGATGCGGGCTCCGACAGCCGCGAGCAGCCGTAGCGGCTGTTAGGGTTGACGTAAACGTAAGTTAATTCGCGGGACACGCCCCCATGGTTCGAAACCTGGGCTTCGAGTTGGGAGAAACGGTCGATATTCTGCGGGAGTCCGTGCGCGGCTTCGCCGCAGGCGAGATCGCTCCCCGGGCGGCCGCGATCGACCGGTCCAATTCATTTCCGCGCGATCTCTGGCCAAGCCTCGGCAAGCTGGGGCTGCTCGGCATCACGGTCGAGGAGGAGTACGGCGGCTCGAACATGGGCTACCTCGCGCACATCGTCGCGATGGAGGAGGTGAGCCGGGCCTCGGCCGCGGTCGGCCTTTCCTACGGCGCGCACTCCAATCTGTGCGTCAACCAGATCCGCCGCAATGGCACCGATGGGCAGAAGCGACTCTACCTCCCCCGGCTCATCACCGGCGAGCATGTCGGCGCGCTCGCAATGAGTGAGCCCGGTGCGGGATCGGACGTGATGGGTATGCAGCTCCGTGCCGAAAGACGCCGCGGCCGCTTTGTGTTGAACGGCACCAAGATGTGGATCACCAACGGTCCCGATGCCGACGTGCTCGTCGTCTACGCGCGAACCGATCCCGGCGCCGCCACGCGCGGCCTCACCGCGTTCATCGTCGAAAAAACCAGCAAGGGTTTCACCACCGCGCCGCAACTCGACAAGCTCGGCATGCGCGGCTCCAGCACGTGCGAGCTCGTGTTCCAGGATTGCGAGGTTCCGGAAGAGAACGTGCTCGGCGCGCCCGGCGCCGGCGCGGAGGTGCTGATGAGCGGGCTCGACTATGAGCGCGCCGTGCTCGCTGCCGGGCCGCTCGGCATCATGCAGGCCTGTCTCGACACGGTGATTCCGTACGTCCATCAGCGTCAGCAATTCGGCCAGCCGATCGGGGAATTCCAGTTGATGCAGGGCAAGCTCGCCGACATGTACGTGACGTTGAGTGCCTGCCGTGCGTACGTCTACGCGGTCGGTCGCGCGAGCGACGCCGGATGCGTCACGCGCAAGGACGCCGCCGGTGCCATACTCTTTGCGGCCGAGCGCGCGACCTGGATGGCATTGGAGGCGATCCAGTGCCTGGGCGGCACCGGGTACATGAACGACTCGCCTGTGAGCCGGCTGCTGCGCGACGCCAAGCTCTACGAGATCGGGGCGGGCACCTCCGAGATCCGGCGCTGGCTGATAGGCCGAGAGTTGTACGAAGAATCGCGGTAAAGCACGCCATTCCCCCTATGAAGTGACCACTAACTCACTCTGAAAACAAACGAAAAAATGCCTCGCCTGCACACCCCCCTCTGCGATCGGCTGGGAATCCGCCTTCCGCTCATCCAGGCACCGATGAGCTCGTCGACTCCCGAGCTGGTTTCGGCCGTGAGCAAGGCCGGCGCGCTCGGGTCCTTCGGCTTCGCCTATACCCAGCCCGAGGCCATGCAGCGCGAAGCTGAAACGGTGCGAGCGCTTACTCACGCTCCCTTCAACGTGAACCTCTTCGTTTCCAAACAACCGGAAGCCGTGGAGGCTGCGGCGCAGCGCGGGGCGCTGGACGCGGTCACCGGCTATTACAGGGAACTTGGCCTGCCGCAACCCGAGCCCGTGCGCCAGCCATACGCGCCTGACCTTGACGCGCAACTGCGCGCCGTGGAGGAAATCCGGCCCGCGGTGTTCACGTTTCACCTGGGGGCCCTGGCGCAGGACGGAGTGCGCCGCCTGCAAGCCCAGGGCGTCAAGGTCGGCGGCAGCGCGAATTGCATTGCTGAAGCGCGGAATCTCGAAACGCTGGGCGTGGATTTTATCGTCGCGCAAGGTGCGGAGGCGGGCGGACACCGCGGTTCCTTCCTGCGCGACCCGTACGATTCGATGATTGGAACACTCGCCCTGGTGCGCATGATCGTGCACGCGGTGAAGACGCCCGTCGTGGCCGCGGGTGGCATCATGGACGGCGCGGGCATCGCCGCGGTGCTCGCGCTCGGCGCGCAGGCCGCGTGGCTCGGAACGGCATTCGTTCCCTGCCCCGAGAGCGGCGCCCCGCCCGTGCACAAGGACGGCATCCTGAGCTCGACCGATGACGGCACCCTCGTCACTGAGAAGTTTTCCGGCAAGCCCGCGCGGGCGATCGCCAATCGCTTCGTGCGCGAGATGCACGAGCGGTCCGCTCCGCACCTTGCCTTCCCCGCCCAGAACGTTCTCACCGGCAAGCTGCGGGCAGCGGCGGCAAAGGCCGGCAATCCCGACTTCGTCGCGATGTATGCCGGACAGGCCGCGCCGCTCTCCCGCGCGCTGCCCGCGGCCGAGCTGGTCGCGGCGCTGGAAGCCGAGACCCTTGAGGCGCTCGACCGGCTCGCGGCGTTGCGCCGCTGAAGGAGACGGACCATGAAGGACGACCCCATCGTCATCGCATCGGCCGCACGCACGCCTATGGGCGGCTTCATGGGCGACCTCAAGTCGGTCGCCGCGCCGGAGCTCGGCGCCTTCGCCATCCGCGCGGCAATCGAGCGCGCCGGCGTCAAGCCGGACGAGGTGGAGGAAGTGATCATGGGCAATGTGCTTTCCGCGGGCCAGGGCCAGGCACCGGCGCGGCAGGCCGCGCTCGGGGCAGGGCTTCCGCCGGCGGTGGCCTGCATGACCGTCAACAAGGTTTGTGGCTCGGGCATGAAGGCCGCGATGCTGGCGCGCGACCAGCTGACGCTGGGAAGCGCGGACCTCATCGTCGCGGGCGGCATGGAGAGCATGTCGAACGCCCCCTACCTGCTCCCCAAAGCGCGCGCGGGCCTGCGGCTCGGGCATGGCGAGGTGAAAGACCACATGTTTCTCGACGGGCTGGAGGACGCCTATGACCGCGGGCGCCTCATGGGGACGTTTGCCGAGGAGTGCGCGGCGAAGTACCAGTTCTCGCGCGAGGCGCAGGATCGATACGCGATCACATCCCTCACCCGGGCGCAGGAGGCGATCCGGAGCGGCAGCTTCGAACGGGAGATCGTCCCCGTGAAGCTCGCCGGCGGACGAACCGAAACCGTCGTGACAGCCGACGAGCAGCCGCTCAAGGCCAACCCCGACAAGATCCCGCAGCTGAAGCCCGCTTTCAGGAAGGACGGCACGGTGACCGCGGCCAACTCGAGCTCGATCTCCGACGGCGCGGCGGCGATGGTGCTGATGAAGCGCTCCGCGGCCGAGCGCCGCGGCATCGCGCCGCTCGCAAGGATCGTCGCCTGCAGCAGCCACTCGCAGGAGCCCCAGTGGTTCACCACCGCGCCGGTGGGCGCGGTCCGCAAGCTCTTCGAGATGACGGGCTGGGACGCGAAAACAACCGATCTCTTCGAAATCAACGAGGCGTTCGCGGTGGTGGCAATGGCGGCCATGCGCGACCTCGGCCTCGCGCACGACAAGGTCAACGTGCATGGCGGCGCATGCGCCCTGGGACATCCCCTGGGCGCGTCCGGCGCGCGCATCATGGTGACGTTGCTCGCGGCGCTGGAGAAGCACCGGCTCAAGCGCGGCATCGCCGCGCTCTGCATCGGCGGCGGCGAGGCAACCGCAATCGCCCTCGAGCGCCTCGCCTAGAACCCGCGACCCGCACACTACGGACAAGGCACCCGGCATGGCCAACCCCATCGACTTCTATTTCGACTTCTCCTCGCCCTACGGCTACCTGGCGAGCACGCGGATCGATGCGCTCGCCGCCAAGCATGGCCGCAGCGTGGTGTGGCGCCCGCACCTGCTGGGCGCGGTGTTCAAGATCAACGGCCAGCAGCCGCTCGCCTCGATTCCGCTAAAGGGCAACTACACCGCACACGACCTCGCGCGCAGCGCGCGGCTGCTGAAGGTGCCGTTCAAGCTGCCATCGAAATTCCCGATCGGCGCGACGACGCCGAGCCGCGCTTTCTACTGGGTGCATGACCGCGAACCGGTGCTAGCGAAAAGACTGGCGCAGGCGCTCTACACCGCCTATTTCTCCGAGGACCGCGACATTTCCAGCCCGGAAGCGACGGTCAACATCGCGGCGAAAGTGGGCGTGGACAAGCGCGAGCTCGAAGAGGCGCTCAACGACCCCGCGGTCAAGGCGCGGCTGCGAGCCGAGGTGGACGCGGCAATTGGGCGCGGCGTGTTCGGCTCGCCCTACTTCGTGGCGGATGGCGAGCCGTTCTGGGGCTCGGACCGCCTCGATCAGGTCGACAAGTGGCTGGAGACGGGCGGCTGGTGACATGAAGCGCAGGCTCGAGGCCCGCCAGGTCAACATCGTCACGCTCGCGGTGGATGCGATCGTCAACGCCGCCAACACGACGCTGCTGGGCGGTGGCGGAGTGGATGGCGCGATTCACCGCGCCGCCGGCTCGCAGCTGCTGGACGAGTGCCGGACGCTCGGGGGATGTCCCACCGGGCAGGCGAAGATCACCCGTGGCTACAAGCTTCCCGCCGGGCACGTGATCCACACGGTGGGACCGGTCTGGAGCGGGGGCCGGCGCGGGGAGCCGGAACTCCTCGCCTCGTGCTATCGGGAGAGTCTCAAGCTCGCGGCCTCGCATCAGTTGAAGAGCATCGCCTTTCCCGCGATCAGCTGCGGCGCGTACGGCTATCCGCTCGAGCAGGCGGTGAAGATCGCCGTCCGCGAATGCGCGGGTTTTGCGGCCGCGCATCCCCTGCCCGAGCGCATCGTCTATGCCTGCTTCGACGCGGCGACGCTCGCCGCCTGCGAAGCCGAGATCTTGAAATGGCCGTCATCAAGTCCAAGCTGAAAACCTCGTCCGCGGAATTCAAGGCCGCAGCGGAAGCGATGCGCGGCCATGTCGCCGTGTTGAACGAGCGGCTGGCGCTCGTGCGGCAGGGCGGCGCGGATGCTGCTCGAAAACGGCACCAGGGCCGCGGCAAGCTGCTGCCGCGCGAGCGCGTGGCTGCGCTCCTCGATCCGGGCGCGCCTTTTCTCGAGCTCTCGCCGCTCGCGGCGTGGGAGGCGTACGCCGACCCCGTTCCCGCGTCCGGCCTCGTCACCGGCATCGGCCGGGTGAGCGGCCGGCAATGCGTCATTGTCGCCAACGACGCAACCGTGAAGGGCGGCACCTACTATCCGCTCACGGTGAAGAAACACCTGCGCGCCCAGGAGATTGCACTCGAGAACCGCCTGCCCTGCATCTATCTCGTGGATTCCGGCGGCGCGCACCTGCCGAGCCAGGATGAGGTGTTTCCCGACCGCGACCATTTCGGGCGCATCTTCTACAACCAGGCCAACCTGTCGGCGGCTGGCATCGGGCAGATCGCGGTGGTAATGGGCTCCTGCACGGCGGGGGGCGCGTATGTGCCGGCGATGGCGGACGAAGCGATCATCGTGCGCAACCAGGGCACGATCTTCCTCGCGGGCCCGCCGCTGGTGAAGGCCGCGACCTCGGAGATCGTGACCGCGGAGGAACTGGGCGGCGCCGACGTGCACACGCGCATCTCGGGTGTGGCGGACCACTACGCCGACGACGACCGCCACGCGCTCGAGCTCGCGCGCCGCGCCGTCGCCAACCTGGGCGCCGCGGTGCCGATACCGCCGCTTGCACAGCAGCCGCGGCCGCCGCTCTATGACCCCGAGGAGCTCGATGGCGTCGTCCCGGCGAGCCCGCGCTCGCCCTTCGACGCGCGCGAGATCATCGCGCGCGTTGTCGACGCAGGCGAATTCGACGAGTTCAAAACCCGTTACGGCGCAACGCTCGTGACCGGCTTCGCGCATATCGAAGGCCGGCTCGTGGGGATCCTTGCGAACAACGGCATCCTGTTCTCCGAGTCAGCGCTGAAGGGCGCGCATTTCATCGAACTCGCCTGCCAGCGCGGCATCCCGCTCGTGTTCCTGCAGAACATCACCGGCTTCATGGTCGGGAAGAAGGCCGAGCACGGCGGCATTGCCAAGGATGGCGCCAAGATGGTGACGGCGGTCGCGTGCGCGCGCGTGCCCAAGCTGACGCTCATCGGCGGCAGCTACGGCGCCGGCAACTACGGCATGTGCGGGCGCGCCTACTCGCCGCGCTTCCTGTGGACATGGCCCAACGCCCGGATCTCGGTCATGGGCGGCGAGCAGGCCGCCGGCGTGCTGGCGCAAGTCCGGCGCGATGCGCTGGAGAAGAGCGGCAAGGAATGGACCAGCAAGGAGGAAGACGCATTCAAGGCGCCGATCCTCGCGCAGTACGCGCGCCAGTCGAACGCCTACTATGCCACCGCCCGGCTGTGGGACGACGGCATCATCGATCCCAGGGAGACGCGGCATACGCTGGCACTCGGCCTTTCTGCCTGCCTCGGTGCGCCAGT
>Ga0208185_1000198_pt1 | contig 38067 bp, 44 predicted proteins | sample EasRivMeERMLT700_FD_187532 | JGI IMG/M metagenome (GOLD analysis project Ga0208185, IMG submission 187532) | Soil microbial communities from meander-bound floodplain in the East River, Colorado, USA - East River MetaG ERMLT700 (SPAdes) (version 2) | ecosystem: Environmental > Terrestrial > Soil... | reverse complement strand
CGGCACGGCGCTCTTGCGCGAAGCCCTGCAAGGCGCCCGGGCCTTCGGCCTCACGCGCGTCGAGCTGTCCTATCGCGAAGGCAACGCGCGCGTGGCCGCGCTCTACGAGAGATTCGGCTTCGTGCGCGAAGGGGTGCAGCGCAAGGCGGTGCGGGTCGACGGCGCGTACGAGGACCTCATCTGCATGGCGCTGCTCCTTGAGTAGCGCCGACGCGCTTTTCGTCTGCGCGCACGGCGCCGGCGGGCACATGGCAGACAGCGGCATGGTGCGGGCGGCGCAGGCGCTGAGCGACGCCGGTTTCGATGTCGTCCGGTTCAACTTTGCGTATCGCGAAAGAGGCTCGAAGCGGCCTGATCCGATGCCGGAGCTGAAGGCGCAGGTCGCGGCTGTGGCTTCGCGAGCGCGCGAGGAGCTCAAGCCTCGAAAGCTCATCATCGGCGGGCGCTCGATGGGCGGACGCGCGGCATCGATGCTCGCCGCTGATGGCTTTGAATGCGACGGGCTGCTGCTGCTCGCCTATCCGCTGCACCCGGCGGGCAAGCCCGAGAAGCTGCGCGACGCGCATCTGCCGCAGATTCGCGTGCCGGTGCTCTGCTTCAACGGCACGCGCGACGAGCTTTGTCGGCGCGACCTGATGGAGAAGGCGCTGGAAGGCCTCTCCTGGCAGATGCACTGGCTCGAAGGCGCCGGCCATTCTTTCCGCGTCAGGGACCTGAAGGAAATTGCTGCCGTTAGCAGGGATTGGTTGCATGCGAAAGCTGCTCGTCTTCCAGCACGCGGCGACTGAGCCGCTCGGGGTGCTCGACCCGATGCTGCGGCAGCGGGGCTTCCGCATCCGCTATGTCAACTTCGCGCGTAATCCGGACGCGCGACCCGACGTCGCGCGCTACAACGGTCTCGTGGTCCTGGGAGGTCCCATGAACGTCGACCAGGTCGAGCGCTATCCGCACCTCGCGGCCGAGGTCGAAGCGATCCGCGAGGCGATGAGCCGCGAGCTGCCGGTTCTGGGCATCTGCCTCGGCGCGCAGCTCCTTGCCTCGGCGCTCGGGGCCAGCGTGCGGCCGCACACCGTGCGCGAGATCGGCTGGTACCTGCTGCATCCCACGGCCGCGGCGCGGGAGGACCGGCTGCTCCGCCATTTCGACGGCAGCCAGCCGGTGTTCCAGTGGCACGCGTATACCTTCGATCTGCCGAACGCCGCGGTCCTCCTCGCGAGCACCGACTCGTGCAGCCACCAGGCGTTCCGCTTCGGCGAGCGCGCGTATGGCCTGCAATTCCATCTCGAGGCCGATGAGCCGCTGATCCGCCGCTGGCTGGCAGTTCCGGCCTATCGTGCGGAAATCGACCCAAGCCAAATGGAGCGGATACTCGAGGACACGCACAGCCACGTCGCCCCGGCGCTGCAGCTGAGCGAGAAAGTATTCACTGATTTCATCGAGCTCTTCTCCTGGCGGCCGCGGAAAAAGGTCGTCCTCGAGAACCGGTGAAGCTCGTGGCCGAAAGGAGGGCGCGCGCCTCGGCCTGCGGTGCCACGATGGGGCGCAGCTTCGCGATTTCCTCTTTGAGGCCGCGGTACAACTGCCGGTCGCTCGCCGCACGGATCAGAAGCTCCGCCAAGGCGCGCTCGTCCCCCACTGGGAAATAGCCGGGATAGCGAACCCCCAGGAGCCCGATGTTGCCGGCGATGCGCGAGGCGAGGACCGGCACGCCGATGCGCAACGCCTCGCACACCACGTTGGCGCCGCCCTCCATGCGCGAGCTGATCACCATCGCGTGACTCGATGCCAGCCAGCGCAGGGCACGGGCATGCGGCACGCTGCCGAGCCAGCGATAGCGGGAGTTACTCGTTCGTGGAACCAGGGCGGGGTCGAGGGCCGCACCGAGATGGACGACCTCGAGCGGCAACCCTTCCGGAATGAATTCGAGGGCAAGGAGCGTCCGCAGCGGGTCCTTTTCCTCGCGCAGGTGGCCGATCACGCAGACCCGGAACCGGTTCTTCACCGGGCGCTGCCGCAGGCGCGTGGCGGAGCTCTGCACCACGACGCGCACTTTCTTGCGCAGCCTCGCCGGCAGCTCCTCGGCGGCCTTGCGTTGAAGCACGATCAGCCGGTGGGCGAGCTCGAGAGATTCGCGCGCCTGCTTCGAGGTCCGGATATCCCGGTAGACGTCGGTGCCGGTCAGCGCGACCAGGAGCGGCTTCCCGGCCGGAAAGCTGCTGACGGACGCGTGGCTGCGCCGGGCATGAAGGGCGAGCATCAGGTCCGCGCCCGAAGAAACATCCTCCGTGGAAACCGAAACCCGGTGCCCCGCGGCGCGCAGGAAGGCCGCCCAGCGCAGCGCGGTGTGGCGGTTGCCGTTGCGCGTGCCGGGGCCGGCCGGTGTGACCAGGGCGATCTTCATTCGCTAGACTGACATTCATGGAACTGGCAGCCAGGCTGCGGGCAGCGCGAGAGCATACGCGCAGCCTTGTCGACGATCTGCGCGGCGAGCGCGAGCTCGGGCCGAAGCTCGCGATCGTCAATCCGCCGCGCTGGGAGGTCGGGCATGTCGGCTGGTTCCAGGAGTTCTGGTGCCTGAGAGGCGGCTCGGAGGAGCGCGCGTCGATTCTGCCGAACGCCGATGCGCTCTACAACTCGGCAACGGTGCCGCACGACGCGCGCTGGACCCTGCCGCTGCCGTCCTTCCCGGACACGATCGCCTACCGCGACGAGGTGCTCAAGCGCGTCCTCGGCAGCCTGGAAAAGGCCGATCCCTACTTCGCCGAGCTGGCCGTGCGTCACGAGCTCATGCATGCGGAGGCGTTCCATTACACGCGACAAACTCTGGGGTACCCGGCACCGGGCCGATCTGAGGTAAGAGCTTCTCAACTCGACGGCGACCTCGAGTGCCCCGGCGGCGTGTTTCGCCTCGGCGCGAAACCCGGCGGGGGCTTCGCATTCGACAACGAGAAGTGGAGCCACCCGGTGGTGCTCGAGCCTTTCCGCATCGCGCGCCGGCCTGTGACTTACGGCGAATACCGGGAATTCGCGGAACCGCCTTACTGCAAGGACGGCATGATCCGGCGCTTCGATCGCTGGGTTCCGATCCCCGGCGATGAGCCGGTGCGCCACGTGAGCTGGCATCAGGCCAGCGCGTATTGCGCCTTCGCCGGCAGGCGCCTGCCGACCGAGGCGGAATGGGAGTGCGCCGCGCTCTCCGGGCTCGAAAACGTCGGTCACGTCTGGGAATGGACCTCGAGCACGTTCCTTCCGTACCCGGGCTTCGTGCGCGACCCTTACAAGGAGTACTCGGAGCCCTGGTTCGCTACGCACAAGGTCCTGCGCGGGGCGAGCTTCGCCACGCCGCCGGGTGTGTCGCACGCGCGCTTTCGCAACTTCTATACGCCGGAGCGCGCCGACATGTTCGTGGGTTTCCGGACCTGCGCGCTGTGAGCGTCCTGACTTCCCGCGACAACCCGAAGGTCAAGCACTGGGTAATGCTGACGAAGGACGCCCGGTACCGGCGGACCGAAAAGCGCGCGCTCATCGAGGGACCGCATCTCCTTGCCGCTGCGCTCGAGCACGGCTATATGCCCGTTGCGGTGCTGGCGACCGAGAAGGCGGCGGCTGACGAAGAAATCGCTCGGCTGATCGCCCGATGCGGCACTCGGGCGGTCATGCTGGCCGAAAGCCTGTTCGGCTCGATTGCGGACGTGGAAACGCCCCAGGGAATAGCAGCGGAGATCGCGATTCCCGACGAAGCCGAGGGGGACGGCATGGCGAGCGTATTCCTGGAGGGCGTGCAGGATCCCAGCAACGTTGGCGCGATCATTCGCAGCGCGGCTGCGTTCGGTATCGGCAGGATCCTCCTGGACCGCGACTGCGCCGATGCCTGGTCGCCCAAGGCCTTGCGCGCCGGCATGGGGGGGCACTTCGCCTTGCGGGTCTATGAAACTGGCCGCCTGACCGGGCATATGGACGCATTCAAGGGAACCCTGGCGTGTGCCGTACCGCGGGGCGGCGTGCCGCTGGGCGAGGCCCCGCTGAGTGGGTCCATGGGCTGGATCTTCGGCGCGGAGGGACGGGGGTTGAGGGAAGAAACGCTGCGCAAGGTGGCCCTGCGGGTGACTATCCCGATGGCCGCCGGCACCGAGTCTCTCAACGTCGCGGCCGCCGCGGCGATCTGCTTCTACGAAGCTTTTAGTAAATCTGGCGCTTGATCCGGAGCTCGCGCAGGATGGTGGTGGCGATCTCCTCGATCGACTTGCTGGTGGAGTTGATCGAGCGGATGCCCTCCCGGCGCATCAGGTTCTCGGCCTCCTCGACCTCGAAGCGGCAGTTGTCGAGGTCGGCGTAGCGGCTGCCCGGCCGGCGCTCCTTGCGGATCTCGTGCAGCCGGTCGGAGGCGATGGTCAGGCCGTAGAGCCGGGTTTTCTCCCCGCGCAGGGCCTCGGGGAGCTTCATGCGGTGGAAGTCCTCGGGGATCAGGGGGTAGTTGGCGGCCTTTACGCCGAACTGCATGGCGAGGTATAGGCTGGTCGGGGTCTTGCCGCTGCGCGACACTCCGATCAGGATCACGTCCGCCAGGCTGAGCTCGCGGTGCGACGCGCCGTCGTCGTGCGCCATGGCGAAATTGATCGCCTCGATGCGCTGCTGGTACTCCTTCTTGTCCATCGCGCTGTGAGAGCGCCCGATCGTATGGCTCGACTTGACGCCGAGGCCGGCTTCCAGCGGATCGATGAAGCTTTCGAAGAAATCGATGAACAGCGCATTGGCGCGCCGCACGACTGCGCGCACGTCGTTGTTCACGAGCGTGGAGAACACGATCGGCTGGCCGTTGCCCGCCTCGGCGGCGATGCGCGCGATGCAGTCTTCGGCCTTCTCGGTCGAGTCGACGAACGGCAGCGTGACCTGGTTGAACTCGACGCCCTCGAACTGCGTGAGCAGGCTGTGGCCGAGCATCTGCGCCGTGATGCCGGTGCCGTCCGATACGAAGAAGACGGTCCGGCGCTGAGGGATAGTCATAGAATCCAAAGGGCAGACGATAAAATACCCAACAATGCGCGTAGCGTGGCTTAAAGATTTACGCATGGCCGACCTCGAGCAGGTCGGCGGCAAGAATGCCTCGCTGGGCGAGATGATCAGCGGCCTGGCGGCCGCGGGGATCCGCGTTCCGGGCGGCTTTGCCACCACCGCCGAGGCTTTCCGAGAATTCATGGGGGAGCTTGCGCCGCGCATCGACGAGCGCCTGCGGAAGCTCGACCCGAAGGACGTCGACGCCTTGGCGAAATGCGGCGCCGAGGTGCGCTCGTGGATCATGGCGAGGCCATTTCCCGCCGATCTTGAGAGAGATATACGTTCCAAATATCAAGAACTTACATCTCATACTTCACCTGAAACCTCCTTCGCCGTGCGCTCTTCCGCCACGGCCGAAGATCTGGCCGAGGCCTCGTTCGCCGGCCAGCAGGAAACCTTTCTCAACATCCGCGGCGCCGACAACGTCCTCGAGGCGATCCGCCATGTCTTCGCTTCGCTCTACAACGACCGGGCGATTTCGTATCGCGCCCACCACAAGTTCGACCACGCCGCCGTAGCGCTGTCGGCCGCGGTCCAGCAGATGGTCCGCAGCGACCTCGCCGCAAGCGGCGTCATGTTCACGCTCGATACCGAGTCGGGCTTCCGGGACGTGGTGTTCATTACTTCGGCCTACGGCCTTGGAGAGCTCCTCGTGCAGGGCGCCGTCAACCCCGACGAGTTCTACGTCCACAAGCCGATGCTGGAAAAGGGCCGCCCGGCGATCGTGCGGCGCGGCCTGGGCTCGAAGCTGCAGAAGATGGTGTTCGCGAAGTCCGACAAAGCGGGCAAGTCCACGCGTACGGTGGAAGTCGCTGAAGCCGACCGCCATGCGTTCTCCCTGAAAGACCCGGAGATCCTCGAGCTGGCGCGCACCGCCGTCTCGATCGAGCACCATTACGGCCGCCCGATGGACATCGAGTGGGCGAAGGACGGCGCCGACGGCCGCCTCTACGTGCTGCAGGCGAGGCCCGAGACGGTCAAGTCCCGCACGCGGGACGTCGAGGAGCGCTATGCGCTGAAAGGCAGCTCGCGCGTGCTGACGAGCGGGCGCGCCATCGGCCACAAGATCGGCAGCGGCACGGTGCGCGCCGTCCCCGACGCCTCGCAGATGGCGCGGGTGAAGAAGGGCGACGTCCTGGTCACCGACATGACCGACCCGAACTGGGAGCCGGTCATGAAGCTCGCCGCCGCGATCGTCACCAACCGCGGCGGCCGCACCTGCCACGCCGCGATCATCGCGCGCGAGCTCGGCATCCCCGCGGTCGTCGGCTGCGGCGACGCCACCAGGCGCCTCAAGGACGGCCAGGCCGTCACGGTGTCCTGCGCCGAGGGCGACACCGGCAACGTGTTCGAGGGCCTGCTGCCGTTCGAGGTCTCGACCCGCGAGCGCGGCGAGATGCCGCGCATCCCGGTGAAGATCGCGATGAACGTCGGCAACCCGCAGCTCGCGTTCGAGTTCGCCCAGCTGCCGAACGCCGGCGTGGGCCTCGCGCGGCTGGAATTCATCATCAACAACGAGATCGGCGTGCACCCGCGCGCTTGCCTGGAGTATTCCGAGCTTCCTGCCCCCCTGAGAGAAAAGCTCGATGCAAAAACACGCGGCTACGCCGACGCTCGCAGCTTCTACCGCGACAAGCTGGTCGAGGGCGTGGCGACCATCGCCGCCGCGTTCTGGCCCAAGCCGGTGATCGTGCGGCTCTCGGACTTCAAGTCCAACGAGTACAAGAAGCTCCTCGGGGGCGAGCGCTACGAGCCCGACGAGGAAAACCCGATGCTCGGCTTGCGCGGCGCCTCGCGCTACCTCTCGCCCGACTGGCTTGGGTGCTTCGAGCTCGAGTGCGCGGCCCTGCGCACGGTGCGCGACGAGCTCGGCCTGACCAACGTAGAGCTGATGGTGCCTTTTGTGCGCACGGTCGGGGAAGCCCGCGAAGTGGTGGACCTTCTCAAGAAGAACGGCTTGGAACGAGGAAAGAACGGGCTGCGCATCGTGATGATGTGCGAATTGCCGTCCAACGCCATCCTCGCCGAGGAGTTCCTCGAGCTGTTCGACGGGTTCTCCATCGGCTCGAACGACCTGACCCAGCTCACGCTGGGCCTGGACCGCGACTCGGGGCTGGTCGCCGGCAGCTTCGACGAGCGCGACGCGGCGGTGAAGGCGATGCTGGCGATGGCGATCCGCGCCTGCCGCAAGCACGGCAAGTACGTCGGCATCTGCGGGCAGGGGCCCTCGGACCATCCCGACCTCGCGCTCTGGCTGATGGAGCAGGGGATCGACAGCCTGTCGCTCAACCCGGATACCGTCGTCTCGACCTGGATGGCGCTCGCCGAGGCGCCGGCGGCGAAGAAATCAGCGGCCGCGTAGCACGCGCTGCTTTTCCCGATTCCACTCCTTATCGCGCTCGGCCGCGCGCTTGTCGTGCTTCAGCTTGCCGCGCCCGAGCCCGACCTCGATCTTGATGCGTCCCTTGCTGTAGTGCAGGTTGAGCGGCACCAGGGTGTAGCCGCGCTGCTCGACCTTGCCGATCAGGCGGCGGATCTCCTCGGCGCGCAGGAGCAGCTTGCGCGTGCGCGTGGGGTCGGGCGTGAAATGCGTCGAGACGGTGGGCAGCGGGCTGATGTTCGCGCCGATCAGGAAGATCTCCTCGCCGCGCACCGTCACGTACGCCTCGGCGATCGTGGCGCGGCCCCCGCGGATCGCCTTCACCTCCCAGCCCTCGAGCGCGAGCCCCGCCTCGTAGCGCTCCTCGATGAAGTAGTTGTGGAACGCCTTTCTGTTTTCGACGATGGACATTGATGAAGGAAATCGCCCGGTCCGCGATTGTCGAGCATTCCGCCGCCGAAATGTACGCGCTGGTCGAGGACATCGAGGCCTATCCGGGCTTCCTGCCCTGGTGCTCGGCCGCGGTGGTGCACGAGCGCCACGCCGGCACGACCAAGGCCACGCTGACCATCGGCCTCCCGGGCCTGCAGCAATCCTTCACCACGCTGAACGAGAACCGGCCGGGGGAGGCGATCGAGATGCGGCTGGTGGAGGGGCCGTTCCGCCACTTCGGCGCGCAGTGGCGCTTCGTGTCGCTGTCGCCGCAGGCCTGCCGCATCGAGTTCTCGCTGCAGTACGAATTCTCGCGCCGCACGCTCGGACGGCTGCTCGCGCCGCTTTTCGACGGCATCGCCGACTCGATGGTCGACGCGTTCGTGCGCCGGGCGGCGCAGGTCTATGAAGGTTGAGGTGGTCTATGCGTTCCCAGAGGGCGCCCGCTCGATGATCCTGGACCTGCCTGCGGGCGCCAAGCTGCGCGACGCGCTCAAGGCGTCAGGCCTTGAAGTGGACTACGAGAAGCAGGCGTTCGGAATCTTCGGCAAGCGCACAGCGCTCGATCAACCTCTCGCGGAGGGAGACCGGGTGGAGATCTACCGGCCTCTCGCCATCGATCCGAAAGAAGCACGCCGGCGGCGCGCCAACCAGAAAAAGCGCTAACGACTTACTTGCACCACTCCTGCACGCCCTGGCGCGCTCTTGCAGTTTCCTGCGCCGCCTGCGCGTCATCGAGGAAGTAGCGCTCGCCCTTCGAATCGGTGCGCGCGACCCGCTGGCCGCTTTCCAGCGCGCGCAAAGCGTCCTGCGCGCGCGCGCAGTTCTCGCGTTTCTCCTGCGCGTCCTGACCGGCCTTTGCCTGCTTATCGCGCTCCTTCTCCGCCTCTTCCTGGCGCTTGCGGAACGCGGCCTCGGGGCTGAGCGGCTTCTCGCCGTCCTTCTTCGCGGCGGGCGCGGGCGCCGTTCCGGACGGCGGCGGCCTGAGCGGCGTGGCGGTCACCCCCGGCGGCGGCACGTCGCCGTAGCGCACCTTTCCGTCCTTGTCGACCCACTTGAATTGCTGCGCCGAGGCGGCGGCGGCGAAGAAGAAGCTCAAGACAAGAAGTTTTTTCATGAGCGAGAAACGCGCGTCGATTCAGATGGATGACAGTATCGCGTATAATGCCGCTTTGCGAGCATGAAAAAATGCGCGTGATTCAGAAGGCGCTGACCTTCGACGACGTCCTTCTCGTTCCCGCCCACTCGCGCGTCCTGCCGCGCGAAGCCTCCCTGAAGACCCGCCTCACCCGCAAGCTCCAGCTCAACCTGCCGCTCGTGTCCGCGGCGATGGACACGGTGACCGAGGCGCGCCTCGCGATCACCATCGCGCAGGAAGGCGGCATCGGCATCATCCACAAGAACCTCCCGCCCAAGGCGCAGGCCGCCGAAGTGGCGAAGGTGAAGCGCTTCGAGTCGGGCGTGCTGCGGGATCCGGTGACCATCCCGCCCGAGATGCCGGTGAGGGAAGTGATCGCACTGCAGCGCGAGCGCAAGATCTCGGGCTTCCCGGTGGTGAAGAACGGCAAGGTGGTCGGCATCGTCACCAACCGCGACCTGCGCTTCGAGACCCAGCTCGACCAGCCGGTGAAGGCGATCATGACGCCGCAGAAGAAGCTGGTCACCGTGCGCGAAGGCGCAAGCCGGCAGGAAGCGAAGGAGCTCATGCACCGCCACCGGCTCGAGCGCGTGCTGGTGGTCGGCGACGACTTCGAGCTGAAGGGCCTGGTCACGGTGAAGGACATCACCAAGGAGAGCGAGCACCCGAACGCCTGCAAGGATGCGCAGGGGAAGCTGCGCGTCGGCGCGGCGGTCGGCGTCGGCGAGGGCACCGAGGAACGCGTCGCGGCGCTGGTGCAGGCGGGCGCCGATGTGCTCGTGGTCGACACGGCGCATGGTCATGCGCAGGCGGTCCTCGACCGAGTGGCCTGGATCAAGAAGAACTTTCAGATCGAAGTGATCGGGGGCAACGTCGGCACCGGCGAGGGCGCCCTCGCGCTCGTCGACCATGGCGCGGACGGCGTCAAGGTCGGCATCGGCCCGGGATCGATCTGCACCACGCGCATCGTCGCCGGCGTCGGCGTGCCGCAGATCACCGCGATCCAGGACGTGGCCGCCGCGCTCAAGGACGTCCCGCTGATCGCGGATGGCGGCGTGCGCTACTCAGGCGACATCGCCAAGGCGCTCGCCGCCGGCGCGCATGCCGTCATGCTCGGTTCGCTGTTCGCCGGCACCGACGAATCGCCCGGCGACATCGAGCTCTACCAGGGCCGCTCGTACAAATCCTACCGCGGCATGGGATCGCTCGGCGCGATGCAGAAGGGCGCGGCCGACCGCTATTTCCAGGACTCGGAGATGAACGTCGACAAGCTGGTGCCCGAGGGTGTCGAGGGCCGCGTGCCGTACAAGGGCAGCGCGATCTGGGTCATCGAGCAGCTCATGGGCGGCGTGCGCGCGAGCATGGGCTACACCGGCTGCACCTCGATCGAGGAGCTGCGCACCCGCACCCGGTTCGTGGAGATCACCGCCGCCGGCATGCGCGAATCCCACGTCCACGACGTCCAGATCACGAAGGAGGCGCCGAATTACAGGGTCGTCGAGTAACGGTAGCCAAGGTGCCGCCTGAACTTCAGTCGCATCAGAAAATCCTGATCCTGGATTTCGGGGCGCAGTACACGCAGCTGATCGCCCGCCGGGTGCGGGAAGCGAAGGTCTACTGCGAGATCCATCCCTGGGACACGAGCGATGACTTCGTGCGGCGCTTCGGCGCGCAGGGCATCATCCTCTCGGGCAGCCACCTTTCGGCCTACGACGACGCCCAGGCGCACGCGCCGCAAGCGGTGTTCGACGCCGGCGTTCCGGTGCTCGGCATCTGCTACGGCATGCAAAGCATGGCGCACCAGCTCGGCGGCCGGGTCGAGGCGGGCGCGGTGCGCGAGTTCGGCTATGCGGAGGTGCGCGCGCGCGGCCACACCACGCTGCTCGACGGCATCGAGGATTACCGCACGCCCGAAGGCCACGGCATGCTCAAGGTATGGATGAGCCACGGCGACAAGGTCGCCGAGCTGCCGCCGGGCTTCCGGCTGATGGCCTCCACCGAGGCCTGCCCGATCGCCGGGATGGCGGACGAATCGCGCCGCTTCTACGGCGTGCAGTTCCATCCGGAGGTCACCCATACCCGTCAGGGGACCAAGCTGCTCCACCGCTTCGTGCGCGACATCTGCGGCTGCCGCGGCGACTGGAGCATGCCGGACTATGTTTCGGAAGCGGTTGAAGAAATAAGATCCCTGGTCGGAAAGGAAGAGGTCATTCTCGGCCTGTCCGGGGGCGTCGATTCCTCGGTCGCCGCGGCGCTCATCCACAAGGCGATCGGCGAGCAGCTCACCTGCGTGTTCGTCGATCACGGCCTGCTGCGCCTCGACGAGGCAAGACAGGTCATGGACACTTTTGCGAAGCACATGCATGTCCGGGTGAAGCATGTCGACGCGTCCGAGCAGTTCCTCAAGGCACTGAGGGGCGTCGCCGACCCGGAAGAGAAGCGCAAGATCATCGGACGGCTGTTCGTGGATGTGTTTCAAAAGGAATCTTCAAAGCTGACCAGGGCGAAGTGGCTCGCCCAGGGAACCATCTACCCGGACGTGATCGAGTCTGCGGGTGCGAAGACCAAGAAGGCGGTCACCATCAAGTCGCACCACAACGTCGGCGGGCTGCCCGAAACGCTCCATCTGAAACTGCTCGAGCCGCTGCGCGAGCTGTTCAAGGACGAGGTGCGCGAGCTCGGCCTCGCGCTCGGGCTGCCGCGCGAGATGGTGTTCCGCCACCCGTTCCCGGGGCCGGGGATGGGTGTAAGAGTTCTTGGAGAAATTAATCCCGAGTACGTGCGGCTCCTGCAGCGCGCCGACGCGGTGTTCATCGACGAATTGCGCAAGAGCGGCTGGTACGACAAGACGTCCCAGGCCTTTGCCGTGTTCCTGCCGGTGCGCTCGGTGGGCGTGATGGGCGACGGGCGCACCTACGAGAACGTGGTGGCGCTGCGCGCGGTGCAGACCAGCGATTTCATGACCGCGGACTGGGCGCCGCTGCCGCACGAGCTCCTCGCCCGCGTGTCGAACCGCATCATCAACGAGGTGCGCGGCATCAACCGCGTGACCTACGACATCTCCTCCAAGCCCCCCGCCACCATCGAGTGGGAGTAGGGGCCGGGCGCGGTGCGTCAGCTCCTCTTGGGGATCGCCAGGCCGCGGATCACAGCGGGACGCTGGAGAAACACGTCGAGAGCGCGCCTCACGTTCGGGTACTGCTCGAATCCGACGAGCTCGCCGGCGCCGTAGAAGCCGGTCAGGTTGCGCACCCACGGGAAGATCGCGATGTCCGCGATCGTGTATTCGTCACCCATCATCCAGGCGCGTGTCGCGAGCCGCTCGTTCACCACGCCTAGCACGCGCTTCGACTCGCCCACGTAGCGCTCGCGCGGCCGCTTGTCCTCGAAGTCCTTGCCGGCGAACTTGTGGAAGAAGCCGACCTGGCCGAACATCGGCCCGAGGCCGGCGAGCTGGAACATCAGCCACTGGATCGTCTCCAGGCGGCCGGCGGGGTCGCGCGGCATCAGGCGGCCGCTCTTCTCGGCGAGGTACAGCAGGATCGCGCCCGACTCGAACAACGGCAGCGGCTTTCCGCCCGGCCCGTGCGGGTCGATGATCGCGGGAATCTTTCCGTAGGGATTGAGCGACCTGAACTCGGGCGTGAGCTGGTCGTTCGCATCGAAGGACACGAGGTGCGCCTCGTAGGGCAGGCCGAGCTCCTCGAGCGCGATCGATACCTTGACCCCGTTCGGTGTGGGCAGCGAGTACAGCTGCAAGCGGTCCGGGTGCTTCGCGGGCCACTTCTTCGCGATCGGGAAATCGGCAAGCTCTGGCATGCGCGCGGCAATATTACGCTGCGTTGGCCGGTGCCGAGCGCACCCACAATGCCTGACGCCATCCGTAGCCGATGGCAAGCGTCGCCGCCAACCCGAGCGAGCAATAGACGAACGTGGTCGCCGCGTAGCCGATGAGCGCGATGACCGGCCCGGCCGCGAGCAGGCCGAGCGGCAGTCCCCAGACCGCCAGTATGCGCACCCCCATCACGCGGCCGCGCATCGCTTCGTCCGACGAGCGCAGCATGACCGCGGCCAGGGGCGTAAGGCAGAAACTCTGCGCAACCCCTGCCGCGAAGAGCAGCGCCATGCCCAAGGGCAGCGACTTGGTCTGCCCGAAGAGCAGGACCGCCGCAAACCACACGGCGCCATTCCAGAGCATGGCGCGCGCGGCGCGCAGCGGAAACGCGTTGGCGCCGACCAGGAGCGAGCCCGCCAGCGCTCCCCCCCAGAAGGCCCCGGCGAGGTAGCCCAGTCCGGACTGGCCGAGCGCGTACACCTCCTTCGCGGCATAGGGCAGGAGCCCGAGGACGAAGGGGTAGGCGAGCAGGTTGACGAGGAAGGCGAGGCTGAAGCCGCCCAGCAGATCGGGTTTCTCCCACACGTGCCTGAACCCCTCGCGCAAGTCGGCGAGGGGATGCGCCGCCGCGGTCGCGCGCGGCGTGCGCGCCACGCCGAGCGACAGGAGGAACGCGGCGACGTACATCGCCGTGACCACGGCATACGCCGGTCCCATTCCGACCCACGCCACGCCCGCGGTGCCGGTCACCGCGCCCGCCACCCGTGCGGTGTCCGAGGTGGTCCGGGAAATGGCCAGCGCGCGGAGCAGCATGTCCGGGTGCATCGTCTGTCCCACCAGGGTGTTCCGCATCACCATGTCGGAAGGGCGCACGAGCCCGGCCAGTCCTGCGATCGTGAACACGTGCCAGGTCGCGAGCGCCTCGGTGAGAATGAGCGCGGTCAGCACGGCGGCAAGCAGCGCGTACACGCCGCGTGCGATGCAAAGCAGGGTTCGATGCCCGATGCGGTCTCCGGCGACGCCGAAGAAGGGCGAGAACAGGGATCCGAGCCAGACGAGCGCGGCGACGACCACGAGCTGCTGCACCGACCCCGTGGTAGAGAGGATGTACCAGCCGAGGACCAGCGCCTCCATCTCGAAGGCCCACGACGCGGCGAGGTCGGCGGGCCACTGGAAACGGAAGCTGCGGACCTCAAAGGGCGATGCCATCTGCGAAAATCACGGGTAATGGAAGACGACGAGTATATGCGCCGGGCGCTGGAGCTCGCGCGCCGGGCGCAGGAGGAGGGCGAGGTTCCGATCGGCGCCGTGGTGGTTCTCGAAAACAGGATCCTGGGCGAGGGCTGGAACCGTCCGATCGCCGCTTCCGATCCCACGGCCCATGCCGAGATTCAGGCCTTGCGTTCTGCTTCCTTGTCTTTGAAAAACTATCGCCTCACGGGCGCGACGCTCTACGTGACGCTCGAGCCCTGCGACATGTGCGTCGGCGCGATGTTCCATGCCCGCATCGCGCGCGCGGTGTTTGGCGCCACCGATCCGAAGAAGCTGGTGCTCAAGAACCAGGTCGTCCTTCAGGGAGGTGTGCTGGCGCAGGAGTGCGGCGCCCTGCTGTCGACGTTCTTTGCCGCGAAGCGATGAGCATCGTCATCGACATCGCAAAGCAGGAACTGCGGTACGGCAACAGGACCTACGCCGTCTCCACCTCCAAGTTCGGCCCGGGCGAGAAGAACGGCAGCTTCTGCACGCCGCGCGGCAGCCACATCGTGCGCGCCAAGATCGGCGCCGGGCAGCCCTTGGGCGCGGTGTTCGTGCGGCGCCGTCCGACGGGCGAAGTGTGGACGCCCGAGCTGCACGAGCGCTGTCCCGGGCGCGACTGGATCCTCACGCGCATCCTGTGGCTCTCGGGCTGCGAGCCGGGCCGCAATCGCCTCGGCGAGGTCGACACCATGCGGCGCTACATCTATATCCACGGCAGCCCCGACGGCGCCGAGCTCGGCAAGCCGGGCTCGATCGGCTGCGTGCGCATGCGCAACCGCGACGTCGCCGAGCTGTTCGACCTGGTGCCGGCATACACGGCCGTTTCCATTCGGTAAAGCTTCCTGAACCGCAACGGCTGCCCGCAGGAGACCCCGAACCGCGCCGTGGCCGCCGACAGCTGGTGCAGCTCGCTTTCCCGCTCTGAAAAAGCCGGTCATCGGCGCGTCATTGGCGCAGAATAGGGTCGCTGTTTTCACTCAACGGGAGGGAAGAATGAAACACGGCACCCTTGCGCGCGCTCTCGCGCTCGCTGCAGCACTTTGCGCCATCCCCGTTTCGCCTGCCCTGGCCGACCGCGACGGTGACCGCCACGACGACGAGTTCCGCCGGCCGCTGGTGATCGGCCATCGCGGGGCGCACGGCTACCTGCCGGCGCACACGCTCGAAGGCTATGCGCTCGCGATCGAGCTCGGCGCCGATTTCATCGAGCCGGACCTGGTCTCGACGAAGGACGGGCACCTGATCGCCAGCCACGAGCCCAACCTCATCGCCACGACCGATGTCGCGAGCCGTCCCGAGTTCGCCTCCCGCCGGCGCACCGCGGTGGTCGACGGCTTCTCCGAGATCGGCTTCTTCGCCTCCGACTTCACCCTCGCCGAGATCAAGCGCCTGCGCCGGGTGCAGGACTTCGCGGAGCGGCCGCAGCAGTTCAACGGCAAGTTCGAGATCCCGACGCTGGAAGAGGTGATCGCGCTCGCCAAGCGCAAGTCGGCGGAGAAGGGGCGCACCATCGGCGTCTACCCGGAGACCAAGCACCCGACCTACCACAAGTCGCTCGGCCTGCCGCTGGAGAAAAAGCTGGTCGCGGTGCTGGCGGAGTCCGGCTGGAACCGGCGCGATGCGCCGGTGTTCATCCAGTCCTTCGAGCAGTCGAACCTGAAGGAGCTGAACCGGATGACGCCGGTCCGCCTGGTGCAGCTGGTCGACGCAAACGACGTCAACCCCGATGGCAGCCTCGACTACACCGCCCCGTTCGACCGCCCGTACGACTGGACCGTGTCGGGCGATCCACGCTTGCTTGCGCGCACCTTCGGCTTCTTCGCCACCGACGCCGGGCTGCGCGAGATCAAGACCTACGCCGACGGCATCGGCCCGTGGAAGCGCTACATCGTGAGCTCGGTTCCGATCGCCGGCTCGACCGCCCCCGGCGAGGCGAGCCGCAAGGCGCTGCCGCCGACCGACCTGGTGCAGCGCGCGCACCGGCTGGGCCTGCTGGTGCACACCTGGACGTTCCGCAACGAGCAGCGCCGCCTGCTATCGGACTACGCCGGCAACCCGGTCAACGAGTACCTGCAGTTCTACCGCCTGGGGATCGACGGCGTGTTCTCCGACTTTCCGGACACCGCGGTTGTGGCGCGCGTGCTGTTCGACCTGGAGCGCGACCGGAACGCCGGCCGCTGCCTTACCGGCGACCGCGACGGCCCGAAGCGGCACCAGCCGGACTGCGACTAAGCAGGGACGCAACCCGGGCGCGGGTCGGCTTCCGCACTATCCCGCGCTCGGTGATGATCCCGGTGATGAGCTCGGCAGGGGTGACATCGAAGGCGGGGTTGCGCACCTTCACGCCCTCGGGCGCCCAGCGAGAGCCGCGGTAGCCGGTGACCTCGTCGGCGGCGCGCTCCTCGATGGGGATGCGCGAGCCGTTGGGAATCTTCGGATCGAACGTGGAGAGGGGCGCGGCGACGTAGAACGGAATGCCGTGCCGCTTCGCCAGCACAGCGAGCGTGTAGGTGCCGATCTTGTTCGCCACATCGCCGTTGGCCGCGATGCGGTCCGCGCCCACCACTACGACGTCGACCTCGCCGCGGCTCATAAGGTGCCCAGCCATGCTGTCGGTGATCAGCGTGCAGGGGATGCCCTCCTGCATTAGCTCGTAGGCCGTCAGGCGCGCGCCCTGCAGGTACGGCCGGGTTTCGCACGCGACCACGGAAATCGATTTGTTTTTTGAAGACCGGATAACCCCCAGGGCTGTGCCATGGCCGGCCGTGGCGAGCGCGCCGGTGTTGCAATGGGTCATCACGCGCGCCTTCTTCGGGATCAGCTCGGCGCCCAGCTTGCCCATGGCGCGGTTGGCGGCAAGGTCCTCGGCGAAGATCGCCTCGGCCTCGGCTTTCAGATCCTTGGCCTTGCGCATGCGCTCCAGCGCCCAGAACAGGTTGACCGCCGTGGGCCGGCTCTTCGCAAGAACGGCGAAGGACTCTTTGCTTCCCTTGTCCAACGCAACCCCGAAAGCAGCCGTGCAACCGATAGCCGGAGCGCCGCGCACCACCATGTCGCGGATCGCTTGCGCGACCTCCGCCGCCGTACGGCAGGTCACGTAGACCGTCTGGTCGGGCAGGAGGCGCTGATCGAGAAGCTCGAGGCGGTCCCCGTGCCAGCGAATTGGCTCAACCGTGGCCTTCATACAACGCGCTCGTTGCCGCCGTCGACGGGGACCTGGGCGGCGGTGGTCTTGGCGAAGAGCGGCCCGCACATCTCGGCCGCGAGCTCCGCGACGTCGCGGGAGGCGACCTCGGTCTTGAGCAGGTTCTTCCTGCGGTACTGCTCGACGCTCATGTTGTACGCCTTGGCACGCGCGGCGAGGAGCTCCTCGGTCCACAGGCCGGTGTCGTACACCGCGTCGGGATGCAGCGAATTGATGCGGATGCCGTCCTTCGCCCATTCGAGCGCGGCGACGCGCGCAACCTGGTTGAGCGCCGCCTTGGACGCCGAGTAGGCCGCGGCGCCCGGCCCCGGCGCCGGCACGTTGCGCGAGCCGATCACCGCGATGCGCCCGGCGCGCGGCGCGAGGCGCAGCAGCGGATGGCAGAGCTGCAGGATGCGCAGCGGCGCTTCGACGTTGACGCTCATGGTCTGCTGCCAGGTCTCGGCGGCGATCTCCTGCAGCGGCTGGGAGGAGGGGAAGATCCCGGCGTTCAGCACCAGCATGTCGATTCCACCGAAGGACTGCACTGCTTTGTTCAAAGCTGAATCCACTGCAGAGCCATCGGTCAAGTCCACCGTCAAGCCCAGAAAATCCGGGCGCTGCCACAGGCCCTCGATCGCGGGATTGCGGTCGAGGCCGACGACCGCGGCGCCGCGCCGCATGAACGCCTCGACGCAGGCCTTGCCGATTCCCGAGGCCGCGCCGGTCACGAGCGCGACCTCGCCGCGGAAAACCGGCGGCGCGGCCGGCTTGCGCAGCTTCGCCTGCTCGAGGTCCCAGTACTCGATGTCGAACAGGTGGCTCTCGCCGACCGAGCGCCAGCCGCCGAGCGCTTCGGCGCGCAGGAAGACATCGATGCTGTGGTCGTAGAGCTCCTCGATGATCGCGGCCTCGCGCGCGTCGCGCCCCGCCGCGGCAAACCCGAGCTGCGGGTCGAGCACCATGCGCGGCGCGGGGTCGAGCATGGTCTTCGGCTCCCTGGCCTTTGCGACGTTCCTCTTGAAATACTCCCGGTAATGGCCGGCGTACTGCGCCACGTCGCGCCCGATCATCGGCGTCGGCTTGGTGAACAGCAGATGGTCCGGGGTGGCTGGGCCCTGCTGCGAGATCTTCTGGACGTCCGGCCGCTGCGCGAAGGCGCGGAATTTCTCGCTGTTGTTTGTTTTCAGAATGATCGGGGATGCCGCCTGCTCGGAAATCGCTCGCCTCAGGCTCGCGACTTCTTCTCGTTTTACATTGAAAGTCTGAGGACCAGCGATTCCGACGTGCCATGCCTTCTTCTTCTGAAGGTAGTCCTCGGCCATCGAAACGAGCTCGATCATGCGCTCGTACGACTCGCGCGCATCGGCGCCGAACGAGAGGATGCCGTGCGACAGCAGCACCATGCCGATGGTCTTGCCGGTCGCCTGCCGCGGAAACTCGCGCGCGCAATACGCGGCGAGGTCGAATCCCGCCATCACGTACGGAATCACCGCGACGCGCTCGCCGTAGATCTCGCGGATGCGCTTCTCGCCCTCCGGGGCGTTGGAGATGGCGAGCACCGCGTCGGCGTGCGTGTGGTCGACGTAGCGCTGCGGCAGGATCGCGTGCAGCAGCGTCTCGACCGAGGGCGGGGGGGCGCCCGCGCGCAGCACGTGCGTATTGAGCTCGTTCAGCATCTGCGCGTCGGACAGCGCCGGCAGGCGGGGAAGCTTCTGCAGGTGGGCGAGCGGCAGCGGCGCGAAGCCGTCCGCGTCGATCGCCTCGAGGTCGTGGCCGCTCCCCTTCACATACAACACCTCGCGCTCCTCGCCGAAGAGGTCCTTCTCGCGCAGCTTCACCGAGGTGTTGCCGCCGCCGTGCAGCACGAGCGACTTGTCGCGCCCAAGCAGGCGCGAGGTGTACACGCGCGGCCCCAGGGGCCCGCTGAACTGCGTGGCCTCCGCATCGCTCCAGCGGCTTTTCATGGGGCGATTATACTTTTCGCGCCATGCTGCGAATCGAGCTCATGCCCTGGAAGAAAGCGCGCGCGCATGCGGCCCCGATCCGCTTCACCGTGTTCGTGGAGGAGCAGGGCGTGCCGCTCGGCATCGAGCTCGACGCGCACGACCTCCTCTCGGTCCACGCGATCGCCTTCGATGAAGAAAAGCCGGTCGCCACGGGCCGCCTGCTGCCCGACGGCCATATCGGGCGCATGGCCGTGCTGAAAGACTGGCGCGGCCGCGGCATCGGCGCGCTCATGCTGCAGAGCCTGATGGAGCGGGCGAAGGAGCGCGGCTACGCCGAGGTTGCGCTGTCGGCGCAGGTGCAGGCCGTGCCGTTCTACCACGCGCACGGCTTTGTAGTCGAAGGCGATGAATACCTCGAGGCCGGGATCAAGCACCTGGTGATGAAGCGGCGGCTCTAGAACTCGAAGTGCACGGTATCGCCTTCGGCGCCGTCGGCGGCGAAGGCGCGCTCGGCGTAGCGGATGCGCTGCCCTTTCAGCAGGACGGTCGAGCAGCGGGTGCCGTATTCCGGGTTGAGGATGCGCGTCTTGTGCAGCAGGCTGAAGAGCGACTCGACCGCCGGGCCGGTTTCGAGGCTAGCGGCAAAGGCTTTCTTGATGCCATCGACCTCGGGCGCATCGAGCAGGGCATTGCCGAGCCCGTACACGCCCGGGTCCAGGCGGCGCGCCTCGCCGCCTCTATTGGACATCCACCACAGCTCCTCGCCGTCGGCCGCGAGCAGGTTGAAGCCGCTGTAGAGGTCCTTTTTCAGGCTTCGGATGTACGCGCCGGGCTTTTCACCGTTGCTCAGGAACCTGGAAACCAAAGCGCCGCGGGACTCGACGGCGCGCGGCTCCTTGGCGCCGCGATAGTTCGTCACCGCGGCGAACTTGCCGGCGCGCGACACGCCCATCCAGGTGCCGCGCGCCTCGAGGTCGCGGCCGGCGAGGATCTGCGGTTGATCGTCCCAGAACGCCGCCCGCGCGGCCGGGCGGGCGTGGAACTCGTCGCGATTGGCCGCGACGATCAGGGGAAGGTCAGGATGAACGCGCCAGGCGAGAACGATCAGGCACATTCCGAGCCTTCAACTGCTGATAAAGCTGGAACGCCTGCTGCGGCTTTTCTTTCTTGTGCACCACCGCGCCGACCGCCTGGATCATGGCCACCGGGTCGTCGGACTGGAAGATGTTGCGCCCCATGTCGACGCCGGCCGCGCCCTGGTCGACCGCCTTGTACGCCATGGTCAGGGCGTCGAGCTCGGGCAGCTTCTTGCCGCCCGCGATCACGATCGGCACCGGGCAGCCGGCGACCACGCGCTCGAAGCCTTCCTCGATGAAGTAGCTCTTCACGTAGTGCGCGCCGAGCTCCGCGGCGATGCGCGTGGCGAGGCTGAAGTAGCGCTCGTCGCGCTTCATCTCGGCGCCCACGCCCGTGACGGCCATCGTCGGGATGCCGTAGCGGTTGCCGCTATCGATGAGCTGCACCAGGTTCTTGATCGACTGGTGCTCGTATTCCGCCCCGATGTAGATCTGCGTGGTGATGGCCGCGGCATTGAGCCGGATGGCGTCCTCGATGTCGACCGCGATCAGCTCCCGCGACAGCTCGGTGAGGATGCTCTGGCCGCCCGAGCAGCGCAGCACCACGGCGTTGGTCGCCGACGCCGGGATCACCGAGCGCAGCGCGCCGCGCGTGCACATCAGCACGTCCGCATAGGGGATGAGGGGCACGATGTTGAGATCGATGCGCTCGAGGCCGGTGGTCGGCCCCTGGAAGTAGCCGTGATCGAACGCGAGCATGACCGTGCGGCCCGAGGCCGGGTTGAAGATGCGCGCGAGCCGGTTCTGCATTCCCCAGTCGAGCGCGCCGCCGCCCTTGACGTGGAACGCGCGGTTCTGCTGCGGAATCCCGACGCCGAAGTCCTTGCCTTCTCTGATATCGTCTTTGTCAGCCATAGCTCCCAACCATACCATGTACGCACTCATCTGTTTCGACCGTCCGGACTCCGCCGCGCTGCGCGAGGAGCACCGCGCCGCCCACCAGGATTTCTTGAAAACAAACTCTTCCCGGTTGTTTTCGGAGGTCCTCTCAAAAACACCCCGGACGGCCCGAGCACCGGCGCGTTGATCGTGGTGGACTGCGCTACGCGCAAGGAAGCCGAGGCCTTCATCGCCGCCGATCCGTTCCAGCGCGGCGGAGTTTATGAGAGCGTGGCGGTGCGCGCCTTCAAGCAGGTGTTTCCGCCGAAATGAAGCGCTCGACCTTGCGCTGCAGGCCGAAGCGGGCACCTTCGCGCTCGAGCAGCGCCTCGAAACCGCGCTCGTCCCTGACTCCCTCGTAGACCTCCATGTAGGTCGTGGGGTCATCGCGCCGGTGCATCCAGCGCCCGCGGATGCCGAATTGCTTTTCGATCAGTGAAAAGAGGGCGTTGACGGCCGCGCGGGTTTCGCCGAGCCGGTCCGCGGAGACCTTGTAATAGACGTAATAATTCAAACCGGCATCACCGCGAGCGCTTCCCCCGCCGCACTGTCCACGATCACGCCTCCCTGAAATTCCTCGCCTGCCTTCAACTCAACTCCCTTGGGCAGTGCTACGCGAGTCATGCGGCGCTTGACCTCGCCGCGGTACTGCGCGCGCGCCACGATCTCCTGGCCGGGGTAGCATCCCTTCTGGAAATTGATCGCGCCCAGCTCCTCGAAATTCACCATCTGGGGCACGAACTTATCCTGCGTCGCGGCGCTGATCAGCGGCCGCCCGGCGCGGATTTCCTGCAGGGTCCAGGCGTCTTCGCCCGCTTTGCAGTTTTCCGAAATGGTCTTTCCGACTTTCAAGAAGCGCCGCTCGCCTACCCGCACCGTGACCGTTTCGCCTTCCCAAGCGACCCCGCTGACGTTCAAATCCGCGTCCCAAACGCCGTATTGCACCCAGGAATCGCTCTCGTCGGTGATCTTGACCTTGGAGCGAAGGATGAACATCGACAGGCGCTTCGCCACCGCGGAGGCGAGGTCCCGCGCGACCTGCAGGAGAAAGCCTTCTTTGGACGGGATGACGAGGAAACTCGCCAGCAGCCGCCCTTTGGCCGTGCACCAGCCGGCGAGCGCCGCGCGATCGGGCGGCAGGTTCGCGATGTCGTTGGTGAGCTGCGCGTGCAGAAAATCACGCGCATCGGCGCCCGTCACCGCGAGCAGTCCGTAGCGATTTAGGCGCGCGCACTCCATCGTAGAATCCCCATTTTAGCGCCGCATTCTTGCTGAAGACCCTTCTCGCTCTCGTGGTTCTCGCCATCGCCGCGGCCGCCGCCCACGGCGCGTGGTACCTCGGCTCGCCGGTGACGATCCGCAAATACCCGGTGGAAATCGAGATCCCGCGCGGCGCCGGCTTCCGCGCTGCGATGGAGCAGCTCGAGAAATCCGGCGTCGCGGTACGGCGCTACGAGTTCGAGCTGCTCGCGCGCTCGACGGGCAAGGTGCGCGACATCAAGGCGGGCAGCTACGAGATCCTGCAGCCGGTGACGCCGATGCAGCTCCTGCAGAAGCTCACCCGCGGCGATGTCACCCAGGCCGAGATCCGGCTGATCGAGGGCTGGACCTTCGCGCAGTTCCGCGCCGCGCTCGACGCGAGCCCGTACCTGCGGCACGACACCAAGGGCGTGGACGACGCTCAGATCCTCGCGCGCCTGCAGGCCACCGAAAACCATCCCGAGGGGCTTTTCTTCCCCGACACGTATCTCTTCGGCAAGGGCGCGAGCGACCTCGCGGTGCTGCGGCGGAGCTACCGTGCCATGGCGCGCCATCTGAAGGAGGAATGGGAGGGCAGGGACGCCGCAGCCGTGCCGTACCGCGCGCCCTACGACGGGCTCATCATGGCTTCGATCATCGAGAAGGAGACCGGGCAGGCGGGCGAGCGCGACATGATCGGCGGGGTGCTGGTGAATCGCCTGCGCATCGGCATGCGGCTGCAGGTGGATCCGACCATCATCTACGGCCTCGGGGCGTCGTTCGACGGCAACCTCAAGCGCAGCCACCTGGTCGAGGACGGCCCCTACAACACCTACACTCGCGCCGGCCTGCCGCCGACGCCGATCGCCATGCCCGGGCTCGCCTCGCTGCGCTCGGCGATGCGTCCGGGAAAAACCAACGCCATGTACTACGTCTCCCGCAACGACGGCTCGAGCCATTTTTCGCGCACGCTCGAAGAGCACAACCGCGCGGTGGGCAAATACCAGCTTCGCGGCGGAAGATGAGGGGGAAATTCCTCACTCTTGAAGGTGTCGACGGCGCCGGCAAGTCCACCCACCAGAAGTTCATCGCCGACTTCGTCGCCACGCGGGCGCCGCACGTGATCGTGACGCGCGAGCCCGGCGGCACCGAGCTCGCCGAGCGGCTGCGCGAAGCCATCCTCACTCAAGCAATGACGCCAGTCGTGGAGACGCTGCTGATCTTCGCCGCGCGCGCCGATCACGTCGCGCGCGTCATTCGCCCGGCGCTCGAAGCAGGGACCTGGGTGGTTTGCGACCGCTTTTCGGACGCCACGGTCGCCTACCAGGGCGCAGGCAACGGCGTGCCGGCCGAGCTGATCGAGCGGCTCGGCGCCGCCGCGCATCCCGGGCTCGTCCCCGACCGCACGCTGGTATTTGATTGCAGTTATGACGTGTCACGATCTCGTCTTTCCAGTTCCGGAAAGGCTCTCGACCGCTTCGAGCGCGAGGACCGGGCGTTCTTCGAGCGCGTACGCGCCGCCTACCTCGAGCGAGCGCGCGCCGAGCCCGCCCGCGTCCGGGTGATCGACGCGTCGGTCGCGGTGCCGGAGATCCGCAAGGCGCTTGAGCGTAATCTCTCGGACCTGTGATGCATTCCTGGAACCAGCCGATCCTTGATTCGCTCGCGCAGCGCCTGGAGCGGCTGCCGCATGCGCTCCTGGTCCACGGGCCCTGGGGCGTCGGCAAGCTCGCGCTTGCAGAGCGCGCCGCGCAGTTTCTTCTTTGTGAAGGGCAGAAAAAGCCCTGCGATGCGTGCGATGCCTGTCGCTGGTTCCGCGCCGGCAACCACCCGGACTTCCGGCGCCTCGAGCCTGAGGCATTGTCCAAGGAGCCTCCACCGGAAGACGAAACGCCCGCGCGCAAGACCAAGCAGCCGAGCATCGAGATCAAGATCGAGCAGGTGCGTGCGCTGGCGGACTTTCTCAACGTCGGCTCACACCGCGGCGGCCGGCGGGTCACGCTGGTTCATCCCGCAGAGCACATGAACGTGCCCACGGCGAATGCGCTGCTCAAGGGGCTCGAGGAGCCGCCGGCCAGCGCGGTATTCATCCTGGTCTCGCACCGCCCGGCGCAGCTCCTGCCTACGATCCGCAGCCGCTGCGTCGCGATCCCGGTCCCTTTGCCGCCGCGCGATGCTGCCATCGGATGGCTTTCGGAGCAGGGCGTGAAGGATCCGCAGCGCTGGCTTGCCTACGCCGGCGGCGCGCCGTTGCGCGCCGTGGAGCATGCCGCGCGAGGCGCGCCCGCCTTGGTGCCGGTGGATGTGCGCGAGGCGCTGGAACCGCTCGCCGAGGCGCTGCAGAAGACCGCCCTTGACCACGCGCTGCTCGCGTTCGGCCTGCCCGCGAAGTACCAGACGACCGGTGCCACGGTGGCGCGGGAGAGGGCCGGGGACTGGCTCGCTTTTGCGCGGCAGATGGGCGAGGACCGGCTCCTCTGCCGGCACCCGCTCAACCCGAGATTGTTTTCCGCCGCGATGCTGGCGGCGATGCCTAGCGGTTCGGAGACGCCTCAGCGGCCGCGCTAGCCGGCCGCGGGCTCTGGCGCAGGGTCAGGCTGACGCGCGCCTCGTCGAGGGATGCGATCTGCATCGTGGCCAGCGCGGCCTCGAAGCGCACTTTGGAGACTGCCAGAAGCTCCATCACCGACCGGGTGAACTGCGCGGCGGCGAGCTCCAGTTCGGTCAGCTGGTGCCGCTCGCCCGTTCGCGCGTCGCGCCAGTAGATGGGGATCAGGTCGGTGAGGGCGAGGGCGATGACCGCCAGCGTCCGGGGATCCTTGTAAGGCTCGTCCGGGAACAGCCGGCTGTGGGCGCGCGCCACCGCCTTCGATAACACGATGAAATGCGAATCCTGTCGCCAATCCAGCACGATGGGCAGCATAGGAAGGCAATAGGCCGTTTGGTCATCGCCCTGGATAGCCCGGTCGGACTTGCTGAGGACTGATTTAACATAATACACATTGCCTGCGTTATCCTTGTAGCTGGGTCCCGCAGCAGGAACAGGGTTTGCTCATGTCGGGCCATGCACTACGACATCACTGAGCATGGCAACTACCTCCGCGCAGTCATCGGCGATGCGGCGGGACTCGAGGACTTCGTCGGCTTCTACCGCGAGGTGCAGGCTCGGTGCGCGGTCCGCGGCTTAGACCGGGCGCTGGTCGTCGTGCGCCCCGAGCACGCAGTGCCCGGGCCGGACCGGTTGGGTACGTTCGAGCGCGCCGGCTTCATGGAGGGCTTCAAGCTGGCGCTGGTATGCGCGACCTGGACTCTCTACCAGGCCTGCAACAAGGCGGAAACGGCGGCGAGCCGCGCGACGATCCACGTCCGGGCCTTCCTCCAGGAGATGGAAGCGGTCACTTGGCTGAAGGCCAGCTAGCCGGCTAGTTCAGCTTGTCGGTCGGCGGCACGGGCAGCCGCGCGACCGGAATGCCCTCGTCGACGAGATCCTGGTGTTCCTCGCTGGTCGCCTGGCCGCGGATCGCCCGCGCCGGGGTTTCCTTGTAGAAAATCTTGCGGGCTTCGGCAGGAAATTCCCGGCCCACGTCTTCGCTCTTCGTCAGCAGCTCATCCAGCATCTTCGAATAGAGCATTTGCGCGATCGCGAACGGGTCCTTTCCTTCCATTTCCGGCGTCTTGGCGGGCTGGACAGGCTGGGCGGGCTGCCTGGGCTCCGGCGCCCCGAGATTCGCCCGGGTCGCGGAAGGCACCCGGGAAACGCGGAGCGACCCGCAGCTCGGGCAGGAAAGGAGGCTGCGATCGCGCTGCGAAGCGAAGTCCTCGGCCGAGCCGAACCAGCCTTCGAACCGGTGCCCCGCGCCGCAAAGCAGATCGAAAACAATCATTTGAGTGATTCTACAATACCGCCATGGCCCGCTACCGGGACAATTCCCGCGCGCTGCAAGCCCTGGTCGAGCCCGATCGGGTGCATCGCGACGTCTATATCGACCCGGAGGTGTTCCAGCTCGAGATGGAGCGCCTCTGGTCGCGCACCTGGATCTACGTCGGCCACGCGAGCCAGGTGCCACGGCCGGGCGATTTCATCACCGGCGACATCGCCGCCAAACCGGTCATTCTCGTGCGCCATACGGACGGCAAGGTGCGGGTGCTGATGAATCGCTGCGCGCACAAGGGAACCAAGGTCGTCTACGACTTCGCGGGCAATACTGGCAAGACCTTCCGGTGTCCGTACCACGCTTGGACTTACCGTACGGACGGTTCCCTCCTTCACATCCCGCTGAAGGAAGGCTACGAAAAAACCAAACTGCACGAAACCGCGGCCGTCGGCGGCCTGACGCCGATCACGCACGAAACCTACCGCGGCTTCGTCTTCGCCCGCCTCGCCGAGGGCCCGGCCTTCCGCGACTATTTCGGCGACTCGCTCTCCTCGATCGACAACCTCGCCGACCGCTCGCCCGAGGGCGAGCTCGAGATCGCGGGCGGCTGCCTGCGGTTTTTCCACAACTGCAACTGGAAGATGTTCGTGGAGAACCTGAACGACACGATGCACCCCATGATCGTGCACGCCTCCTCGGCCGGCACCGCGAAGAAACTATGGGAAGGAAAGCCCGCCGACCTGCCCAAGCCGATGGCGATCGAGCAGTACGCGCCGTTCGCCAACGACTACAAGTTCTTCGACGACATGGGCGTGCGCGTCTATCCGCACGGCCACGGCTTCTCCGGTGTCAACTTCTCGATCCACTCCGCCTATTCCTCGATCCCCGAATATGAGGATGCGATGAAGCGCGCCTACGGCGACCGGGCAAAAGAGATTTTGGGCACCGTGCGCCACAACACCGTCTACTACCCGAGCCTCACCATCAAGGGCGCGATCCAGTCGATCCGCGTGGCGCGGCCGCTCGCCGCCGACAAGACCGTGATCGAGTCGTGGACCTTCCGCTTGAAGGGCGCACCGGCCAAGCTTCTCGAGCGCACCGTGATGTACAACCGCCTCATCAACTCGCCCATGTCGGTCGTCGGCCACGACGACCTGCATTGCTACCGCTCGGCGCAGGAAGGCCTCGCCGCGCAGGGCCACGAGTGGGTGAGCCTGCACCGCAATTTCGATTCCAAGGAATTGGAGGCAGGGGAATTGACCTGCAACGGCACCAGCGAGATCTCCATGCGCAATCAGTTCCGCGCGTGGCGGGAATTCATGGCCTCATGAACGAGGCCGAGCTCGCCCGATTTGTCCTCCGAGAAGCACGGCTCATCGACGAGAAGCGTTTCGACGAGTGGTACAAGCTCTTCACCGACGACGCGTATTACTGGGTGCCGCTCGTCCCCGGGCAGACCGATCCCCTCGCCCACAACTCGCTCGCCTACGAGGACAAGCTGCTTCTCAAGCTGCGCATCGAGCGTCTGAAGCAGCCGACCGCGTATTCACAGAAACCCCAGAGCAGGTGCCTGCACGTCCTGCAGACGCCCGAGGTGGAGAAGTCCGACCCGGCGCGCGGCGAGTTCCTGACGCGCACGCCCTTCATGTATACGGAAACGCGGGGCGATGAGTCCCAGCGCTACGCCGCCATCGCCTGGCACACGCTGGTGGGCGCACCAGGCGGCTTGCGCATCCGCCTCAAGCGCGTCGACATCCTGAACGCGGACTCCGCCCTGCCCTCGATCCAGCTCTTCCTGTGAGCGCCGCGATCGTCACCGGCGGGAGCGCGGGGATCGGACGGGCCATCGTGCAGTCTCTGCTGAAGAAAGACTATGAAGTGATTTCGCTGGACATTCAGCCCGGCGAAAGCCAACCAAAGCTAACCCATGTCTCGGTTGACCTGACCGATCCGGCAGCAACGAAACGAGCCGGAGAAAAAATAGCGCGAACCCATCAGGTAACGACGCTCATCCATAACGCCGGAACCATCCGCCCTGCCCTGCTTCCCGATGTGAAGCTCGAGGACCTCGAGGCGCTGGTCAACCTTCACCTCTCTTCGGCTCTCGTGCTCTTGCAGAGCGTCCTGCCATCCATGAAGGCCGCGGGATTCGGGCGCGTGGTCCTGGTCTCGTCGCGCGCGGTGCTCGGGCTGCCGACGCGCACTGCCTACGCCACGACCAAGGCCGGGATGCTCGGGATGGCGCGCACCTGGGCGCTCGAGCTCGCGCCGCAAGGCATAACCGTCAACGTGGTCGCCCCGGGGCCGATCGAGACCGACAACTTCTACAGCGTGGTGCCGCGCGGCAGCCCGCAGGTCGAGCGCATCGCCGGCTCGATCCCGGTCAAGCGGCTAGGCCAGGCCGGCGACGTGGCGCGGGCGGTGATGTTCTTCGCCGACCGGGACAACGGCTTCGTCACCGGCCAGGTGCTTTATGTCTGCGGCGGCACCAGCGTTGGCACCCTGGTCCTCTAGTCGACGCGGAGCTCGACCGAGCCGAGCTCCTCCACGTCGAACCGCACCCGGTCGCCGGCCGTTACGGTCTTGGTGGTGACGATGCTGCCGGTAATCACGACATCGCCGCGCAGGAGGCCCCGGCCGACCGAGGCCAGGTGGTCGGCGAGCCACGCCACCGCGTCCAGCGGATAGCCCATCACATCGGCGCCGCGCCCCTCGCCGACCTTGTTTCCATTAATGGTTGCGACGCCGCGCACCGCAGCAAGGTCGATGGCCTTCCAGTTCTCTACCGGCGCGCCGAGCACCGCGCCCTCGTTCCAGCAGTTGTCGGCGATGAGCTCGAGCGGATGCTTCGCGAGCTCCTTGTAGTCGGCGTTGCGATCGTCGGCGAGCTCCAGCGCAGGCATGACGGCACCCACCGACTTGGCTACGCGGTCGCGGAAGAACGGCTTGTCGGCGGCGGGCAGGTCGTCCGCGATCTGGACCGCGATCTCGAACTCGACGATCAGCCTCACGTAGTCGGTGGCCCGCACGCGCGCCGGCGAGCGATGCAGCGTCGAGCCGAACATCATCCCGGCCTGCGGCGTGTCGACGCCGACGAAGCGGCGCATCTCGGCCGAGGTGAGCGCGATCTTGTACCCGGCGACCGCGCCGAGCTTCTGCGCGCGCAGCGCGACGAACGCGCCCTGGATGGCGTAGGCCTCGCTTTCGGTGCGCGGCGCGAGATCCGGCGGCAGCGGCGTGAACCGCTCCCGCCGCTCGTGCGCTTCAGCGAGCCTTTTTGCTGCCTGGGTGGACATGGCCGCACGCCGGGCATTTCCGGCTGCTCCGGTCGAAGGCATCGAAGAGCGGAGGCAGGTCGGAAACGATGTTCTGCACGTTGACGTCGACGCGGTGCACCAGCGCCCAGCACTTCGGGCAGTACCACTCGAAGCCGTCGTCGACCTCGCGCGGCCGGACCTTCTCCACCACCAGGCCGACCGAGCCCGCGGGGCGCTGCGGCGAATGCCGGCAGCGGCCGGGAACGAGCAGGATCTCGCCTTCGCGGATGGGGATGTCGCGCGGCTTCCCATCTTCAATGACCTTGAGAATCATGCTTCCGCGCAGCTGATAGAAGAATTCCTCATACGGGTCGTCGTGGTAGTCGCTGCGCGCGTTCGGCCCCCCGATGACCTGGACGATCAGGTCCTCGGCTTCGCGGAACACCATCTGGTTGCCGACCGGCGGCTTGAGGAGGTGCGCATGCTCGTCGATCCAGCGGCTGAAATTGAAGGCGGCGAGCATGGCCCATTCTAGAATATCGTCCGATGAAGCTGGGTCAACGCCGGTATGCCGATATCCTGGTCCTCTCCCCGGCCGGGCGGCTCGATCACGACAGCTGCGAGACCTTCGGCGCGGAGCTGAAGCCCCTCCTGGACGACGTAGTCGCCGGGCGCCGGATCGTGCTCGACCTGTCCGCGCTCGAGTACGTGTCCTCCGCGGGCCTGCGGCTCCTCCTCCTCGCCGGCAGGCAGGCGAGCGAGCAGGGCGGCAAGGTCGTGATCGCCGCGATGCGCCCGCTGGTCGCCGAGATCTTCCACATCAGCCGCTTCTCCATGCTGTTCGAGATCCATCCCGGCGTGCGTGAGGCGCTGATCGCTACCTCGCCCCAGGCCGCGGCTGCGTTCGACCTCGGGTAGCGCAGCGATGCGCGTGCGCTTCTGGGGGACGCGCGGCTCGCTGCCGGTCTCGCTCACCTCGCGCGACGTGCGCGACCGCCTGGCGCGCGCGCTGGTCGTGGCGAACGGCCGCGGCCTCGACACGCTGGAAAAGGCCCAGGACTTCGCCGAGCGCGAGCTCGGCTTTCCGCTCACCCACACGTTCGGCGGGCATACGTCGTGCGTCGAGCTCGAGATGCCGGAGGCGGAGCCCGACGAGTATTTCGTGTGCGACATGGGGAGCGGCGCGCGCCCCTTCGGCGAGCACGTGGCGGCGCGCCAGGCCGGGCGTGCGGCCACGGTCAATGTATTCATGTCCCACATGCACTGGGACCACATCATGGGCTTCCCCTTCTTCGGGCCGGCGTACCGGCGCGGCAACCGGATCCGGATCCACGGCTGCCACGCGGCCCTCGAGCAGGCCTTCCGCCGGCAGCAGGACCCGCCCTCCTTCCCGGTGCCGTTCTCGCAGCTCGCGGCCAGGATCGAGTTCGTGCGCCTCACTCCCGGAGAGGCGTTCGCGCTCCCCGGGGGCACGGTGACGCCGCAGCTCCAGGACCATTCGGGCGACTCGTACGGCTTTCGCTTCGAGAGCCGCGGCAAGTCGCTCGTCTACACCACCGATTCGGAGCACAAGCTCGACGACCAGGACGCGCGGCAGCGGATCGTCGAGTTCTTCCGCGAGGCGGATCTGATCGTGTTCGACGCCATGTACTCGCTCGCCGAGGCGGTGTCGGTGAAGGCCGACTGGGGGCATTCGAGCAACGTCGTCGGCGTCGAGCTCTGCCAGGCCGCGCGCGCGCGCAAGCTCGCGCTGTTCCATCACGAGCCCGCCAACGGCGACGACGCCATCGAGCGCATCCTGCGCGAGACGCGCCGCCTCGAGGAGCTGACGCGCGACGGCCACCCGGTGGAGGTCGTCGCCGCCTACGACGGCCTGGAGATCGATCTCTGAGCTTCGGCGCGGGCCCGCGCGCGCTCGGCACGGCGGTGGCTGCGGCCTGCGTGCTGCTCCTCGCGCTCGACCTGCCCGGAGTGGCAGTGTGGCGCGAAGCCCTGTTCGATGCATACCAGAGGCTCCTGCCGCGCACCCGCGTCTCGGCGCCGGCGGTGATCGTGGCGATCGACGAGGACGCGCTCGAGGCCCGCGGCCAGTGGCCCTGGCCGCGCAGCCTCGCAGCGGACCTGATCCGCGCCGTGACCGACGCCGGTCCCGCGGCGGTCGGCATCGACCTGCTGTTCGTCGAGCCCGATCGCTCCGCGCCCGGCGCCGACGCGTTGTTCGCGCAGGCGCTGCAGGGCCGCAAGGTCGTGCTCGGCATCGCGGGACTCGACTACCGCGACCGGCGCTCTCCGCTGCCCCCGCAGGCAGCGCCGGTTCGCCAGTCGAGCGCGCGCGAGCTGCCGCTGCGGAGCTTCGAAGGTCATCTGCAAAGCCGCGCCGAGATCGACCGCGCCGCCGCGGGGCGGGGACTTCTCAGCGTCGACTCGCCCGACCGCGTGATCCGCCGCGTGCCGCTGATCGCGCGCGTCGGCGAAGTGGTGGTTCCGGCGCTGTCGGTCGAGATGGTGCGCGTCGCCGCGGGCATCGCGGCGCTGGGCATCGAGGATCGCGGCGGCCAGCGCGTCGCGCTGGTCCTCGGCGACCTGGCGATCCCGGTGCAGTCGGACGGCTCGCTGCGGCCCTACTTCGGGCGGCACGACCCCGCGCGCTTCGTGTCGGCCGAGGAGGTGCTGAGCGGGAAAGCGGCTCCCGAGCTGCTGCGCGACAAGCTGGTCCTCATCGGCGTGACCGGCCTGGGATTGCTCGACTTCCAGGCGACTCCGCTCGGCGAGCGCATCCCCGGCGTCGAAGTCCACGCCCAGATCCTCGAGCAGATGTTCGACGGCGTGTATCTGCGGCGGCCGACCGCAGCCGCCCTGATCGAAGCGGCGCTGCTGGCCGCCGTGGCCTTGGCTTTCGTGCTGCTCGTGCCGCGCGTGCGCGCGCCGGTTTCCACGCTTCTGCTCGCCGGTACGGTTCTTCTTTTTATCTTTGTCGGCTTGTTTGCGTTCAAGGCGGGGTTCGTGCTGGACGTTGCCGGCCCGGCGATCGGCGCGCTGGCGGTATTCGGCACGCTGCTCGCCGCGACGCTGGCCGAAGCCGACCGCCAGCGCCGCCTGCTGCGCGAAGCCCAGGCGCGCGTCGCCGGCGAGCTGGAGGCGGCGCGCCGCATCCAGATGGGCCTCCTGCCCGTGCCCCGCCGGGTCTTCGCCGGCGAACAGCGTTTCGCGCTCGACGCAGGCATCGAGCCGGCCCGTATCGTGGGCGGCGACTTCTACGACTGCTTCATGCTCGACGATCGGCGGCTGTTCTTCGCCGTCGCCGACGTCTCGGGCAAGGGGCTGGCGGCAAGCCTGTTCATGGCGCTCGCCAAGTCGCTGCTGAAAAGCATCGCGCTGCGCGGCGGCGCCGATCCGGCCGCGATCCTGATCCAGGCGAGCGCCGAAATCGCGCGCGACAACCCGGAATCCTTTTTCGTCACGGCGTTCGCCGGCGTGCTCGACGTGCGCTCGGGCGTGCTCGAGTTCTGCAATGCCGGCCACGAGCCGCCGTATCTCTGCAGGCCCGGGGCCGCCCCGGAGCGCCTCGAGCACCCGGGCGGTCCGCCGCTCTGCGTCCTGGAGGGCTTCGCCTACCCTTGCGCCCGCCGCAGCCTGTCCCCCGGCGAGACGCTTTGCGTAGTCACCGACGGCGTGACCGAAGCGATGGACCGAGCCGGCGCGTTCTACGGAGCGGCGCGCCTGCGGACGCTACTTGGGAAGGAACCCGATGTGACCGCGGTGCGCGAAGATGTGCATCGCTTCGCCGCCGGCGCCGAGCAGGCGGACGACCTCACGCTGCTCTGCGTGCGCTGGAACGGTCCTGCTCCGAACTAACCCGCCGCGCTAGCGGACATTGATCTCGACGCGGCGGTTGCGCGGCTCGTCGACGCCGTCGGCGGTCTGCACCACGGGCTCGCGCTCGCCGCGGCCGGCAGCGCGGATGCGCTCGGCGGCGATGCCCTGCGCGACGAAGTTCGCGCGCACGCGCTCGGCGCGCTGCAGCGACAGGCGATCGTTGTCCTCTTCGCTGCCGACGCGGTCGGTATGCCCGATGACCAGGATGTCGGGCGCGGGGCGGCGGCGCAGCTCTTCCAGCATGCGCGCGAGCTCCCCTTTCGATTCTTCGGTGAGCTCGTCGCTGCCCATGACGAAGTAGAGCAGGAACGCAGCCGGACGCGCCGGAATCGCCGCAGCCGTGGGGCCGAACGTACTGCGCACCTGCCCCTCGGTGAGCCGGGCGGAGCCGCTCTCGCGGCCGATGCGATTCGCGGCGTAGGGTTGGTCGAGCACGGTGCGCTTGCCGCCGTGCTCGACGACCACCGCGCCCGTATGGCCGTCTGCGCTGGGCACCAGCACCACGAGCTCCGTCGCGGGCGACGGCGCCGAAGGCTGGCTGAACAAGATGACCAGCGCCATGATGGCGAGCACCGCCACCATGGTTTACCGGCCGGGCTCGGTAACCTTGACGAAGAACTCCGTGCCGCGCACGCCCATGATGCTCGAGGGCGTGTGCACGCGCATCGCTTCAGGCGAGCGCTTGACCATCCGGCCCGAGACCACGGCGAGCGTGCCCCGCTTGAGCGACGCGTCGAACTGGCCGTCGTGGGTCGTGCTGTCGAAGCTGTAGCGGTCGATCGCGAGCGCGCTGCCGGGCCCGATCGAAAGCAGGCTGTTGTCGAGGAAGGTGACGCCGACCGAGCCGTCGGCGCCCGTGACCAGCACATCGGACTGCCGCACGCTCATGCCCGTAGCCGCCGCGAGCTTCTGCCCGTCGCGCTCCACGTGCACCGTGCCGCGCAAGTTCTTGATCTGGCCGACGTCGTTCGCATAGCAAGTTGCCGCGAAAGCCAAAGCCGCCAGGGTGACAAGCCAACGCATTGTGACCTCCCTACCAGGTCCGTAGACGGTCCAATTCTATAATGCCCCTCCACTCCCCCGTGTGCACTATGTCCGCGCTCTCACGAACTACCATGTTCCAGGCCCGACGCGAGGAATTGCACGGTTTGCGCGCCTTCATCGAGGCATTCTGCGCCCAGGCGGCCATGGGCCGGGACGCCTGCCTGCGCCTCAACCTGGTGCTCGAGGAGCTTTTCACGAACACGCTGCGCCATGGCCACCGCGGGGACTCGGACGCGCCCGTCTGGGTGAGCCTGTCCGGGGGGCAGGACCGGCGGGTGACGGTGAGCTACGAGGACACCGCGCGGGCGTTCAACCCGTTTGCGCAGCAGTCGCCCGATACGACGGATGAACTCCACAAGCTGGACGGCCGCGGCGTGCTGCTGCTCCGGACGCTTTCGGTGACACGCGAATACGCCTACCTCTTCGGCCGCAACCGCATCCGCGTCGTGCTCGATGCCGGTTGAGACCTGGTGCCCGGGGCCGGACTCCAACCGGCACGGCCTTTCGGCCAAGGGATGTTAAGTCCGAGTCTGCCAATTCTCTAAAGCAGATGGCAGCACTCAGCAGCAGGATTTCATAGGAGAAGTGTCCATCGGCAGCGCTCTGGTCTGTTGCTTATAGCTGCCGTTGCATTGTGGCGAGTGTGCCGGAATTGAGCCGCTGACTCCGTACCCCATGACGCGCGCGCGGACCCGCAAGCACTCGCCAAGACTGACCTGCAACGCGCATCGCATCGTTCCCGTTTAGCCCTGTGGGCGCTGGGAGCGCGGGGCCGGGTGTGACGACAGCTAGGCACTCGGGCCGCACGCGGACGCTACGGCGGGCCCGCAACTAACTCGTGCTCCCGAACTGTAGAAGATGTTCACGCACGTGCGAAGTTGCACAAGTGTTCTGTCAAGCATTCCCTAAGTGTGAACAGCTTCCCCAGGGTTATCTAGGGCGCTGTCGTAGGATGACTCCTCCAAATAACCAAACCACTTAGGTGAGGCCATGCGGTCAATTATTTCTGGAATATTGCTGGCGGTGCTGACGCTATCCCGCTCGCCGCGCGGCTGAGCTCCGGCCCAGCATCGTCCGAAGACATATGCCGTGGAAGAAGCCAGTTGCTGCTCTGCTGTCCGAAAGCGTGGGCGCCCTTGCGGGACTGATCGTCGATGAAATCGCCGACGAGCTGGGTCCGGTGGCATCGGGGAAGCTTTCGCGTGAACAACAAACCTTGCTCATGCGGCGCCTGCAGGACGAGTTGCCGGCCACGCTGGCGAACCGCCTCGCCGTTTGCGACAAGGTCCGCGCGTTCATCAGGAAGTAGCACAACGAGGGAGGAACACAATGTCGATCAAGGCACGCATCATCGCAGCGCTTTCCGTGGTAGTGATATTCATGGCAATCCAGCTCGGACAGGCTTTCTCGTACCAGTCGGGTACGCAAGACCTGGTCATAGCGGCGATCAACAAGAACTACGCCGGGGGCACGTTGCTCTCGGAGATCTCGGTGACAGGCCAGCAGATCAGGCGGTTGGAGAAGGAATTCTTCATCTACATCGAGGACCCTGCGCGCCGCGCCAAGTATGATAAGGAGTGGGAAGAGGCCTATAGAAAGCTCGACAAGCAGCTAGACGCCATCCAGGGCCCGAAGCGCTCCCTTTTCGAGGCTGCCGAGCTGGAGCAATTTGCCCAATGGCGCAGCGCTCAGATCGCCTACGGAACCGCGATGCGGGCGATCATCGCCGACGCCCACCGCCTGGTGGGCGCTTCCGGCTCCGGCGCGCAGGCCGATGGCGCGGCGCGAAGCCCTGTGCTCGCCGCCAACGACGCCATCAAGGAAGGTAAGGATCGATTCGCGCTGCTGACCCGCGGCGCCACCAAGATGGAGCAGGAAAAGGCCGCCGACGCGGCGACCGCCGCAACGAAGATCGAGGAGAGATTTGCCGCCGCACAGCTGGTGACCGCCGTCCTGTCCCTCCTCGGCATCGCCATCGTCCTGGTGCTCGCCCTCGTGCTGCCCAGGTCGATCCAGCGGCCGATCACCGCGCTCGTCAGCTACGCCGACAAGATGAGCAAAGGCGACCTGAACAACCCGATCGGCAGCCACGGCACCCGGGAGTTCGAAACGCTCGAGGCCGCGCTGGAAAGGCTGCGCGTGGCACAAGCGGCGTTGCTCGATCGACTGCGCAAGAAGTCGCCCCAGCCGAGTCAGTAGGGAGCTTGTGCGCGCTCAGATCGCGACCGAGCGGTTGCGGCCCAGCTGCTTGGCCCGGTAGCGATCATCTTCCCATGAGGGCGCGATGGTGCCCGGGGCCGGACTCCAACCGGCACGGCCTTGCGGCCAAGGGATTTTAAGTCCCTTGCGTCTAGCAGTTTCGCCACCCGGGCGGCGGATAGAATTTTGCCATGCCCGACGTCCGGCGCCTGATCGATGAGGGCTCCCTCGACGAAGCGGCGCGTCAGCTCGAAGAGGCTCCCGACACCCGCCTGATGCTGCGCCTCGCGGCGGCGCTCCAGGACCGGGGCCGCCACGACGACGCGCTCGGCTGGTATCGGCGCATCCTGGAGGTCGATCCCGGCAACGGCGATGCGCTGCTTTGCCTCGCCGTGCTGCACGAGGAGGTCGACATCGAGCAGGCGCGCGGCTTCATGGACCGGTACGTCGCGCTGCGCGGCGATGCCGCCGGCCGCCTGCGCCGCGCGCTGATGCTGCCGGCGATCGCTCAGTCGGTCGAGCACATCGAGCGGGTGACGAAGCGCCTGGAGGCCGAGCTCGACGAGCTGTCGCACGGACGCTTCGCTCCGATCCGGCAGCCCGAGTTCGAAGTCGGCGCCACGCCGTTCTTCCTCGCGTACTACGGGCGCAATCCGGGGCCGCTCCTCGCCAGGGTGGCGCGCGCCTGCCGCGCGGTCTATCCCACCGAGACGCAATGCGAGCGCAAGCTCTTCGCTTCCGGGAAAAAGCTGCGCATCGGCTTCATCTCCGCGCATTTCAGCGAGCATTCGGTGGCGAAGACGATGTGGGGCTTCGTGCGCGACCTGCCGCGCGAAAGCTTCGACGTGCACGTGTTCGCGATTGCGCCCGCCGGCGACGCGTGGAGCGAGCGCCTGCGGCGCGACGCGGACCATTACACCGCCCTGCCGGTGGATCTCGAGCGCGCGCGCGACGCGATCGGCGCCGCCAGGCTCGATATCGCGTTCTTCACCGACATCGGGATGGACCCGCTCACCTATTTCCTGGCGTTCTGGCGGCTCGCGCCGATCCAGCTCAACAGCTGGGGGCATTCGGTGACGAGCGGCATCGACACCATCGACTACTACGTTTCGCACGACGACGTCGAGCTGCCGGAGGCGCAGTCGCATTACAGCGAGAAGCTGATCCGGCTGCCGGGCTACTTCATGCCGCGCTATCTCCGCCCTGCGCTCGCCGGGGCGAAGAAGACACGCGAGGCGCTGGGCCTGCCGCCGGGCAGGCGCCTGTACTACTGCCCGCAGAACCTGTTCAAGTTTCACCCCGATTTCGACGTCGCGCTCAAGGCGATCCTCA
>Ga0208185_1000197_pt1 | contig 38289 bp, 35 predicted proteins | sample EasRivMeERMLT700_FD_187532 | JGI IMG/M metagenome (GOLD analysis project Ga0208185, IMG submission 187532) | Soil microbial communities from meander-bound floodplain in the East River, Colorado, USA - East River MetaG ERMLT700 (SPAdes) (version 2) | ecosystem: Environmental > Terrestrial > Soil... | reverse complement strand
GGCGCCCCTGGAACTGCTCGCCCAGGGCCTTGCGGATCGTTGCCGCGCCCGCCGAAGCCTTGCCGAGGTAGATCACGCCGCCGTTCTGCCACAGCGCGAACACGCCGGTGGTGTCCGGAGCCGCTTCGATCAGCAACTCGGTGAACGGCAAGCTTTGGAATTTGATCGACATTTTGATGTCTCCAGCGATTTCTCCAGCCGATTGCTACGCCAATGTTACGCCTCGCCGTCATGATTTTGCCGACCGGGAGGGGTATTATTTTTTCGCGAGAAAGGGATACGCCGTGCGGAACAACGGCTCCGGCGATGCACGCGAATCCGATCTCGTGTTCATCAACGAGCGGCCGTTCGCCGTGCTGGAGTGGGCGCAGACTGGTGCCGCCATAGATCCCCGTTAACCGCTGTTGCAGCGGGGCAAGCGCTTGTGCGTGCGCTCGAACTCGCGCAACAGCTCGGCTTCGCGCAGCGGCGGGTTCGCCGAGATTTCCCAGCCGTAGTGCGTCGCTCCCGCGCAGCAGCCGTTGCGGCCGGCGAGGTGCTCCTTGAGGGAGGACTGGATCGTCACGCTCTCGCCGCGCGCATGCCCGTAGTAGATGAGCTCGTCCTTTTCCCACAGCGCATAGACGCCCGGGTCGCCGGGGGCGCCGGACACCATGGTGCGGGTGAACGCATAGCGAGGGCTCGCGATTGGCATTTTTTCCCTGCCGAAAAGCTTACACCACCGCCGCGTAGCTTCGCCCGATGCATTTTCCCTAGTAGAAATGCGGCTCATCGTGTCATCGATCGACGACAAAAGCATGGCACGCGTGTTGCTGTAGGAACTCATACACCAATGCGATGAGGGAAAGATGCCGATAAAACCGAATGGAACCCTTTGCGCGATCAAGGAGCAGATCGTGGAAGACCTCGCGAGCGGGCTGATTCTCCAGTTCGAATGCCACGAGGGCAGGACCCGCCTGGTGATCGCGGGCCGCGCGCTGCCGTTCGGCAACCGCGAGATCATCTTCGACGACCAGGGGAAGGAAGCCGCAGCGGGGACGCTGCTCGGCGAGTTCCGCCGGCCTTCGTGGCTGAAGGGCGTCCCTTAGGCGACCTTGTTATCGCGCGGCGGGCGGCCGAACGCGCGCTCGTGCTCGCCGAGCAGCTGGGCTTCGCGCGCCCTCGGGTCCGTGCAGATTTCCCAGCTGTAATGCGTGGCGCGGCGCGTGTCCGCGTAGTAATGATCCAGCAGCCTGGAACGGATAGTCGCGCGGCCCGCATTTCCGCCCTCCGCATTTCCATCCCCACTTCCGCCCTCGGCGCGTCCGTAGTAGATCACTTCCTCTCCGTCCCATAGCGCGTAGACGCCGGCCTCGTCCGGCGCGCCCGAGATCACGATGCGCGTGAAGCGGTAGCGGCGGCTCGGCGCGCCGGCGCCGTCCAGCCAGCGCTGCGCCGCGCGCTCGTCGCGGAAAGCGCGCACGTTCAGGCCCTGCTGCCGCGCCACCATTTCGATGTACTCGTTCGCCGAGTTCACTTCATGGGTGTCGCCGACCAGCGCGATCACGCAGCGCGCCTTGATCAGTACGCTGGCGTACCCGCCGCTATCGAGGCCGTAGTCTTCGGGCTTGAACATGGCGCGCGACTGGCGCACCGAGATGAGGATCCTCGACAGGTCGCGGTCCCTGGCGGCGGCGTGCACGGCGAGCAGGAATTCGCGCGTCTGCGCGGCGGTATCGCGCTCGTAGACCGTCGCGTGCAGGAAGCCCTCGCGGGGTGCGATCGAGAAGCGCATCTAGCTCAGCAACTGGCGCAGCCACTCCTTTGCATCGGAGGGCTCGCCCGCGGGAAGATTCATGCAGCGGTCGCGCATGTTGCGCAGCACCTGCTCGATCATGCCGCCGCGGTGCTCGGGGGCGAGCGTGTCGAGCGCGCGCGCGAAGGCGTGCGCGAAGTGCGTCTTGTCGACCACGCCCCGCTCGTGGAGGGTTTCGATCAGGACGATGTTGGCCGCGGCGAGGCCCGCCAGCGCCTCCAGCAGCGAATCGAATTCATGGGTAGCCACGATTCGCCTCCGGCTCAGGCGTGCGCTGCCTGCAATGCTCTCCATGCCGTCGCCAGCAGCACGTCGACGTTCACCGGCTTCGCGACGTAGTCGTTGGCGCCGGCCTCGATGCACTTATCGCGGTCGCCGACCATGGCCTTCGCGGTCACCGCGACGATCGGCACGCTGCGGTAGCCGTCCAGGCTGCGGATGATGCGCATGGTGTCGAGGCCGTCGAGCCCCGGCATCATCACGTCCATCAGGATGAGATCGACGTCGCGCTCGCGCTTGAGCGTGTCGATGCCCTCCTTGCCGCTCTCGGCGTGCAGCACCTTCATGCCGCAGGTCTCGAGCGCGCTCGTCATGGCGAACACGTTGCGGATGTCGTCGTCGACCACCAGCACCTTGCGGCCGGCGAGCGCCTCGCCGGCCTGCGGCGCCATCGCCTTGGCCTCATCGCTCGAGACCGGCGCGAGGTGGTCTTCCGCCGGCTCGATTTCTCCGGCCTCGGCCCCATGGCCCAGCGCGTCTCCCGACGGCCGGTAATCGAGCGGCAGGTAGAGCGTGAACGTGCTGCCCTCGCCCTGCACGCTCGCCACTCGGATCTCGCCGCCGAGCAGGCGCGCGAGCTCGCGGCTGATCGACAGGCCCAGGCCGGTGCCGCCGTACTCGCGGCTGGTGGAGCCGTCGGCCTGCTGGAACGCCTCGAAGATGAGGCGCTGCTTGTTGGGCGGGATGCCGATGCCGGTGTCGACCACCGAGAAGCCGATCGCCGGACTCGCGCGGTCGAGCACCGGGTGGCCCATGCTCCAGCCCGAGGCCGCGGGCTCGATGCGCAGGCGCACCTCGCCCTTGGTGGTGAACTTGAACGCGTTCGACAGCAGATTGGAGAGGATCTGCTGCAGGCGCTTGCCGTCGGTCTGTATCGCCGGCGGCAGCTTCGGGCTCAGCTGCAGGTTGAACTCGAGCCCCTTGTCGGCCGCCATCTGGCGGAAGGTGCGATCGACCGAGTCGACCACCTCGTCGAAGCGCTCGGTCGCGATGTTGAGCGTGACGGTGCCCGACTCGATCTTCGCCAGGTCCAGGATGTCGTTGATCAGGGCGAGCAGCTCCGCGCCGGAGGAGTGGATGGTGCGCGCGAACTCGACCTGCTTCGGCGAGAGATTGCCGCCGACGTTGTCGGCGAGCAGCCGCGCGAGGATCAGCAGGCTGTTGAGCGGCGTGCGCAGCTCGTGCGACATGTTCGCCAGGAACTCGGACTTGTAGCGCGAGGACAGCGACAGCTGCTCGGCCTTTTCCTCCAGCGCCGCGCGCGCCTGCTCGATCTCGCGGTTCTTGAACTCGACCTGGTGCATCTGCTCGGAGAGCTGGCGCGCCTTCTCCTGCAGCTGCTCGTTCGCCGAGCGCAGCTCGTCCTGCTTGGATTTCAGGAGCGCTTCGGACTTCTGCAGGTTGAGCGCCTGCTGCTCCAGGCGGTCGTTGGTCTTCTTCAGCTCTTCCTGTTGACTTTGCAGCTCGGCCGTCAACGACTGCGACTGGTGCAGCAGGTATTCCGTCTGCATGTTCGCCGCGATCGTGTGCAGCACGACGCCGATCGATTCCGTCAGCTGGTCGAGGAAGGTCTGGTGGATCTCGCTGAACTTGGAGAACGAGGCAAGCTCAATGACCGCTTTCACCTGGCCCTCGAACAGCACCGGCAGGATGATGATGCTGGTCGGCGTGCCCGCGCCGAGCGCCGAGCCGATGCGGATGTAGTCGCCCGGCGCCTGCGCGAGCAGGATGCGCTTCTTCTCGAACGCGCACTGCCCGACCAGGCCTTCGCCGAAGGCGATCTTGCGCGGCAGGGTCTTGCCCTGGCGCTGCGCGTAGCCCGCGAGCAGCTCGAGCTGCGAGTCGCCGCTGCGGTGGTCGGCAACGTAGAAGGCGGCTTGCTGCGCATTTACCAGAGGCGTGAGTTCCGAGAGGATAAGGCGAGATACCGTCACCAGATCCCGATGCCCCTGGAGCATCCGCGTGAACCGCGCGAGGTGCGTCTTCAGCCAGTCCTGCTCGGTGTTCTTGCGGGTGGTGTCCTTGAGGTTGCGGATCATCTCGTTGATGTTGTCCTTCAACGAGGCCACCTCGCCCAGCGCCTCCACCGTGATCGAGCGCGTGAGATCGCCCTTGGTCACCGCGGTCGCCACCTCCGCGATGGCGCGCACCTGGGTCGAGAGGTTCGCCGCCAGCCGGTTCACGTTCTCGGTGAGCACGCGCCAGGTGCCGGCGGCGCCCGGCACGCGCGCCTGGCCGCCGAGCTTGCCTTCGGTGCCCACCTCGCGCGCCACGTTGGTCACCTGGTCGGCGAACGTCGCCAGCGTGTCGATCATGCTGTTGATCGTGTCGGCGAGCGCCGCGACCTCGCCCTTCGCCTCGACCGTCAGCTTGCGGTTGAGGTCGCCGTGCGCGACCGCTGCCACCACGTTCGCCACGCTGCGCACCTGGCTGGTGAGGTTGGCCGCCATCGAGTTCACGTTGTCGGTCAGGTCCTTCCAGACGCCGCCGACGCCCTTCACCTGCGCCTGGCCTCCGAGCTTGCCTTCGGTTCCCACTTCCTTGGCGACCCGGGAGACTTCTCCCGCAAAGGCGTTCAGCTGATCGACCATCGTGTTCACGGTGTTCTTCAGCTCCAAAATTTCACCCTTCACGTCCACCGTGATCTTCTTCGACAGGTCGCCCTTCGCCACCGCGGTCGTCACGTCGGCGATGTTGCGCACCTGGCCGGTGAGGTTGGCCGCCATCGAGTTCACGTTGTCGGTGAGGTCCTTCCACACCCCGCCGACGCCGACCACCTGCGCCTGGCCGCCCAGCTTGCCTTCCGTTCCCACTTCCTTGGCGACCCGGGAGACTTCTCCGGCGAAAGCGTTCAGCTGATCCACCATCGTATTGATGGTGCTTTTAAGTTCGAGGATTTCGCCGCGCACGTCGACCGTGATCTTCTTCGACAGGTCGCCCTTGGCGACCGCGGTCGTGACTTCGGCGATGTTGCGCACCTGGCCGGTGAGGTTCGCCGCCATCGAGTTCACGTTGTCGGTGAGGTCCTTCCAGACCCCGCCGACGCCCTTCACCAGCGCCTGGCCGCCGAGCTTCCCATCGGTGCCGACCTCTTTGGCGACCCGGGAGACCTCGCCGGCAAAGGCATTGAGCTGATCCACCATCGTGTTGATGGTGCTTTTCAGCGCGAGGATCTCGCCGCGCACGTCGACCGTGATCTTCTTCGACAGGTCGCCGCGCGCCACCGCGGTCGTCACCTCGGCGATGTTCCTCACCTGCCCGGTGAGGTTCGCGGCCATCGAGTTCACGTTGTCAGTGAGGTCCTTCCACACGCCGCCGACGCCGCGCACCTGCGCCTGGCCGCCGAGCTTGCCTTCGGTTCCGACTTCCCTCGCGACGCGGGAGACTTCCGAGGCAAAAGCATTCAGCTGATCCACCATCGTGTTGATGGTGTTCTTGAGCTCGAGGATCTCGCCCTTCACCTCGACCGTGATCTTCTTCGACAGGTCGCCCCGGGCTACGGCTGTCGTCACGTCCGCAATATTGCGCACCTGGCCGGTGAGGTTCGCGGCCATCGAGTTCACGTTGTCGGTGAGGTCTTTCCACACGCCCGCGACACCGACCACCTGCGCCTGGCCGCCGAGCTTGCCTTCGGTTCCGACCTCGCGCGCCACGCGCGACACCTCGCCGGCAAACGCGTTGAGCTGGTCCACCATCGTGTTGATGGTGCTCTTGAGCTCGAGGATCTCGCCCTTGACGTCCACCGTGATCTTCTTCGACAGGTCGCCCTTCGCCACCGCGGTCGTCACCTCGGCGATGTTGCGCACCTGGCCGGTGAGGTTGGCGGCCATCGAGTTCACGTTGTCGGTCAGGTCCTTCCACACGCCCGCAACGCCGAGCACCTGGGCCTGGCCGCCGAGCTTGCCGTCGGTGCCGACTTCCCGCGCGACGCGCAAGACTTCCGAGGCGAAGCCGTTGAGCTGATCGACCATCGTGTTGAACGTGTTCTTGAGCTCGAGGATCTCGCCCTTGACGTCGACCGTGATCTTCTTCGACAGGTCGCCCTTCGCCACCGAGGTCGTGACTTCCGCGATGTTGCGCACCTGGCCGGTGAGATTCGCCGCCATCGAGTTCACGTTGTCGGTGAGGTCCTTCCATACGCCGCCGACGCCCTTCACCTGCGCCTGGCCGCCGAGCTTTCCGTCGGTGCCCACCTCGCGCGCCACCCGCGAGACTTCGCCGGCGAACGCGTTGAGCTGGTCCACCATCGTGTTGATGGTGCTCTTGAGCTCGAGGATCTCGCCCTTCACGTCCACCGTGATCTTCTTCGACAGGTCGCCCTTCGCGACCGCGGTCGTCACCTCGGCGATGTTGCGCACCTGCCCCGTGAGGTTCGCGGCAAGCTGATTCACGTTGTCGGTCAGGTCCTTCCACACGCCGCCGACGCCGAGCACCTGCGCCTGGCCGCCGAGCTTGCCGTCGGTGCCGACTTCCTTCGCCACGCGCGACACCTCGCCGGCGAACGCATTGAGCTGGTCCACCATCGTGTTGACGGTGCTTTTAAGTTCGAGGATTTCGCCCTTCACGTCCACCGTGATCTTCTTCGACAGGTCGCCCTTCGCGACCGCGGTGGTCACCTCGGCGATGTTCCGCACCTGCCCGGTGAGGTTGGCGGCCATCGAGTTCACGTTGTCGGTGAGGTCCTTCCACACGCCGCCGACGCCGCGCACCTGCGCCTGGCCGCCAAGCTTTCCTTCGGTGCCCACTTCGCGCGCCACGCGCGACACCTCGCCGGCGAACCCATTGAGCTGGTCCACCATCGTGTTGATGGTGTTCTTGAGCTCGAGGATCTCGCCCTTCACCTCGACCGTGATCTTCTTCGACAGGTCGCCCTTCGCCACCGAGGTCGTGACTTCCGCGATGTTGCGCACCTGGCCGGTGAGGTTCGCCGCCATGGAGTTCACGTTGTCGGTGAGGTCCTTCCACACGCCCGCGACGCCGATCACCTGCGCCTGGCCGCCGAGCTTTCCTTCGGTGCCGACTTCCCTCGCCACCCGCGACACTTCCGAAGCGAACGCGTTCAGCTGCCCGACCATCGTGTTCACGATCGTGCCCAGGCGCAGCGCTTCGCCGCGCAGCGGCCGGCCGTCGGCCTCGAGCACCATCGTCTGCGACAGGTCGCCCTTCGCCACCGAGCCGATCACCCGCGCCACCTCGGTCGTCGGGTACGCCATGTCGTTGATCAGCGTGTTGATCGAGTCGATCACCTCGGCCCATGCGCCCGAGGCGCCGGGAACGCTCATGCGGCTCGCGGTCTGGCCTTCCTTGCCGACCTGGTCGGCGACGCGCGCGATCTCCGCGGCCTTCGCCTCCTCGAGCTCGACGACGTCGTTGAAGGTCTGCGCGATCTCGCCGTCGATGCCGGTCAGGTTGAGCGGCATGCGCACCGAGAAGTCGCCGCGCTTGAACGAGCGCAACGACTTCAGCAGCTCGCCACGGTCAAGCATCATCTGAAGCCCCGCCTGGATGGAGTCCATAGGTTTGTTCTAGCTAGGAAAACAAGCGCATCGTAGGGGTGATGCCGGACACGGGGTATCCCAAAAGACCCCACGCTGCTGTAGTCGTTTTACTACAAGAAACTAGTCGACCAGGTGGTGGGCGATGGCGTAGTGCATCAGCTCCGCGTTCGACTTCATGTTCATCTTGCGCAGGATGCGGGTGCGGTGGGTGGAGACGGTGTTCGGGCTCAGGAACAGCTCGTCGGCGATCTGGCGCACGGTCTTGCCCGAGGCGATCATCCACATCACCTGGTACTCGCGGTCGGACAAGGTTTCGTGGAGCGGCTTGCCGCGGTTGTCCTCGAGCTCGAGCGCGAGCTTCTCGCCGAGCGTGGGCGTGACGTAGCGGCCGCCGCCCGCGACCTTGCGGATGGCGCTCACCAGCTCTTCGGGCGCGCTTTCCTTCGTCAGGTAGCCCGCGGCGCCGGCCTTTAGCGCCCGGACGGCGTAACGATCTTCCGGATACATCGACAAGACTAAAACGGCCCTTCCGGGGTAGCGCTGGCGCAGCTCCTTGATCAGCTCGAGGCCGTTCTTGCCCGGCATGTTGTAGTCGAGCACCGCGACTTCCCACGGCACCCGCCGGGAGAGCTCGACGACTTCCTGCCCGTTGCGCGCCTCGCCGACGACGGTGAGGTCGGACTCGACGGCGAGCATCTGCCGCAGGCCCTGTCGCACTACCGGATGATCATCGGCGATGAGGACTTTCATTTGGCCTTCCTGCTGCTGAATGGGATGGTCACCGACACTCGCGTACCGTGTCCGGGCGAGCCGGTGATCCGCACGTCGCCGCCGAAGAGCAGCGCGCGCTCCTGCATGCCGAGCAGGCCGAGCGACTTCTTGGCGTGCAGCTCGTCGTCCTGGATGCCGACGCCGTTGTCGATCACTTCGAGCGAGACCTCGGTGTCGCCGAGCGCGAGCTCGATGTCGACGCGCGTGGCGCGCGAGTGCCGCGCCACGTTGGTGAGAATCTCCTGGAAGATGCGGAACATCGCGGTCGAGATGTCGATGTCGAACCTGGTCTCCGCCGGCAGCTTGGCCCGGCACCTGATTCCGGTGCGCTTCTGGAACTCCTTCGCCTGCCACCCGACCGCGGCCACCAGGCCCATGTCGTCGAGCATCTCGGGGCGCAGGCCGGTGGCGATCTTGCGCACCGTCTGCACCGTCGAGTCGATCAGGTCGCACATCGAGTCGGTTTTCTCGATCAGCACCTTTTCCTTGAGACGCTTGGCGAGCCAGGTGACTTCCATCTTCAGGCCGGTCAGCACCTGGCCGAGCTCGTCGTGGATCTCGCGGGCGATGTGCGCTCTTTCTTCCTCCCGGATGCTGATCAGATGCGCCGCCAGGCGCCGCAGCTTGTCCTCGGACTCGCGCAGCCGCTCGGTCTTGCGGAACAGCTCCACGAACACCGCCACCTTGGACTTGAGCACCTCGGGGACCACCGGCTTCATCAGGTAATCCACCGCGCCGACCTCGTAGCCGCGGAACATCGAGGTCATCTCGTCGGCCGCCGCGGTGAGGAAGATGATCGGCGTCAGCTTCGAGCGCTCGCGCGTGCGGATCAGGCGCGCGGTCTCGAAGCCGTCGATCCCCGGCATGCGCACGTCGAGCAGGATCACCGCGAAGTCGTTGCGCAGCGCGAGCCGCAGCGCCTCCTCGCCGGACTGCGCCACCATCAGGTTCTGCCCGAGCGTCGAGAGCAGCTCCTGCAGCGCGAACAGGCTCTTCGGCTCGTCGTCGACGAGCAGAATTTTCGCCTTCTCGGCCGTCGGCTCGGCTTGCGGCTCCGCCTCGACCGCTACCCCGTGAGCAAGATCGTTCACCCTGCCTCGTTCACCCGACCAGCTGGTGTCTTACGGCGTAGTGAACCAGCGCTGCATTGCTGGTCAGTCCGAGCTTGCGCAGGATGCGCGTGCGATAGGTGCTCACCGTCGAGGGCGACAGGCCCATCTCCTTCGCGATCTCGCTGATCTGCTTGCCGGTGGCGAGCAGCCACATCACGCGGTACTCGCGATCGGAGAGTTTTTCATGGAGCGCTTTGTGCGGGTCGCTGGAACATTCGGAGGCCAGGATTTCCGCCAGCGACGCCGAGACGTATTTTCCGCCGTTCGCGACCTTGCGCACGGCGGTCGCGAGCTCCTGCGGCGCGCTGTCCTTCGTGATGTAGCCCGCGGCGCCGCCGCGCAGGACGCGGCTCCCGTGCACGTCTTCCGAGTGCATCGAGAGAATGAGCACCGGCCGTCCCGGAAATTCCTTTTTCATGTCGCCGAGCAGGTCGAGGCCGCTGCGGCCGGGCATGGTGAAGTCGAAGATCGCCATGTCCCATTCGAGCTTGCGCGCGAGCGCGAGGGCCTCGTCGCCGTTGGTGGCCTCGCCGACTATCGTCGCCGACGGATCGGCCGCCAGCATCTGCTTCAGGCCATGGCGCACGATCGGGTGGTCGTCAGCTATGAGGATTCTCATGGTCTCTGCCCTCTTCCTTAGTGGCGGGAATCCTGTCTCCCTCAGGGCGAAAAGTATATGCACGCGACAGCGCGTTGGCCATGCTCGGAGAGCTTAAATTTTTCTTGTGTAGCAAGGAGTTGACACGCCTGTAAGTCCCGTCCCGACAGGCGCGCGCGTGACGTTTCTGACGCCGGCGGGTAGTGCGCGCAGTGGCTCCCCCTGTCGTTGGCTCGCTCGCCGCAGCGCAGCGCGCGCCCGCCGTCGCTCGAGTCGCTGGACGGCGACAGGTGATCCTTCGCGGAAACAGTGACTTGAGGGCTTCAGGGCGGGGGACGTCGTCATGCCCCTACAGACCTGTAGCGGTTCGCCCTACGTTTTGTAGTCAAGCTATTGATTCCCCGTGTAGTTGATCCGGTGGCACGCCTCGTGCTCCAGCGAGGCCCACGTAGTCCATTTCCGAAAAAGCAAGGGAGGCAGTGATGAAGTTCCAGCGTGCTCCAATCGCATTGGCCGCGTTTGCGGTTTTCACCGCACATGCGGCGCCGACGGTTTCGTTCAAGAAGCCCACGAGCGGCGCGACCCTCTCGGGCTCGATCACGCAGAACGCGAACTGCGAAGTCACCGGCAGCAACATCGACCGCGTGAAGTTCTTTCTCGACAGCACCGCGCTGAACACCGAGGAGAACGGGCCCTGGCAGTGCGACATCGACACTACCAAGTTCACGAACGGCTCGCACAAGCTGCGCGCTGCGGCGTACGACACTGCCGGCGCCTCGAAGACCGCCGAGATCACGATCAACATCAGTAACGGCAGCACGAACACTCCGCCGGCGGTCTCGATCACTTCGCCCGGCAGCGGCCAGACGGTGAGCGGCCCCACGGTGAGCTGCGCCGCGAACGCGAGCGACAGCAACGGCGTGCAGAAGGTCGATTTCTTTCTCGACAGCGCGACTACCCCCTTCAGCACCGATACCGCGTCGCCTTACGCGTGCAGCTTCGACAACACCACGCTTGCCAACGGCAGCCACACGCTGAAGGCCGTGGCGACCGATACTCTCGGCGCGACCAAGATCACCCAGGTCAGCTTTACGGTAGCGAACGGCACGGGCGGCGGCGGCAACCCGGCCCCGGTCGTTTCGTTCAAGACGCCGGCGAACGGCTTCCAGATTCCCGCCGGCGGCGCGCTCACGACCTGCGAAGTCAACGCGACCGACAGCAACGGCATCCAGCAGGTGCAGTTCTTCATGAACGGCGCGCTGTACATGACCGAGAAGAACTCGCCGTGGACCTGCGCCTTCGTCAAAGGAAAGTTCCCGAACGGCGCCTACACGCTGAAAGCCGTCGCCACCGACAAGGCCGGCGCCACCGGCTCGGCGCAGATCAACATCACCATCGGGACCACCCAGCCGCCGCCGAACACGCCGCCGAGCGTGAACCTGACCGCCCCGGCGGTCGGGCAGGCGCTTTCCGGCAATGCCGCGGCCGTCGCGGCGAACGCCACCGACAACGTCTCGGTCGCCAAGGTCGATTTCTTCCTGGTGACGGGCAGCACGCAAACGCCGATCGGGTCGAAGAACGCGGCGCCGTATCAAGGCACGTTCAATAGCACCGCGCATCCGAACGGTGCGTACGCGGTCATGGCGGTCGCCACCGACAACCTCGGGCTGACTTCCTCGACCCAGCGCAACGTCACGATCAACAACGTCGCGCCGGATCCCGATCCCGATCCGAACCCGAATCCGGGAACCGGCACCACGCTGCCTTCGACCAACGCCAAGGCGGTCGCGACCTTCGAGTCGCTCGGCATGTACTGGAAGCCCGGGTCCAACCCCGGCGCCGCCGGCTGCAGCGTGCGCTACCGCAAGTTCACCGAGTCCGCGTGGAAGGAAGGGCTCGCAATGTGGTACGACGCGCGCGACAGCGAGTGCCGCGGCAGCCTCGTGCATCTCGAGCCGGGCACCGACTATGCCGTCGAGATGGGAACGGGCTCGAGCTTCACGGCCGGGGTCAACACCAAGACCTGGTCGGAGAACTTCCCGATCGCGCGCACCGTGCAGGTCGCGAGCGGCTCGCAGACCCTGGCGATCACCGAGAGCGGCACCAAGGACGGCTACGTCCTGTACACCGGCCCGGCGACCATCGACGTGGCCGACGCGAAGGACTACAACGTCACGATCTCGGCGAAGTACGTCATCGTGCGCGGCCTCACGCTGAAGGGCGCGAAGATCGACGGCATCCGCCTGCTCGAGGGCTCCAGCGACGTCGTCATCGAGGACAACGACATCAGCGGCTGGGGCAGCTACAGCGGCAACACCCTCGGCGGCGTGCAGGTCGGCGGCGAGCGCCAGTCGGCGATCCGCGCCAACTGCAGCACCGGGCCGTGGCTCGAGCGCACCGTGATCCAGCGCAACAAGATGCACCACCCGCGCTACGGCGCCAACAGCTGGGACCACGGGCATCCGCTCGGGCCGCAGGCGATCGCGTACAGCTTCTGCGGCGGCAACCACGTGATGCGCCACAACGAGGTCTACAGCTCCGAGGGCCATTACTTCAAGGACGGCATCGCCGGCGAATCGAACTTCTCCGCGACCGGCTTCCCGGTGGCCGACACCGACATCTACGGCAACAGCATCAAGCACGCCTGGGATGACGGCATCGAGGCCGAGGGCGGCAACCGCAACGTGCGCATCTGGGGCAACTACATCGACCAGACCGCGATCGGCATCGCCAGCACCGTGGTGCACCACGGCCCGCTCTACATCTTCCGCAACGTCTACAACCGCAGCCGCATGAAGGCGGACAAGACGCTCGACACGGACGACCGCCAGAACTTCGCCAAGGCGGGCACCGACGCGACCTTCGGCGACGGGCGGCGCTACGTGCTCCACAACACGCTGCTGCAGGCGACGCAGGCCGGCGTCACCAACGGCCTGGGCGCCGGCGGCGGGATCATCGCCGCGGGCACCAACCAGCCGCTCACCAACACGGTGTCGCGCAACAACATCCTGCACGTGTGGAAGCCGACCTGGGATTCGATCCGCACCCAGGGCGGCGGCGGCAACGACTTCGACTACGACCTGCGCAGCGGCGGCGTCAATGCGTACGCGGGCGCCGAGACCCACGGCATCGTCGGCACGCCGATCTACAAGTCGGGCCACGGCTGGTCGAGCTGGGAAGGCGGCACCTACCAGCTCGACCCGAGCAGCCCGGGCTACAAGCAGGGCGTGCGCCTGCCCAACTTCAGCGATGGCTACACCGGCAGCGGGCCCGACATGGGCGCCCACGAGTCCGGCACGCCGGCGATGAAGTTCGGCATCGGCGCCGGCGGCAGCAGCACGCAGTAAAACCGGAGGAGCCAATGAAGAAAGAAGCCGGCTTCACGCTGCTCGAGCTGCTGGTGGTGATCGTGATCATCGGCATGCTCGCCGGCTACGTCGCCCCGCGCTACTTCTCGCAGGTCGGCAAGTCCGAGACCCAGGTGGCGCGGGCGCAGATCGACGCGCTGGAGAAGGCGCTCGACACCTACCGCCTCGACCACCGCCGCTACCCGAGCGCCGAGGAAGGGCTGGCGGCGATCGGGCCCTATCTGAAGAAGGCGGTGCCGAACGATCCCTGGGGCCGGCCGTACGGGTACCGCGTGCCCGGCCAGCGGGGCGAGTACGAGGTCTTCTCCTACGGCCGCGACGGCAAGGCCGGCGGCACGGGCGACGACGCCGACGTCGGTTTGTCCCAAGAAGTTTCTCTCAATAAGTAGCTCGGCCATGCAGTTCAACGTCCTCGCAGTGGATTCGCGCCAGCAAGTCGTGGCGCTCGATTTGGAAGCGGCGAGCGAAGCGCTCGCCGCCGACCAGGTGCGGGCGCGGGGCTTGAACGTCGTTTCCCTGGAGCGGAAGGGGTTTGCCCTGCCAAAGCGCAAGGCCCGCTTCCCGGCGACGCTGTTCTCGATGGAGCTGCTGTCGCTCCTCCAGGCCGGCCTCAACCTGGTCGAAGCCCTGCAAACCCTCGCCGAGAAGGAAGGCGGGGGCGAGCGCGCGGAAGTGCTTTCCACGATCCTCGCCGCCATCCACCGCGGCGAGCCCTTCTCGCAGGCGGTGGCGGCGCTGCCGCGGCATTTTTCGCCGCTCTACGTCGCCACCATCAAGGCGGCCGAGCGCACCGGCAACGTGCCCGAGGCCCTCGGGCGCTATATCGCCTACCAGGAAGAGCTCGAGCGCGTGCGCAAGAAAATCGTCTCGGCGAGCATCTACCCGGCGATCCTGATGGTCGTCGGCGGCCTGGTGCTCGCGTTCCTCATGTTCTACGTGGTGCCCCGCTTTGCCCGGGTCTACGAGGACATGGCGGGCACGCTGCCCTTCTTCTCCAGGCTGCTGCTCGCTTTCGGCGGCTTCGTCGGCAGCAACGTCTTCATCCTTGCAGCAGCCTTCCTTGGACTGATCGGCGGCGCGGTGTGGGCGTGGTCGCGTCCCGAAGTGCGCTCCTGGCTCAACACCCAGGTCTGGCGCGTGCCGGCGCTCGGCAGCCGCATGAAGGTGTACCAGCTCGCGCGGCTCTATCGCACCACCGCGATGCTGCTGCGCGCCGGGATTCCCGCGGTGCGCGCCCTCGACATGGTGCGCGACCTGCTCGCCGCGCACCTGCGCCCTCAGCTGCTTCTGGCAAAGAAGAAGATCGAGCAAGGCGTCGCCATGTCCGCGGCGCTCGGCGCGGTGGGCCTCGCCACGCCCGTGGCGGCGCGCATGATGGTCGTCGGCGAGCGCAGCGGCGACATGGGCGAGATGCTCTCGCAGATCGCGCGCTTCCACGACGATGAAATAGCGCGCACCGTCGAGTGGTTCACCAAGGCCTTCGAGCCGATCCTGATGGCGGTGCTGGGCCTGGCGATCGGCGGCGTCGTGGTCCTCATGTACATGCCGATCTTCGAGCTCGCCGGGAGCATCCGATGAAGATGGAAACCACCGTGGTTCACACCCTTGGCGAGCTGTCGACCCGGCTGCGCATGCCCTGCCTTTCGATCGAGGGGATGCGGGAAAGCCAGGCCGCGTTCGACCTCGTCCCCTACGCCGAAGCTTCGCGCCGCGCCTGCGTCGCGCTGCGCGCCGCCGACGGCGCGGTGTCGATCGTGCTCGGCGAGCCCTTCGACCTCGACACGCAGGACTGGCTCGAGGAGCGCCTCGGCGGGGCACTGAATGCGCCCTTCCACTATCGCCTCGCTAGCCGCGCGGATGTCGAGGCTTATCTCGCCCAGCAGGAAACGGGGCTTCGGGCGATGGACGGGGTTTCGAAAGATCTTCAAGCAAGCACCCGGAGCGATGGCGCGCACGAAATTTCTTTCGAAGCGGCGGCGGATGCCGACAGCACGGTGGTGCGGCTGGTGAGCTCGACGCTGTACGACGCGCTGAAGGCCGGCGCGAGCGACGTGCACCTCGAGTCGACCGCCAGCGGCCTCACCATCAAGTACCGGGTCGACGGCGTGCTCACGCCCGCCCAGACCATGCCGGGGACCGAGCTCGCCGAGCACGTGATCTCGCGCATCAAGGTGATGTCGGAGCTCGACATCGCCGAGCGCCGCGTGCCGCAGGACGGGCGCTTCAAGGCGCGCCATAAGAACGGAACAGAGGCAGGCCGCGACATCGACTTCCGCGTCTCGGTGATGCCGAGCGTGTTCGGCGAGGACGCGGTGCTGCGGATCCTCGACCGCCGCGCGCTCACCGACGAGCTGCAGGGTTTGTCTCTGGAGGTCCTGGGGTTCGAACCGGAGCTTCGCGCGCGCCTTTCGGATCTTTCAAAAGAGCCCTACGGCATGCTGCTCGTCACGGGTCCGACCGGAAGCGGCAAGACCACCACGCTGTACGCGGTGATCTCGGAGGCGAACAAGGGCCTCGACAAGATCGTCACCATCGAGGACCCGGTCGAGTACCAGCTGCCCGGGGTGCTGCAGATCCCGGTGAACGAGCAGAAGGGCCTCACCTTCGCGCGCGGGCTGCGCTCGATCCTGCGCCACGATCCCGACCGCATCATGGTCGGCGAGATCCGCGACCCGGAGACCGCCGAGATCGCGGTGCAGTCGGCGCTGACCGGCCACCTGGTCTACACCACCGTGCACGCGAACAACGCGATCGACGTGCTCGGCCGCTTCCAGCACATGGGCGTCGACACCTACAACCTCGTTTCTGCCTTGAACGGGGTTTTGGCGCAACGCCTTGTAAGAATTCTTTGTACTTCTTGTAAAGGCAAGGGTTGCGGCGAATGCCGCGGCACCGGCTTCAAGGGGCGCAGGGCGATCGGCGAGCTGGTCGTGCTGAACGACGAGCTGCGCGAGCTGATCGTGGCGCGCGCCCCGGCGAGGAAACTCAAGGACGCGACGCGCGCCGCGGGCACCGTCCCGCTGCGCGATGCGGCGATGGCGCTGGTGCAGGCCGGCGAAACCACTCTCGAGGAGATCAACCGTGTCACTTTCGTGGCTTAAGAGGAAGCACCTGCGTATCGGCCTTGGCGCGAAGCGCGTCATGGTCTCCGGCGCCAAGGCGATCGAATTGCCGTCCGCCGACGACTGGCGCGCGGCGGTGGACGCGCTGCCCGAGATCCTGAAAGCGCACAAGAGCCGCGACGCGAGCGTGGTGCTCGCCGACCAGTTCGTGCGCTACGCGCTGCTGCCCTGGAACGAGGCGGTGAAGAGCCCCGCGCAGTGGCTCGCGCTCGCGCGCCATCGCTTCGGCGCTCTGCACGGCGCCGCTGCCGCGGAGTGGGACGTCAAGGTGACCGACACCGCGCCGCGCGGCCCGCGCCTCGCCTGCGCGGTGGATCGCAGCCTGATCGAAGGGTTGGCTGGCACTTTCGCCAGCGCGGGCGTAAGGCTCGTCTCGGTACAGCCTTTCCTCGTTGCGGCCTTCAACCGGATCCGCCAGATGGTCGGCAACGCTTCGTGCTGGATCGTGGTCGAGGAGCCGGGCCGCCTCACGCTCGCGCTCATCCAGCGCGGCGCGTGGGTCGCGATCCGCAGCCGCCGCAGCGACGAGCGCTGGCGCAGCACGCTGCCCGAGATCCTGGAGCGCGAGGGCGCGTTCCTCGGGCTCAACGAGGCTTGCACCCGGGTGATCGTATGCGCCCAGGGCGAGTTCGACCCGCAGATGCACGACGCGTGGCGCGCCCATGCAATGAGCTATCGCGAACTGGCGCTCGCGTGGGAATGAAATGAGGGGAATGATGCGACGAATCGAAATTGACTTCTCCCGGACGCGCCACGGGTCCCCGTGGCTCGGCCGCGCGCTGCTGGCGATCGCCGCCGTGGCCTGCCTCGATGCAGGACTGGGTTACAAAGAAGTCAAGAACGTCCTGAACACCAATGAGGCTCGCCTGCGGCGCTCGCCGTCGGCACCCGCGGCCAAGGTCTCGCCGCAGGAGGTGGCGGCGGTGCGCGAGACGGTGCAGCGCCTCGCGCTGCCCTGGGACGAGCTGTTCACGGCGCTCGAGTCCGCGGCGAGCGACAAGGTGGCGCTCGCCGCCATCGAGCCCGACACCGCCAAGGGCACGGTGACGATCTCGGGCGACAGCAAGGACTACCTCGCCGCGCTGAGCTACGTGTTCAACCTCGGCCGCAGCGACAGCCTCGACCGCGTGCAGCTCGTGCGCCACGAGCAGAAGGCGAACGACCCGAACGGCCCTGTGAACTTCGCGGTGTCGGCCGCATGGAGCACCAGATGAGGCAATCGCTGAAGCGCCTTCAGAATCTCCTCGGCTTCATGGGGATTGCAGCGATCGTGCTGCTCGCAACGGCGATCGCGTTCTCGAATTTCGTGGTCAAGCCGCTCAAGGAGAAGAGCCTGCTCTTGCAGGGTCGCGTCTCGCGCCAGGCCCCGGATACGGCCCGGCCCGCGGCCGACAAGGTGGCGGCGGTGTACCAGTTCCTGGAGAAGGAGGAGCAGGCCACCGACTGGCTGGCGAAGCTGCACGGCATCGGGGCCGCCACCGGCGTGCAGCTCAAGTCGGCGAGCTACCGCACGCAGAAGACCGACGCCCGCATCGTGCGCTACGAGATCGTGCTGCCGGCGGCCGGCAGCTACACCCAGATCCGCGACTTCCTCAAGCGCTCGCTCGCCGAGGTTCCGGTGCTTTCCGTCGACCAGCTCACTTTGAAGCGGGACGGGAAGAACGCCAACGTAATCCAGGCGGAAATGCGCCTTACCCTCCACATGGTGAAGTCATGAACAAAAGACATCTTGCCCTTGGGATCGCCGCGGTGACGCTGGCCGCGGGTGTTGTCGCCGGGCGCGAGCGCCCCGCGGTCGAGCTCGCGCAGCCGCGCGCGCCGCAGGCAGCCGCAGCGCTCGACGACGACTTCGATCTCGACAAGCTGCGCCGCGCAGAGGTGCGCCCGCCGAGCAAGGACCCGTTCGCCGCCATGAAGGGCCCCGAAATTCGCGCGGCCGCGGCTGCTGCGCCCGAAGCGCCCGCAAGACCGACCGCGCCGGCGCTGCCGTTCCAGTACATCGGCAAGTGGAGCCAGGGCGACAAGGGCGAAGTGCTGGTCCAGCGCGGCGAAGAGCTGATCCCCATCGCGCCGGGCGCGAAGCTCGGCGACTACCGCGTCGACCAGATCACCGAAGCGCGCGTCAGCTTCACGTACCTGCCGCTCAACATGAAACAGACCCTCGACGTCCCGGCGCCGTGAAAGGCTTCACGCTCATCGAGCTCCTGATCGTGGTGGCGATCGTGGCGCTCCTCGCCTCGGTCGCAGCGCCGCTCGCCGAGCTCGGCTACCAGCGCGGCAAGGAGCAGGAGCTGAGGTACGCCTTGCGCGAGCTCCGCGAGGCGATCGACGCCTACAAGCGCGCCTCGGACGAAGGCAAGATCGAGCGCAAGGCCGATGGCTCGGGCTACCCGCCTTCCCTCGCGACCCTCGTCGAGGGGGTGCCGGACAAGACCACCCCGGAAAAGAGCACGATCTACTTCCTGCGCCGGATCCCGCGCGATCCGCTGACCGGGGAGGACTGGCGCGTGCGCAGCTACGCCAGCCCCGCGGACGATCCGCAGCCCGGCAAGGACGTGTACGACGTGCATTCGCGCAGCGGCGAAGTCGGATTGAACAAGGTGCCGTACAGGGAGTGGTGATATGAAAAAGAACGCGGGGTTCACGCTGGTCGAGCTGATGGTCGTGCTGACCGTCATCGCGCTCCTGCTTTCGGTGGTGGTGCCCGATTACGTCGGGCGCATGAAGCGCGCGGAGGAAGCGGTGCTGCAGGAGAACCTCGCGGTGATGCGCGATGCGCTCGACAAGCACTACGCCGACGCCGGCCGCTATCCCACCACCCTCGAGGACCTGGTTGCGAAGCGCTACCTGCGCACCATTCCCAAGGACCCGTTCACCCAGAGCGCGGCGACCTGGGTCGCGGTGCCGCCCGCCGATCCGAAGACCGGCGCCGTGTTCGACATCCACAGCGCCGCCAAGGGCTATGAGCGCTGGTAGAACCCCGAAGGGGTTTACCTACGTCGGATTCCTCCTCGCGGTCGCGATCATGGGAGCCGGGCTCGTGGCGTACTCCGAGCTTGCCTCGCACGCGGCGCAGCGGGAGAAGGAAGCCGAGCTGCTATTCCGCGGCAATGCGTTCCAGGCCGCGATCGCCGGCTACTACAAGAAGGAAAACCGCTACCCGCAGTCTCTGGAGCAGCTCCTCGAGGACAAGCGCTACCCGATGCCGGTGCGCCACCTGCGCAAGCTGTACGCCGACCCGATGACCGGGCAGGCCGACTGGGGTCTGGTCGAGGCGCCCGGCGGCGGTGTCTCGGGGGTGCACAGCCGATCTGACGCAAAGCCGGTCAAGACGGGCAATTTCCGCTTGCAAAACCGGGCCTTCGAAGCGGCGCAGGGCTATGCGGACTGGAAGTTCGTGCATAGTCCGACCGGACTAGGCCAGGGCGTTGCAAAGTCGAGCGCCCAGTAACAAAGTGGGAACTGTGTAGAGGAAGCTCTACACACGATCGTACGATTGGCCAGCACGCTGTTAACAGCTGCGCGACAGCCAAACAATGTGTAGTCAGCTGCGATCGCCGCTTGAGAAGCACAAGCAGCACGGGAGGGCGCGGCTAGCGGCCGCGCCCTCTTTTGTTTCTAGGCGGCCTCGGCGAGCTTCCGCACTGCGGGGCGGTGGATGACGAAGGGGGTCTTGCCGCCGGCGGTCTGCTCGAGGCGCTCGCTCACCTCGACCGTCACGCGCATCGAGGCCGGGAGCTTCGCCCGGACGTTGCGCAGCAGCCGCTGCTCGTCGCGCACGCTGTAGCCGGCCGCAGCGAGCACCAGCAAGCGCACCTCGTCGAGCCCTTCCTGGATCACCTGGATCCGGTGCACGTGGTCGACCTCGCGCGGGAAGTGATTGATGCCGGTGATGCGGCCGCCCTCGGGGGTCAGCAGGAACTCGCCGCTGCGGCCGAGCACGCCCGGGAAGGCCCGGGCGCCGAAAGCGACTTCCTCCAGCTCGCGCTCGCCCCAGGCCGCGGGCAGGCGCACCAGGTCGCCGGTGCGATAGCGCACCAGCGGCATCGCCAGGTTCCACAGCGACGTGCCGACGATCTCGTAGAGCGCGTTTTCTCCCTCCGCGGCGAACGGCACCAGCTCCACGAACGAATAGCCGGGAAGGAAGCGGTGCACGCCCTGCTCGAAGGCGTTGGACCACGCCACGCGCTCGGCCTGGCCGTAGTTCTCGGCGATGGCCGGAGCGCCCAGCGCGAGCCGCGCAAGCCGCCATGCGTGCGGCGCGAAGACCTCGGAGGACGCGTGCACCCGCGGCACCGCGAGCCGCAGCCCCGCGCCGAGGACGAGGCGGCTCAGCGATTCGAGCGCGGTGGGATACACCCACAGCACGTCGGGCCGGAAAAGCTGCAGCGCGCGCACGTAGTCCGCGACCGTGTCGGCGCACAGGTGATGCGGCGACAGCACCATGCGCCGGCCGCCGTGGGTGAAGATCCAGAACGGCGGCGTGCGGTCCGCCGGGTCCTTGACGCTGTCGGCGCGCAGCACGGCGATGCGCGCGCGGCGCGCCTCGACGCCGAGCTCCTCGAGGAGGAAATCGATCGTCGCCTGCTCGAAGGCGACCGACTGCGGCGAGCGCGCGAGGCGCAGCGGCATCCCGGTGGTGCCGCCGGTGCTCGCGCGCGCCGAGAGCCCGGCGCCCGCGCGGAATGCGTCCGGGTCGGCGCGCACCGCGGATTTCTCGAGCAGCGGCCAGGAGCCGAGGTGGCCGGCGCCGCCGACCCTGCGGCCGTAGGGACTGCGGGAGGCGACCTGCAGGACTTTCTTCAAGCGCTCGTTTGCCCATTCCCTGCGCTGCTGCAGGCTCTGCGCCTGCATCGTCCGCAGGCGCGCGCGCGCGGCGCCGTAAAAAAGCGGATTGCGCCGAAGAAGAGCGTCGCCGAGGTCCAACCGCTTCAGCAAATCTGTGAAAGCACTCATCTTCCGGCGGCTGCGCTCGGAGACTCGTTCATTCGTCCCCAGCGGTCGTGCCAGTTGCCGTCGAAGCAGTGCATCAGCTCGTGCCCCAGGGTGGCGAAGCGCTGCAGGTCGCGCTCGTTGCGCGGCGCCGGCGCGTAGATCGCGCACACCTGCGGGCCGCCCTCCACCGCCGGCGCCGTGCGGTGCGAGCAGCCGAGGATGTTGAAGAAGTTCTTGCGGCCGGCCAGCGACTCGCACACGCCGTGCGGCTCCTCGACGCGGTTCCACACCACCGCGACGCCGGAATCGGCGGCCGGCGGGGTTGTGTTGCAAGCGGGGAGAAGCGCCGCCAGTGCGGCGAGAACAAACCTCATGCCAGGAGCATCCTGCCGATGTCGAGGCCCTCGGCGTACTTCACGCCCATCATCCGGCCGTTGAGCCGCGCGAGGTCGCGGTACATCTCGCTGTCGAGCCCGCGTCCGCCGAACTGGCTGGCGTGCGCCGCGATCGCCTGCATCTTGACCTCGATGGTCGTGCTCACGTCGACATAGGCGCGCGGGTGGAACGACACCGGCACCGCCCGGGTCATGGTCGGGCTGAAGTGGAAGAAGTCGAACGGCCTCAAGCGCTGCGTCGACAGGCAGGCGTTGTGCACGGTGACGTGGTCGCGGTGGAACTCGCTCGCGCTGTGCGTCAGGACCGCCGCCGGCTGCAGCTCGCGCACCAGCGCGTCGAGCATGCCGACCAGCTGGTAGTTCTTGATGTCGTCGAGGCGGCAGCAGCCGTTCTCGACCAGGAAGCGCAGCTCGCAGCCGAGGATCGCGGCCGCCTGCCGCGCCTCCGCCTGCCGCGTGGCGAACTCGGCCGGAATCGACACCACCGCCATCACCACGCGCGCCGACTCGCGCGAGAGGCGCGCCAGCGTGCCGCCGATGGCGAGCTCGAGGTCGTCCGGGTGCGCGCCGATGGCGAGCACCGTGCGCCCGCCGTAGCGCGATGCGAGCGAGATGCTGCGGGCCTGGAAGGCTTTCGCGGCCAACGGGGCGTTCATGCCGCCTTTGCCACCACGCGATCCTCGAACAGCCGCGCGCGGCTCTGCGGGCCGCAGTTGAACAGCATGTCGATCGCCGACAGCCCGGGAATGAAAGGAGTTTCGCCGCATTGCGGATATTGCGGGTGCTTCCAGTCGTGGAACGTGATGCGCACGCCGGCGCGCGCGAAGGCGTCGACGTCGAGGTAGCCGCGCGAGCCGCCCATCCCGGCGATCAGCGTGTCGGCGCCGACGGCGCGGCAGATGTTCAGGATCAGCCCGGCGCGCGCGCCTTCGACCGCGAGCTCGGAGCTGCGCACGAGCTTCGTGCGGATGTCGAACGCATCGCGCAGCAGGTCGAGCCCGGCCTGGTTCAGGTCGACGAGCTTGTCCCAGCGCGTCTCCAACAGCCGCTGGAAGGCGTCGGCGTAGGTGGAGAAGAAGCCCGCCTGGCGGTAGGCGTGGCGCAGGGTGGTCAAATGGTCGGGCGACCACCACTTCGCGCCGTCGAGGCGGTTGTCGACCTCCTTCTCCACGATGCGCTCGTCGCGCGAGCGCTGCACCACCGGCACGCTGAGCCAGCGCGCCTCGCCGTTCATGCGGATCATGGTGCGGTTCTGGTAGTTGCGCCGCTCGAACTGCACGTGGTCGAGCAGCACGAACAGATCGGCCTGCGCCATGCGGTGCAGGTAGCCGAGCCAGGGCAGGAAATGCGGCTGGTGGATCGCGACTTTCATGGGAGCCGGGCCAGCGTACCGAGAGCGGCACCGACTATCGACCGGCCCTCGGTAAGCCGGTTGGCGCAGGCCGCGAGGCCTAGGCTTTAGCAGGCGGCCAGTAGCCTAATTGCCGATGGGATTCGACCTGCGCCGCTTCCACCCGCAGAGGCCGCCGGCGCTCCTTCTCGGCGGCGTCAACCTGGTGCGCGCCCTCGGCCTGGGCGGCATCCCGGCGATCGTGGCGTCGCCGCTGTTCGACAGCCTCGACCGGACGATCGAGTTCCTGCGCGTTCCCTACGACAGCGCCGCCACCGAAGCCAAGGCGATCGTGTTCGGCTACCGCATCAATCCGCTCACCGACCGGCTGTATGCGCTTCGGCGCCGAACCGCATCGGCGGCGCGGCTGATTGGTGAGCGCCTGACTCGGGGCGCGCATACTGGTCGTTGAAGTTGGGGATGCTCTCCACTTTGTCCCTGCCGAGATCGAACGGGCCGTCCGCCGGATTCACTCGTGATTTCAGCCAGAGGTTGTTGCGGGCGACGAAGTTGTAGGCCCGCCCGCCCGAGCGGGCGATCCCCGCGCTGGCGTCCTTGGCGGTGTTGTGGAAATAGTAGGCGCGGCCGCCGTTCGCGGTCGGATGCCGGCTGCCCGCCTTGATGAACGGCCCGCGATCGTACGTGCGCTGGCTGACGTTGCGCCACACGTAGAGCGGGCCGGTCGTGGTGGCGGCGTTGGCGATCGCCACGAACACGCGGTCGAAAGAGTTCGCCCAGATCCTGACGTTCCGGTTGCCGCCCTCGGCCTCGATGCCGTCGTCGTAGACATGCGAGATGCGGTTGCCGTAGATGTCCGAGTCGGCCCAGGGAAAGCCCGCGTCGCTGAAGTTGTCGGCGCCGGCAATGCCGTCCTTGTAGTGGTTGCCGTTCTTCGAGTGGATGTCGTTGTAGCGGATGACGTGGTTGCGGCCGCAGCGGTCGAACATCACGCCCAGCGGGCCGTACGGGTGCATGCGGCCGTGCTTCGCCGACTGCCACGGATTCGCGCCGTGGCGCGGGTCATGGATGCGGTTACGCTGCACGACGATGCGATCGGGCCGTCTTGCGTCGTCGGTCTCGCGGTAGTAGTTGCAATGGATCGCGCCGTCGCTGTCGGCGAGCCCCGAGTCGGGCTTCAGGTTCTCGAACCCGCCCCAGCCGGTGATCTCGTTGTCCTCGATCACGATGTCGTGCGTCTGCGCTTCCAGCACGGGCTCCGACTGGCGATGGATCAGCACGCCGTAGCGCTTGCAGTTCCTGAGCTGGAGGCCGCGGATGATGACGTGGTGCGCGCCCTGCCTCACCAGCACGCAGCTGTCGTCGGTGTCATTTCCCTCGACCACATTGCGTCCGGGCGGCGCGGTGAAGACCACGTACCCCTCCTTCTCGTCGCCAGAATCGGCCGCGTTGATCACCAGCCTTTTTGTTCCCGTGGGAACTTCCACGATGCGCTTTACCCGGAACTTTTCGCTCCAGGTTTTCGCAGTCAATACTTCCTTCGCGCCACTGGCCAGTATGAGTCGGATCTCATAGCTGCTGCTGGGCTCGAGCTCGACCAGGCTGCCGCGGTATTCGCCGTTGCGCGCGTCGAACCACAGGTCGAGGCCCTGCCGCCAAGCGCTCGCTTTGGATTCACGAAATTCCACCCTGGCAGCGTTCGACTCGCTGCCGCCCTCGGGACTCCAGTAGAGCCCGATCGAATGAAAGGTCGAAACCGAAGTGGGCGCCGCAGCCGCCGGCAGCGCGACCGCCAGCAACAACACTCCCAAAAACCTCATGCCGCCTGCTGCTCCGGAAGCGCGATCTCGGCACCCGCGCGGGCGGACTCCTCGATCGCGAGCGTCACCGCGGTCGTGTCGAGCAGCGACTCGAGCGCGATCGGCATGGCGGCGCCGCGCTTCACCGCCGCGACGAAGGCGTCCATCTCCGCCTGCTGCCCCTTGTCGATGCGCATCGAGAGCTTCTTCTGCCGGTCGCGCTCGAACAGCACCAGCGATTCGAAGTTGTGCATCTGGGCGGTGATGCCGCCACCGAAGACTTCGAGGGTTTCCTTGGGCACCTTGAGCGCGCCCTGGGTGAGGTACATCAGGCTGGCGACCGAGCCGTCCGCGTAGCGCACGAGGGCGGAGACGTTGTCGAGGTCGTCGGCCGTCGGGTTCGCGGGCTTGAGCCGCGAAGCCATCACGCTCACCGGCCGCGCGCCCACCAGGTGCGACAGCACGTCGATGAAGTGCCCCGCCTCGCCGGCGAAGCGCGAGCCCTCGGCGGCATCGAGGTACCAGGAGCCCTTGTCGAGCTGGCCGGCATGCACGCGGTAGTGCATGACCAAAGGAGTCCCCGGCCGCGGCCACCGCTGCGCCAGCGCGCGCACCATCGGCGAGAAGCGCCGGTTGAAGCCGACCATCAGGCGGTCGTTGCCCGACTCCTCGATCGCGCGCCGCACGAGCTGCAGGTCCTCGGCGCTGATCGCGAGCGGCTTCTCGACATACGTGGCTTTCCCGCTGCGCAGCGCCTCGGCGACCAGGCGCGCATGCGACGCATGCCGCGTGGCGATGATCACCGCGTCGATGTCCGGATCTGCGAGCAGCTCGCGGTACTCGGTGGTCGCGACCGGGAAGCCGAAGTGGCGCTTCGCGTTCTGGCCCGACAGCGGCGTGGTGGTGGCGACCGCAGCGAACTCCGCGTCGGGATTCTTGCGCAGCGGCGGCAGCAGCATGCTCGAGGCATAGGCGCCGGCGCCGATCACGCCGATGCGCACCTTGCCGCCCTTCGCCGCAACCTGGTTGACGAGCTTCAGGCGCGGCGGCTCCCGGCGGAGCGGCTCGGAAGCCTTCTCGTACTCGAACACCAGGGAAAGGATCTTGCCCGCGCCTTCGGCCATTTCCTGGTAGACGGCCTCGGCGTCGCCAAAGGGTCGGACCTGGGAAATGAGAGGCTCGACCTTCACGTGACCGGTGGAAACCAGATCGATGAACGAAGCGAGATTGCGCTTCTCGGTCCAGCGCACGTAGCCGATCGGATAGTCGATCCCGCGCTCCTCGTAGTTCGGGTCGTAGCGCCCCGGACCGTAGGAGCGCGAGAAGCGCACGTCGAGCTCCTTCAGGTAGTAGTCGTTCCAGGGCAGGTCGAGCTTGGTCTTGCCGATGTCGACGACGCGCGCGCGGTCGCGCGCGATGCGCACCGCGAGCTCGGTGGCGGCGTTGCTCGCGCCGCCGGCCGCGATGAAGACGCAATCCACCCCGGCGCCGCCGGTCACGCGCGAGATCAGCGCCTCGAGCCCGGGATCCTGCGCCGTGATCGCCGCCTTGGCGCCGAGCTCGCCGGCGAGGCGGCAGCGCGCCTCGACGAGGTCGGTGCCGATCGCGTGGATGCCCGCGGCCTTCAGGATCTGCACGAGGAGCTGGCCGAGGAGCCCCAGGCCGATCACGCACGCGGTCTCGCCGAGCTGCATTTCGGCCTGGCGGAAGGCGTGCAGCGCGATCGCGCCGACGGTGGCGAACGACGCGTGCTTGAGCGACACGTCGTCCGGGACCGGGACGACCAGGTTCTTCGGCACGTAGTTCACGTCCGCGTGGTTCGCGTATCCCGCACCCGCGCACGCCACGCGCTGCCCGACGTGGAACTCGCCCGCGTCGGCGCCGACCGCCACGACTTCTCCCGCCAGCGAATAGCCGAGCGGCGTGAGCGAATCGAGCTTGTTCATCACTTTGTTGTAGGTGGCGACGAAGCCCTGCTGCTTGAGCGACTGCAGCACCTTCTTCAGCTGGTCGGGGCGCGCCCGCGCCTTGCCGAGATAGGACAGCTTGCCCTCCCGGACCTTCATGCCCTCGGTGCCGGTGGAGATCACGCTGTAGTGGGTGCGCACGAGCACGCCGCCGGACTTGAGCGCCGGCCAGTCGACGTCCTCCAACCGGATCTCGCCGCTCTTGTAATTCTGGGTCACTTGTCGCATCGCCCAATCATGTCGGGGCGAGCTTACGTCGCTGCAATCCGGCGGGCGTCCATGCGGACTAGGCGCGCCGAACCGGGATGTCAATGAAATCGGGGAACATGCGTTTCCTTCCGCAACACCCCCCGGAAATCGATTGAAAATCCGCAAGCCCGGCATTGCGCCCACGGAGCAGGCTGCCGGCGCGGCAGCCGCCCACCCGGTGCTGCGCACCGCCACGTGGTTCACCGCGATTGCGCTCAGCGCCATCACGCTTTACCTGATGGCTCGCCTGTTCCTGCCCAACAACGGGTACACCGGGCTGCAGGCCATTACGAGCACGCTGGAAAGCGGCACGTTCTGGAGCGCGGTGCTGGTCGGCCTGGCTGCGCAGGCGGTCGACGGCGCGCTCGGCATGGCCTACGGCGTGACGGCCAGCACTTTCCTGCTGGGCATGGGCGCGAGCCCCGCGGTCGCCAGCGCGAGCGTGCACATCGCCGAGATCTTCACTACCGGCGTCTCCGGGATCGCGCACGTGAAATACGGCAACGTGGACCGCAAGCTCTTCGTGCGGCTGCTCGTGCCCGGGATCCTCGGCGCGGTGCTCGGCGTCTGGGTCGTGACCCAGATCGACGGCAAGGTGCTCAAGCCCTACGTGGCCGCGTACCTGCTGATCGTCGGCATCTACATCCTGAGCAAGGCGTTCCGTCACCTGCGCCAGCGCAGCCGCGAGCCGCGCCACGTCGCGAAGCTCGCGCTCTTCGGCGGCTTCGTCGATTCCGTCGGCGGCGGCGGCTGGGGCCCGGTGGTCACCAGCACGCTCGTCGGCTCGGGCAACGATCCGCGCACCACCATCGGCTCGGTCAACTTCGCCGAATTCTTCCTGACCCTCGCGACGGCCGCCTCGTTCACGCTGCTCGCGGTCGAAGGCACCTGGCCCGTCGTCGCCGGCCTGGTGGTCGGCGGCCTGTTCGCCGCGCCGTTTGCCGCGCTCCTTTGCAAGACGCTGAGCCCGCGCACGCTGCTGATCACGGTCGGCGTGCTGATCACCGCGCTCAGCGCGTGGAATCTCTATCGAAGTGTCTTATGAAGCGGTCGGTGAAAGCGCCGACGCTCTCCATCGGCAGGTGATTGATCCCGGCGGCGGCCTCGCGCCCGCCGCCGGTAGCGAAATCCAGGCATAGCGCGGCGGCGCCCGTGGGGCGCCCGACCGGCGCCCTCACGCTGACCTGCATCCCGCCCGCCCCGTTCGGGCTCAGCATGGCGTGCGCGCGGGCGGGCGCCGAGCGCGCCAGCCGGTTGGCGAGCGCGCCGCTCACGCGCCGCGCCCAGCTCGTATCGGGCAGCACGTATACCGCGGCGTGCTCGCGCGCGGCGGCCGGCGGCAGGTTGCGGGCGTGCTCCATGTCTTCGGCATAGCCGCTTGCCAGGCGGTGATAAGAATCATCATGAATGAATTCCAGCGGATCGACATGGGCGGCCAGGCGCCGATGCAGCTCGGCGGGCGAGAAAAACAGGTCTTCCTCGGTCTCGCCGTAGGAGTTGTAGTTGAGCAGCACGCCCAGGCGCTCCAGCTTCGCGGTTTCGTCCCGCGTCACTTTCAGGCCTGCCAGCAGCGATATTCCGGTCGCCGCCAGGTTGTCGCCGAACGCGCCGACCGCCGCCCATACCCGGTATTTGGAATCCAGATAACCGTTGACGATGGCGCTGGTGCAGGTCGAAGGCGAAAGATCGATGTGCGCCTCGAGGCGCTCGTCGGCTGGAAGAGTTCCGGCGTGGTGATGGTCGAAGTAGCGGACCCGCGCGCCGGCAGCGAGCAGCCGCTGCACGCCGTCGCGGTTCGCATGGAAGGAAACATCGAGGACGGTGACTTCGTCGCCGGGACTGGCCGTCAGGCCGCAGAGGAGCGTGGTGCGCCGCTTCGGGCCGGTCACCAGCTCCGTGGGCTCAGCCCCGGCGAGGCGGAGCTGCTGCAGGGCGCATAAGCCGTCCGCGTCGCCGTTGAAGGCAAAGATCCTGCGCATTTACCCCACGACGTGGAGCTTCGCCGGCGAGCGGTAGGCAAAGCGCCGGTCGACGTACTCCATCAGCGCGGCGAGGCAGCGCTCCGGCGTCCATTCGCCGCTCGGAATCTCGAGCTCGGGCACCATGGGGGGCTCGTACGGCGCCGAGATGCCGGTGAAGTCCTTGATCTCGCCGGCGCGCGCTTTCCGGTACAGGCCCTTGGTGTCGCGCGCCTCGCAGACATGGAGCGCGGCGTTGATGTAGACCTCGTTGAAGTACTTGCCGTGCGCCGCCCGGATGCGGTCGCGGTCGACCCGGTAGGGCGAGATGAACGCCGACACCACGATCATCCCGGCCTCGGCGAAGAGCGCCGACACCTCGCCGACGCGGCGGATGTTCTCGGCGCGATCCTGCGGCGCGAAGCCGAGGTCTGCGTTCAATCCTTGTCGCACGTTGTCGCCGTCGAGGAGGAATGTCTGGTAGCCCTTGGCGAAGAGCAGCCGCTCGAGCTCGACCGCGAGGGTCGACTTGCCCGCGCCCGACAGCCCGGTGAACCACAGGATGCCGCCGTAGTGGCCGTTCAGCTTCGCCCGGTCCTCGCCCGCGACGCGATGCTTCACCGAGAACAGATGCGCCGCCTTGGGCGCCGCCCGCTGGTCGGGGTAGTCCTCGGTGCTGGCGGTGCCGCCGCCGACGATCTGGTGGCCGTCGACCAGGACGAAGCGCCCGGTGAGCGCATTGTCGGCGTGGTGGTCGAGCGCGAGCAGCCCGCGCGTGCGGATGGTCACCTCGGCGACCCCGCTCGACTCGAGCTTCTCGCCCGGTCCGGAGACCAGGCTATTGGTGTCGACGACGCGGTCGATGCGCTCGACCACGGCGAGCGTCTCGGCGGCGCCGCGGCGCAGCCGGTACTGGGCGCCCGCAACGAGCGCGCTGCGGCCGAGCCAGAACAGGTTCGCGCGGAACACGTTTGTGACCACCGGCGCGCTGTGCGCGTGGCTCGCCAAGTGGCCGCGCTCGACGAAGATGTCTTCATCCAGCGTGATGCCGATCGACTGCCCGACGCCCGCGTTGGCGGGCTGCGGCGCGTTCCAGGCCTCGATCGAAGCGACGCGCGCGGTCGTGTTGATGGGCGAGAACAGCAATGTGTCGCCGACGTGGAGGCTGCCGCTCTCGATGCGCCCGGCGATGATGCGGCGCTGGTCGAACTTGTAGACGTCCTGCACCGTGAGCCTGAGCGGCAGGTCGATCGCCGGCGCCGGCTGCGGCAGCGCGTCGAGCGCCTCGAGCAGCGTCGGTCCCTGGTACCAGGGCATCGCCGCGCTGCGCTCGCGCAGGTTCTGGCCGTCGCGCGCGGCGAGCGGCAGGAATGCGATGTCGAGCGCGTTCACGCCGATCGAGCGCAGGTAGGCGGCGACATCGCGCCGCACCTCCTGGTAGCGCTCCTCGCGCCATTCGACCAGGTCCATCTTGTTGACCGCGACGACGATGCGCCGGATGCCCAGCAGGCGCAGGAGATACGCGTGGCGGCGCGTCTGGTCCTGGACGCCTTCGTGCGCGTCCACCACCAGGACCACCGCATCGGCGCCGGCCGCGCCGCTCACCATGTTCTTGAGGAATTGCTTGTGCCCCGGCGCGTCGATCAGCAGGTACTCGCGCGCCGCGGTGCGGAAGCGGATCTGCGAGGTGTCGATAGTGATGCCCTGGTCGCGCTCGGCCTGCATCGCGTCGATCACGAACGCCCATTCGAAGGGCATGCCGCGCTTCGCGGACATCGCCCTGACCTTCTCGAGCTTGCCCTCGGGCAACGCGCCGGTCTCGTGCAGCAGGCGGCCCACCAGCGTGGATTTACCATGGTCCACGTGCCCTACGATCACCAGCTTGAGCTTATTCATTACATGTACCCATCCGCGCGCAAACGTTCGAATGCATCCTCGGACTCGTGGTCCATCGCGCGTCCCGCGCGCTCGGGCACGCGCGTGGTCTCGAGCTCGGCGATGATCTCCTCGATGCTCGAAGCGCCGCTCGCGATGGGAAAGGTGATGTCGCTGTCGCCCAGGGACCGGTAGCGCTTGCCTTGATTCGCGAAGTACAGGTCGACGCACGGGATCTTCTCGCGCTGGACGTAGCGCCAGATGTCGAGCTCGCTCCAGTGCAGCAGCGGGTGCACGCGCAAATGGGAAAAATGAGGCGCGCCCTGCGGCAGGTCTGTGTTGAACTGGTTCCAGAACTCCGGCGGCTGGTCCTTCAGGTCCCAGGCGCCGTCCTCGCCGCGCGGGCTGAACACGCGCTCCTTCGCCCGGATCGCCTCCTCGTCGCGGCGGATGCCCGCGATGATCCCCTGGAAGCCGAACTCCTTCAGCACGTTCTTCAGGCCGAGGGTCTTGCGCGCCGCCGAGCGCGCCGCGGGCGGCAGCGTCGCATCGACCTGCTCGACCGGCGGGCAGTCGCGCACGATCAGGTTGAGGCCCCACTCGGCCACGTAGCGGGTGCGGAACTGGTACATCGCGGCAAACTTCTTCCCGGTGTCGACGTGCACCACCGGGAAAGGCACGTGGCCGAAGAACGCCTTCTTGGCGAGCCAGACCATGGTGTTCGAGTCCTTGCCGAGCGACCACAGCATCGCCAGCTTCTCGATGCGGTTGAACGCTTCGCGCAGGATGTAGACGCTCTCGCTTTCGAGCTGGTCCAGGTAGTTCATGGGCCTATTTTTAGGGAGCCGCGTGACGTCGCAATTGGGTGGGGTGCTCTGGGCCGTAGTCCCCCCGGCGCCACCGAGGGCCAGAGGGCTTCATAAGCCGCGAGCAGCTTGGGCGCCTCGTAGCGCCACTCGAGCTCCTCCTGCACCCGCCGGCGGCCGAAGGCGCCCATGGCCTTGCGCTTCTCGGGGTTGTCCACGAGGTCCAGAATCTTGCGCGCCAGGTGCCTGGCGTCATTCGGCCGTGCGTACAGCGACGCGTCCCGGGCCGAGTAGCGTCCTTCGGTGAGGTCGAACTGCACGATCGGCTTGCCGAGCGCCATGTACTCCATGATCTTGTTCATGGTCGAGATGTCGTTCATCGCGTTGGCCGCGTCGGGATTCACGCAGACGTCCGCGGTATTCAGCATCGCCAGCAGCTCCGCGTCGGGCACGCGGCCGGTAAAGGTCACGTAGTCGTCGACGCCGAGCGCGATCGCGAGCGCGCGCATCTCCTCGAGCGAAGTGCCGCCGCCGACCAGGCCAAAGTGAATGTCTCTTCTATGAAAATCGAAAACCAGGGTTCGTACCGCCTGCAGGAGCAGATCGATGCCTTCCTGGCGGCCCATCACGCCGACGTAGCCGACCAGGAATTTTCGACCGCGCTTCAGTTCTTCCTGCGGCGGCATGACGCGCAGGCGCTCCAGGCTCGGGCCGCTGCGCACCACGAACACGCGCCCGGGCGGCATGCCGCCGCGCTCGATGGCGATGCGCCGGTAGGACTCGTTGGTGGCGATCGAGACGTCGGCGAAGCGGAAGGTGAGCTTCTCCAGCAAAACCATCAGCTTCCAGAAAAGATCCCGGCGGCCGAACTTGGCCTCGTAGAGCTCCGGGCTGGCGTCGTGGTGGTCGAAGACGAACTTCTTCCCGAACAGCTTGAAGAAGTTGCCGATCAGGAAGAACAGATCCGGCGGATTGCAGGCGTGGATCACGTCGAAGCCGCGGCCGAAGAAGACTCTCAGACTCAGGACAAAAGTCCAGCACAGGGCTGCGAAGTACTCGAGCGCATAGCCGCGCGCGCCCTCGCCCTCGGTCGGCAGGTCGTAGCGCCAGAGGTCGATGCCGTCGATCGCCTCGTGCTTCTTCTCGTAGCCGCGGCCGGTCGGGCAGATGATGGACACCGCGTAGCCGGCGTCTCGCAGCGTGGTGGCCTCCTGCCACACCCGCCGGTCGAACGGGCTCGGCAGGTTCTCGACGAGGATCAGGACGCGCCGCATTACTTGACCGCCGTAAGGCGCGCAGACTTCCGCAGCAAGGAGAGGAGCGAGATGCGCACTGCCGAAAAGCCCGCCGCCAGCAGGCGACGGCGCGTGTCCCGGGGAGTGGTCGTCTCGCAGAGATATTGGCCGCCGGGGACCAGAGCGCGGCACACGCTCCGCAGATGCTCGGCCGCGTCGTCCGGATGAAGGTGCTCCATGAAGTTGCCGCTCCAGGCGAGGTCCACCGCGGTCTCGGGCACCGGGATGCGCACCCCGTCGCACAGCACCAGCCTCAGGTTGGACGGCGCGAGCACGTTGTAGAGGAACTGCCCGGAGACGTCGATCGCATACACGCGCTCGACAAAGCTCGCAGCGTGCTGGGCGAGCGTGCAATCGGAGCCGCCGATTTCCATGAATACCGTGCGCGGCGTGAAGCGGCGCTCGAGAAACCCGAATTCCTTGCCGTTCGGAGCAGGCTTGAAACGGACCGGCGGGCGCAGCGCTACCAGCATAGACCCTCGTACACCCCGGCGATGCTGCGCGACTGGGACACGCGCACGAAGTCGATGATGGTCTGGCCTTCGGTGACGCGCCTGGGCACGTCGGCGAACTCGGGCGCGGCGTTCCCGATGACGAGGGTGCGGGCGTGGGCGAGCACTTCGTCGACCGTCGGCACCATGAGGCGCGACAGGTGCGGAATCTTGTTCAGGATGTAGTCGCGGTTCGCGCCGTGCAGGCAGGCGAGGCTCACGTTGCGGTCGTACACGCGCACGTCGTAGCCCTTGCCGATGAGGCGCTCGGTGAGCTCGACCATCGGGCTCTCGCGCAGGTCGTCGGTGCCGGCCTTGAAGCTGATGCCGAGGATGCCGATCTCCTTGTTGCCTTTCTCCAGCACCGCCTGCACGCCGCGCTCGATCTGCAGCTGGTTGGAGGGAAGAACCGAAGAGAGGATGGGCAGCGCGACGTCGAGCGTCTTCGCCTTGTAGAGCAGCGCGCGCAGGTCCTTCGGCAGGCACGAGCCGCCGAAGGCGAAGCCCGGCTTGAGGTAATAGGGCGAGAGGTTGAGCTTCTGGTCCTGGCAGAAGATCTCCATCACGCGGTGCGCGTCGACCTGCACCGCCTTGCACAGGCTGCCGACCTCGTTGGCGAAGCCGACCTTGAGCGCGTGCCACGCGTTGTCGGCGTACTTCACCATCTCGGCGGTCTCGATGTCGGTGCGGATCATCGGCCCCGGCATCTTTGCGTACACCGCGGCGAGCAGGTCGCCGCTCGCCCGGTTCACTTCGCCGATCACGGTCTTCGGCGGGTGGTAGTAGTCGTGCACCGCCGTGCCTTCGCGCAGGAACTCGGGGTTGATGCAGAGGCCGAATTCCGCTCCGGCTTTTTTCTGCGATGTTTTTTCCAGAATGGGAATCACGACCTCGCGCATCGTGCCCGGCAGCATGGTGCTGCGCATCACGATCACCGGAGCGCCGGAATGCGTCTGGATCGCCTCGCCGATCTGCTCGCACACGCGCTTCACGAACTTGAGATCGATGCCGCCGTTCGTCTGGCTCGGCGTGCCGACGCACACCAGGGCGAGGTCGGTATGGCGCACTGCATGCGACACCTCGGTGGTGGCGCTGAGCCGCCCCGCCGCCACCTGCTCCTGGATGATGCCGCCGATGTCCTTCTCGATGATCGGCGAGCGCCCGGCGTTGATGAGATCCACCTTGGTGCGCTCCGGATCGACGCCGATCACCTCATGACCGTCCTTCGCAAGACATCCCGCGGACACGGCGCCGACGTATCCGAGGCCCAGCACGCAGATTTTCATTCAGCGAGGATGCGGGATTTTTTCTTAAGCGGTCGCCGGGACGAGGCGCTCGCGCGTAGTCCGCCAGGTGATGCGCTGAACGGAGTGTCGGCGTCAGGCGACGAGCCGCAAACCGGCCGTCGCAAAATCAGGAAGAAATCGTGAGCTCGGTGCGCAGGCGCGCCGGGCCCGGGAGCCGCGCGCGCCACACGATGGTCGCGGTGGGCTCGCGGCGATCGAACGCGCGCGACACCCAGCCCATGATCGGCGCCAGGCTGCCGCGCTCCACGCTCGCGTTCGCGCCGTCGATTGCGGGAAGAAGGATTCGAATCGAATGCGATTCCCGGCTGACGAGGTAGCCGCCCGGGACGGCGTCCACGCGGCAATGCTCGCTGCAGTGGAACAGGAGCTCGACGTCGTGCTCCTCCTCCATCTCGAGCGAGTCCTCGATCACGACCTGCCGCGCCTTCTTCTGGAGCTGGATCAGCCGGCGGTGCTTCACCGGATCGTCCAGGCGCATGTAGCCGTCGTGCCAGCCCTCGAAGCTGTCCTGGTCGGTCGTCGACAGCCACAGGCTGCAGCCGGCGCGCGCCTTGCGCAGCCACATGAAGTTGCCGCCCGACACCGACTGGTCGAGGCCGTCGATGCGCACCGTGTTGTGCGCGGCGGTGCCGCGGAAATACTGCCGCCAGCGCTCGTGGGTGTGATAGGCGTAGGTCCCGGGGTCGATCAGCAACTCGCTGCCGCCGACCGACAGCGTGAACGAGAGCGCATCGGCATGCCCGTGCGCGGCGATCGAGCGGTAGCCGAGCGGCCCGGCGTCGGCCACCAGGCGGATCTCGCCCGGGGTGTCGAACGCGCAGCCGAGCACGAAGGTGCCGCCCTCGGGAAACGCCTGGCGCAGCGGCAGCCGCGTCTTTTCGGCATCGAGGCGCTCGAACTCGGCGTCGGCGACGGCGCCGAGCAGCCAGCGCGCGCGGTCGTCGAGCGCGCGCGCCTTGAGCTTGAAGTCGCCGCGCTTGAAGAGGATCGCTCCAAGGGCGAGCAGCGAGGAATAAGGAAGATTTTCAAAAGACAACTTCGTTACGAGTCCGTCGTCGGCGTCGCCGATCATCGGCACGTTGCCGCCGGCGTCCATGATCGAGGCGATGAAGTCCATCATCGCCTCGATCCTCGATTCGTAGTCGGCCGAGAACCACTGGCCGTTCGCCTTCCCGGCGAGCAGCGCGGTCACCAGGAAGTCGAGCACGAACTGCTGGTACCAGACCGCCTGCTCGCGGTTGACGCCGTCCGGCGCGTTCTGCCGTAGCGCCTCGCGCTCGAGGATCAGCTTGCCGGTGGCGACCCAGCCGCGCGCCGCCGGCCAGTGCGGCCAGGCGAGCCCCGCGATAAAGAGGCCCGTCGCCTCGCCGATCAGGTGATTGTTGGCCGAGGAATGCAGCGAAAGCCAGCCGCGGATGAACTGCGCGTGCTGGTAGACGGATTTCAGCCAACGATCTCGAAAAGCCCCACCCTCCGGAGTGCGGAATTCCTTCGTCTGCAAACCCCCTATTAGCTGCCACGCCGCCGCCCAGTTGATCAGCCGCAGCGCCGCTTCGAGCGCGCTCGCCCAGTTCGGCCCGTAGCCGTGGGGACAGGCGAGGAACCAGCTGTCGAGATGCTCGATGAGGGTCTGGAGATAAGCCTGCTTTCGCGTCAGCGCGTAGGCCTGCGCGAGGGTGACCAGGTGCTGGTGCCGGTTCGGCTCCCAGAGGTACTTGATGTCGCCGACGAGGTCGGCGTCCCGGTAATCGAGCTCCTTGCCGAAGCCGAGCGGCGCCTCGATGCCGGTCTTGGGATCGCGGTTCCAGCGCGGCGGCGAGCCGATCTGGACCGCGCGCAGGGTGAACACGTCGAGCCAGCCCTCGGCGATGCGATCGGCCGCGGCGACATAGGGCCGGGGGTCGATCCCGGGTTCGCACTTGTGCCAGGCATTCGAAAAAGCCGCCAGGTCCGGCTCGGGCACGCGGCGCGCGCCGAACAGGCCCGAGCGCTCGGCGCGCGCCTGCAGCACGCGCAGCACGCGGTTGGCCACCTCCGCCGGCGTCATGCAGCGCAGCCGGTTCAGGCGCCAGGCGAGCTTGCGCTTCAGGCTGGGCGACAGGCCCGGTGCCAGATTTCGAGGTTCAGAAGCGTCCACAGGATCTCTTCATGGTTGCGCCGACCGGCGCGGCCGCGTCGGGCGCCCGGCTAGCCGTTGCTATCCAGCCCGCGATGGCGCCCACGATTTTCTTTCAAGCTTGTGGTACAGCATGGTGAAGTCGTCGGCGAGCCGCTCGATCGAATAGGACGCGGCCACCCGCTCGCGACAGGCAGCGGCCATGCGCACGAGCCGCGCGCGGTCGACGGCGAGCGCCGCGAGCGCTTGCGCGATCGCCTGCGGGTCGCGCCCCGGGACGAACAGGCCGTGCACGCCTTCGGTCACCACGTCGGGAATCGCGGCGACGCGGGTCACGATGGGGGCGAGGCCGGCGGCCATGCCCTCGAGGAGCGCGTACGGCAGGCCTTCGGAATGGTAGGTCGGAAGCAGCAGCACGTCGGCCTCGCCGAGCAGGCGTGCCTTGCGCTCGCCGAACGCCGGCCCGGCGAAAGTGACGTGCTCGGCCAGCCCAAGCTGGTCCACGGCTTTCTGCAAACCGCAGAGCTCGGGGCCGTCGCCCGCGATTACCAGGCTCGCCGCGACGCCTTGCTGCCGCGCCAGGGCGAGCCCCTCCACCATCTCGTAGACGCCCTTCGTCTTGAGGAGCCGACCGATATGCACCACCTTGAGCGGCGTATCCGCCGAGCGTCCCCCGTCCCCCTGCTGCAGAAGCGGCTCGCAGTCGATGGCGTTCGGCACCAGCGCGATGTTCTGGTCGGGCACGAGCTCGCGCATCTCCTCGAACTCGCTCTGCGCGAGGACCACGATCACGTCGGGCCACTGCAGGGTCGCTCGCAGCGCGCGGCGCCAGAGCAGGCTCACCGCGCCGCCATGAATCTGGTACACCACGCGCGCGCCGCAGAGCTTCGCCGCGAGGACATACATGAGGTCGCGCCAGTACGCCTTGGGGCTGAGCGACGTGTTCACATGCACGATGTCGGCGCCGGTGCGCGCAATCGCCGCCATGAGCCGGAATGGGCTCGTGATGAGGCGCGCCAGCAGGCCGAGCCGGGATTCGCCGCGGTCGTCGCTTCCCACCTGGAACTGCACCAGCTCGAAGCGGCGCGCCAGCTCCGAGCCGAACAGGAGGTTGAGGTGGGTCGGCACGCCGCCGATCATGCTGCGGTCGGGTCCCAAAAGGAGAACTGCAGTACGGAGGACGGGAGGTCGCTTCATGCCGCGCG
>Ga0208185_1000196_pt1 | contig 38329 bp, 43 predicted proteins | sample EasRivMeERMLT700_FD_187532 | JGI IMG/M metagenome (GOLD analysis project Ga0208185, IMG submission 187532) | Soil microbial communities from meander-bound floodplain in the East River, Colorado, USA - East River MetaG ERMLT700 (SPAdes) (version 2) | ecosystem: Environmental > Terrestrial > Soil... | reverse complement strand
CCGACGAAAACGACCTCAAATTCGCCGGAGGCGTCGCAAGCCTCGGCGAAGTCACGGCGAGTGCTCGGATTTAGGGGTCGCTGACCCTGGACTGACGCGACTGGGATGATGACGGTTAACACGGCGATGAGAGCACTCTTACCCAACATTTCGACTGTCTAGCGCAATGCCTCTGCCAGCACGATGTGCGCAAAGCGCCTGTAATGTTCGCCAGTTGCGTCACCACCTCTTACAAATCTGAGATGTGTGTCCATATTTGTCGTGCTTTCGACCGGTGGTCTGCACCCGCATTCTCGAAGTGGTCCCGCTGGCATGTATTCGTGGGCGCACCAACCCCCTATCCATCGCGATAAACGCCGAAGGGACCTCCGATCCGCTCGGTCGATTTCGGAAAATACTTGGCGACTACACTTTAGTAACAGGAGAACGCTACCGCCGGATCCGCTTGTCGGCATTCTCCAACAGCGCAATCACCTGGCCGAAGTCTTCAACGGTTGGTAGCCCACGATCGAGAACGGTGCGCCGCCGACGCGCCTCGGCCTGACGCGCTTGCCGCGCGCATTCAAGGGCTGACATCGCCGTTGGCGCGCGAGGATTGGCTCCTGCGCCGAGCAACACGGCAACGACACGCCGGTTAGCCGCGCATGCTGCGTACCAGAGCGCAGTCCGCCCCTCGTCCGAATCCTCGAGGAGCGCTCCAGCCTTCAACAACGCTTCAGCCACGGCCGCATCCTTGTAGGCCGCAAACATCAAAGGGGTTTGGGGACCGACTCGGCCGATCGGCCGTTCGTTCGGGTTGGCCCCCGCGTTCACCAGCAGGTCCACCATCTGACTTGAACGAGCTGAGAGAAGGGGTGGCAATCGGTTTGTGAGTGGGCCGTCTAGATCGCTACCCAGCTCGATCAACCTGCGCGCGATCGGAAGGTCATCGCGTTTAATCGCCTGCTGCAAGAGCGCTGCGCCTTCCTCGCTAGACGCCGACCAACCAGCACGTAGGAGTTCCTCCAACGCCTCGTCGTCGAGAAACACCCATCGTTTGGTCCAGGCAGCGTCATCGACCTCGCGTTCGAGCTCGTCGAGGGCATCTGGGGCAGCCACGTAGTCCTCGACGCGTTTCGTGCGACCGTTGACGGTGATGGTGACAATCTTGGTCGGGAGGTCTGACGGGGAAGAGTGGGTGCCATCCGGATTCTCGATCCTACGATAGGCGTCACGCATCTGGAAGAAGCGAATCCCTTCGGCGCGCGCCAGCAACGTCGCAACGGCCGACGGATCGATTTGCGCCGTTCGACGACCCACGACTCGAACGAGCCGCTCCCCGTCGTAGGTGACCGTCCCGCGTGCATCAATCGTCACGGTATAGACGGGACATGATCCCAAACAGGACGTCCGCTGCAGACGAATGATTGCGTCCCGCGGCACTTCAGGCTCCTGGTCTGCGGCGCACCCGGCGAGACCAATCGCGAGAGCGAACACAAGACGGCCAGTCATGGGAGGCATCAGTCGATCAGACGCCAGATGGCGAACGTTGGCTCTTGGCAGCAGAACTCGGGCCATCGCGCCATCATTTGTTCTCGTGGTCTTTTGCGACGCGCGGAGCTACAGCTTGGGATTGCCACAAACAAATCTGAAATGCTGGTCAGTGCCAGGCATGGCAGTGCTGGGATTTGGAGTCGGATGGAGACTGAAACCTCCTAGGTCCTCAAAAACGCCGCACTGATTACCGATTTCTGGACCGGGCGTCGCTCTCTTCCTGTGGCGACTTATCAGGAGTTATGCGATGCCGCAACCTCGCGCTCTGCGACCTCGCCCGCACCTGAACTAAAATCGCGCCGGCGGTTAGGGTAGGCCACCCGACCGCGAACCCTTTTTCAGACGACAATCACCACATGGGACCAGCGTTCATCGCAATTTGCGTCCTGTTGGTGACTGCGTTTCCGCTCGCGCAAGCGGTCCACGGACTAGGCGGCGGTGGTGAGCTGTCGCCTCGAGTTGTCGTCACCTGGGAAGGGCATGGCGACGGCTCCGACAGCACCCTGGATCTGCTCGTACTCTGGCGCGGAAAGGCGGGATGGTTGCAAGGGGGCGCCTCCATCGGCGCGGGCGGAACAGCACGAATTCACAGCGTCTCCGTGCAGGGGCGACAGTTAGAGTTGCGCGTTGATAACAAAACAAACACCGCGCACATCCAGGACCAGGCGATCCCGCTCCAGGGCGTCAACGTCCTGCTCCTTGACGACGTCGACTCCGCGACGGTGCGCGTCGCGGGGACCATGTGGGTCGAGCCGAAGCTGGCCGACTTAACGAAGAGTGACCCTATCACCGTGCTGATCAAAGAGTCCGCGTTGTTGACCGACTACCTAAAGCCATAGAATTCGGCCCGGCGGCAAGGCTGATCACCTCGCGCTCTCCTGGGCGCGGCGCCGCCGATTTCTTTCTTCACCAGGAGCGTCACTGCGGGTCCAGGAGACCGCAGCCGTGTCGAAACCCGCGAGTCGCGAAGCGGCGCTCGAGATGCGCGTGGCTCCGAACATCTAGAAGACCACCACTGGCTGGCGCGTTCAGCGAGGGGGAATAGTGGGGCATGTTTCTTCCGACGAGAGTTGATCCTGGGACGCCGCACGCGGTGCGAGTGTTTGTCGACCAAGTTGTCGATTTGTATCTCATGGACGTGCACGCGATGTTGCGTCTGCCGCGGCCTGAGGTCAGCATCACGGAGGGCTGCAACTTCGCGATTGCGGCCGTCCTACTAAACGTGATCAGCGGCGTCTCGGTTGTTCTATTTAAGCCAGGGACAGAGGGTGGGGATCGGGGGCAATTGTTCCGCGAAACGACGAGCAGGTTCTATCCATGGGATAAGGAGCCCGCTGGTGCGATCCGCGATCCGGCCGAGGGCGCGAAACTTCTATACCAGTCATTTCGAAATCCGTTGGCTCACGCGTTCGGATTGCAAGACCCCGAACCTGCGGAGCCGCTGAAAATAGCGAGGTTCAAGACACCTGGCTTCGCCGAGGACGAACTCAAGGCGATCGAGGAATCGACTGAGCGTCCCAACGACGCCCTCTGGAACGTGCCGACGCTGGCAAGGGACGCGGATCGCACGCTCTCGTTGCAGGTAGAGCCGTTCTACTGGGGCGTCCGAGAACTGGTGCGAGCGCTGACTGCCGACGCTGACCGAATGGCGGTCGCCGAGCGGTATCTGACCTCCATGTTGAGACTGCGGTCGTGACGAGTAACTGAGGCACGACGAGAAAAGGGTTGATGCCGTGCTCGAGCACCTTCCAACTTCGCTGCCAGCGCTGACGGCACTGTCCACTCTGATCGCCGCTTTCATCGGCGCCATCGTGGCGATCGTTGTGGCCGCGGTAAACGCATGGTCTGCTCGGCGTATTGCCATTGATACGGCGCACCGGGCCTATCGCTCAGAGTTGGCTGGCTCGATCGTCGCTGCTACTCGCCGGCTTCTCAGCGTGCTCCACGAGCTCGAAACATTGGCTCAGGGCCAAGACGCGATGCTCTGGGTTCATCGGGCTTACGCATTCGCTCGCGAGCCAAGTGGCGACGAGTTCCGCACACCGCACGATGAGGTCTTTGCGAATGCGGCGCGCTTGTTCAGTCACAGGCGAACGCAGGTTCAATTGTGGCTTGCGTCGGTCGCTAACACGGTGAGCCCTGACGATCGAATTTCGACCTTCGGCCTCAAGATGGCGCGCGTCTATATCCAGGAAGCGGCGGCGATCATCGACGAAGCGGCCGAAGGCTACGTCTTCGGCCTATCGAAACCGCTCCGTCGGGCCGCGTTGCGACTTGACGCTGCTGACACGCGTCCGTTGAAGGCTCGCATCGATGAGCGACGAAGGCGGTATGAGGGCGAGGGTGTCACGAACGTCGATGCAGTCGATTTCTCCGCGTAATCCCTGAACGTCATGCCACGCCGCGAGCTCGCCAACACCTGAACTAGAATGCGGCCGGCGGCAAAGGCTGATCACCTCGCGCTCTCCTGGGCGCGGCGCCGCCGATTTCTTTCTTCTCCGGGAGCCTCACTGCGGACTCAGGAGGCCGCAGCGCGTGGCGGCACTTCTCACCATCGCTCATGTGGCGCGCGCCAAGGGCGTCTCCGAAAAGACCGTCCGAAGGGACATCGCCGCCGGCCGACTCGAGGTTGTGCGCGTCGACGGTCACGTGTTCATAGCGAAGTCCGAGGCCGATGGCTATCGCGCGCTCCCGTTCCCTCCGACTGATTGGCTCACGCCACGTCAACTCATCTCGGAGCTCCGCCGGGTCGTCGCGAAAGACATGGGTGTAGAGATCGACGACCTCCAAAGTCGTCTTGTTCCCAGTCTGCGCAGCTTGCGTCGAAGGATCCGCGACGGCACGATTCCGGTGGTCCGCCTGAGCTCGCGTCGATGCTACGTCCGAAACGATTGGGTGCAAGAGTGGACGTCGCTGAACAAGCGGGCTCCTGGCCGTCATCGCACGTGGGTGCGGCGCCTGCGCCCGGGCTGCGGTGACGAGGTGACGTGGGTGATCGCGAACGTGTTGGCGGATCTCCCGTGTTTCGCCTTAGAAATCTCCGATGTCGCGGTCCTCGCCCGAAAGAGTCCTCGCCAAGTGCATCACGACATCGCGAAAGGCGCGCTGGTTCCGTATTTCACGACGTCCAAACGAGGATCCGCCCACGTTCCCGCCCAGCTCGCACGAACCCTTCCTCACCAATCGGATCACGGCCAGGCGAGAGGTCGGCTCGTTCGGTACCGAAATATGCGCATTCCCGTGCGCGCCGCCGTTTCGTACGCCGCGCGCCACAACGCCACGCCCGAGGCGATCGATAGGAGGATCGCGACGGTCGCCGTCCAGCTATGCCACGTGGAGTTACAGTTTGCATTCTCCGACAAGGGTGAGCCGCTGGATGCGAACGCCAAGGCGGCGATCGCGCGTGGCCTTGTGGCCTGGCTGCGGTCGCAGCGTGGACAAAAGGTGCCAACGCGGAAGTAACTTTTCGCGAACCCTATTCCCGTCGACGAGCGCTCCGGCTAAATTCCGTTTCTATGAATCGGAAGCGACGTGATCCCAACCAACCCCTGACGCCTCGCGACGCCGGGCGTCTTCTCAACGTCACCCCAGACCAGGTGCGCTACTTGAACCGCACGGGAAAGCTTCCGGCCACGCGCCTGTCGAACGGGCACCGGATATTTACCTTGGCCAACGTGCTCAAGCTGGCGCGCGCTCGCGGGATCCGGAACGAGCCCGACGCGGCGGCGTAATGCGGAACACGCCAGAGGCCGGGTGGTGGACTGTCGGCGAATCGGCGGCGTACGCGCGGGTTGGGAAAAAGACCATTTACGCGGCCGTCCGTGCCGGCCAGTTGCGCGCGGCGCGCATCGGCGGTCGACGATCGCTGCGCATCCGTGGGCCCGATTGGGTCGACCTCTGGCTGAAGGAGATCGCGGAGCCCGTCGAAGCGAATCGTGGAGCGCTGCGCGTGGCGCGGTAGCTCCGTAAGACAGCAACGCCCGCGAGCCCCTGCGCGTGCGCGCGAAGGGCTCAGCGGGCTCTCTTGGGACGGGCGAGGTCCCAATGCGAAAAGTTTTACCACGACTCGATTTCTGCGGTCTGTCAGGTGCTCGACAGACGGGCGCCGGCGCCTCGGATCGCCTCGTCGGACGGCGGCGGCGCGCGTGAGCTACTACGCGGAGCGGTACGTGTTGCACACGTGCCCGCACCCGGAGGTCAAAGGAAGCGTGCGGTTGCTCTTTTTAATCATCGCGCACCACGTGCGGCAGGGGCAGGGCGAGCACCTGTCGCGACGGCTATCGCTCGCTCAGCTCGCGAGAATGATGCGCGAGGACGAGAGCACTGTGCGCCGGTGTCGTGATGTGCTCGTGGAGCTCGGCGAGATCGCGGTCGTGGGAGGGGGCCGGGGCAAACGGTTTGCGCGGTTCTCGATGCGCCAGCTCGGTGGCCCGGTGCTCCTCGACGTCCCGATGGAACGCGTGGGAAGGTCGGGCAACTTACCCGACGTTCAACCCGACAAAGGTCGTGCATCTTGCCCGACGATCGCGCGTCGTGACTATGTACGTACAGATCTTCTACTACGTAGAAGATCTGCTACTGCTGATCCAGGAGCAGCAGCAGCGCGCATTGAACCGACTCACGTCTTCTTCGATTGGTTTCGTGAGGAGTACTTCAGGCAGCTCGGAGCGCGCTACTCCAAGTCTGCGGACGTCGGCGCGCGCATCATCGATCGCCAACTCGGGCTCGGGCGCTCCGTCGAGGACCTGCAGGCGCTAGCCGGGTTGCTGTTCACGATCACCGATGACGGCGTGAGGGGCAGCGATCGCAATTTCATCGCCAATAGCGATCGCAGCCTCAACATCTTCGAAACCGCGGCGGACCGGCTCGAGCTGTGTCTTCGAGGTCGGCTCGATCTTGGAGTCGCGCGCCCTCTGGGCGACACGTCGGCCGACCGCATCTGGGAACAGGCGCGTGGACGCCTGCGCGAGTACGTGGACCCGGAGACGCTCGAGACGATCGCGACGTGGCCGCGGCGCGACGACGGCCGCAAGGTCTGGATGTCTGCGCCCTCTTGGGAGGTCTACGATTCCCTCATCTCCGAAACGTTGAAGGTTCAGCTGCGGGCGACCTTCGCCGCCGTGGGGCGCGAGCTCGCGTTCGACATCTACGGGACGTCGCCGGCGGCCGCGGAGGCGATGGGATGATCGTCGCCGCTCGCTTATTGGTGCGCCTTCAGCGCGGCCAACAACGCGACGCGCAACTCCGGATGCTCCGCCCACAGCAAGGGCCAATTCACCCGACGACGACGGGGACGTGGTCTCGCCCGCGGCGCGCGGGGCCTACGAGGCCGGGTGGCGCCTGGCTGATGCCACTGCAGCGCGGCGACCAGGCGCTCGAGCGCGTGCCAATCACGCTCGGAGTAAATCCGCGAGATGGCTTGATTCCACACTCGGCGCACGGCCTTCTCGAGATCGTCGAGCGTCATCGGCGGTGGGGCATCCGCACGCGGGCGGCCCGGGTGCTCGCGCCAGAACGCCGGCCAGTCGATGCGTTCTACGGTCGCGAATCGTTGGCCACACTGGACGCATTGACGGCGTCGGCGAATTTCCTCTTTGGTGATGCTGGGCCTCGAGCGTTCGACGGTGGAGGCACCCCCCTGACAGAACGGACACGTGACCTTCGGCGCGCCGCTCACGCGGGTGCGGTCGGCGGGGGACGCGCGCAGCGGAAAGCGCACGCGGCGAGTCTAGACCGAAGGATGACTCAGGTTCTACGTCTCGTCGGGCGCATCGGCGCGGCGCTTGAACTTGGGGTCTCGATGGTGCGGCGCGCCGGGGTCGGTCTTCTTGATCGCGTTGAGGATCTCCTGCCAGGCGAGCCAGTCCTGCTTCACGTACGGGTCGCCCGCTTTGGCGTGGCCCCAAGCCTCGTGGAAGTGCCGTTCGAAGTCGTCCCAGGTCGGCGGGAGGGGGAGGTTCTGTTCCTTCGCGAAGGCGATCAGGTCGACCTGTTCGGCGGTCGGGAAGCGGCCGCCGCAGAACGCACATCGCCGGCGCCGGTGGACCTCGTCCTTCACGATGGCGCCGCGGGACCGAACGACGCTGCTCCCGCTCTCGGCACAATGGGGACAGGACATCTTCAAGACGTCGCGCGCCGCGAAGATCGTCGCTCGGCGCCGCGGGTCAACGACCGGTGGACTGGAGGAGGGCCTGCTGCCCATGCCGCTTCACCTCGTGTTCGTCGTGTTAAATTTTTAGTTCAACGCTTCACCGACCTTCCTAAGAGACCGCGCGCTCACGGGGCCTTTGCACAAGGGTTCCCCGCGAGCCGCCGGCATCGTGCCGCCAATACCGTGCGCCAAGAGCCGCGCCGGCGGCTGTTTCCTCTTGAACACCCGCGGCTGAGCCTGCGCAGGCGCGCGCGCGGACGTTTTTGGAACCCGGTAGCTACGTGTGCGACGCTGCGCGGAACCGGAATGCGGTCGAGCCAATGATCGGCAAAAAGACCAGCGATCGCCCCGATTCACCAGCGACGCCGTCGGGGAGCGCCGCACACCTCAGCCAGGCGGAGCAGGACGCCTTCCTCGCAAACCGGACCGTGGGCAAACGGCTCGTGTTCACGGGAGAAGCCGCCGACCTGCTCGCCGCGGCCGCGGCGTTCGAGCGGGCCGCGGCGCAGGTCGTCGCAGTTGCACGAGGTCGGCGCGGTGCGTTTCCGGACCTCGGCCTGGTCGACGAACTGCACGAGCGGATCCGCGTCGCGAACGACACGCTGCGCTCGGTCACCACACGTGCCAAAACTCGGAAACGGAGACGCGATGGCGCCACGTGACGCGGACGGCGAACGCGCGTCGACGATCGCGCCACTGACGATCCGCATGGCCGCGGAGCCGGGGCCGATCGACCGGGCGCTCACGGCCCTCGAGGACGATTACGAGGACGACCTCGACGACGTCGACGAAGACGAGCTCGACGAGGACGACGACGAGGACGACCTGGAGGATGTTGGCCGCGCAGAGATCGACGAGGACCCGTTCGCGTGATGTAGCAGCAGCAACAACCTGAGAGGAGACCTGAGCCACCATGGGAACAAACGAACCTCCGACACCCAAGCCGCCGACGTCTGACCAACACCGCGCGGACGTGCTCTTCGGCGGCGTCGCCGCCACACCTCCCGCGCCGGCGCCACCGGGGTCGAACCAGAAGCACGCGGACACACTCTTCGGCGGCGACGCCGCGCCAGTCGTCCCGGGCGCCGATCCCAACGCCCCGCCGGCGCCGGCTGGGGCGTCGACGACGTCGCCGCTCGAGCGCGAGCTCTACGGCCTCGGGTCGCTCGAGACCGGCGAACCTTTTCCCGTACGAGTGGCCATGCGTGAAACGTTCAGCAATCGACGCCATGAGCTGAGCGACGTGCTCGGGCTGTCGCACGAACAGCAGCACGCGAGGCACAACGAGTGGGCGATCGGCATCCGCGAGACCGGCCTCGATCCGACCATCGGCGCCCTGATCTACAACAAATTTACGGATGCAGAGGTGGCGATCGCCAGGGGCGCCGACGTGGACGACGCAACGCTGGCAGCGGCCAACAAGACGATCCGTCAGCGCCTGCGCGAGACCTATGGAGAGGAGGCCGAGGATCTCCTGAAGCGCACGAACACGTTCGTCAACGCGCATCCCAAATTGGCCGCGGTGATCGGGATGCGTGGTGTGGGGTCGAATCCAGAGGTCGCGCTCGAGCTCGTCGAGTTCGTGAGGCGCAGTCACATCAAGTAGTTTTCATTCACCGATCGACGGAGGAGTCACATGAGGACGCAGGACGCGATGATTGCCGAGCTCGAGGGCCTGGAGCGGGAGGTGGTCTCGATCGGGCAGCGTCGGCAGCGGCTCGAGGATCTGTTCGCGAAGGCGACACACGACTTCCACGAGCAGGGCGGGACGCTCGGCGCGCTAGAGAATTGGCGGAACGCGATCTCGCTGGATCGGTTCTACGTGACGCTGAGTCAACGCCTGCGCGCGGTGGGCCTGGCGGCTGTGCTCGACGCGACGCCGGCCTCGCCACCGACGCCTGGCAGCACCGAAGGTTGGGTTGCGTGGTGGACGGAGCAGATTCGACGGCTCGTGCCATGACCCCGGCGATGAACGAAAAGATTTGCACCCGCGAGCAGTCACCGGAGCGACGAACCGGTTAGATACGCGATTCGCTCAAAAGAAAGAGTGCTGTCGTGTGACGCGACGGCTTTACTTCGGCGAGGCGTCGTGACATGAAGGAGTCGGCCCCGCGACGTCCGGTAAGACGGCGCAGGGCCTGAACCGATCAACCGCGTAGACGGCCGATCGATCTGCGTGTGATTCTCGCACGTTGGATCTGTCGGCCTCCTGTTTCACTGGAGGCCGCACATGCCCGCTCAGACAAAGAAGAATCCTCGTCCCCGCACGAAGGTCGACGACGCCGCCGTAACCCCTGCACTCTTCTCGCTCGCGCAACTCATCGAAGGCGAGGCGACACGCCGGACGTACCTCAGAGAGACATTGGCGGCAGCGCTGGCCGATGCCGACGCGATGCTCAACCAGGCTACCCACGTGCCCGACAGCGGCGGAGAATGCAATTACGCCGAAGGTCTCATCCTCGAGCGTTTGATGGTGTCGGACGAGTTCAGGCTCCTCGACGACGCCGTCGGCGCCGGGAGCACGGACGAGCGCCTCCGCCTGAATACCGAGCTGATCAACCTCGTGAGCCAGACCGCCGAGCAGAGTGTCTGGCTCGGGATGGCGCTGGCGTATCGGTTTTTCGTCGGCGGCGCGCGATGAGTGAGGCCTCGAGCCTCCGTCAACGCGTCCTGGTGGAGCTCCGCTCCATACCTGACCGCGTAGTCGCTGTCGAGCGATTGCTCGAGCAACCGGCGGCAGCCTCGCGGCCGCGGCCGCCGGAGCGCGCGCAGGGACCCGCGCGGTTACCCGGCGCCGCCGCGACCTCCGCGCCTAGTTCAATCGGATGGGCGAGTTCGATCGAATGGAAACAACTCGCGCGGGAACATTCGCGCGGCGAGACAGACGGTGCGCGATGAGGTCCCCACGTAAGCGCCACGCCAACCGCGGGCTCCGGAAGCGGTGCGGATGCGCGCGCTCGAAATGGAACACATGCGACCATCCGTGGCATTTCAATCTCACGCTGAAGGGAGGCGGCCCCTCGATCCGTAAGAATTTGGACGAACTCGCGGGTCGGCGAATCAGAGGGAAGGAAGAGGCCGAAACGGCGGTCGAGGATTTGCGAAGCGCCTTTCGTAAGGGTGACCTCGTGGCAACCACAGTGCCGATGCTCGACGCCGCCGGCGCCCCAGTCCTGACCGCCAGCGGCAAGCCGCGCTACCGGGTTGAAATCAGCGAGGCTCGGCTGCCGGTGCGGCAGGTGCTCACCCTCGCGCAGCTGCTCGCGGCCTACGTGAAGGAATACGTGACCGCGGAACGGCCGCGCGGGCTCATCAACGTCCGCTACCAGGTGGGGGCGATCTGCGGCGCGGTCCTGGATCTCCCTACCGGGGAACGGCTCGCGTTCGGGCAATGGCATGTGTGTGACATCGGCACCGGCGCACTCGAGAAGTTTCGCGCCACCCGACGCACGCAAGCGATCGTGACGGCGACGGACCAGGACGGGCAGGAGCGCGCACGCCGGAAGGGCGGCGTACCGACGACGAATCGCGACCTGAGCCTGCTTCGTGCGGCGTTCAACTGGGCCATTCGGCTCGGGTACGTCGAGACGACCCCCTTTAAGAAATCTACGGAGACAGTGGTGAAGCTCTCGAGGGAAACCTCGAGACGTCGGCGGCTCGAGGGTGACGAAGGGGAGCGGCTTCTGAAGGCCTGCGATCCGATCCTGCTGAATCCAAGAACCAAACTCCCGCAGTTGGTGCAGCCGCGGCCGCGTCTACGTCCAATCGTCGAAGCCGCGATCGAGACCGGATGTCGTCGCGGCGAGCTGCTGTCGCTGCAGTGGTGGCAAGTCAAAGACCTGGACGGGGTCAATCGACGGCTCGACCTGCCGGCATCGAAGACGAAAACCACCCGCGACCGGGTCGTGCCGATCTCGACCCGACTGAAGGCGATTCTTGAGATGCGCCGCAAGGATCCCGCGGGTGAGGACCTACCGCCGGACGCGTACGTCTTTGGGAACGAACTCGGGCAGCGCACCAACAGCATCAAGACCGCCTGGAAGCTCACGTGCCGGCGCGCGGGGATCGAAGGCTTGCATTTTCACGACCTCCGACGCGAGGCCGGCTCACGCTGGATCGACGGCGGCGTGCCGCTTCAGACCGTCAGGGAATGGCTAGGACACACCAACATCGCCCAGACGGACACGTACCTCGACTCCACGGTGCGGGGCCAGCACGAGGCGATGCGCCGCTTCGAAGAGATGCAGGCGCGCGAGGTGCTCCGCCAACAAGGTCTCGAGGAAGCCCGCGTGCAAGCGAGTGCAACGGACGTTGAAAAACAGCCGCAGAGTGACGGAGCTCGGACGACTGAAGAACCTGTGAACTGAAATCCACAAGGAGATACGGTCGGCCTCGATCTGGATAAGGTCATCTCCCGTCTTGGGCGCAGGGGGTCGCTGGTTCGAATCCAGTCGCCCCGACCAAATTCCTCGCTCCGCTCGGCCTTTGGTCGGAGCGACGTCTTCAGGCGTCGCGCGGCTCTCGCCGCGCTTGGCACGAATCCAGTCGCCCCGACCATTCCTCACTTCGTTCGGCCTTGGTCGATGCGACGTCTTCAGGCGTCGCGCGGCTCTCGCCGCGCTTGGCGCGAATCCAGTCGCCCCGACCACTTTTCGAGTTCCGGGGTTCCATCGCGCTCTGTTCGGACAGTCAGCCCACAGCCCGGCCAGGATCACGTGCTGGGGACACGTCGTCGCAATTCGCGGCGTCTAGAGCGGTGGTGCGGCAAGCTGCCCGTCCGCCGAAATGAGACTGGCCTGCCTGGCGAAGATGATTCCCATGCTGAAATCGCCTTCGTAGATGAAGGCCGCTAGCTCGATCCGATCTTCCGCAGGAATCAACCGAAAACAGGGGCCACCGCTCATGCCGCTCAGACTTGAGCCCGGCAGCAGCGGGTCGATGACATTCGGCAACCACGTCACTTGTGCCGGTTCCAGATGAAACGACACCTGATCCGGCGAACAGTGATGCGGCTGGCGTCGAAACGATACGAAATCGATCGACATCGTCGGAGGATGGGGGCCAAGAGGCACAGAACGACGAACTTCCGGATAGCCGCCAAACACGACGTGGTCGTCTTTCTCAATCGGTTTGGGCGGCCATTCGCGGGAGATAAACACCTTGTGCCCGAAATGCTTCAACGTCTCGGGCGAAATCGTGAACGTTGCGAGGTCCCATCGTTCGCTCCGCGAGATCAAATGTGCAGCGGGGTCGAAGGGACCACTGCCAAGCTGGCAGAATATGTCGTGCTTTTCGGCCTTGTGCCTCTCGTAGATCTTCAGGACGTGATCGTTCGTAACGCCAAACAGAGCTTCGGAAGTCTTGACGAGGCACATGGTGCCGCTGTTCACAACGGTTTGCCTACCGGACTCCCACCAGATGGGGGCACACAGAGATTTGACGTGTGCCCTAAGGGCCATGTCGATTTGCTGAGCCGCCTCGTTCATCTCCAATGTGCCTGCCGTACAAGGGGCGTTTGATGGCTCGAAACTCGCGCGACGAATTCTCCGATGCGACGCGAAATCACCTCGCGCGCAGTGTCAATTATCACTGCTCCAAGTGCGACGCTCCAACGGCAGGACCGTTCAGCGGAGGGGCCTCCTCAATCACGACTGGAGAAGCTGCGCACATCTGTGCCGCGGCTCCAGGCGGACCGCGATACGACCCGAACATGACGCGCGAGGAGCGTGTTCATTACGACAACGGCATCTGGCTCTGCGCGGCGCATTCCCCTCTCGTGGATCGAGACTGGCCCCGCTATACCGTCGACGAGCTCCGACGCATCAAGCGCGATGCAGAAGAGAGGGCGGCTGCAAATCTCGAACACGCGAAGGTAAGAGCCAGTCAGGAAGCAGTTCTTGACGGTGAAGTCGAATGGCATGAACCGTCAGCAAACGAAACGCGGCCAGGATACGTCGGCCTGCGCCACGCAGTCTTCCGAATCGGCGGAAACCGCAAGCAGCGCGGACGTGTCTATATCGACCTGGACATCGGTGAGGGAACGCCAAGACGCACGCAGGCATGCATCGCTGAAGGCACGGACTTGATCGCCCATGAACTCAGCAACCTCAGTCCCGGCCAACCGTATGCGGTGCCCGGCTTCACGGTAATCACGAGTACATCGAAGTTCTGGTTGGATCGCCGGTTCATCCCCGACCATCCGTTTTGGTCGGAGCCTCAAGATTTCACACTCCATCCCGGCACGTACGTGACCGACCGACCATTTCTCGATCGTGTCCTTTGACAGCGACTTGCGAAGGGTTTGTACAAGATCTCGGTAGTCGTCATCCTGGGTGATACGGAGCACGAACGGTCATTCCGCAGCAACTGGAGAACGATGCGTGTCGACGGGTAAGGGCCCAGCTGCGAAACGCGTGACGTTATCCCAACCGGTCCAGCAGTCGGATGACACCCCCATCTGGCGCTACATGGATCTCGCGAAGTTCGTAGCACTTGCCTTCTCGCGCAAGCTTTGGTTCCCGAAGCTCAAAGAGCTCTGGCTCGCAGACCCATGGGAGGGGTTTGGCCGCGCGAAAGGTCTAAAGCGACCTTCGCGCGTCCTTCCGAGAGATGTTGTCCTGCAAGGAAACGTTGCGCAGTCGCTGTACGCCGAGTTCAGCGGCTTCGCGGCTCAGACCGTCAGGAATGCCCACAAGCACGTGTACGCAAACTCATGGTGTATGGGTGGAGAATCCCTCGGAATGTGGGAGCGATACGGTGCCGGGGCTAAAGGTGTTGCGATAGAGAGCACCGTGGGGCGTTTCAAGGCCGCTCTGAAGCGTGAAGTACGGCCCGAGCAGCATGCTTTCGGCGCCGTTACGTATCATGCGGACTTAGGCTCTGCTCGAGAAGTTCGTCACGATTTCACGAAAGGACCAGTCCCTGCCAGCGCACGTCTTTGGAAATTGGCTCTAAGGGTCGCATTCAACAAACGCGCGTTCTACGACGATGAACGGGAATGGAGGGCCGCGCTCTTCCAGGAACAATTGCGGCCTCGCGTTCGCGGATTGTCGCTACCTGCCAATCTGGAGCTCCTAATCAAGACCGTACGGATCGGTCCCAGGGCTGATCAACCCACGATTCACGCGGTTGAAGAAATCATGAAGTGCACGGCTCTGAAGATGCCCATAGAACAATCGATAATTCTGAGGCTCCCACGCATCCGACGGTCGCGTTGATTCGGCGGACCTATCGTCGTTCGCTGCGCACCGGCTCGTTGATTAGCCGAGACGCTCATTCCCAACTGGATTGATCTCGCATTCCATGACAGCGCCGGACTTCCACAGCGCCCATATCTTCCGTGCCGGCGGGCGGTCGTCGTGCGGCCAGCCTGGCTCTTTCAAGGAAGCAAAACCCTGGCAAGAAAGTCTGACGGGATGTAGTCGGCGAGGGTCAGCTTCAGCTCCTCGCGAACGAACCGCTCGATGAACTTCATCGCGTGCTCAACATGGAACGCCGCGTCTTCGGAACTCGGGTTCGAATACTTGTGCTGAATATTGTTCCGCTCCTCGTGCAGGAGTTCGAGGTTTGGCCGTTCTGGGATAGTGCACGACAGCTTCGCTTCCAAAATGTCGTACGCGCCGTAGATGGTGATCGTCTCCTTCGGGTTCTTGTAGATGGAGTGATTTCCACTCCGTACGCGCTCCTTCAGCAGGAGCTCGATCGCCTGGTCGATGTGCAACAGGGCGAACTTCATGTCCTTCGGAGTGTTGCTTCGTAGGTAGTGCGAGAGACCGTGCTCCAGCACCTCGAAGGCCGATCGCACGAGCGGCGACGAAGCGGCGCCGGGCTTCTTCTTCGCCTTCTTTTTCTTCTTCGCGGCCTTCGCCATTGGCGGCAAGCTCTACTCGGCGTCGGCGGATTTCGCGGCGACCTTCTTGATGTAGCTCTCGCCAGATGACGTGAGGGTGTATTTCTTGGCGGCGCCCTTCCCGGCTTTCTTGTCCGCCTTGGCAACCATCATGAAGCTGCGCTTGATGTTCTGGATGATCGCCTGGCTCGTGTTCGATGGCTCCATCTTCGCTTCGTAGTAACAGTTGTTGAGATCGGCAGGCGTGAACTCCTTAACACCGGAGTGCTGTTCGAGGTAGTACCCGAAGGCTAGTATGAGGTCGGTGTGCTTCTTGAAACCGAATTGCCGAATAAACTCGCCGACCGACACCGCTTTCGACGACGCGAGGACCGCGGGATCTGGTGCCGCCACTTTGACGGACTTGCCCTTTCCGGAGGTGCTGTCTGCGCCGGACGCTCCCTCGAATCTCTTGAGCATTTCCAGGACGAAGCCTTTGTCGCCTTCGGCCTCGAACTGTTGGTCACCGCGCGCGATTCGAACCCGGTAGCTTTTTACGGCCATCGTTGATCCTCGTTTGTATGAGCAGGTGAGCCGCGAGGATAGCACCCCAGAAGCTCGATCCGAAGAGTGACAAGACGTCCTTCAATCCTTGAACTCGGCGAGTCCAGCTCTCAGTTGGCCGACCTTGGGCGCAGGGGGTCGCTGGTTCGAATCCAGTCGCCCCGACCAAATTCCTCGCTCCGCTCGGCCTTTGGTCGGAGCGACGTCGTCAGGCGTCGCGCGGCTCTCGCCGCGCGTGGCACGAATCGAGTGCCCCGACCACAGTTCAAATCCAAGTCCCGAACCCAACTGTTTATGACGGGGTGTGCCCGTACAGGAAGTCGAAGTGCTCGAAGTCGTCCGGTGAGCGCTTTTGGAGGAGGGCATTCCGGACCGCTCGCCCGACGCCGTCGAGATGCTTCAATTCGCCGAAGAACCGGGCCGTGCGCTGGACGCGTGCAGTCCGAGGGATTCGCTCCTCCTGATACGCGAGGAACGCGTCTCGCGGATCCTGCCGCCGCGCGAACGCGTTGCCGAGGCAGACGGCATCCTCTAACGCCTGGCAGGCGCCCTGTGCGATGTACTGCAGCATCGGATGCGCGGCATCGCCGAGCAGCGTGATCCTTCCACACGTCCATGAAGAAATCGGCAGGCGATCGAACATTGGCCACCGCCGATCGCGCCGCACGTAACGAACGGCATTACGCACCACCGGGCACAACGGCGCGAAGGCCGTCTCAAGTTCGTCCGGTGTACCCCAGTCTTCCAGATGCTCGTAACCGGGCCTGAACCGATGACTGCGAAACACCGCGACCTGGTTGAGAAGCGTGCCGCCGTGGATCACGTACTGGACGAAATGCATCTCCGGACCGACCCAGATCGTCATGTTCTCGAGGTCCGTCTCGGGTGGCACGTCGCGCAACGGAACCGTTCCGCGGTAGGAGACGTACTGGGCACAAACCGGATCGCCGTCATCATGAACGGCCTTGCGGACGCGCGACCAGAGTCCGTCCGCGCCGACGACGGCTTCGCATTCGAACGACGTTCCGTCCGCGCAGGTGACATGGACGGCGTCGTCATTCGGTTCGAACGACACGGCTTCGCGTCCGCTGTCGAGCGTGATCAAGGAATGACTCCGGCATGCCTTGAGTTCCGCGGCAAGCAGATCGCCTCTATGCGTCACGATATACGGATAACCGTAATGGGCCAGAAAGGCCTGTCCGAGATCGAGGCGCGTAATCGGTGAACCGGTGACCGCGTCCATCATCACGAGATTCTTGGGAAAGGTCGCAGGCCTGAGGACGTCTTCCAGCACACCCAGACGATCGAGCATGCGGGTGGCGTTTGGTGCCAGCTGAAGGCCCGCTCCGATCTCCGTAAACTCAGGCGATTTCTCGATGACGTGCACGCGGCGGCCCGCCCGCGCGGCCGCGAGCGCGGTTGCCAATCCTCCAATCCCGCCGCCTACGATAAGGAGCGACACCGACGGCATCAATCATGCCGAATAGCGGGTCGAGCCGCCGCAACGAACGCATCGATCCGTAATACGTTCATCGAGGTGACGATCGTTGGAGCCGGCTCGCGACAATCAACAATACGATGCCCACAAGGGCCGCGATGCCGCCGTTAACTGCCCATCGCGGCTGACCTGACATGAAGCTGCCCGGCAGCACATTGATCCCTTGAAGAAACCAAACCGTACCGACGAATAGCAGCAAGCCACCAACGATCCGTAGTGTGAGTCTCATTTTCCGACTCGGCGTTCACAGCGTCGCGCCAAACAGCGCGAGCAGCGTCTTCCAGTGCCGCTCTGCGGCGGCCGCATCGTAGACCGGCGTATCTCGCACCACCCATCCGTGCTTCGCTGGATAGGTCTCGACCGTATGGTCCACGCCCGCATCGGTGAGGGCCTGTTCAAGGCGCGCCTTCATGTCATCCGGGAACGATTGGTCCTCAATCGCGCCAGCGACGTAGATGCGTGCCTTCATTTTCGGCGCGAGCCGATGGGGACTGTCCGGCGCATCGGTCGCCAGCCGGCCGCCGTGATACGAAGCGGCGGCAACAATGCGATCGGGATACGTTCCGGCCGCGGTCAAAGACATGAGACCACCCATGCAATAACCCGTCGTGCCGATGCCCCCCTTCTTCACGTCGCGATGCGCCGCCAGATAGTCGAGGAACGCCTTCGTGTCCGACATGACGTTGGCCGGCGTTGCCAATGCCACGAACTTTTCCATCAGCACCTTGCGCTGCTCTGGATCGGCGAACACAGCTCGCGCGTTCATTGGCTCATACGGACCCGAGCGGTAGTACAGATCGGGGAGCAGAACGAAGTAGCCGTTGGCGGCGAGCCGCTCGCCGATTTCGAGAATCGCCGGTCGAATACCGAGGCCATCCATGAACACAAGCACGCCGGGCCACACGTCGTCTCCGTCGGGGCGGTAGACGTAGGCCGGACAACTACCGTCCCTGGTGTCGATCGAGATCTTCATCAGCGCATCTTACGATGAGCGAAACCATCGACATCAATCATTCCAGATCGCGTGTGCCGCGCTGACGACCAGTTCCAGCTTTGCGCGCATCTCGTCCTCGGTGAGCGGGTTTCCAGCAACGGTGCTTGCAAATCCGCATTGCGGTCCGATGCCCAGGCCCTCGATGTTGACGTGCTTCGATGCCTCATCGACTTTGCGTTTGAGATCGTCCAACGATTCGAGTAGGCCTGATTTGGTCGTGATCAATCCGAGAACCGCTCCCTTGTCGCCCGGCAAATAGCGCAAGGGAGCGAAATCGCCTGCCCGAGGTGTGTCGTACTCCAACAAGAAGTGGTCGACGCGGGCGCCCTGCAGCAGTCGCTCCGCAATCGAATCGTAGCCTCCCTCGGCCAGGTATTTGCCTTTGAAATTGCCACGGCAGACGTGAACGCCAACAAGGAGGTCCGGTGGCCGATTCGCGACCGCATGGTTGATGGCGTCGACGTACAAGTCCGCGAGTTCCTGCGGATCCTGTCCCTCGGCGCGTAACCGCTGGCGCGTCCCCTCGTCGCACAACATGACCAACGCGACCTCGTCGAGTTGCACGTATTGCGCGCCGGCCTGCGCGCATTCACGGATCTCGTCTTGATACACCTTTCCGAGATCATGGAAAAACGCGCGCGGGTCCGCATACACGCCTTCGCTCGCGTATTGGTTCCCGCGCCAGAAATGCATGGTCGAGGGCGCGGGCAAGGTGACCTTCACGACCGATTTGGTGATACCCGCGAGAAAACGGACCTCATCGACCGCAATAGGCTGGGTCCGGTGCACCCGATCTTCAACGTACGGCGCCGTGAACTCGAGCTGCTGACCATGATCGTCGTGAAACCTGTAGAGCGCGGGTTTCACGCTCAGGCCGTGTGTACGGTCTACGAATCGCGCCCAGTACGACGCGCGACGATACTCGCCATCGGTCACCAGCCTGAAGCCGGCGTCCTCCTGGAGCTTCACGGCATTGCGAATCGCGTTGTCCTGGATCGTCCTGAATTCTGATTCTGGCAGTGTCCCGGCATGAAACCCCTTGAACGCGTCGCGAAGGGCCTTCGGACGCAGCAAGCTACCGACGTGGTCTGCTCGGAAAGGCGGTCGGGACGATGGAAGGGCCATTCTCATTTGATTACGCCGCCTCGATGAATCGCGCGGAGGGAGGACTCGAAACCAACGGTATGGGTACGGGCAGACCCTCAAGCGGGTGTATCTGCGCTATCGCAGAGTCCGGCGATCGAACGTCACGTCCGTGCCCGATTGCGGTTCCACGTGACCGTGACCGTCAACACCTCCAACGCGGATTGCGGCAGCTCTGCGGCGGCCACCTCAACACGGACAATCGGCGGTTGACCTTGGCCATCTCTGGGCATAGAAGATCCGGCAATGGTATTGGAAAGGAAACACTCTCATGCCTAAAGCCAGAGCCAACAACATCACGATCAACTATGACCAGCAAGGAACGGGAGAGCCCCTTATTCTCATTCCTTTCTTGACCGCCGATCATGCCTGTTACGCCTTCCAGGTGCCAGAGTACGCGAAGCACTTTACCTGCCTCTCACTCGACCTTCGAGGGACAGGTGAAACGGACAAACCCGAAGGCGTCTATTCCACCGAGCTTCTCGCTGACGATGTTGCGGCCTTCATGCAAGCCGCGGGAATCCCGAAGGCGCATGTCTCCGGTCTATCGCTCGGCGCAGCAGTAGGCATGTGGCTGGCGGCTAAGTATCCCGATAAGGTCCTGTCCCTTTCGCTGCATGGTGGTTGGACGAAGACGGACGCCTTCCTGAACACCGTTGTTGGAGGCTGGCAGGTCATGGCCAAAGCCTTGGGGAGTGTTCCCGAAATGGTGGTTCGCGCGATCTTCCCGTGGTGCCTTACGCCGGAGCTGTACGCGGCCAGACCGGATTACATCCAGTCGTTGGGAGACTTTGTCCGAGGTCGGCCAGCGCAGTCCCTGGCGGCATTCATCCAGCAGTCGACTGCCGTACTAGCCCACGATGTAGAGGCGCAGCTAGGACGGATTACTGCGGCGACTCAGATAACATTTGGGCGCACGGATCTGCTGACGTCTCGTTTTGCCGATCGGCTGAAGGGGAATATTCGCGATTCCGAGTTGCTGATCTTTGAAGGGTGTGCACACGCGGCGCTCTATGAGAAGGTCGAGGAGTTCAATCAGAAGACGATAGAGTTCCTGCAGCGCCATGCGGGAGTGAGTATCGCGTAGGGGCGTTCCGCTGCGCGCAGGCGATCGAGTCGACGAGCTTCGAGTGGCGCCGCAACAGGCACGGGGCGCTGTAGATCGCAGGAGGGCACCTGAAAGCGCTGCCGGGCGAGTGTGCCTTCGCCAGTTGGAGCCAGATGGCCGGCTCCGACAGCTCGATGGCCTCCGAGAGGCTGTGCTTCATTCGAGCGAACAACAACATCGCGACAGAAAGGAGATGTTGGACGGGAGTGATGCCGCTCATCGTCATTCCGGATGACGCGCCGCCCGTGTTGTCGCGGAGCGACGCCGTCAGACAGCTGCGCGACTGTGAGCACCGGATCTACCCGACCCTGCCGGCAGATTCCCGGGAACTGGTAGCGCGAATCGCAGACGCCGAAGCCGTGATCAATATCCGGGCGTCGACGCGGTTTACGGCGGAGGTACTGGCCGAATGTCCAATGCTCCGGCTGATCTCGATCTGGGGCACCGGGATCGATCATGTTGATCTCGGAGCAGCGAAGGCCCGCGGTATCACGGTGACCAACACGCCCGCGGTGTCGGCTGTCGCCGTCGCGGAACACGCCGTATCGCTCATCTTCGCCGTGGCCAGGCAGACCGTGAACATCGATCGGGCCGTCAGGGGCGGGGAATGGCCGCGCGCGATGGTGCAGCAACTTCAGGGCAGGACGCTGGGCGTAATCGGCACCGGCGCCATCGGTCGCGAGGTCGCCCGGCTCGGCGCCGGCATCGGCATGAACGTCATTGCCTGGTCGTTCAATCAGCGCGGCGACTATGCGTGGGTGACGCTCGAGGATCTGTTCCGCCGTGCGGACGTCGTCAGCGTGCATGTGCGGCAGTCGCCGGAAACGCTCGGGATGATTCGGGCCGAACATTTCGCGATGATGCAGCCAGGCGCCATCTTCATCAACACGGCGCGCGGTCGCATCGTCGTGGAGAGAGATCTTGTCGAGGCGCTGCGAAGTCAGCGCATTGCAGGAGCCGGGCTCGATGTGTTCGAGACCGAGCCGCTACCTTCAGATTCGCCGCTCCGCCTGCTGCCAAATGTGGTGCTCACGCCTCATGCTGCAGGAATCACGCGCGAAGCAACGGAGGGAGGGCTCGCGATGGCCATCGACAACGTCCTGGCCTTCAGAGCTGGCACCCCCGTCCATGTTGTGAATTGAGAAGCCCCGCTGCAACCTGGATGAATTCATTCCCCACGCCTATCATCCGATCCCACGTCGCGAACCTCGCGCTGGCGTGTCGGACGGACCGCAGACGCCGTATCATTGCGTGTAATTGCCCGGCACGAATAATCATCTGCGCGAAGAAACGGCGCGTTGGCAGAGAGGATCTTACTTATGCGATTCGTGATTCTCGTGTTGTTGTTTTCAGTCCAGGTCGTTGCGCAGCAACCCGCAGGACGCGCTGGCGGCGCGCCGGCGGTCACGCCCAAGAACCTGAAAGTCCTTGCACCCGATTCGGACATCCAGTTCGCGATGCAGATGTTCAATCAGGCGCTCGGAGTGGAGTGCACCTACTGCCACGTCCAGGGCGACCTTGCGAGCGACACGAATCCGAAGAAGGACATCGCCCGCAGGATGATCGGCATGGTGCGGCAGATTGACGGGAGCTTTCCGAGCAGCACCGGTGTGTTCCCGACGGGTTACCACGAGGTCGACTGCACGACGTGCCATCGCGGAAGCGTCAAGCCGGAGACAGAAGCGCCCCAGGAGTTCTACAACCGCGCTGAATCGCTGGGAGGCCCGCCTCCCCGCATCACGCCTGGCGTGAATCTGAAGGTGCTGCCTCCGGACACTCAGGTGCACGGCGGCGGCGTGATGCACGAGTTCCGGAATTCGCTCAATGTCGACTGCTCGTACTGCCACGGCGCCGGCAGACCGTTCGAATCCGAAGCGAACCCGCGGAAGGACATCGCGCGGAATATGATCCTGCTCGTGCGGCAGATCAATAGAAACTTCCCAGACACGGGCGTATTCCCGAACGGCACGCAGGCCGTCACCTGCTACACGTGTCATCGCGGCGATCCGCATCCGCAGAGCGTGGGCAACAAGCGCTACGATGCGCCGAAGTGACGCGACGGCTGGCATAGCGCCCACGGCCACGGGGCGCCGTGACTGAGTGACGACCGCATACAGAAGATAGCGATCGAACGTGACGTTGCCGCTGATCTAATAGCGCGCGTTGATCCACTTCGACACGTAATCAAACAAGTTTTTCGTCGTGTTCGAATATGCGCCCGGTGCGGTTTCGCATGCGGTGCAGGGTGTGCCGCCGTGCGTAGCGCCGTCGATCACAATAAAGTCCTTGTCCTTGCTTGCCGCCATCTCGTAGTGGACTTCGCTGTCACGGATGAAGTAATGGCCGCCCATGGCCGTTATCAGCACGGGCACGGAGATGCTGCGCAGCGCGCAGTCGGTCGAATTGTTGCTGGAACACCAGTCGATGCGGTCCATGGAGTCTTCGGCGCGGATTGCGTTAGCGCTCAAGAATGTTCGCACTGTCAACAGTCGCGTGCCGTCGTTGAAGGAGGCATTCCGAGCGTCGAGGCCTGTGGCCGGCCTGCGGACGCTTTCGGCAATCTGCGTCACGATCGTTCCGTCGTTCTTCAGCAGCTTCCGGGGTTTGACGGTGCTGTGGTGAATGCTGATATCCAATTCCATCAGCCTTGCTCCTTCTCCGCGCACGACCAAAAACACGTCGTCATCCGGATAGGTGTCAGTACGCCCTTTCATCTTCTGCATTTTGGTCTTGGCCGCATCAATCAGCCGGTTCATCCGGTCGGCCTGTGCCTTGAAGTATCTTTTCTTGAAGTCATCCGAATAGTGTGACGGCCCATTCGGCACGTAACCATTCCGAGGGCTGAACGGATCAAGAGAGGCATCGATCTGACGCGGATCGGAATCGTTCAGAACGGCAGGATTCAGGCTGCGCAATCCGTTGACGGAGACCCCGGGATGCGCATCCATCAAGATGATGCCATCGGCTTTCGGGAGGCCGGCTAAGTCATTGCCGCATTCCATCGTTTTGTTTGGACCTCGGCAATACGAAACCCCGTTCTCTACGACTGCCTCATAAAAGCTCGTCGCGGGCCCGCCGCCGCTATGCCCGAAGAGCAACACTTTTGTGATGCCCGGCTGCTTACGTAAGAACTCAATTCCGGATTTGATGTCGAGCGCGTTTGCCTCGAAGTCCACGGCGGATTCGTTGTTGTCCGAGCGCGGGTTCATCCCGAGAACCATGAAGCCTCGCCTGGATAGCTCGGTCGTGGCGGGATGAGACAGGAAGTTCGACGTCCGATGGATGACAAGAATCGCCACGTGTGGAGCGGGTCCGGAATCAGGCTTATAGAGAGCGCCTTTTACTGCGCTTGGCCGGAACTGGATATAAAGCGGATTGGTTTGGCCGAAGGATAGCGTCGTCCAGCAAAAGATGAGCACGCCGGCCACAATTGCACGTCGCATCGCGAACCCCCTTACAGATGCAGAAGCCGCTTCGCGTTCCCTCTCAAGATGCGATCGAGATCGCCGGCCGGTAGTTTCAACTGTTCCACGAAAGAGTTCGGATATTCGATATCCCTTGCGGCGAAGAGATCCGTGCCGATCACGATGCGGTCCGACCCGACCTCGCCAATCAGAAAGCGCAACGCGTCGGGATCGTAGTTGAGATAGTCGTAATGGAATCGCCGCAGATACTCCTTGAATGGACGCTCCGCTTTCAACTGAACCGACCCCATGTGATAAAAGCCGTGCTCGACCCGCGCGAAGATGAACGGAAACGCGCCTCCGCCATGTGGCAACACAATCTCGAGTCGCGGGAACTTGTCGAGAGTCCCAGTGGTGATGAACTTGAGCGCTGTGGTGGCGTGTTCAAACGTAAAGCCAAGCCAGTTGGTGACGCTGGGTGGACCGACAAGGCGTTTGCTGTAGAAGTTCGCTTCGCCATCGAGCGGATGGAACAGGAGCGGGTAACCCAATTCCTGGCATCGCGCGAGGATTGGTTCAAAGGCAGGCTCGAACAGGTAATCGCGCTGCTCGATGGAATTCGGCAATGCAACGGCCCGCATGCCCGGCTTGCCCGCGACGCGGTTCAATTCCTTCAATGCCATCCCCGGGTCTCGAACGGGCATCGCGATGCCGGCGACAAAGCGGTCCGGATAGGCCGCATGCGCTTCAACAGCAGCGTCGTTGACAATCTGTGCGAGGCGGACACCTTGTTCCGGAGTCGCCCACTGCCATGGCATTCCACCGGACAGCGTCAGGACGTGCATCTGAACGCCGTGCTCGTTCATCCACGTGACGCGTTTATCGAGGTCGAAATCCAAAGGATAGGGATTGGCCGGCGCAGGCCGTCCCATTTCGACCTGAGCTCGTGTGTAACGTTCGGGAGCCCAGTGCGTGTGCATGTCTATCGAAATAGGCCGAACGGACGCGGGGTTCGCCGGACGCGCCTCCCATGCGGGTCGGTCCTGTGCGAAGGCTCTGCGAAGGTTCAGGCTGATCGCCGCTCCCGCTCCGACGCCCAGCTTGAGAAATCCTCGGCGGTCCAGCGCGTGTGAATGTCGCTTGTTCATATCGCCCTCCGCGAGCGTTTCATTTTAGGCGCGGTTCTTGGGGGACCGCGGAGCCTTTCATAGTTCCTATCGTCTCGGAGCTACCTGGGTGAGATGACCTGGGAGTCTTTCTCGTTGTCGCAGATGTGCTCGAAGAAATCGGTGTCGGGCAGCAGGCGAAACGAGATCGTCTGCGTGGTCCACGTTCGCGAGAACGTCGCGGGATCGTCGATGGTCACCTGCACCTGAAGAGTGCCGAAGGTCGGCCGTCGAAACCGCTCCGTCGTGCGCAGCGACTCGCTGTGTGGGAGGGGTGTCACATCGAGCCACCCTTGCGTGTTGAGCCCGGCGGTCTCTATCACGAACGCGTCCCCCTCCCATCTGCCAATCGAGTAGCCGAACCAGGCCGGCTGCATGTCAGGAGGAAAGGGACGGCCGTCCGTGAACACCTGACGGAAGTGATCGTATTCCTCGAACAGCATGATGGTCAGGCCGGGGGTGTGCACGAACTTGATTGGAGCGGGTACGAGGTAATAGTCAACGATGGTATGCGGCAGGCAGCGGCTCGCCGGCCCCTGTTCGCCCGCCTGCATGCGTTTCTTGTACTCGGCTTCAGCGGCCGGCAGCAGCGGGAAGGGAGAACCATCCGCCGTCCTCAACCGGATGACCGGATCCTCGCCAAGCGTCTGACCGACAGGCGGCGCGCCCACGGTGGCCTTCGGATCGGGCTGCCAGAGTCCCGACAGGTCGATCCGACCGTCGGAGAGACGTGGCGCCGGCGCCTTCAGATTGGGCTGACCGTCAGCCGTTCGGGGGATACTCGGGTCAGGGTAGTGGATCCACTGGGCTGATCCGCTTTCGACGGCGGCGACGATCAACGCAGTGACGATCAACGCAGTGGCGACGCCAAGACGCAGCTGCATGGGATTCTCCTGAGGCAGGCCGTGGAGCGGGGGAGAGTCTACCAGAACGACGTCAGCGTCGTTCGGCTGCCCTTTGTGTTTATACTTCGCGCACTGGAGGCAGCGATGAGGATTCGGATCATCGGAGGACTCGGCCTGCTGGCGTCTCTCTCCTCGGTGCCGGCGTTTGCCGCTCCATGCGATCAACTGGCCGCGCTCGCGCTGAAAGACGCTACAGTCACTTCCGCCCGTATCGTTCCGGCAGGCGGGTTCGTACCGCCGGAGAATGCGGCCGGCAACGGCGGCAATACGAACGCGTTCAAGAGTCTTCCCATGTTCTGTCGCGTGTCCGCTACGCTAAAGCCCTCGACCGATTCGGATATCAAGGTCGAAGTCTGGCTGCCCGCGAGCGGATGGAATGGCAAATTCCAGGCTGTCGGCAACGGCGGATGGGCGGGTGTCATCAGCTACGCCGCGATGGCTGAAGCGGTGCGCGCAGGCTACGCAACCGCGTCCACGGATACGGGTCACGCCGGCGGCGGAGGGGCCTTCGCGCTCGAGCATCCCGAGAAGCTGATCGACTTCTCGTGGCGTTCCGAGCACGAGATGACCGTCAAGGCAAAGCAGGTGATCCAGAACTTCTACGGCACTGCGCCGCGGCTCTCGTATTGGAACGGCTGCTCGACGGGCGGGCGGCAGGGGCTCAAGGAAGCGCAGATGTTCCCCGACGATTACGATGGCATCATCGCCGGCGCTCCCGCGAACCGGACCGCGATCTCCCTGTGGATCGCCGATGCCGTGCTGAAGGATCCTGCAAGCTACATTTCGCCGAGCAAATACCCAGTCATTCACCAGGCGGCGCTCGCCGCGTGCGATGCGCGGGACGGTCTGAAAGACGGCCTCATCGACGACCCAACCAGATGCAGCTTCGATCCAGGCGTGCTGCTGTGCAAGGCCGAGGATGGACCCTCTTGTCTCACTGCGCCGCAGGTCAAAGCGGCAAAGCAGATCTATTCACCTGCGAGGAATCCGCGCACCGGGAAAGAGTTGTTCTCGTCGTTCGTTCCTGGAACGGAACTCGGATGGGGCGTCCAGGCGCTTGGCCCCGAGCCATCGGCGAACATCTATGACCAATACAAGTACGTCGTGTTCAAGGATCCGAATTGGGACTGGAAGACCTTCAACTTCGACAGCGATGTCGAGCGAGGTAATCGACCTGAGAACCTCATCATGAACGCGACGGATCCGGACATGAAAGCGTTCTTCTCGCATGGCGGGAAGCTCCTGCTGTATCACGGCTGGAGCGACCCGAACGTTCCGACGCTCAATACCATCAAGTACTACAGAAGCGTCGTCGAGGTGATGGGCGGTCCCGCGAAAGCGTCCAGCAGCGTCCGGTTATTTCTCGAGCCCGGCATGGGACACTGTGGCGGCGGGGAAGGCCCGAACGTATTCGACAAGGTCGGCGCGCTGGAACAGTGGGTCGAACACAGGAAGCCGCCGGACACGATGATCGCGTCTCACGTGAAGGACGGCAAGATCGATCGCACGCGTCCGCTGTGCCCGTATCCTCAGGTGGCGAAATACAAAGGGACCGGCAGCATTGACGATGCTGCCAACTTCGCGTGCGTCGCGCCGTAGTTACGTAACCGCTGGACCAGCTAATTGATGTTGAGCAGCCTTGCCGCGTTGCCGCCGAGGATGGCGGCGCGCTGCGGCAGAGAGACCGTTGTCGTCGCCATCACGTGTCGACCGGATGCTCCTCTCAGGGGATCGGATGATCGGTGCCGAGCACGACCTGGCTCGCGGCGACTTGCGCCACCAGATGTCGAAGCGCTTCCCCGGGACGATAAGGACTAACGAAAGGGCCTATCGCCCGGTTGACGGAACGGCGGTTATCCGATCCCACGCCGCGACGTCCGTCGGAATAGTACCAGCGCTCCCCCAACGCACGCTGTCAACGCACGGCGAGGTTGATTGAACGGCTCAGACCATTGCGGCCCTGAGAAAGACCCTGTCCGATCGAACCGTAACTCCGTTTACTTCGTCGACGTGTCTGTCAACGTCGCCCGCGTCGGTCCTGGACCGAGCGTCGGCAGCAGGCTTGGACCGCTCGCCCTGAAGATCTTCTTCGGATCGGTCTTCGCATCGAACACGAGGCCGATGAAGCAGTTGCTCATCTCATCCCAGTTCTGCAGCCCCCAGCGGATCTCCTTGGTCGGATCCGGATTGAACTTGTTGGCCGCCGAATTGTCGAAATGCGAGATGCCGATGAGGCGCGTGCCCTTCGGCAGATCGATCGGCTCGGTGAAGACGTAGCCGAGCTGCCAGTTGAAGTCCCACTTCGAGCGGAAGAGCGTCTGCGACTCGCCGTTCGGGAAGACCGCGCGCAGCTCGTAGTCCTTGCCGCGCAGGTGCATGTGCGGCTGCGCATACACCAGCTTCATGTCGGTCATCGCGGTTGATTCGGAGACGACTTCGGCGTTGTTGTCAGCGGCGGGAATCACGAGGTTGCGCGCCGTCGGCCCATATGACGTGAAGTAGCGCGTGGTGTGCGGTCCCGCCGCGAAGACGATCCCGACTTTCGTCCGATCGGTCTGCGGCGTGCCGACCGCCGTGTAGTGGACCTCGAAGACGAGATCCGATCCCTTCGGGACGAACTTGGCGGAGTCGCCGAACTCGAAGCCCTGCGCGCCGACGCCCGGATTGAACTTGCCGAGGATGTCGATGTCGTCCTGGCCCACCTTCGGCATCTGGGTCGCCGGATACGCCACGCCCGGCACCGCGTTGGCCATCCACTTCGATCCGGGCGGCAGCACCCACACCTCGCCGTGATGGACGACCTTCGAGTTGCCCGGCCGCATCTCCGCGGCCTTCACCCAGACATCTTCCGGAAAGTTCGCCTTCACGAGCATGTACTGGTATTCGATGGTGCCGCGAGCCTGCACCGCGAACTCGGTGGGCATCTCCACGATCATGTCGGGCTTGAGATTCCAACCATCGGTGAAGGTGGCCGGCGCCGGCTTGTCTTTCGGATCGCCCTCCACCGCGCCGCCATCGGCCCATGCGGCCAGGATGTCGCGCTCGGCTTGCGAGAGCCGCGCGGCATTCGAGAACTTGTGGTCGTACTGCGGCTCAACCTGCCACGGCGGCATCTGCTGCGTGAGGACGGCGGTCTTGATCGCCCTGGCCCACGGCCGCGCATCGTTGAAGGTGAGGAGCGAAAAAGGCGCTACCTCGCCGGGCCGATGACACATCTGACAGTGCTGCTGCACGATCGGCAGGACGTCCTTGTTGAAGGTGACCTGCGCTGCGGCGCTCCCGGGTAAACACGCCGTCGCCAGGATCGCCACCACGCCGAGCAGGCAGTCTTTTCTCATCGCAGCACCTCTTGCCGAAACGTGACGATTGTCACATGGTTCGAGGACGATAAGAACTATGAAGGGCCTGTCGCCCGGTTACGGAACGGCGGTGACCCGATCCCACGCCGCGACGTCCGTCGGAACAGCCGTCGGCGCTCCCCCCTAACTCCAGACCCTCAGCGCACGGGATCGGATGTCAGATGCGTCGGCGGCGTGAGCATGACGTTGCCGCTGATCGACACGTCGGCCGGTCCGCCGCCCCAGTAATTTCCCGCGGCATCCACTCGGATCGCAGCGGTCCCGGTGTTGGCGTTCGACACCGACACGTCGCGTCCGGCATTCTTCACGAAGCGATTGCGGCCGCGGCTGCCGAGTGGCCCGCCGCCGAGATCGATAACGGCCGTTCCGATCCTCTTGTCGGCCGGCTGTGTCACCGTGACCGCCGCAATCGGCGTCGCGCCGGCCGGGGCGGTGAAGTCCGACAGCGAGGAGTTCTCCACGAGCACGTTGAGCGTTTCGAGATTGTTCGCATTCAGGATGCCAATCCCGCCGCCCAACCCGGAGAACTTCGTATTTCTCACCGCCAGCGTGAACGCCTTCGTTCCGTTGCTCGCGCCGCTCAGCCGGATCTGCCCGTCGAGGCTGCCGGCGGGATTGGCGTTGGTGAGCACCGAATCGGAAATCGACAGCTTGTAGACGCCGTTGGTCGGATTCTGCGCCTCGAGAATCTTGATGTTCGCGCTCGCCGGATCGCGCAGATCGAGGCGCGTCATGTCGATGTTCAGGACGCCGTTCGTCGTCCCTCGGTGCTGGATCTCGATCGAGTCGCCGTTGTTCACTTCGCCGACCATCTTCGGATTGAGGACCGTCAACTGCGACACGCGAGCATTGACGACGGGAGCGTTCCCTCCTGTGAGGAACACGGCGCCGTCGGCTGCATAGTTGCCTGGAGGCGACACGTTCTCGGCGTGGAACCGGTTCATGGTGAGGGTCACCTGGGACTCGTTCAGCGCAATGAGCGTGAACGCGCGCGATCGGACGATGCCCACTTGAGGCGTGAGCGATTCCGGCCTCGGCAGGTTCTGTGACAGGTCCTTGACGACGGTGTCGGTGATCGTGAAGTTGGCGATGGCGCCGCTGTCTGTCAGCAGCATGATGCCTTCGAGATTGCTGTCGCGAATCACGTTGTCCGCGATGACAGCCTGGCCAATGTTCGCCGCAGCCGCTCGTTCGGGCGCATGCATCGCGCAATAGCTCGATCCGCCGGCGCCGCACGCCAGCAGCGTGATGCCCGCGAAGTGATTCCCCTGCCCCTCGTAGAGGACGAACCCATCGGGCCAGGGCCGCTCCAGCCGTCGCAGGTCGTTCCCCTGGATCATGTTGTTCGTGATCAGGATGCCGCGAATCTCCGGTCGTGCAGCGTTCACCCCGAAGATCCCGGAACGCGACGCGCCGTCGATATGAACGTTCTCGACGAGGTTGTTGTTGGCGAGCCGAACAGCATCGCCGTTATAACGCGTCGCGCTTGTGTTGGTGATCGTCGGCCGCGCGCCACTCGCGGTCGCTCTCGTCACGGGATCGCCGAGCCCCGTCAGGCGCTGGTTGTTCTTCAGCTGGATTCCGCCGTCGAGCGGACGCATCGACGGCAGCACGCGGATGGTGTCTCCGGGTTGTGACGCGGCCTCGACCTGCTCGAGCGTGGCGAATGGGCGGGTCCGACTTCCATTGCCGCCGGCCGCGGCATCCGCCTTCACGTACCAGGTGGAGGCGGCCTCGCTCGCGCCGGCCATGGACATCAGAAAGACTGCCGCCAACAATGCGGGTCGCTTCATATGAACCTCCGCGTGATCTGCCAGACGAACGCGGGGCGATTATCGCTGAAGACAGTTACCGATGCGAAGCTGCCGGTGGATCCGTGTGAACGCGCATGCGCGGCGGCGTCGTGACGATGAGATTTGATACCATACCGCCGCCTGCGGGCATCGATTCCGGGAAGTGACCTCAATTATTCTGACTGTCATCCGGTACTGGCAGGAGGTTGCAGCGGCCGGGCGTGACACCGGCCCGAGGAGAGAAGATGCGAACCGTCAAGATCTTGGTGCTGTCGTTATCGATGGTGGCGCTCGTGGGGCCTGCCCGGCCGGGCGCCGTCGATGCCGTCATCCGGGGCACGGTCAGTGACACCGCCGGAAAGCCGATTCCCGGCATGCTCGTGAAGGCGACCGCCGGCAGCAAGAGTGTGTCGCGGTACACGGGACCCGACGGCCGGTACGAGCTGACGGTCGCGCCCGGCACCTACGACGTCGTCGCCGACTCGCTCGGGTTCCGGGTGGAACGCCAGCTGAAAGTCGTCGCACCATCGGATACCGCCGTGAACTTCTCGCTGACGCCGGCCTTCAACGTCATGCAGTTAACTGGGGCTGAGGTCGATCAGCTCGTGCCGGACGATCACGCGGGGAAGCTGCTCAAGTCGACCTGTATAAACTGCCACGCGCTCGACGTGATGCTTCGCCACCGTGGATTTGCGGCAGGGCAGTGGCGGAACTACGTCGAGAAGCAGATGCAGGTGCGGATCGGCCGTGGTCCGTTCAACATGAGCGATAACGAATGGAAGGAGCTGACGACCGCGCTCGAACGATTGTTCGGGCCGGATGCCAAGTACTTCGGACCCAGCGCCGAGCCGCCGAAGCCCGAGCAGGTGCAGCGTCCGAAGATGGCGCCCGAGGTGGCGCGCGCCACGTTCTATGAATACACGCTGCCGAATCCGCGCAGCATGCCGCACAGCCTGACCGTGGATCCGGCAGGCCGCGTCTGGGTTTCGGGATGGGATAGCCCGACCAATGCAGTCCTTCGCTTTGACATCGCCAGCGAGCAGTTCAAGACGTACCCGGTTCCGACACCCAACGCGGTGCCGCATACCCCGTGCGTCACCAGGGATGGACGCATCTGGATGGCGCTCAACGCCGCTGGTACGGCGAAGGTGGCGATGATCGATCCAAAGACTGATCAGCTCGTCGAGATCGCGTGGGACGCGAAGCGGCCGGGCACGCACAACTGCCAGGAAGACCGTGAAGGCAATCTCTGGTTCTCCTCCCTCGGGGAGACCGACGAGGGGTTCTACGTCTACAACCCGAAGACGCAGCAGTTCCGCAGCTACAAGTACCCACTGCCGGCGGCGTATCCCGAAGGCTCGAAGGCGCTGCGTGACACGGCGGAGGGCGATCCGGCGCCGAAGGTGCGCGCCGGCCTCTACGACGCAAAGGTCGATTCGACCGGCACCGGCTGGGGTGTGACCTACTCGATGGGGATGATCGTGCGCGTCAACCCGAAGACCGGCGAGGTGAAGGAATACTTCCCGCCCGACACACCGCACATTCGCGGCGTCTTCGTCGACTCGCATGACACCGTGTGGTTTGCCGCGTTCGGCAGCCACAAGATCGGGAAGATCGATCCGAAGACCGGCGAGATCAAGATGTATCAACCGCCGACGCCGAGAGCGGCGCCGTACAGCTTCGTCGAAGACAAGCAGCGCGGCGTCCTCTGGTTCGGGGATCTCAACGGCAACAACCTCACCAGGTTCGATCCGCGTACCGAGAAGTTCGTCGAGTACCCGTTCCCGAGCCGCAACGTCAATCCGCGGCTGGGCATCGGAATGGATCCGCGCGGACGGATCTGGTTCACGGAATTCCTCAACGGCCGTATCGGCGTCCTCGATCCAGGAGATGGACCGGCGACGACGAGCTCACGGTAGATCGATCGCGGCCGGGTCCGAACGGACCCGGCCGGTGCGAAATCGTTCGCCGCCCGCTGCCTATTATCGGATTCCTTAACGTCAAACGACCGAACATCCTCGCGAATATCCGTTGTTCGCAAGAAGTTCAGTTGGGTAGAGCACCGGCCTTCTAAGGCGCCCAAGGGTTGCTGCACCGAAATGCAGCAACCCGCAAGATGCTGTGTTTCCTGGACCTTAGCGAAAGCCGTTTGCAGGAGGCTGCAGGAAAACGCAGCGAATCGCAAAACGAACTGACACCAGAACTGACACCGATTGATGCAACAGCACAAGAGGTGATCTGTCGGCGCGTTGTTAGCGCTTGCGTGGTCACGCGCGCCCGGTGAGCGCCCCATGGAGCTACTCACTTCCCGGCTCAGACTGCGTCTGTGGCGCACCGAAGACCTTGAGCCGTATGCCGCATTGAATGCCGATCCGCGCGTTCGCGAATTCTTTCCGAAGCTGCTGACGGTCGAGGAGAGCGCCCGATCGATCGAATATATCCACGATCACTTCGCGCTGCACGGGTTCGGAATGTGGGCCGTCGAATTGCTCGACCGACACCGATTTATCGGATTCATCGGGCTCGGTGTTCCCGAATTCGAAGCGCATTTTACGCCGTGCGTTGAGATCGGCTGGCGGTTGGCTTTTGAACAATGGGAACACGGCTACGCGACTGAAGGTGCGCGAGCAGCTCTCGACTTCGGGTTCGAATCAATCGGGTTGCGCGAAATCGTCGCGCTCACCGCAGTTGGGAACACGCGTTCGCGTCGGGTGATGGAGAAGCTCGGAATGCGGCGAAATCCGAGTGATGATTTTGATCACCCGAATATCGCAGAGGGCCATCCGCTACGGAGGCACGTCCTGTATCGGGTACGTCGAGATGATCGGGACGCTGAGCACTGACGCTGTGCTGGTAGTCCACGCACGTGATGACCACGTCGATCATTTTCGATTCGATGGCGGCGGACAATCGATACGCGGTTTGCCATCGGGGCCCGTCATTTGCAACGGCCCTGTACCGAAACCAGAACGGTCGAACGTCCAGAGCATGAATGACGCGTGTTCACGGTCACGCAGCGGCCGGCAGTAGTTGATTGTCCAATACATCGAGCCGTTCGCGCGGACCACGTCGTTCATCAGGCCCACGATAGACGAAGTGCGCGGCGCCATTGAGAAGTGCCGGTCGCCCTGCTCGGTCCGTCCCTGTGTATCGATCGTCGGCGGACGAAACGGTCGGCCCTGCATTGCCTGCGCGAGCAGTACCGATGCCCCGACGATGTTCTGGTTCTCGAAGCCGAAATCAACGATTGTTTCATGTAGAAAGTGATGCGCATCATTCCACGCGTCGAGCGGACGGACCAGGATGACGCCGTCTGATTCCGTCCATCGGTAACGCGGATCGAGCGCGATTAGCTCATCGAGCGCTTCGGCAACGGTCTTTCCAAGGAAGGTGATCGTCGGCGGCAGGTTGCGAGGCGGCGCTGGGTCGCCGTGCGCACAGTCGGACACCGACTCGATGCCGGCTGGGATGCCTGCCGATCGCGCCAACTGCACTGCCATGGTCGGGACGGCGCAGGGAAACAGCGGAACCGCGAGGGTGATGTTGTCGGGAATCATCCGCGTCTCCGTCACCGACGCGGCGCTCAGCACCTCGGGCGTGGCGACGAACGCGATGGCGACGAGGGGGAGTTTCCGAACACAACAACGGAAACGCATCACATCCTCCGTGACTCCCATGTCTCGGTGGCGGCTGAGAGAATTGTGGCGCATGAGGAAGAAGCTCCTCTGCGCACAACGTGACATGGTTCGAAGCAGTCGGACCGTGTGCGACGACGCTTTTTCGCCGATACGGTTTCATACCGAACTCGCCTCCGTTCCAATGTCAGTCGGCACGATCGACGGTCAATCTGAAGGCGGTCACCGTCGTATGCGATTGGCCGTATAAGACCCGCACGGACGAGCCTTGGCCGGGGCCACCGATATAGACATCCTTTAACTCTAATAGCCTGGAACCTGTTGCGTAGCTGGACACACCGACCAGTTCCTGGTCCGGTCGGGTGCTGGAAACGATCGCCAGCTCTATCTCCTCGCTACCCTGCCACGTGAGGGATACGCTCACTCGCCCTGCACGTCGCATCGGGATCGGGAACAGCTGGCATGGCCTCACCAGGATGCCGAACTTCGGGTGCGTGACCGTGATCGTACAGGTCCATGAGTCTGATGAGCCCCCAATCGTGCCAGTGTAGATGAGCGGCGGCTGGATCCTTCTCAACGCGACATTCATGGTCGTGGAGCCACTGATGCTGACCGGGGTGACCCAATTGCGAAAACCGTCGGCACTCGCGACAACCTCGTCGAACTGGTCTAGCCGGACGCCCGCCTGCACGTAGAGATGGTCGAAGACATATCGGCCGTCTGGTCCTGCCATCGTCTCGATGCCCGCGTTCGCGGATGGAACGTTCGTCTGGAACCTCACCCTAGCGCCTGGAATCGGCGCTCCCGTCTCGACGTCCTGAACGATTCCACTCATGGTGGCCCGTTGGAGAACGTGAAGCGTGATGCTCAACGTGTTCGATGGGGCGACGACAAATTGCGTGTCGGAATCCTGATAGGGCACCTTCGTGACGTGCACGATGACCGTGAGGCCGAGGGTCAGGTTAGCGAGTTGAAATGACCCGTCCGCGTTGGTTCTTACATCTGCGAACTGCGCTCTGCCCACCAAAGCCCTCACGCCCGCGCCGACCACTGGAACTCCGCCGTCATCGCGCACAACGGCAGACAGTGTTCCCGTTGTGTCTCCAGGCGATGGCGCAGACGAGGGTACTGGAGTCGGAGATGGAATGGTCGGTGAGGTGCTGTTCGCACCGCATCCGCTCAACAACAACGCGTACAGCGCGAACGGAACAAGTGTCCTGCGCGGGTCCAAGGGCTTCATGGTTGCAGTTTGTGAATCGAAACAACGCGCCGACAGCTGAGCTATATCAAAAGGAACCGCGCCGCAGCTGTTGCATCAGAACCGCAGTGGCTGTGGCCGTTACACCACAGCCTGGATGACCCCTCATGCCGGCATGACTCGAAGTACTCGGCTAAAACGGCCCATACAGAATCTGATCCGCGCGGAACAATTCGCCATATGCAGCGAATGTTCCGCCCGCTCACTCGGCTGATCGTCGAATGTTTGACGAGCAGAGGACTTCGAACTATTCGCAGAACGATCGCACAGGTTTTTCGAACGAGCACCCTAATCCCAGGAACGCGGGTACTACGTCGCACGGGTCAGCCTTCGACAGCCGCGATGAGATGCGATGGCGCCAGAAGGTGGTCGTGGAGGCCAGACGCCTGCCGCCTGGCCTCCGGGGTCCATTGCCATTACTGTTCCCTATTCCGCGTGGTTCGCTTGCTCCCGTAGCTGTCCTTCGAACAAGAATGAACGTCGGAATGTGTCGTCATGACGCTTTCTCCATGGCTGACGACGGCGACGTCGTCTGAAGCGGGGCCACGACCGGCGGAGGCGTCGCCGACAGTCCTACCGGTGTCGGCGCGGAGGGCACGGGCGGGGAGGTCGCCACGACACTTCGTGCTCGATGCGGATGGCCAATCCGCCGAACGCTCCGCCACAGCGCCGTCGTCGCCGGATCGCCGCGAAGGTGATTGGTCATCATCGCGTCGATCTTTTGCACGGCGGTCGTACCCGATGCGAGTGCCGCTTTGATGCTGGCCCGCGCCGCGGTGGAGCCACCCTTCCCCTCCTCGCGTTCCTGAATCGTTTGCTCGAACCTCTCGACGAGTCCGATCAGATCCGCGAGAAACGTCTGCGGCATCGCGTGCGCGAGGAACTGGTCCTTGAATTCCTCGGCGTCACGCGCGAACAGGCGTCCGGCCGTGAGGAGTGCCTGATCCGTCCGGGGAACGGGAACCCGGAATTTGTCCTTCAGATCAGGCGTGTCAGCCGCAATGGCGCGAGCGGTGAGTGCCATCCCCTCGATGCCATCGAGCAGCGCCTCCCGCGCCATCGCTTTCGTGCTTTTACCCTCTTGCACCGCCGACATCTTCGTGACGGCATGCTGGCCGAGTTGTTTGACTGCGGCCTCCACCGTCACAAATTGTTCCCGTGCCACACTCGATTCCGGAAACAGGCTCCCGTGTTTCTCCCCGAAATCACGAACCCGAACGAGCATTTCGTACCTGCGTGTTTCGATCGACGTCACGTGCGTATCCTCCTTGAGGCGGAATTGCCTCGCGAGGCGTATGGTCGATCCACGAGCCGACGGAAGTCGTGACAGGTTTGATGAAAAGTTCTGAAAAATTATGACAAGCAGAGCGAAACGGCGTGCATGCTTGCCCATCGTGGCGAGCCGCATGACTTCGGCGCCGCGGTTCAGGATTCGGGCGCGACGAATCGAGCTCGAATCGACCAGAACGAAAGATTTGGCTGCCGGTCCCAGCTCGAATGGGCCGATTATTCGGCTCGGCAGTCCGGACTGACGCCGAATCGCGAACAAATCCATGTAAGCGAGACGAGTCGTCCTCGAATCGCTGCGCGAGGCTGGAAAATGGCGTGGCATGGCCGTCGAATGGTCACGTGTGGATGAAAAACGGTGCGCGGTAGCCGTCGAATGGTGGCGTGGGCACGGAAAACGGCGCGCGGTACTCGTCGAATTGTGACCTGCGACAGGAAAACAGTGAGCGGTGGTCGTCGAATGGTGACGTGCGATTGGAAAACAGCGAGAGGTGGTCGTAAATGACGAGGGAAGGAGGAATGTGGCTTGCGGAGGCGTGAAATAGCGAGCCATGATCCGCACAGCAGAGACTCAATGGGAGTGTCAGGAATTCTGTGTGTGAGGCGGTTGACCATCACGTCGGGGCGGTAAACCGATCCTCGTAGAGAATCGCGAAGTGATTCATGGCAGTCGGCCATGCGCTCGGACGATGTGTCCATTGTA
>Ga0208185_1000193_pt1 | contig 38399 bp, 55 predicted proteins | sample EasRivMeERMLT700_FD_187532 | JGI IMG/M metagenome (GOLD analysis project Ga0208185, IMG submission 187532) | Soil microbial communities from meander-bound floodplain in the East River, Colorado, USA - East River MetaG ERMLT700 (SPAdes) (version 2) | ecosystem: Environmental > Terrestrial > Soil... | reverse complement strand
GCGTCGAGGGGCAGCATCCTCAGGCAGGAGCACCGCGTGGCTGACGACACCTTCCAGGTCCACGATACGCGGCTGGTAGCGATTGACCGCGTGCTCGTGATGGCTGGGCAAGTCGTCCATCACTGGCATGAATTTGGGCCGGAATACGACTTTGCGCGCGTCGTCGAGGGCTTGGAGCAGGCATTGAAACAGTGGAATCGCTTCTGGCCTGAAGAGGTGAGGCATGGCTGAGCCGTTCATCACCTACAAGTTGACCGTGCCGAACATCCCCCTGCTGCACGCGGAGCAGAGCCGCCAGGTCCTCTACCGCGAAGCCAGCCTGGCGGTACGCGCCATCGTCGAAGACGTCGCCAGCGAAGCGCGAAGCCGCACGCCGGTCAACACGGGCGTGCTGCGCGCGTCCATCGCCACCGACGTGACCACGGGCACTTCGCTCAGCGCCGCGATACGCGGGACGGTCTTTACGGGGGCGCAGGCACCCTACGCGCCGTATGTGGAAGAGGGGACGGCGCCGCACTGGGCCCCGATTGGCCCGCTGCTCCTGTGGGCCCGGCGGGTGCTGGGGAACGAGCGCGCGGCCTACGCCGTGCAGCGCGCCATCGCCCGGCGGGGGACACGCGGGCGGCATATGTTCCGGGACGCGCTCGCCGCCGTCAGGCCACGCATGGAGGGTATGCTCCAGCAGGCGATGGCGCGGGCGGCGCGGCTGCTCCAGGGCGGGAGTTAGGGTTGCCGGCGGGTCTGGGCCAGGATCGCTTGCATACGCGCTTCGGCATCGGCGGCGTACTTCGCGGCTTCCGTGCGAATCCTGGACGTTGCGAGCCAGCCCCAGACAAACATGGCTCCCACGAGGGCAAGCGTCCCAGCAGCAATGCCGATGGCAATGAGCATGGTGGTATGAAAGTCCTGCTGCATCTGCGTGAGCGTCTCTTGGATGGTGGTGAGCAAGGCGAGCACTTCCGGGCTCATGCGCTCCTCCTCAGCAGTTCGGCGGTCTGCGCCACAATGGCCTGCGAGGTGGCGTGCAGGTCAGCCAGGGCTTTGCGACCTTCGTCGAAGCGCTGTTCCATGCGGCGGTCGAGGCGCCAGGCGACCGTCACGAGGCCGCTCAGGTAGACGAGGGCACAGGCAATGGTGGTGACAAAGTGCTGCTGCTGCGTCTGGGCAATGTCTTTGAGGGTGGCACTGATTTCTTGGAGTACAAGCAGGAATTGCGGGTCCATAGACACCTCCATTCATGGTGCTGGTAATGCGGCTCTCTGGTGAATGGCCCACAGACTTGGCGAGCAGTGATCAGCTGCTACCCCATTACCAGAGATCGAGTGTATCACAACGGGACACCCAAATTATACCTTGTATATTGTGCCCTATGCTATGGAGATGACAGGTGCCACTCGCTGATATCATGCAGGCGCTGCTGACGCCGCTTGCGGCCATCCCTGACATCGGCCACGTGTACCCGTACGACCGCATCGCCCTCGACCCGACCGCCCTGCACGGCACCGTGGGGCCGCTGCCCACGCTGCGCTACTGGTGCCTGTCGCGCGCCGGCACGCAAGAGGTGTGGCGCGGCAACACAAGCGTCGAGCGCCTGCACCGGCTGCGGCTGCGCGGCTTTCTCGCGCTGGATGACCCGCAGGCCTCAGAACGGGTGTATCAGGACCTGGTTGATGCGGTACTCGACACGTTAGCCAGTGTGGTCACTGTGCCAGGAAGTGCCGAGTACCTCACCGCCCCGACGCTTGAGAGGCAAGAGCCGCGCCGCCTCTCAGACACCGTAGACGTCCACTTCAGTGAGACGTTCGTGGTGGCATCGGAGTATCTCACCGTGACCGCACAGGACGTGTCTGACGACACCATCACGACGTATCGTGCCCTCGGCGACTGGCTCACGGCGCAGCTTGCCACCATTCCTGACATCGGCCTGGTACACCCCTACGAGCGCCTCACGGTGGAACCGGATCTCGCGTCTGGCGTGTTCGGCGACCCGCAGGCGCTCAGGGCCTGGACGCTGACGCGCGAGAGCGTGCAGCAGGAGCGCTACGTAGGGCTGGAACAACGAGGGCAGGAGCGGCTGGTGCTGCGCGGTTTCTTGAGCGTCGACGACAGCCAGGCGAGTGAGCTGGTCTTCCAGGCGCTCCTCGAAGACGTCGCGGCGCTGCTGCGTCCAGTGCATACGGTGGGCGTGTTCGACCGCGTGGGGCCGCTGCAGATCGAGCAGGTGGCGCACAGCAGGGTCGGACAGACGCATCTCTGCCACTTCGCGCAATGCGCCTGGCCGGTCGAGGCGTTCGCGGTGGCGCTGAGCGCATGACGGGCGATCTGATCATCATCGCGCTGCTCGGGTTGGTCGGGCTGGCGCTGTATGTGGTCTTTCTCTAAGAGGCTTTCTTCTTTTTGCTGGGCGCGATGGTCAAGAGCAGGGGCTGCACCGGGCACAATGGTGGGCCGGTATTTTTTCGAGAATTACAGACTCTGCATGCTGCAATCACGTTTGTGAAGGTATGCGAACCACCTTGCGACAAAGGAAGAATGTGATCTTGTGTGAGCTTGCCTTTGCACCGTATGCCACAGTAGGCACAACAGTGATCCTGAGACGCCTGGATCTCTTGCCATTGGGCAGCGCTCAAATCATTCACAGGTGCAGCGGCTTTCCGGGCACGGCGACGGCGTCTTATGGCAGCGATGATAAGAGGATTGGCTGCCTGATACATCTTTTTATACGCAAGTATGGCCTCGCGATGAGCACGATGGTAGCGGTGTTTCGCCGCAAGTTCTGCGTCGCGATGCGCTACGTAATACGCGCGGTCTCGCAGACGTATGGCCTCTTGGCGTCTTTGTCGGGCCGCACGCTGTCGCGCGTTTCGTTTCTCTTTATGCAGAGCACAATAGGCGCGGTCGCGTGCCCTGATTTCATCGTTGCGTCGCACACGATCAGCATGTTGTTTCGCCTTAAAACGTTCTGGATTAGCAGCATAGGCTGCATTCTGGCTCGTGCGTCTGCGTTCTATGTGTGCGGCATCATACAGACGTCGTTGGGGTTTATGTGTCGCAGCATAGAGGCGACTCTTCAGACGGATGAGTTCCCGTTTCGCTTCGCGATACGCCGCATGGTAGGCACGATGCGCTTCTGGATCTTTGTATGGCATGGCGCTCTCTCCTCAGTAGAGAGTCTCAGGAAGTGGCACGGCAACCCGCTGAGACGGGCTTTCGGGCTGCAGACCCTAGCCGTACCGTGTGCAGTATAGCACAGGACACATAGGATAATTATATCCTAGTTTAAGGGAAACTGCCATGGCCGAACCATCGGTAACAAGTATTGGGTATTTAACCCGAATAGGAATAGGTGAAGAGGAAATTTACGGGACGCCCGTCCTCACGACGCAGGTCCTGCCGAGCATTTCAGAATCACTGAATGATGTTTATGCAGAGATACCTGATGAATCCTTGCAAGGGAGCCCTGTATACGGCACGCCGGAGCAGGGCAATTTTAGCGCTACTGGTGACATTATTTTGCCGATGCGCTATGCCAACGAGTGGGTGCTCCTGAAGCATTTCTTCGGGGCCTTCGCGGCGGGCCGCTATGATCTGATCGACTCGCTCCAAGGCAAGGCCCTGACCATCTCCATCGATAAGCAGGTGCTCGGTGTCTGGGACTATCCGGGCTCGAAAGCCACCCAGATTCAGTGGACGTCCAACGCCGATGGCGTCGTGCTGACCACGAGCGTCATCCCTGGCGGCTTGCAGCTCAACTCAACGCTCAACACGCATGCGCATCTCGTCACCCTTCTCCAAGACTCCAGACGCCTGCTGCATCATCACTTGCAACTCCTCGTTGGCACGCAGGACCATGCCCTGTCTCCGACGACGGACGATGTGTGCTGTAGCGAACTGACGCTCACGATGGCTCGTCCGATGGCGATTGATTACACGAACTGTAGCCAAAACCCTCTAGAACCTATTGAAAACGCTTTTCTTACGTTTAGATTGGCCATCACCTTTCCGCGCTTCACCACAGAAAATGAGGCGATTATCACCTGGCGCCAGAACTATACGCAGCTCCAGGCCCAGCTGCGCTACACCCATCCCACCACCGGGCAGACGAAAACGCTGGTGATTCCGAACCTCACGTTCGTGACGGCGACGGCGCCGACGGCGGGCCCCGGGCCACGTGTGCTGACGACCGAGGCGTCGATTACGCGGGGCGGGAGTACGACCACCAGCGCGCAGATTGCCATCGCCAGCAATGTCCTGACCCTCACGGGCGGGACCTTTCCCCTCGTCGCGCCGGGCGCCCAGGTGACCATCAGCGGTGCGGCCACGCCGGCCAACAATGGGACGTTTGAGGCCACGTCCTGGACGCCAACGACGATCACGCTCGGTTCGCCGCCAGCGCTGACGGATGAGGCGGCGGGGGCAAGCATGACGGTGCAGGTCGCGCAGCCAGTTGTGTACCTTTTGGAGACCTAGACCATGCCGCCCGGCGATCTGCGCGGCCTGGCGCTCGGGCTCGGCCTCTTCCGGTGGGGTCGGGGGACGCACGTCATCCCGATACCGGCGCCATCGCTGTCGATCGGCACACAGACGCTCGCGGGGTTTGCACACGAATCAGCGACAGATGGTCAGCAGTGGCCCGCTGTGGTTTCGGCACTGGTACGGGAAACCTGGCCCATCCTCAGCGCCGACTTTGACCATGGCGTGCAGCTCCTTCCCGTGGTCACGCGGGCGCACGCGCTCGGGCCGCAGGCGCTTGACGTGGTGGCGCGTACACCCAGCGTGCGTATTCGTTTTCGTTGGAGGTATCAAGGACTCGAGTCTCTTTTGGCTCTAGCGTTCGGGTACATGCCGGCGGCGCTGCCCCAGGCCCTTGGCGGTGGCGCGTACCGCCATCTCTACGAACTGAGTGCGGACCTGGCGTCGGAGCCGTGGCCCGCCGCGGACGGGCAGGAGGCAAGCACCCGGCTGGTCCGTCGGGGCACGTTCGCGGTGTGGAGGCAGGTGTCCGTGTGGGAGCTCAAGAGCGGCATGGTGCAGTCGCTGTCGCTCACGAGTGATGGCCTGACGGTCAGCGGTGAGGTGCTCCTGGTCGGGGAGTCCCTGTCTCGGAGCTCCGCCGTGAATACGGCGCTGACGCTCCAGGCCCTGCCACCGTATGGCTGGCCGCTCGTGAGCGTGCGCCACGGCCGCTTGCGTCTCGGGCCGCGCAGCGCGAGTGCGCCACTGACGGCGGCCAACGAGGTCTGCTACCGCACGCTGGAGGTGCGGTTGGAGAATACCCTGGCGGCGACACAGGGCCCACGAACGGGCCTGGCGCCCGAAGAATATACGCGCACCGCGCCACCGACGCTGACGCTGGCCTTTGAGCTGCCGCGTTACGAGAGCGACGTGTGGCTGAAAACCTGGGACGACGGCGCGCCGCTCATGGGCGAACTGGCATTTAGTGGGCCGGAGGTTGGCGGCTCACCCCAGGCGTATCACCTGACCTGGTCCCTCCCGGCGCTGCGCCTCACCGACGTGCGTCCCTCGCCCGTGGCACTCGGGTTGCCGAGCGTGCAGCATGTGCTCCAGGCGGAGGTGCCCGAGGCGCTCGCGGCGGGGATGCCGGTGACGACGAACGGGGGGCCGTGTGCGGTCGAGGTGGTGTGTGGGCTAGGACAAAACCCGCTACTGACGTAGGAGAGAGGGATGGCAGAGGGGACAAACGGGCAGGTGACATTACCACCGAGCAATCAGCGCCCGGTGTTTATTATTACGGAGAAAGAACGCCTCAGTTTCATGGTCGGCGAGACGACCTTTCACTACCGGCGCATCACGCCATCCAAGCATAGCGAGCTGCGCGCGGCACACACGGAACGCGGCCTCTTTGATGAACAGGCGCGGCGCAATTTCCTCGTGGACATTGCCACCTATTGTCTCTGTGGCTGGGAGAACCTCCTGGATCTGCAGATGCACCCTGTGCCCTTTCTGTCCGACGTGATTCCCCATCTCCCGTTTGCCGTCTTAGAGCGGCTCGATCAGCTCGCCCTGGAGCCCTCTCCTGATGAGCTGATGGAGAGGTACCTGCGTTTTTTGGAAGGCAGTTCACCCTCGTCTCCCCCACCACCGGCCACGCCCTTACCTGCGGGTCCTGCCGGCAACAATTAGGGGAAGACGAGGAGCCCGTACCCTGTGATACAGGCGGACTCAAGGCATGCTATTTCTGGCGCACGCATGGCATGAGCCCTGGCGAAAAAGACCACCAGGATGATCTGCTGGTATGGGAGGTCTACTGGCAGGCGCAGCGCGTGGGCTTTGAGACGGTGTACCGGTTGCGGCGCCTCGACTCACTCAGTGCGTACGCGGCAGATTGGTTGCTCAGATGCCTCGTGATGCTTCAGGACGCTGTGTGGCAGCAGCAGCGTGCCGCCCAGGAGCAGCGGTAGGAGGAAGGATTGTATGCCGGCTGTGGTGCTTGAAATCATCGTTGATGACAGCAAAGGCACGCCCCAGATCCGCGTCTTCGACAAGGCGGTGACGGACACCACCAAAACCGTCCAGCAAAGCGGCCAGGCGACCAGCCAGGCGACCCAGAGCACCCAGGCCTATGGGACCTCGCTGGGCGCATCGGCGAAGAGTGCCCTCACCTTTGCCGGCGCGCTGACCGGTGTGCAGCTCGGCTTAAGCGCCATCGGCAGCGCCGTCCAGGGCGCCGTGACGCAGGTGGTCTCGTTTGAAGCCGCCATGGCCAACGTCAATACCCTTGGCGCGCGCAGCGCTGAGGTCCAGCAACAACTGCGCACGCAACTGCTGCAACTGCCACCGGCGCTCGGGTCGGCGACGGAGCTGGCGCAAGGGCTCTATGAGGTCCTCTCGTCTGGCGTCGAGCCCGCCAATGCTGTCGCCTTCCTCGGAGAAGCGGCGGCGCTCGCCAAAGCGGGGCTGGCGCAGCTCGACACGTCAGTCGTGGCCCTCACCAAGACGATGGCGGCCTATAACATCCCGACTACGCAGGCCGGCGAAGTCAGCGACCTCCTGTTCAAAACGGTCGAGATTGGCCAGGGCTCGCTCCAGCAGTTCGCTGGCGCCATGCCGCAAGTTGTGCAGATTGCGGCCGCGATGGGCATCTCGCTCAAAGATGCCTCGAACGCTATGGCCACCCTGTCGCAGACCTTCAAGAGCGCCGACACGGCCGCCACGGGTTTTCGTTCCCTCCTCTCCCAGGTGATCCAGAACAACGATAAGTTTCTTGCCCTCGGCATCAATATCAAACAGGTGATTGGGCAGGAAGGCTTGCTCGGGCTGGTACGGGTCCTCCAGCAGGTGTCGCAAGGCGATACCGGCAAGCTCAAAGAATACGTCAATGATATCGAGGGACTCAACGCGGCGGTGGCGCTGACTGGTCCGCAATTCCAGACGCTGATCAAGAACCAGAAGGAGTTCGAGAACGCCACCGGATCCGTCGACCGCGCCGTAAAAATCCAGACCGCCAGCGCCAAAGAGTCCTTTCTGGGCCTCATGAGTGCGCTCGGGCAACTGGCCAACGATATTGCGCCGCCGTTTCTCACGGCGTTTGCCCGCATCGCCCAGGGGGCGACGACCGTCGTGACGGACACGCGCCAGGCGTTCAAAGACTTCCCGAAAATCGTCCAGGAAGCCCTGGACAATATCCAGAAAGAAGCGGACAAATTTCGTGCCGCGACCAAAGACAAGCCGCTCCTCGCGTTCACGCAAGAAGATGTCGGGATGGCGACGCTCAAAGAGTTCTTCCGTGCCCTCATGCAAGGCGCCGACAGCCTGAGCATGACGCAGAGCGCCTTTCGCAAAGCGCGCGACGAACAGGTGGCGGCCACGACAGCAGCCGGACAGTGGCGGGACGAGACCGAGCGCGGCACGGCAGCCCTGGCGACGCACAATGCCGGCCTGGCCGAGAGTGCCGAGGCGCGCCGGCAAGCGGCGAGTGCTCAGAAAACCTGGCGGGATGAGACGGAGTGGAGTACTGCGTCCCTGGCGCTGCTGAAAAAACCCATCGACGACGCCAATGCTGCCATGCAGGGCTTTAACAAGGGGCTGGAGGAGCTGCGCAGCGGGGGCGCCCGGTCGGCGCAAGATCTGGACACGCGCTTTAAAGCGTTGGCAGCCAATCTGGAGACCATGGCGAAAACGGGGGCGCTCTCCGCGGCGGAAGTCCGTAGTGCCTATGAGAAGATGGCGGACGCCCTCAAGGCGCAATTTGGCACGCTGCCGCCTGTCCTGCAAGAGGCCTATGACACGTTCGTCGCAGGCGCGCGTACCAGCGCCAGTGGCATCGAGCAAGCCTTTAAAAATTTTGGGATCAAGACGCGCGAGGAATTACAAAAGCTGGCCACAGACGCTCTGGCAGAGTTTGAAGCCATTCGCACGAAGGGTGAGGCCGCCCCACGCGACCTGCTCGACACCTGGCTCGACGTGGTTGACAAGATCGACAAAGGCGCGTTTACGAAGCTGCCAGAGGGCTTCCAGGCTTCCAGTACGCGTATGCAAGAGATTGCCCGCAAACTGGGGGTCGAGCTCCCCAAACCCTTTGTCGATGCGTTGGGCCAGATTGAGTTTGCGCACACGAAAGCCGCGACGGTCATCGACACGTCCTGGCTGCAAACGCGTGGGGCGTTGGAGCGAGCGAAAGGCGCCACCGACGCGCTGGCCCTCAGCACCGAGGGATTGACCGACAAGCAGCTCACGCTGGGCTATGCCATCGATGCCAACGGCAAGCTGGTCAATGCCTATGGCAATGCCGTGGCAGAGCTGACCAAAGAAACGCAGAAGCTCATGAATCTGCAGATCGATGTCAAGACGCCCTTTGCGACCACCATCGAGGGCCTGCACCAACAGCTCCAGCAGGCCAACCGGGATCTGCTCACTCTCCCGAACCGTATTGGCGACCTCGGCTTTGCCGGCTTCCAGCAGCAGCAGAAGGTCCTGCAAGATCTCATCAAAGAACTGGAGAAGCGCATCGCCGACCTCCAGAAGCAGCAGGCCAGCGTCACGGGCGCCCTCACCGGCGGCGGCACCACGGCGACCGGCACGGGCACCACGGCGCCCACCGGGGCGACGGGCACGCGGCCGACGGGGGGCGGCAGTAGCTTCGCACCCACCTCCCCCACGTCGCTCATCCGCCCTGGCGTCCCGGTGGCGCCCACCGGCCCCTCCAGCGGCTCGCTGGTCATTGGGGGTGGGACGACGACGCAGCGCACCGCGACGTATAATCTGGTCATCCAGACGCAGGCGCAGGACGCCGCGGCGCTCGCGCGCGACCTGGTGCCGTATCTCAGGCAAGCCGATCTGTCAAGCCGCAGGCTCTCATCGTCGTGAGCTGCAGCGAGGGATGCGTGTGTATCCATCATTTTCCAAGGCAGGGGTTCCCACAGTGACCCTCACCAGAGGCCAGACGTGGCCGGTCCAGACCAGTATCGAGACCGGGCAGGTGGTCGCCATGACCGATGGCCTGCAGGCCCTGGCGCTGAAATTCGCCGCGCCACGTCCACGCTACACCGTGCAACTCCCTGGCCTCTCCCAGAGCGATTTCGATGCCCTGTGGGCCTTTCTGTGGCATCCGCTCATTGACGGCAGCCAGCAACCGTTTACGTGGGTCGATGAGCGCGGGGTGAGCCGCCAGGTGCGCTGGCTGCTGGACAGCGCCTTCACCTGGGAAGAAACATCCGCCGGCCGCCTCACGGTCACACTCATCTTGCGCGAGGAGGGGTAACGATGCGCCAGGTGTCGGACGCCTGGGCGCCACTGGTGGCGGCCTACCGCGAGGGCCTAGGGGTTGAAGACTTCCTGGCCGTCCTTCTACCGAGCCGTAACCTGGTGCTCACGGGCAGGCCCTGGCCGAACGGCTGGCTGCCTGCCGGGATGCTCGTCTACCCGTACCTGTCGTCGATGGGACAGGGAGTAGGCCAGGTCAGTATCGAGCTGGCGGATGATCGCTCCTCACGGTTGGGCAGCGTGACCTGTGAGGTGCGTGTGCAGGCCGGTCAGGTGGGCGCGCCGCTGGACAGCGTCGGGCAACTTCTGCTCACTCTCAGTGACCAGCCTGCACGCGTCTGGGGGGGCTTTCTGGGCGGAGTCACCCATACGGAGAGCCAGATCCTCACGCTGTTTAGCGGCCGAGTGCAGGCCCCGCGCCTGACCCGTGGCGTTCTCACCTTCACCATTGTGGACGGCAGCGCGCAGGATCACCGCGACATCGAAGTGCCGCTCGGGACAAGTGTCTTTCCCGGTGCGCCCCTGGAGGCCCATGGCCTGACCATTCCTCTCATCCTCGGGACCGCGCTCGGGGTGTCCCCGACGCTGGTCTCGTCCGTCGCCAATGGCACGCTGGCGACCCCGCTGCCGGCGGAAGGCGTCGACACGATCAACCTGCAAGAAACGGGCGCGAACTTTCCCGAAGCCGGGGCCATTGTGATCGGGAGCGAGACCATCACGTACAGCGGTCGGCGGGTCGGGCTGCTCCTCGATGGCGCCTCCGCCCTCCAACTGCTCGCGCCGGTGCGTAGTGCCCCAGCGGCCCACCTGGCCGGTGAGGCGGTGATGCTGGCGCCGCCGATTGTCTACCGCTACCTCATCGGGCTCGGGCTCACGCCGCTCGAACTCCTGGCGGTACGCGATCAGGACGGCGCCATGACGACGTATACGTTTATCCCCGACACGCCGGGACTGCCCACGGGGACCGCCACCCTGGAGCTTTCAGAAGCCCACGAGGGCGTGCAGGTGGACGTACAGGTCATTCCCGACCCGCCACTGCCGCCGCTCCTCAATGGCGGCTTTGAGACCGGTACGCTGACGCCCTGGACGCCGCTCCCCAGCACCACGGCGGCCGTGGTGCTGCAAGAGGTGCAGGCGGGGTCCTATAAACTCCAGCTCCAGCACGTCGGCACCACCCTGGTGGGCGTGACGCAAGACATCGTCGTCGAGGTGGGCGAGCGCTACGTCGTGCTCTTCAACTGGCGCACGCCGGTGCAGATGACGGACAATCTGCTGGGCAATGGCGATTTCACGGACCCGCCAGACCCGCCGGACCCGCCGGAGTTTCCGGAGCCGACCGCAGCGGTGTGGGAGATCGCCGTGGAGGGCATGGAGCACGCGGAGCCCCGTTTTGAGGCCCCACCAGAGGTCCCGCCGGAGCCGCCGCCAGAGTCCAGTACGGTGAACGAGCACGGCAGCCAGACCTTTACACTCCCACCCAAACCGTTTTACGAGGACGTCCCGGACCCGACCTCGGCCTTTGGCTTTCGGGCTGCGGGCTATGCCTCGTACCGCGTGACCATGGAGCAGCCGCTGCCACTCACACCCGGGCAGACGGTGGCACTCGATGTCCGCGTCCAGGCGTTTGTCCAGGCCGCCCCTGCTGGCAGCCCGGCGACACCGCCGACGCTGTTCAATCCGACCACGGCGGCCGCGGCGGGCGGGAGTGGTGGCGTGACGCTGGGCATGCTGCCGCCCCTCAGTGAAGTAACGGTCGAGGCGCAGATCTGGGCCTCATCTGCGGGTGGGTGGCCGGAATACCAACGCTATCTCCAGCCCGATCAGGCCGCCAGTACGCAGGGGCGACAGGCGGAGTTTCGCCTGCAAAGCACCTGGACGCCGCAGGGGGACACATACCGCTTTGTGATCGTCATCAGTGGCCGCTATATCGGCACCATTCCCCCGATCCAGGTCACGACCGCCGTGGTCTCGGTGGCACCGTAAAGGAGCGCCGCGTGGCAGAAGACGTCAGGCAAGGGTACGGAATCATTCACCTCGGCACCCCGACCAACCCGACCCTCTATACCGCCCGTATGCTGCGTGGTCCCTCGACCTGGCAACGCCTCGCCATCGCCTTTGTGGCGACGGAGCCCACCGTCCGCATTTCCCTGCTGGGCCAGGCCGCCAGCGCGGGTCAGACGGTGGAATATGACGGCATCCGGTTTCTGCCGCCGGGCCGTAATCCGGTCCTGCTGATGGCGGCCATCTTTGCCCGCTTCCTGCCCCATCTGACGCTTGATCCGGTGAGCGTGGCGGCGGCCGCCGAGCGGCGCAACGAGTGGCTCTTCAGTGGTTATATTCCCGATCCGGGACGGACGGACGCGCTGCTCACCCGCATGTCGCAGGAGTGTTTCTGTACGGTGTTCAAAGACCTCGATGGCGTCTATAAGATCACGGCCGATGATCCGGACCACCTCCCCGTGCTGCATCTCCACAGCCAGCTCGACATCTTTCAGGAGAGCCTGGAGGTGCAGGGGATGCCCACGGAGGCGGTCTATACGGATTTCTATCTGTGGTATCAGCGGGTCAGCACACAGGTGACGGCGAGTGAGGCCGGGCAGTACGCCGCGGTCCTGTTCGCGACACCAAACGACTCGATCAGTCAATACAGCGAACTCCAAACCCTCTGTAGACAAGCCGCTGACAGCTTGCAAACCCGCCAGCGCTTTGATTTTTTCTGCGATTTCATCGCGGACCCAGGCACCGCCGATCTGCTCCTCGCACGGTTCGTGCGCCAGCTCAGTACGGTGCGGCAGGATCTCGCCCTCGCGGCCGCCCTGCCGGCTCTTCCCCTTTCTCTGACCGATCATGTCGCCGTGCACGCCCCACTGCTGGGGCAGCAACCGTTTGTCGGGGAGACGCGCCGGTACGCGCTGGTCGCCTCCGCGTCGGCCCCAGGACTCCAGGCGGCACTGACGCTGCGACAATCGGGCCTGGCGCGCGGGGTCTGGGAGACCTGGGACGTGGGCGGGCTGACCACGTTTACGGACCCCACCGGCGCGCCAGGGGGCATGAGCATGGGGCCGCCCGGCGCGGCGCGGGTGCGCGAAACGTGGGACGAGGGGGGAGGTGAGGGTGGCCCAGTCACGCGCGTCTTTGCGTTTGCCGCCTGGATTCCGGCGCTGCTGGACGTGATAACGGCGCCAGCGGTGATGGTGGCGGCCATGCAGGTCCGTCCCGGTGATACGCTCCCCACCACGGCACCGCTCTGGCAGGCAAGCAGCCTGACGCCAGCGGAGACCACGCCCTGGACACCCGTGGCAACGGTGACTGGAGGCGGCCAGGGGACGGCGCTGGGCTCGTTTGAAATTGGCGACCGTCTGTATGCGGCCATCCGAGCCACAACGAGCACGCCCCCTGTAACCTTGTGGCGACTCGGGCTTGTGTCTGGACAAACGACCGAACAGCAGGGCGCGTTTCCTGATGCGACGCTCATTACCAGTACGCTGGAACACGGCAGTGTGCTCCTCCTGGGTACGGCCACGGGGGACATCTATGCCTGGGAGAGCGGCGGGAGTCCCGCATTGGTGCTGAGTATGGGAGGCGGGCGTGTCCAGAACCTGTGGGTGCTGTCAGGGGGCATCATTGAGGCCTGGATTGAATCCCCGAGCGGCCTCATCGTCATGCGCGCCACGGACCCGGCAGGGCCATGGACGCCGTACGTCTATGCCGGACTGACGGGGACGCGCTGTTCAGCGGGCATTGTGCGCTATATCGAAGACATCTGGGCGGTCGCCACTGGCACCGAAGCGGGCGACCGGGTCGATATCTGGAACCTGGCGTTTGCCGGGGAAGCGACCCTGATGCACACCTTTCTCGGCGGACCGGGCTCTGGTGTCCCTTTCCATCGTCCAGGACCGCTGTGCATCGGGCCTGTCGGCTGGTCCGAAGCACACCCCTATATCTACGTAGGGCGGGTGTCCCTGGAGACGACCCCACTGCTGGAACTGTGGGGCTTTGATTATACGCAAGGAGCGGTGGCTGGGTGGCAGCTCCTGATGGATTATGCCACCGTACCTGATGCCACCCATGGGCTCGACACGAACCAGGGCATTACCGCGCTGCGCGTGAGCCTGACGAGTCAAAAGCTCTACGTCGCGACCGGCACGCCGGGGGGCAGTAGCGCCTTTCCCGGCGCGCGTCTCTACGATTTCAGCCCCACGTAGACGGGAAACCGGCATGTTTGCACAGTGGGAATGGTTTTACGCGCATCCGACCCAGCAGGCCTACGTGGACGTAAGCACGCCTGTGGTCGGGACCGGCTCGCTGCGCCTTCAGGGTTCGGCATCCGGCACGGGTGCCATCTGTGGCCGCTGGGCGCAAGAGAGCAACCGGGGCTTTCGCCAGGGGCGTGCCACGACGCTGATAAAGCCGATGGCGGGCGAGGCAGGGCAGGATATGTACGGCGTCTACGGGGCCACGTCCCAGGACGATCTCACCGGCACCACGGGCACTGCGTACGCCGCACTACTCGTCGTGGGCAGCACGCCAGAGACCTGGGAGGTGCGCCTGGTGAAAGTCACGGCGGGGTTTGGCAGCGCGCTCACGGTGCTGCAAACCACCCCCCTTCCCATGGCGTTTGGCCAGACGCTGGCGCTCCAGTTGCAGTGGCTCTCTGAAACGTCGTTCGGGACGGCGCTGCGCCTCGCCATCGGGCGGGCGCTGGATTATAGCGACCTGGTGGCCCAGTCCATCGTGCAGGAACCGGGGGTGCTTCTCACCAGCTCCCAGGGCGAGGGACCGATGGCGTATCTCACGGCGAACGGTGACTGTCATATAGACCAAACACAACTAGAAGAGATTTGAGTATGTCGCTGACCATCACTCGACCCTCCATTCCCGTCCCGCTGCCCCTCACGCGGGGTGGCACGGATGCCACGACGCCAGCGGGCGCGCGCGCCTCCCTCGAACTCGGCGACCTCGCCCTCCTCACGGCGCCCGGCGGGACCACGACGTTCTTGCGCGCCGATAAAACCTGGGCGGTCCCGCCGGGGGGCGGCGGCGTCTCGACGTTTCTCGAACTCACCGACACCCCGGACGCCTTTACTGGCCAGGGCGGCCTGAGCGTGCGCGTCAACGCGGGGGCCACGGCGCTGGAGTTCGCGGCGCTGCCGGCGGCCTCGGAGACCGTGGCAGGGGTGGTCGAACTGGCCACAACGGCTGAGGTCACCACGGGCATGGATACGACGCGCGCCGTGACGCCGGCGGGCCTCGCGGCGACGCTGCCCCTCACGACGAAGGGGGATCTCCTGGTCCGCGACGCGAGTGCGACGTCGCGGCTGCCGGTGGGCACGGACGGCCAGGTGCTGACGGCCGATGCGGCGCTTGCCCTGGGAGTGAAGTGGGCGACGCCGGCGGACGCCGGCACGAACTACTGGAGCCGGTCTGGCGGCGTCAATTCCACCATCGGCACCGGCCTGCTCGGCTACTGGCACCTGGAAGAGGCGACCGGTAGCCGCCTGGACAGCGTCGGTACGAATCACCTGGTCCCCACGGGCACGACCGTGCAGGTGAGTAGCTTGCCAGGCAAAATTGGCCAGGCCCTCGCCATGGATGGGACCAATGGCACGTACCTGAGCTGCGCCGATAATGCCACGCTGTCAGCGGGACCGAATATGAGCTTCTCGCTGGCCTGCTGGGTGTATGTGACCAATACCGGACTCAATCATGGCTTTGTCGGCAAAGGGACGGCGACGCCAACCAGTGCCTATTTTGAATACCAACTCTGGCAGTACAGCGGGGCATGGCGCTTCGACATCGGCAACGGCAGCAGCAGCTTTGTGACTGTCGCCTCGTCGTTCACCCCGGTGGCGAATCAGTGGTGTCTCCTGATTGCCTGGTACGATCATGTCGCGGACCTCCAGTACATCCAGGTGAACAACGGGACGCCGAATCAGGTTGCCAATGCCGTAGGGTCCTATGACTCAGCGCTGCCGTTTGAAGTGGGACGCACGGCGGGCTTCGCGTCACAATCGCTGAACGGGCGCGTCGATATGGTGATGTTCGCCAAGCGCGTCTGGACCGCGCAGGAGCGGGCCGATCTGTGGAACAACGGCAACGGTCTGGCCTACCCCTTTGCCCTCGGGGCACGGTTGTCGCCCAGCACCCCAGGCGACCAGGTGCTCCTGGCGGCCACGGCCACTACGGATGAACGGCTCGAAGTGGACGGGGCGATCAAGCTCGGCACCACCGGGGGCACCACGAATGGCACGCTGCGTTGGAGTGGCACCGACTTCGAGGGCCGCAAGGGCGGCGCGTGGGTGAGTATGACCAGTGGCGGCGGCGGGCAACCGCTCGACGCGACCCTGACGGCGCTGGCGGCCCTGGCGACGGGGGCGGATACGCTGCCCTATTTCACGGGCACGGATACGGCGAGCCAGACGCCACTGACGGCGTTGGCGCGGACCCTCCTGGACGACACGACGCAAGCCGCCATGCGGACGACGCTGGGCCTCACGCCTGGCACGGACGTGCAGGCGCAGGATGCGGAGTTGCAGGCGCTCGCAGGACTCACCAGCGCGGCGGATCGCCTGCCCTACTTCACCGGCGCTGGCGCGGCAGCACTCGCCACGTTCACGACGGCAGGGCGGACGCTGGTCGCAGGCGCGGACGCGGCGGCGCAGCGCGGGGCGCTGGGGCTCGGCACGATGGCGGTGCAAAACGCCGACGTGGTGGCGATTACGGGGGGGAGTGCGACGGGGCTGAGTGCGCTGAGCGTGGTCGGCGATCCAGCCGTCAACGGCAACACGAGCCTCTTTGGCACGCTGGGCATCGGCGTGACGGCGCCGACGGGAGGCAACAATCTCTTGCATGTCGGTGGCACGATGGGTGTGCAGCATGCGCCGGCGTCGAACGTGGACATCTACGTGGTGCAAAACAAGCTCACCCAATTTGGCATGTATTTTGAGACCATTGGCAGCGATGTCGGCAATCCGGTCCTCTCGTTTCAGAATCTCAGCAGCAGCACGGTGGGCTCGATCACGACGACGGCGAGCGCTACGGCGTTCAACACCTCCTCCGATGCGCGCCTCAAGTCCAACATCGCGACGCTCGCCGGTGCGCTGGAGCGTGTGCGGGCGCTCAGGCCGGTGTCGTTTACATGGCAGGCCGACGACAGCCCCGGACAAGGGTTCCTCGCGCATGAACTGCAGCGTACCATCCCCGAGGCCGTGTCCGGCGAACCGGACGCCGTGAACGACGATGGAAGTATTCGACCGCAGCAAGTTGACCACAGCCGCTTAGTGCCCTGGCTCACCGCCGCGTTGCAAGCGACCATGGCGCAGCTTGACGCCGCCGTGGCCCGTATCACCACCTTAGAAGAGGCCCAGGGCCTGTAGGAGAGACAGCCATGCCACTCAGTCAGTTAGAACACGATACCCTGGCGAAATCCTTTGCCGTCGCCAAGACGCTGCTGCTCGACTTGCAGCCCAAACTCGCGGGCCTCGATAGCATCTATAACTCGGCAGGCGGGGTGGCCACGACCCTCACGCAGGAGGAACTCGATGCGATCCCCGAACTCTCGGGCCTCACCCTGACCCAGGTGAACGACGGCTTGTACGCCCTCACGGCGGTCATCCTGCCGGGCATCCAGACGGCCTATCCGGCATTGGCCCAATTAAGCGCGCGCTTCCTATGAGCGCCCTGCGCGCCACGGCCGCAGCCCGCCTGGCCACGTTGCGCCAGGAGCTTGCCACCGGGCAGGACGCCCTCGCGCAGCTGGAGGCGCGGCGCACGCAGCTCAGCGAGATGCTCCTGCGGATCGCCGGGGCAGTGCAGGTCCTGGAAGAGGTGCTCTCGACCCCAGAACCGGTGGACGCGTCTGCGGACGGCGACGCCACGGAGGAGTCCTTATGCCCGAACCCCAACGCGGCCGTGCCTATGAGTTGAGTCTGAGCCTGGTTGCGGTGGCGACTGGCCAGCTGCTCGTGAGTCCCCCGCTCAGTGCCGGGGATTTTCTCGTCGCCAAGGACCACGGCGCCTTTGCGGCCCTGACCACGCTCCCCACCGTGGCCCCGGCGGGCTCCGCCCTGGTCCTCGTGCAGCTCACGGCTGCCGAGATGACGGCGAACCAGGTGGACGTGGTCGCCCACGATCCGGACGGCGTCTGGGAGGACGTGCACGTGCAGATCCAGCCCACCGTGACGCTGGGCACCGATAGCCGCGTGCTGCTCTCCAGCGATGCGCAGCCCGCCCTCACCCTGGCGGTGGGGGCGATTACGGCGGCGCAGCTGGCGCTTGACGCCTGCCAAAAGCTCGCCGATATTCTGGCCAGACGCCACACCAGCAACGTCGAGGCGTCGCCGCACGGCGAGACGCTGGACGTGAACTCGCTGTATGGGTTAGTCGCAGCGGGGACTGGCCACCTCAGGACGACGACGTTGCACGCGGATATGTTGACCATCTTTCAGAGCAACGGCACCACCGAATTAGGCCAGGTCCCGCTGACCACCGACGTGGACGCGGCGCCGATCGTCGAGGTAGGGGGATAGGACGCCTGGGAGGCCCCCATGGCCGACGACACGACGACGAAGGCCCCGGCGCCAACGCAGACGTCGTGGCCGACGTGGATACAACTCTTTGTGGTCTACCCGGCCCTCGGCACCAGTCTGCTTGCGGCAGTGCCGACCGTGTGGAACGAAGTGAAAGCCTGGCGTCTCGGGGTGGCGTCGTCGCAGCTCCAGCTCGCCCAGGAGCAAGAAAAAGTCTGGAGTCGTAACGCCGAATGTCTCGGGCAGGGGAGTAGCTACGAGATTGACGGACCACATAACATTGTGGTGCGCGTCACGTTGTGCCAGGCGACCGGGGATACGCTGCTGCGCTATCACGTCGGATCGTGGGAACCTATCTACAGGTGGATTGCACTCCCGATTGAAAAGGTGAAGAAGCCTTGAGATGCGCCCCTCTCCTCGTCCTCTGCGTCCTCCTCGCGGCCTGCGCGGGGCCACGCGAGCGTGTCGTGCTGGTCGATGCCCAGCCGGGCGAACAGGTCACGGTGACAACGACCAGAGGCACGCAGACCCTCAGCGCGCCTGGGACCATGGCCGAGGTCTTCGCGGGGGGACGGACCACCACCGCGCCGCTCACGCCCGAGGCGCTCGAGCGGCGCTTTGGCGCATTCCTCGCCGGGCAACCGGAAGCGGGGAGGGTGTTTACGTTTTACTTTGCGACGGGCACAACCGCGCTCGATGCCGCCGGCCGCGAGACGCTGGCGCAGCTCCTCACTGAAGTGGGGCGTCGCGTTGTCGTGGAGGTCGAGGTGACGGGCCATACCGACCAGACGGGCGACGCGGCCAGGAATGACCGCCTGTCGCTGGCCCGGGCCGAAGCCCTGCGCCTGCTCCTGTGGCAAGGGGGACTCACCGCGACGTTCGTGCGGGTCGTGGGGATGGGTAGCCGCGCGCCACTGGTCAACGCGCCAGGGCAGGCCGAAGCACGGAACCGGCGCGTCGAAGTCCTCGTGCGTTAACGGCCTGCCCCGGGCTCCTCCTCAGCCTCGTACCCTGTCAGTTCGTACACGGCCCGCCAGCGCGCCAGGCAGGCCAGGCAGGCGATCCGCTGCACGACCGCGCCGCGGTGGGCGTGCAGGGGGCCGCGGGTAAGGAATCTGCCCGTAGTGCCGCAGAACGGGCACACACGCCCACCCGCCGCGGCGTAGCCTTCCGGGGACAGGGGTTCAGGCATGCGGCTCCTCCTAGCGGCCCAGCGGGAGGGCGCGCACCAATTCCAGCACGGCCAGGATCAGCACCCCCGGCCACAGAGGGCATTTGCCCATCCCGTTCACGACGGCGATGACAAACGCGGCGACAGCCAACAGCAACACGACAGTTAACATACGCTCTCCTCCTCGTGGACCCCTTCCTCGAGAATTGTATCAATCAGCACGTCCAGACGCTCGCAGATCGCCTCCAGGACGAGCTTGTGCGGCGAGAAGCACAAACGGTCGCCTTCCGCCTGGAGGGCGTCTGCGACCTCGCACAGGGCCTCAAAGAGGCCTCTTTTCGTCACGGTCCTCTCCTCTCAGCGGTGCGAAGGCGACGCACAAGACGGCGACCTCCCGGTGGCACCGGTGGCACCAGACGAGCAGCATCCCTTTGCCTGTATAGATCAGGTCCACGCCAGAGCGGGGGTGGCAGGTACTCGTCAGGCCATACGCCTCCGTCCCTGGATGCAGGCGCGCCATGTCCCGCCGCACCCGCTCCAGGCTCGTGCGCGTCAGTGCTGGAGATGCTCGCACGCGCGCCTCCTGCGCACCGCGCCGCACGTCAGGCACGTCCACGGGAGCACGGTGGGCCCGGCGGTCCACCAGCCGCAGCAGAGGTGGGCCGGCGCGTCCAGGCCCACGACGTCCGCGTCCGGCGCGAGATGGACGGCGCCCGCGCGCTGGATATAGTGGTCACGCATGGACGCCGCACACCGCGTACAGGTCACCCGGTCGCGGTCGCGCGGGCTGCCGCAGACGCCGCAGCAGCCCGCACGCAGACGCCGCAGACGCGTGGCGGAAGACGGCATGGCTGGCACCTTTCCTTTCGTCGTCTGTGAGCGTATCCTGCCTCCGTCCGGGTCGCGTGACCCGGCACGCTCTCACGCCCCCGGCGTGGCGTCACGGTCGTCGCCACGCCGGGGGTCGGCACGCGGCGTACGCCTCGCTGTGGGCCTGCTCCAGCGGGTGGTGCCTGGTGTCGTGCGCTGCAGTGCTGCAGATGCCGCCCTGGGTCATGCCTCATCCTCCGCGGCCTGCCTGCGGCCCCGCGCCGGCACCCGGCGTGTCCCCAGGGTCCGGAGTCGGTAGAGCGTCCGCGTGCCCTCTGTACACACCCGCGCCAGTCCACACGGGCGGCTGGCGTTCTTCGCAAAGCACCGCCGGTGATGCGGCTGCTGGCACCACCAGCACCAGCCCTCGTCCGGCCCCAACAGGCGGTGGTGGCGCATGCCGGCGCGCCTCGCCAGGGGCCGGCGCGAGGCGTAGCGCACCCGCCTGGCGTCGTTGTAGCACCCCGCACAGACGCGGCGGCCAGCCATCCGCACGCCCCCACACGCCACGCAGCCGCCGCTCATGCCTCCCCCTCCCCCGCCCGCACCACGCACCGCCAGGCGTACTGCTGGCGCTCCACCAGGTCCCCCCAAGGCGGCAGCCCCGTCCCCAGCGGCCCGAGCCCGGTCACGTACGCCGCGTAGAGCCGCGCCGCCCGCGCCTGCACGCCGGGGTAGTCGGCCGCCTGCTGATGCAGGATGGCCCCCGTGCAGGAACGTTCGCAGCCGTCCTCGCCGCAGAACGGGCAGAGCCTGCCCCTGGATACCCCATGTCCAGGGCAGGCCTGGACACCATCCAGGGGGGCGCCCTCGTCGTCCAGGCCAGTCTCGTCTGGCGTCCAGTGCCAGTCAGGCATCGTCGTCTCCCTCCCTCGTCAACCCCTCCCTGGCCCACGGCTCCTGCGGCGCCGCCACCTCCGCCAGCAGCCCCCGCGTCTCTACCCCCAACGCTGCCGCCAGCCGTGCCCGCTGCGCCGCAGTCGGGCGCGCCAACCCCCGCTCAATGCGCGAGAGCACCGGCGGTGAGATGCCCACGGCGTACCCGAGCGCCCACAGCGAGACGCCGCGCCGGATGCGCACGAGGCGCAGGCGCGTCACGGCGCCGGGCCGTGGTCGGTGGCGCTGGGGGGGGGCGTCAGGGCTGCGCCTGGGCGGCCTCCGGCCGCCCAGGCGTGGGCCTCGGCAGGTCGGCCAACCCCGCCAGGCCCTGCGCCTGAAACCGCCTGACCCACTTGTAGACAAAGCGCCGGCTGATCCCGACCGTGTGGGCAATTGTCGTGATCGTCCGGCCCTCCGCCAGCAGGAGGATGATCCGCCCCCGCCGGACCTGCCCGGCCGGCAGCGTCAGGGTCCGCTGCCAGACCTCGAGCGTCCGGCGCTCCTGGGACGTGAGGGAGACCGTCAGGCGTGTGGTGTGTCCGCGTGGCATGCTCCTCTCCTTGCGCAGTGCGGGGGGCGGCGGGCCAGGTGTAGGCGTGGCTCTCCACGTAGGCCAGGATTTTCGCCAGGTCGTGCGGGCAGGTGGCGACAAAGCCCAGGCCTCCCGCATCGAAAAACAGCAGCTTGCCCTTCGTGTCACAGTGGGGACAGGCTGCAACCTGATCGCTGGCAGCCTGCTGCGCGGCCGCTGCCTGCTGGGCGTCCACCTGACGTGGGGAGAGACCATGGCTCCGGAGGTCGCTCCCCAGCGCGCGGGGGTTCGTCCCCTCGGCACGGGAAGCAGGGGCTGGGAATGACGGCTCCGGTGTGCCGCCCACCTGGTCCCCTTCCCACGCTACGGAGTGCTCCTCCCCCAGCTCGTCTGGGGGAAGGGGGTCTTCAGTCATAGGAGAAGTCTCAGGAGAAAACATAGTAATTGGTCCGGCATTTTTGCCTGACGGTGAGGCATTTTTGCCTGACGGTGAGGCATTTTTGCCTGATGCATCCGGCAATAGTGCCGGATGTTGATATTGCTCAATGAAATCGTGTACAGGCTCAGGATGGAAAAGAATATAGCGTGTGCGGTCAAAATGATACCGTGGATTAGGATTGGCGTGGATGCTAATGTATCCTTTGTTAACAAGTAATTGCAGAGCATTTCGTATACTTTTAATGCCATATATGCCAAGAAGGTGCTTTTGGAGTTCTTCTTCAGAGTGCCACTGAAGTAATCCAGTATACTGCTGGCCCATGTCGCCGTGGGCTTCGGCCACTTCATTGAGTTTCTTGGACTGCGTCTGCTGGGATACTTTCAGATTGTGATAAAACTCAAAGAGCGACAACAACATCGCTGCGCACGGCTCGTCGTCACAGGCGCGCATTTGCCAGGCATGGATGACCAGCATCGGGTCGCCGGAGGGATGGGTGATGCAGGACGTTTTCATGGATGCTCGCCCCTAGCCTGGCTCGGGGAGGAGCGTCGTGTTGGCGCTGAGCTGGCGGAGGACCTGCTCGACTTCCGTAGAGGGATACCCCGTTTTCCAGGCGAGCAGAGGAATATTTGGCGTCAATGGCGGCCAGACATCCGCGTCATCCGCATACGCCAGGAGGATCAATTTTTCCCTGGGTGGCAACTCCAGATCCAAGACTTGCGCCAACAGATGCATGGTCATACGTGCGTCTCTCCCTCAGTGCGGCGCCCGCGACGCCCGCCGTCTTCGTGGCGGCAGCGCGTGCAGCGCGGCGCGCGGCGTGGGCGGTGGGGGGAGCGGGCCGGGGTCGCTGGTGGACGGCGCGTCATCGTCGGCACACAGATCATTCATAGAAACGCCTAACACCTGAGAGATGGCATAGAGGATGGACGCTGGAATGCTCGTCTTGTGATTTTCATATTCCCATACGCTATGCGGTCTGCGTCCTATCTGGTCTCCCAACTCCTTGAGCGTGATGTTCTTCTCCAGGCGTATCTCGCGGATCCTCAAGCGCATAGACGTCCTCTCCTTCGTTACAAACGAAGTTATCACATCATGTACTTCGTTGTCAACGAATCGAATGTCATCGCAATTCCGCTAGCAGACAAGGTATATTTTCGGTATAGACGAAACGCTTTGAAGGAGCTGCGGTGTGGTAGACACAGACGTTGACGCGTGGAAAGAGATGCAGGCAGGACTCGGCCAACGGGTGTATGAACTCAGGAACGCCATGGAGTACGATCAATTAGCGTTGGCGCGGATGGCGGGCTATAAAAACGCCAATGTGATTAGCGATATGGAGAAGGGCAAATATAATCCCACCCTGAAAAGGCTCCATGACCTGGCCAAAGCACTGCACACGAGTGAGGCCTATCTGCTGACCGGGCACCACACCGCGCTCGATCTCGCCACGCTGAAGCGCTTGCTCGACGCGGAACTCTCCGAGATGACCGTCTACAACGCCGAGATGTCCAAACGATTGCATATCATCCTGGCACTCATCGCTCGGTGCGGTTAAGACCTCCGTTTGGACAATCAGTCGAAAGACTTGACGCCTCCTAGTGCCATGTTTGCGTGTGACGTGTGCAGTGCAGTCTTCTCGCGGCTGCAGCGCGTCTCCTTCTAGTGCCATGTCACGGTATCTCCCGCGTACACCCCACCCCCACGCGCGGCTGGGGCGCATCCTGGCGCGAAGGCGGCTACGTCCAGGCGCAGTACGGGCGAACGGTGTGACTCGCGTGTCTACTTCCGATAAGAAAGATTATGTCTACTTGAGGGCTTTTAGTAGTATAGAGAGGGGCACAGATGAGTAGCGATCAAAAAACCCTGGCAGGTTATCACGAAGCACGCTAGGATAGGGAGCCTCACAGGAGGATGCAATGCGCGCGAGGGTCGAAGCTCACGCGCATCACTTACACGTCACACCCTTCCACAGAGGGTATGCCCATGTCACTCGCTATCATAACCGCAATCCGCCATCTGCCGCAACTCAAGGGTGCTCTCAAATTCACTGCTATCGAACTCGCGCATCGCGCCTCAAGCGCTGGACACGTGCGCGTCGCCTACAGCTACCTCGCCCATAAAACGGGTCTCTCGGTGCGCACCATCATGCGGCATATCCGCCGACTCATCGACCTCGGCCTGGTGGAGAAACACACGACGCGCCTGTCGCGGATGCGCTGCGCCGTCAATCTGTACGTGTTCACCATTCGCGCCAAGGTTGCACTGCACACACGTGCATGTGACAAAACGTCGCAGAAGCTTTCACCACAGGGAAGAGAGGAGGAAAAATTTGGCACGCTAGGGGATGCCATCGCGACCCTCGAGCGCGGCATGCGCCTGCTGACGCCTGGGAGTGTCCCCTACGGCAGCTGCCTGGAGCGGTTGCAGGTCCTCAGAGCGATGCAGCCGAGCGCAGAGAGGGGTGTGTAGGATGCCAGCCGGGTCGCGTCTGACCGTCCGTCTCTCGCCTGCCCTGGAAGCGGCGTTGTCAGAGAGTGTCAGACAAGGCGCGCGGGTGTCAGACATCGTACGCGAGGCCCTCGAAGCGTACCTTGGGGTCTGTCCGACAGCACGTCCGACGCCAGACGTCCAATCGTCTGACAATTTTTCTGCCATGTCTGCCATGTCTGCCAGCATGTCTGCCATCGCGTCAGACATGGCAGACATCAGCGCACGCCTCGTGCAGCTTGAAGAGCAGGTGTCCACGCGCACGTCCAGGCGTCAGCGTCCGACACCACGTCCGACACCTATGGCAGACACGGGCTACGATCCCGCGCGCGCCATGGCCCGGATGCAGGCCCTCCGGGCGGAGGGACGCTCGCTGGCGCAGATCGCCCACGCGCTCAATGCGGAGCGCATCCCGACACGGCATGGCAAGCCCTGGCAGAAGGGCACGGTCGGGTATCTCCTGCAGGGGACGGGCGGCTAGGGCGCAGCGCCACGCCCACCGCCAGGCGCTGGGGGCCTAGTACTGCGTTGTCGAGGGTCCCTGGAGCGTGGGGGCTGGGGAGAGTATCAACGCCTTGTGACAGCTCACTTCAGCCATATGCTTGGCCTGGAGTGGTCTGAGCCAGGATTGCTCATAGATTTGCATGGCCAGCGCCTGCAGGGTCTCGCGTAATTTCTCCTGCTGCGCTGGCGTATAGGTCGATCCGTGAAAACTCGTTTTGGCAACGGCAAGCACTTCCGTGAGCGAACCACCACGATTGCGGGCAATCGCAATCGTAGAGGCCAGGGCGCCAAAGCCCTGGCACACCTGCTCACTGTCCGTCATCGCTACCGCTGGCGTCTTCGATTCGACCATCGGTGCCGCCTCGACGCTGCACGGCGCGTCCTGGTACACGGTCTTGCCGCCTGGGACGGGGCACTTGTACACATCCGCGCTGGCCACGCCTGCCAGGCTCAGGACCAGTGTCAACGTGAGGGTCGCGAGGGGGGTACGCATATCTCTTGCCTTTCTGGCTCGTGGTGATCTGATCGTTGTGGGTACATACGTTTCTTATCGGTTATCGCCCGCCCGCCCTGCATCAGGCGAACCCTGATGTGTCTGTCGGTGTTTCCCTGACACGCGCGCCGGCTGGCGGTGGGGCGCTCACGTCTCGCTGCCGTGGGGGCAGGCGCGCGGGCGCCCCGGTGGGGCGGTCAGTCGAACAGGGAGTGCAGCAGATCGCGCATGCTCCCCAGCTGCTCCCTGTACTGCTGGCGCCGGGCAACGCGGATGGTGCGCCGGTCCAGGTCCTGGGGGTCGGCGGTCTTCTCGTCCTCCCTGAGGGACGTGAAGCCCAGGCGGACGAGGTGGAACTGGAAGGCCACGTCGTGGCGCTTGCGGTGACTGGTGAGTCCGGGGTAGGTCACGGGGTCTCCTTTGCTTGGGAAAGGGGGGAGACAACGCTCCCCCGTGTGGTTATTTCGCCGGGTACCGCCAGGCGCAATACGTGCCATCGGCCATCTTCGACGGGCAGAAGAACGTGCCCGTGGCCTTCGTACTTTCCTTACTCTTGCCGTGATGGGGGCACACGGGCGGCGCGCCTGGCGTCTGTGGCTGCGCCGGCGTGCTCGCCTCGCTCGTCGTCTTCGCCTGCTGCGGGAAGCGCGTGAGCAGCGCCTCTAAGCGCTCTGCGAGGCGGTGCTCATCTACGTCCCTGAGCGTCCACTGCACGTCCGCGCCGCCGATGCACAGGCGCACGTTGACTGACGCCGGCGCTTCGGGCAGGGCCGCGCCCTGCGGCTTCGCAGCCACGACGCACGCGGACGTCGCGAGGAGCTCGCTGGCGCGGCGGTAGAGCATCACGGCGAGGCGGTGCTTGCATAAGGCGTCCTTCGCATGCGCGGCGCCCATGCACGTACAATGGCCGTTGACGAGGTAAAACGTGGTCCCGTCGGAGGAGAGGACCTGGGCGTGCTTCCCATCCTCATCCATCCATACGTGCCGGTGGACGACAAGCGCGTGCGCACGTTCCAGCGCGCCGTGCAGCTCCGCCGGCAGTTTCGCGTGCGCGAGCGCGGCGACACGCAGGGCGGCCTGGCGAAAGGTGGTGATGGGCTCCTCTCCGAGTGTCAACTCCATGTTACATCTCCTCCAGCGCGGCGAGCACCAGCAGATGCATCGCGGACTGCTCGCAGATCCCATATTCCGCCCAGCTCCAGGGCCGGCCTTCATCCTCTTTCAGTGTAATCGACTCCGCGACAAACCGCGCCTTGCGCTCGGGCGTGAGCGTCGTTGAGCGGTGGTACGCGGCACGGTGCAGGCGTTTCGCGCGCTTGTAATACGCGGGGGCATCACCTATGCTTTGCATCGTCTCTTCCTTCTTTCCGGAATGGGGGACCGTGGGGCGCTGCGCAACTTTCCACGGGAACGCAGCGCCCTTTGTTTGTCCTGCCGAGTACGTCTCAGCATCTACTAATATTATATATGAACGTCGATATATAGGCAAGGGTATATGGACAAAAAATATCGACGTTTGTATAATAAATATGAGGAGGTGCTTCCATGGACAAAACGCAGGTCGTGAATGCCGCGCTGCTCGGGGAACGGTTGCGACGAAGCCGCAAAGCACGGGATATGAGCCAGGCAGACCTGGCGACGATGCTCGGGTTACCACAAAGCTGGGTCTCGGAATTAGAGACAGGCAAGCGCCCGCATCTTGACGCAAACACGCTGGCGCGCTTCTGCATGGCCCTTGATGTCTCCGCTGATTACCTCCTTGGCATGACGGATGCCACCAATGCTGTCACGCCTCGTGCAACACGGTCCACCAAGAAAGCACAGACCCATGCCCGACACCCCGATGACTGATGACGAATTCCGCCAGCTCGTGCAGCGCACCCTGGGCGAGCACGACAGCCGTCACGCGGACCATGAGGCCCGCATGGCTCGTATGGACCGCCAATACGAGAAACTGCTGGAAGTGCAACTGGACCTGGCGCGCAGTCATGACGAGCACGAAGGCAAAATGGACATGCTCCGCGCCACGCTCGACGCCATCAAGGAGCTGCTGCGGGAGCGCCGCAACTAGCATCCAGGCGGTGCGTCTCGCGAACGCACGGAGGTGCGGCGCCTGCTCGCGCCTGCCCTGGACTGCGATCCAGGGGCGGAGCAGCGGCGCAGGGCGCGCCGGCGGGCGGACGCCGGCGCTTGACACGGCGCGCGAGGCGGGGCATGCTCCTGTGGGAGACGCTTTGAAAAACAATCAATCTTTTTCAAACGGTGCGCGATGTCCCGTGGTGGCAAACGCCCAGGAGCCGGGCGCAAACAAGGCATTCCGAATCGCATGACGGTGACGACCCGCGAGGCGCTCTGGGCCTATATCGAGAGTCAAACGACGCACGAGCAGGATGCCAATCCCTTTCGACGGCTCGTGAGTCGCATGCTGCACACCATGGACGAACAGATCGAAGTGCGCTGTGCCGTAGAATTGGCCGATCGTCTCTTGCCCAAGCTCAAAGCCGTGGAGCACACCGGCAAGGATGGCGGACCGCTCGAAGTCACAGGCCTGTCAGGTCTCCTCACCCACGCGAGAAGTGGCAGCGATGCCCAGGACTAAGCCCCAGCGCCTGCCCACCCCCATAGAAGCCTATCTCGAACTCCGCACGCTCTGGCGCGACGCTCCGCTCCTCTATGTGCGCCAGCGCTTTGGCGTCGAACCCTCCTGGCAGCAGCGCCAGATTCTCGATGCCATCCTTCCCCCAGGCGCGAAGGTGTCGGTGCGCTCGGGCCATCTCACCGGTAAGTCGAGCAGTGCGTCGTGGATCATCTATTGGTTCCTCGAAACCCACGACTATGCCAAAATCCCCTGCACCGCCCCGACCGCGCATCAGCTCGCTGACGTGCTCTGGGGTGAGCTGCGCAAGTGGCAGCGTGCCGCGGACGACGCCAGCGCGCGCCGTGGCGATCCCCCGTATCTGTGGCTCTCCCACCTCTTTACGCTCAAGATGGATAGCCTCTATGATCCTGGCGCACGGGATTGGGCCGCCCTCGCCCGCACCGCCCGTCCCGAAAACCCCGACGCCCTACAGGGCTTTCACGCGGAGCACCTGCTCTACGTCCTGGACGAAGCGTCCGGCATCCCGGAAACCATCTTCGAAGTGGCCGAAGGCGCCATCGCTGGCAAGCACAACCGCTTGCTCATGCTCGGCAACCCGACCAAAACCAGCGGCACCTTTTACCAGTCGCACCACAAAGACCGTGGCGCGTATACGACGATTCATCTGCGCTCCGCAGAGAGCACGCTCCCCACTGCAGATCCCGACTACCGCAACCGCCTGGTGCGTAAATGGGGGGAAGATTCCAACGTCGTCCGCGTCCGTGCCGACGGCGAGTTTCCCAAGCAGGAAGATGATATCCTCATCGCGCTGGAACTCACCGAGCCCTGCACGACGCGCGAGAGGGTGGCCGGTGTCGGGCCGCGCAAGCTCGGGGTGGACGTGGCGCGGTTCGGCGCGGACCGGACCGCCCTGGTGCTGCGTCAGGGTCGCGTGGTCGACCACATCGCCATCTATGCCCGGCAAGACACCATGGTCACCGTGGGGCGCGTCGTGAGTGTACTGGAGGCCTGGCAGGTGGACGAAATCGACGTCGACGTGATCGGCCTGGGCGCGGGCGTGTATGATCGCCTGGCGGAGCTGAAAGCGCAGGGGAAGATCACCGCGCGCGTGGTCGCCGTGAACGTGTCCAACGACCCGCCAGTGCAGCCTATACGCGGCGAGCCGCGCCCGCGCCTCATGCGGGATTATCTCTGGCTGGAGATGGCGCGCTGGTTACGCGAAGAGGAACCCGTCTTTCGTGCGGACGAGCGCGAGGCCTGCGAGGACCTGGCCGGCGAGCTCGCCAGCGTGCGCTACCGCCTCGACAGCGAAGGGTGTATAGTCGTTGAGGACAAAGACGGCATGAAACGGCGCTTAGGACACAGTCCGGACCTCGCGGATGGGCTTGGGTGCACGTTTGTCCCTGGCGAGACGGGAAGGCGTCTCCGCGCCTGGTAGAGGAGGGACGATGCGACAGACCCACACGTACGTGATCCTGCCGCTCAGTGCGGCTGCCTACCGGGAAATCCGCGCCAAGCTGATCGAGGCTGGCTACGGTCACGCCGTTCAGGACGTCGGCACGCCAGACGAAGTGATCGACATGCATGGCATTGCGATCCAGCGCGAACCCGAGGAGGACGCCACCGATGGCTGACACGAACGGCCACACCCTTACCCCCGACCCCGGCGCTGGATCAGGTCCAGAGCTTGCCCCGGACCTGATCCGGGGGCAAGCTCTGCTGCGCCAGTTCGCCGCGCACGCGGCACGCACGCTCCGCGAGGCCTTCGCGCCCTGGCAGTGGCAGGGCCGCCGTAACCTGCCCGCCATTCTCGGCTACAAGCCCGAGCTCACCTACGACGACTATAAGCAGTGCTACGAGCGCCGCGACCTGGCGCATCGCTTGATCCGCGCCTACCCGGAAGCGACGTGGAGCCAGCCGCCGACGGTGCAGGAAGATGACCAGGATGACGTCGAGACGCCGTTCGAGGTTGCCTGGCAGGCGCTGGTCATGCGCCTGGGCGTCTACGCCAGGCTGGTGCGCACCGACGTGCTCGCCAACCTGGGCCAGTACAGTGTGCTCCTCATCGGCTTGCGCGGCCAGCCCGACCTGGCCGCGCCGGCCCGGCCGGTGCGCTCGCCGGACGACGTGCTGTTTCTGGCGCCGTACAGTGAAGAGTTTGCGGAGATCGAGGCGTTTGAGACGAACCCGGCCTCGCCGCTCTTTGGCCAGCCGTCCGTGTACAAGGTCACTTTCAATCGCCAGACCACGTCGTCGTCCCGCACACTGCCGCGGAAAATCGGGTTCGTGCACGCCAGCCGGGTGCTGCACGTCTCCGAAGACTGCCTCGATGACGACGTGTACGGCATTCCACGGCTCAAGCCGGTGTTTGACCGCCTGGAGGATCTGCTGAAAGTCGTCGGGGGGTCAGCCGAGTTCTTCTTCAGAGGTGCCCAGCGACTTATCGGCTTAGAGGGGCTCCCCGATTACCAGTTGCAGCCCGGCGATGAAGAAGCATTCAAGACGTCTATCGAGGAGTTTCAACACCGCCTCAAGGACTACATCCGCGTGGAAGGCGCCACGATCAAGGAACTCAGCGGCCAGGCGGCGAGCCCGCGCGACCATTTTGACGTGCTGATGGATCTCATCGCGGGGACGACGGGCATTCCCAAGCGCATCTTGACGGGCAGTGAGCGGGGCGAATTAGCCAGTACGCAAGACCAGGAAGCATGGCTGCAGCGCGTCAGTCGCCGTCAGACGACGTTTGCGGAACAGAGCCTGCTCAGGCCGCTGATTGACCGGCTGCTGCTGCTTGGGGCGCTGCCGGCGCCGGTGCAGCCGTACAGCGTCGTCTGGGAGAACTTATTTGCGCTCTCTTCGGAGAAGCAAGCGTTGATCGCCAAAGACGTCGCCACGGCGCTGGCGCAATACGCTGGGCAAGGGATGGCGGCAACGGTGGTGCCGGAGCCGGAATTTCGCCAGACGTACTTGGGGTTAAGTGCGGAGTCCGATTTTGCCCTCCCAGATGTCCCTCCGGACGATGAGGACCTCTAGCCTATGCCCCTGACCATCCTCGTCGCCGCACGTCCCGCGCAACGCCGCTTCGTCGATACCCCGTCGCGCGTCGAAGCGTGGCAGCTCCTGCACCGCGAAGCCGACCGCGCCTACCCGCAACTCCGGACCGTCTGGGCGACCGTGTTCGCCGACTACCGCGCCGACCTCGACACCGACGCCATGCGCGCCGCGCTGCGCCGCGGGAATCTCCTGGACGTCGAGCGCCTCATCGCCCCGGCCTGGCGTGCCGTGAGTGATGCGGTGCGTCTGCCGCTCGAACTCCTCCTGCGCGAGACCGCAAGCCGTAGCGCGGAGGCGGTGCTGCCTTACGCGGAAGCCACACTAGGAGCCCAGGTCTCGGTGCAGTTTGGGCGTGTCGTCCCCGAAGCTCTCACCGCTACCCAGACATACGCGGGCACCCAGATCGTCGGCATTGGCGAGACGACGCTCCGGAACGTGCGCGCGGTGATCCGGAGCGGCTTCGAGGAGGGCCGTTCCATGACCCAGATGATGCGCGACCTCGAAGCGTTCGTCGGCCTGACGCCACGCCAGACCGAGGCCGTCGAGGCGCTGCGCCAGCGGCTCCTTGACGCCGGCAAGACGCGGGCGCAGGCGCAGCAGGCCGTAGACCGGGCCGCCAGACGGGCGCTGCAGCTGCGGGTGGAGCAGATCGCTCGTACAGAATCACTGTTTGCTGCGAACGCCGGCCAGCAGGCCTTGTGGACCGAAGCCGCGAGACAGGGGACGCTCGATCCGGCGCGCTTCCTGAGGCGCTGGATTCTCACGCCTGACGATAGATTATGTCGTACCATATGTGCACCGATCCCCAGCCAAAATCCGTCTGGCGTGGGCTTGCATGAGCCGTTCCAGACACCGATAGGGCCGGTCATGTTTCCGCCAGCACACCCGCAATGTCGTTGCGCCGTCTCGCTTATGGCGCGGGAGGGCGCGTGATGCCTGACCACACGGCCGGCCTGCTCACTCTCCTGGCGCGCCATGGCGTGACGCGCGAGGTCCTCGAATTCTGGGTACACGTGCTGGAGAGTCGCACCAACGGCTCTGTCACGTTTCATCACAACGACCAGGGCTACCTGGGGAAGTGCGAACTCAGGCTCGCCGGGCAGGCCGTGGAGATGGACAGCAGTTTACGTTTGACAAATGTGCTGAGTTCTCCGATACTTCGCCAAAATTGTCGCTCCTCGTCATGAGGGGTGGATGCACCTCTGGAACGCCCCAAGTGCCACGGTCTCAGATGATCTCTGGGAGGTGGCGCTTTTTTTTTGCGAGACCCGCATGCCACGCACGACACGGCGCCTCACCATCCAGACTGCCCTGACCGTCCCACCCGCGCGTCTCACCCTGAACAACCGCGAATACCTCACTGCTCCCGCTGTGCTCATTGTGGAAGGTGTGCTCAATGGTGCCTACATTCCCGGCAGCGAACTCATCGCGCCAGACTGGAACAACGTGCCAGTCGTGCTGAATCACCCACTCGATGCGCAGGGCGTGCCGATGAGCGCGCGCACCCCCGAGGTCCTCGCCGCGTCCGGCGTCGGGCATCTCTACCATGCCCGGTTGGGTACGGGGCAACGCCAGGGGCATACGGTCACCAGCTTGCAGGCGGAACTCTGGCTTGACGTCGCCCAGGTGCAGACGGTTGGCGGGGAAGCCGTGCAGGCCATGACGATGCTCGAAGCGCAGACGCCCCTCGAGCTCTCCACCGGCTTTTACTCCTACGCTGAAGAGACCAGCGGCGCCTTCTACGGTGTCCCCTACAGCGAGGTACACCACGATCTCCGGCCTGATCATCTCGCCCTCTTACCCAACGGCATCGGCGCCTGCGACTGGCAGAGCGGCTGCGGTTCGCCGCGCCTCAACCAGCAGTGCACCTGCCATCAGGAGACGCCTATGGACCACGGACAGGCGCGCGGCTGGCGCGGCTTTGTGCACACCCTCAAAACCTTTGTGCAGCAGGAAGAGGCCGGGAGCACGCCGGGTGCGCCGGTTGTCTTCGTCAATGGCTACTACGTGGGCGATGGCACGAACGCGCAGGTGTGCACGCTGGCGCGACAACTGCCGACACCCCCTGTGCGCACGAACCAGACTGACGCTGATATTCGGGAAAGTCTGTACGGAGCACTGGCGCGTGAGATGGCCGTTGACTTCACGCCGATCTTCATCGATGCGGTCGACGTGGCCAATCACACCTTCACCTACCGCCAGGGCGAGCGCTTGCTGCAACGCTCGTGGACCGAGACGGACGGCCAGATTGCCCTCACCGAGGACGCCACGGACGTGCAGCGTCAGACCACCTACCTCACAGTCACCCAACAACAGGAGGCCCCTATGCCCTCAGACGCAGTGAAAGCGCGCGTCACGGCGCTGCTTGCCAGTGATCCACGCTGGAAAGAGACTGACCGTCCCCAACTCGAAGCGATGAGCGAGGCGCAGCTTGCCAACCTCGAACCGGACGAGGCGGCGCGCGCGGCACTGCAGGCGCAAGAAACGCGCAAAGCGGCGGTGATCACTGCCCTCGTGGCGGCCAAGTATCCTCTCAGCGAAGAGCGGCTCCACACGCTCCAGCTCGACGAATTGGAGCGGCTGGTCCCACTCGCCGTGCAGCCGGAGGCCTCCTACGTCGGCCAGGGCCTGCCCGCGCTGCGGAGCCAGGACGGCGGCGAGGAGAGCTGGCAGCCGAAATCTATCCTTGCCAAAAAGGAGTAAGGCTTAGTCGTCCCCAACGGCGAGAAGCAGTGGTTGGACCGGGCAAAGCGGAGGGCCATCGTGCTTGCGGCTATTACAGGATTGACATGCCGGAACCACGTTCCATACCGTATGAGAGCCACCTTTGGACAGGGGCACAATGTGGTCTTGCGTCAAACGCTGCGAGTGGATGCCACAATAGACGCACTGATGCCCGTAATGCGCTTTGATCGCTCGCCATTGTGCAATGGTTAGGTCATTAATTGGCGCGCCTTTCCTGCGAGCACGGCGTGTTTGATTGTGTAATTTGACAAGCTCGGGATGCGCTCGAAGATATGCACGTTTTTCGTCTTTATGAAGTGAATCATAGATACGTGCATACTCACGAAGTGTCTCTTGATGTTCGTGATAATATTGACGCGAATATTTATTATTACGTTCCCGATTTTGTGTATGATAGATCATATTATAGACGTGCATTATGGCGCGACGAGTTTGACGATATATACGTCTTTCTTCGAGATGTGCTTGATAATAACGTTGAGAGCGTTGACGTTCTTTCGTGAGGTTGTCGAGACGATACAGACGATCTTTTTCCCGAATACTGTCACGATTCTTTTGTTTGTAGGCTTTAATACGTTCTGGATGTCTTTGGCGATAGCGTTGTTGTGCGGCACGATTTTTGGCTAAACGCTTTTCGCGTGCCAGGGGATCTTCAACCATGGAGAGACACCTTTCATCAGTAAGGGCATCAGTTGTGGTGGGTAGCTGTGAGGCGATGAACTCTCACCGGCGTTGCAACACCGTGCTACCCAATACATTATATCCTATTTAGGTCAGGATAGAAAGGAATATTCTATGGCTGATAATGACGCCATCCTTCGTTGGGGGCCTTGTAACCAGGGACATGCGACGGCTCAGGCAGCTGTAACTCCAGGTGATCTCGTGGAAATCATCCCCACGGCGGGCGCCGATCTCGGCAAAGTCCGGCGCCACGCGACGGCGGCGGGCCGGGCCGCGCCGCTCTTTGCCGACGGCAACTGGCAGTTTGGCAAGAACGCCGATGACACCTACGCGGCGGGCGATACCGTGCCCACCCTGGCGCCGAGTGCAGGGGCGCGGATCATGGCGCGCTGTGCCATCGGCGTGGCGATCACGAAGGGCACCGCGCTGGAATCCGCCGGCACCGGGCTGCTGCGTCCGGCGACGACGGGTGTGATCGTCGCTGAAGCGATGGAAGACGAATCGACCGTGGGCGAACCCACGCCAGGCCGGCTGCTCGTGCGCATCGTCGCACAATAGAAAGGGTCCTATGACTGTTGCGCTCGAAACCCAGGCCCTCCGTGGCGGGCCGCCCGCGTCTATTCTGTCGCCGGCAGGGATTGCGCACCTACGCATCCAGGCCGCCCGCCAGCGCCAGGCGCAGCTCTATACGCACGCCACGCTGCTCAGAGAGCAGTGGCTCGAAATCGACAATCTCTGGTTGCGCGTCGCCGATCAATATATGGGCGCCGTGATGGATCTCACCAGCCGTGGGCTGACGCAGACGATTCCCTCCCTCGGCATTGCCGCGTCGCAGTATCAGGCTATCGGCCGCATGGACCCGGCCACGACGGACATGCGCGCCTCGGCCGCCGGGAACAACCAGCGCTTGCGCGTGACGCCACATCTCGTGCCCTTGCCATTTGCCTTTGAAGATTATGAGTTTGACATTACGGAACTCGAAGCCGTGCAGCGTCTCGGTGGCACCCTCGATACGGCCTATACGGAAGAAGCACAGCGCAGTGTGGCGGAGACGTTTGAGTCGTGGCTCGTCAACGGCGCGCCGGAGTTCTCGGTCGATGGCAACACGATCTTTGGCTACCGCACGCACCCGAATCGCGTTCTCGGCACGGGCACATCCTGGGCGACGGCAGACAATATCTATCCGACCGTGCTCAAGATGTACACGGATATGCTGAACATCCGGCGTCCCGGCCCCTACGGCCTGTATATGAACGTCCTGCAATTTGGGCAGATGCACGCGGAAGAAGGTGTCGACCGGGCCTGGAACGTGTACCGGCGCATTGGCGAATCGTTCCCGCAGATCGTCTCGATCAAGTCGTCGTTCGCCGTGCCGGCGGGTGAACTCCTCCTCGTGGAACTCCAACGGCGGACGGTCGATCTGGCGATTAAGATGGACCCGGCCAACGTCCCGTGGGAAATCATGGGTGGGCTGGCGCAACACGTGCGTGTCATCGGCTCGATCGTGCCACGGCTGAAGGCCGATGGTGAGAATAAAGTCGGCCTTGTGCATTATACGGGCGTGGCATAGAGAAAGGGAACGTATGGCTGAGACAACCCAGCCGCATCGCTTAAAGAGCGCGCTCTCCCGCGTCGAGACCGATGCGGAAGGCAAGCCGCAGACGAAACAGTATCAGGAGGGCGACGTGATCACGCCGACGGCAGCGGAACTCAAGGCCTTTGGCGACCGTCTCGAACCCGTCACGGACGCGCCCACGCCGGCGCCTGAACCGGTGCCAGATGAGACGGCCACAACGAGGCGGCGCTAGGAGGCTGCCGTGCCACCACACGCCACCACTCAGGAGGTCCGCCTCATCTGTCCCACGACGGCGACCGACGCCCAGGTGCAGATGTGTATCGACATGGCGCAGGTCATGCTGGGCACGTCTCTGGCGGGCACGGGACCGCAACCAGAGCAGACCCTCTGGGCCATCGAAGTGCAACTCTCCGCGCATTACGTGTGTCTCATCGACCCGCGCGCCACAGACATCGGCGACGGCGACACGCGCGTGAGCTTGCAACGCGGGCAGGACGGCAAAGGCCTCGAATCGACGCAGTACGGCCAGGCGGCCATCCTTCTCGACGGCAGTGGCACGCTCGGGAGTCTGGGGACGCGCAAGCGGACGGTGATCAAACTCTACTGAGGGGACTCCTATGCTCTCCCAGCTCGCGATGGACGCGCTCGCGCAGCACGCGGTGCAGATGTATGGCACGCTCATGGAGCCGCTCACGTACCGCCACCGCAGCGCGCCGAACGCCACGCCGACCGTGTATACGGATGTGCAGGCGCGGCTCAAGCATTTTCGGGCGAGCGAGATCGACCTGGAGCAGATCCTGCGCAACGACCTGGAGTGCCGCATCCAGACGGCGCTCGTGACGTGGACGCCCATGCGCTACGACGATCTCGACCGCGCGGACGGGACGACGTGGCAGGTGCTGAACATCCTGGGAGGTCCTGGACACCCCTGGTGGAAGATGCAGGTGAGGCAGGTAGGGTAGGAAGGGATACCGTTGGTCGCCAACCGGGGAGCACCGAGCGTGGCAATGATCCGGGTGGTGGGGGTATGCGCGACAGCGCGTGCGGCATGTTCCGGGGTCAGTACTCCGCCCTGAAGGGCGAAGCTTGTCGCTGGCGTTTCGCCAGCCGTGTGCGCGCACACGACCGGAAAAACCCGCAACCTTACGCCTACTGACGGAGGCACTTCCTCCTGCCACAAGGACAGGAGAACTGAAAAACGGTGCACTTTAGGTATAAAGAAAACCATGGCTGCATATGACCCGTACCTAACTGGTGACTCCCCGCAGGGAGTGTCTTTAGTACGTGTCAGAAGCATAGCTAGTATTTTGTAACCTATGCAAGGGGAATGTGAGCTGCGCTCAAGGGGAATTGGCGTCCCGCCAACGAGGAATTGCCCTGACGGGCAACCTTGCTTTCCCCTCCGGCCTGAACGCCGGAGCCCCCAGCAAGGAGGATCGGTGGGGGCCGCACAAACCTTCTGAGAGGCAGAGGTATGGCTGAGAGACCGCCGTTCCCCAATGTGCAGAGCGACATCAAGGACCTCCAACGCCGGATGGACGAACAGACCAAGAATTTTCATACGGTGCGCCAGGCCTTTGAGACCAGGATAGCAACGCTCGAAGCCGACATCAAAGCGCTGACGGCTCGCGTCGAGGGGCAGCATCCTCAGGCAGGAGCACCGCGTGGCTGACGACACCTTCCAGGTCCACGATACGCGGCTGGTAGCGATTGACCGCGTGCTCGTGATGGCTGGGCAAGTCGTCCATCACCAAAACCTTTCGAGAGGCCCCGTCCTTCAGGGCGGGGAGGAAAGAAAGTTGCTGCCAACGAGCAGCAACAGCCGTATCTTCCTTGAACAGGGTACATTAAACTAGGTACACTGTTTGTAGGTGCCAGCGCACCTTCAACAGACGCACCACGGCTACGCTGGCAAGGCAGGTGCGTCGAGGAGCCGTTGTAACCCGGCTGTGTACACGCACCCGCCCGGTTGGGGGTAGTGTGAAAAGCTCCGTCCTTGAGGGCGGAGATTAGGTTACTGGCATGAATTTGGGCCGGAATACGACTTTGCGCGCGTCGTCGAGGGCTTGGAGCAGGCATTGAAACAGTGGAATCGCTTCTGGCCTGAAGAGGTGA
>Ga0208185_1000192_pt1 | contig 38620 bp, 27 predicted proteins | sample EasRivMeERMLT700_FD_187532 | JGI IMG/M metagenome (GOLD analysis project Ga0208185, IMG submission 187532) | Soil microbial communities from meander-bound floodplain in the East River, Colorado, USA - East River MetaG ERMLT700 (SPAdes) (version 2) | ecosystem: Environmental > Terrestrial > Soil... | reverse complement strand
CGACCAGCCTGACGGCACGCGGCTCGAACCGCTCGAACCGGTCCAGCGTGGGCGCGGCGGCCATGGTCACTTTGGCGCCGAATTTCCCGTAGCCAAGGTTTGGCCAGTAGCAGATCCCGGCATGTCGCACCCGCACGATGTCGCTGAGGCCGTCGCCGGTCATGTCCGCGATGAAAATCGTTTCCGAGCTGTCAGCGAACACGATCGCCGGCCCCTGTTCCTCGTCGAACGGTTTGGCCGCCCGCTCCGCGGCGGCATAGCCGTCTGTTCCGCGCGACCGGAACCAGCAGAACGCCTGCTCCTCGGAAACCACGATCTCGGGACGGCCATCGCCGTCCAGATCGAAAAATCTCGTGGCGGGATCGTTCAGGTCGACGATCGGGATCTGATCAAAGGCGCGGAACGGTCCCCAGTTGCCGGCGTCCGACAGTTCGATACAGCCTTCGAGCCCCTTCGTCCACGACACGACCTGCATGCGTCCGTCGGCCTCGAGATCTTGAAGCTGAAGCGCTCCACTTGCGAGACCCGCGAGCGAGGGCTTGGGGGCGACGAGCGCCGCGCGGCCGAAATGTCCGGCCCCGAGATTCGATTTGTAGTACCAGCCCACCCCCTGCTCCGTCAGCAGCCCGGGAACGCCAAACCCGTCGAGATCGGTCCACTGATACGCCGGACGGGCGCCGGCCGGCGCGTTGGCGACGTCCTCCTGCGACACGGTTTCAATTGTCGTGTTCCATTGGGCGTCGTGGTACGTCAGATCGACCGCCGGCAGACCCTTGCTCTCGTAGGCGTTCGCCGCCGTTCGCTTGTAATGAACGCGACGAATCGACGACAGTAGATCGACTTCTTCACGCCGACGCGGAGCCGCGTCGAACTTGAACTGGCGATACGCGAGATCGAGCGATCGCACGAGGCACGGCGTTAAGCCCGGCCCAGGCGCCTGATTCAGCTCCGCGAAAAAATGAAAGAAGAGAATCCGACGACATAGGCGATACGTGCGGATTTCGAATCCGGCGCGATAATCGCTGAACGAATCGAAGCGGCACGGCCATGACTGCGCATCCGCCGCTCCGACCGTTGGGTCGGCGTGCTCGCCATAGTCGAAAACGGTTTCGTAGAAATACCCGGGGTTCGCCGGAGGCGCGGGCGAAAACGGCGCGACGTTCGACGGGTGATAGGGATTCTGATTCCCGTAGCGGATCCGTTTCAGATACTTGTTCGCAACCGGCGCGATGCCCGCGCGTCGATTCTGCTCCTCGACGCTCGCCGGCACGTTCACGAGATCCTCGTCCTTGTAGACGAACTCGACACAGTTACCGGTGTCGTCGTACATCCATTCCGGTAACCAGCGGAAGGTGCGGCGCGGATCCGCAGGATCCGTCAGCCGCGCGACGGCCGTTCGACCGAAGATCGTGACGATGTTCTCGCGGGAGGTGACTTTCCAGAAGCAGCCGACCTCGCCCTGGATCTCGATCTTTTCAATCCGCGCGAAGTCGCGCTCGATTCGCGGCCGGTATCGCGTGACGCGCACGCCGGCCATAGCCGTTACGTCCGCAATCCATGTACCGCTCGAATCCGCTACGAAGCCGGGAACGAGGTCCTCGGATCCGGCGAACAAAAAGACGTCGCTCTCGATGGCGTCGAAGTACCGCGGCAGCTGACGGTCCGTGCGGCGCTGGATGGTGGGAAGCGTGAGCGCCCAGCCGAGGCCGAACGGTCCGTTACCGGCGCCGGAACTGTAATGGAGCGAGAGACCGCTATCCAGACCGCTGCGCGTCTTGGAGAACCCGAGGGGGACTGAGAGCTCGCAGGTTCCGTTCGCGGCGTTAACGGAGAACTTCTCATCAATGGACCGAAGCGCTCCCCCCCCTTTCGGAAGGGTGATCGAAGGGATGCCGCCCGGAACGGACGCGGTCGTGCCTTGACGCGCAGCCCCATCGGGCGTTCTGTTCATCAGAAGATCCCTACATCAATCAGGCGCCGTTCTCCCCATCAACTCGAACCATCTCCCACACGCTCTACTTTCGTATCGGTTGCCCTTCGATATCCGTACTGGATCCCCACGAGCGCGACACCTACCGCCAGGCTCGGTATCCCCAACAGCGTCAACAACGGCGCAGTCACCGCCCAGTCGACCGCCAACGCCGCCAGGTCGAGGCCTGCCTCAAAGCGCCGCGACTCGTCAGCCTCAAGGTACTCCCGCAACGTTTTCCGGTCTCGGTTCTTCAGCTTGTCGTCGACGTAGAGCGCCAGGATCTTGAACAAGCCCCGTTCATTGTCCGCATCGTCCTTGAGCTCGGTCCACGTGATCGGCGTGAAATCGAGGCCATTCCCCGCGACGGGTTTCCGCTCGTTCCAAGGTCCGGGCATGCGAAATTGATTGAGGATCGCGAATTCCTTGGGAGCATCGTCCGCGTGCTGGTCAGGTGTATCGTCCGCCCAAGGCCACGATCTACGAGCACCAGTTCGACTGTACGAAACTGGAGGACCTTGCCGTGCGAATGGCCGTTTCAGGACAATCCCGACCAATCGCTGCAATCGAAGCGCGGAATCAGGGGAAGGGTCAAGCAGCAAGTCCTCGAGTCCAAGTCCGTACTCATCCCGGCTGATCTGGTTGAGCTCCTTTAGGGCAACCTGAATTTCTCCTAGATCAGCAGCTTTGTTTGTGGCCATGACTACTCCGACGAGCTTTTGAACGCGTCCTTACCTCGGAAAGCAAGATCGGCTGAGGCGCTATTCTGTACTGCCTGAAGGGCGAGTCAAGCGTGATGAGTGGAGGCGCCTAACGGCTGCTTTCTCCCATCCGTCACAGAGTGATAGAGGAGAATGTTTGGGCCGTGTCGGTCGAGACGGCTGCTATCGCTCAACATAAGAGCGATCTGTCCCTACGATTGTCCCTGAGACGCACCAAAACAGCGCCTCCAGAGCCAACGCCAGCCAAATTCTCTGATCAGAGAAATGACAGGGAGTGAAGGATTTACGAGGAAAATCGAGGTTGGACGAGAGGCGAGTTTCCGTTTAGCAAACCGCCGCCTTCAGCCTCTCGGCCATCTCACCGCGGACGTCCAAGTATACGTGAGACAGATAGTTACACAGAAGCGCTGGACAGTGAACTGATCAAGGGCGCTTCGCCTTCAAACCGCCGTCCTCGACGCTAAGTGCTGACTTCCATCGTCGGCGTGCGACCGACGCAGCTCGCCGCCAAAGCCGTTACTTCATCTCGACTGGGCAGCCGAGGCGACGGTCAAGAAAACCGTCGCCTTTCGTCGTTTCCCTTCCGTTTTTCTGGCAGACCGCATGAAAAACGGAGCGTGTGTGCCCACGAGTGTGCCCAAACCCGTCTCGCCGACGCGAGCTGTCCTGAACGGACCAATTCGCTCTTGCCCGCGAGCGCGGAGACCTGCTCGGCGTGCCGCCTACGGACGACGAACGCGCACACTCACCGCTGACTCCCGCGATCACTTGGGGAAATTCATGCGCCGCTGCAGGGCTTCATAACGCGGGTCGTTTCGCAAGGGATCGAAAAAAAGATGCACTTTCAGATGCAGGAGAATCTTCGACCGCTCGTCGAATGCACGATCGAGCCATTCCAACGCGCGTTCGTAGTCTCCGAGTCCCAGGTAGGCGTTCACGAACGCGGCCGCAGGGACGTACCCTGCCTCGCGGCGCCGCGTCAGTTCGCCGAGGACACGCAAGGCCTCTGTCGATCGTCCTCCGCGCGCGTATGCCCTCACCAGCACGCCGAGCACGGCCGGGTTGCGTCCCGAAAGGGCGGCGCTCCTTTCGAGTACGCGCACAGCCTCCGCCGCTTCACCGTGCTCGATCATCGCAAAGCCGAGGTACCACAAGGCTCCCGATTCATCTGGCTGTACGGCGAGTACGGTATTGAGCTCGCGAATGGCGTCCGCATAGCGGCGCGATAGGAAAAGTATCCAGCCGATGTCCCTGCCATACAACGCGAGTGGGTCCAGCTCGCGGGCACGTTGCGCCCACTCGAGCGCTTCGTCCGTCCGGCGCTGAGCGAGCAGCCAGCGAGCCCGCCCGGCGTGCGCAGCAGCATTATTCGGATCGAGATCAAGGACGCGGCGGTAACGTGCTTCGGCCTCGGTCCACTGCCATCGGCGAAGGGCGACCTCGCCAAGCACAAAGTGCGCTTCGGCAATTGTGGCGTCCAGCTCCAGGGCTCTTCCCGCGGCCTGGGCCGCTTTCGCCAGCGCGTCAACGGGCTCGTCTCCGCCGAAAGGAGAGCTCAAAACCGCGTGGGCGGCACCCAGGCCGGAATACGCGGGTGCGAACGACGCATCCTTTGCGATCGCCGCCTCGAAATACCGCACACTCGCCTCGAGATCCGGCGTCGGCGTTCTGTTTAGCGCAAAGCGGCCCTTCAGGTAGTCTTCATAGACGTCAAGGGACACTGCGGGCGTATTGGGCGCACTCCTGGAGCCGGACTCTCGGCCGGCAACCGAGATCTGAATCTGGCGCGCAATCGCCAGTGCCACCTCCGACTGGAGGGCGAGCACGTCCCCGGCTTCCCGATCGTAGCTGCCGGACCAGAGATGATCGTCGCTTTCTCCCCTGATCAACTGCGCGCTGATGTGGACCCTGCGCCCGGAGCGCACCACGGAGCCCTCGACGACAGCATCGACGCCCAGTATTTTCGCGATCTCGGGAAGCGATTGGCTGGAATGCTTGAACTGCATGACGGACGTTCGCGAGATCACACGAACGCCCTGCATGCTCGACAGCCGTTCGATCAGTGCTTCGGTCATGCCGTCGACGAAGAAGTCCTGGCCAGAGTCGCCTGACAGGTTCTGGAGCGGCAACACCGCGACGGCTCGAATCATTCGCGGCGTGGTCGCGACGCGGCTCGAAACGAAGAGGTAAGCGATCCCCGCGAGAACCAGTGCGGTCGCGACCGCAGCACGCATCCACTGCAGCTTCGCCAGGATCCTCACCGCAGAGGCGGGCGCGATTGTCTCGACGCCGTCGAGGGCGCGCGTCTCCGCGTCCTGCTTCAGGCGGGGCCGCCGGGTTTCCAGCCACACGTCGAGCTCGGAGTGGAACGCGTACACCGACCCGCGCCTGTCGTGCAGGTGCCGATGCACTGGCATTTTCTCGCGCTGCTCCCACCGCTGAACGGTGCTGATGTCCCGTTTCAAGTAGACAGCGATGTCTTTCCAGGAGTCCAGGCGATCTGTAGTGCTGGGCTGGGCCGGCTGGCTCATGGGTACTGGTCCGATCGCCGCGGGTGCCGGATTCTAGTCCCGATATCGGGGGCGCGCAAATGGCGGTATTAGGCCGCAAGACGAACGTGCGGCCTGTTACTGCTTGCCGGACGGCCGTGCATCGGTTGAATGTTGATGGCGTTGCTGCTTAGGAGGAGGGATCATGAGGCGATCTTTGGCTCTGCTTTGCGTGCTGGCGTGCTATACCGCCACTCCCGATACGGCGCGGCGGAGCGCCGAGACATTTGGGGAGTGGTCCTCGCCCATTAATGTCGGACCACCCGTGAACACCGAATACAACGATAACTACGCGTTTCTTTCCCGGAACGAATTGACGATGTACTTCACCTCGGATCGTCCCGGTGGTCTCGGAGGAGATGACCTGTGGTTTACCACACGCGCTTCGCTCGATGATCCCTGGGGAGACCCCCGGAACATGTCCGCGCTCAACACCAGTGCTGCGGACTCCCTCGCGGTGCTTTCCTCAGACGAACACGTGATGTTCTTCCACAGCACGCGTTCGGGCGGCTGCGGCGCTGGTGACATCTGGATGACCCGACGGCACAACAGGCGTTCGCAGGAGTGGAACCCGCCAATAAATCTCGGATGTGTGGTGAACACAACGGCGACTGAAATCGCGCCGGCATTCTTCGAGAATCCTGAGACCGAACAAGTCACGCTGTTCTATGGCAGCAATCGTCCTGGCTCGCAGGTCTTCGACGTCTACGCGAGCTCTGTCGGTGAAGACAGGTACTTCGGGCCGGGAGTGCTGGTACCGGAATTCAGCAGCCCCGGACGCGACACGCGCATTTTCATAAGGAAAGATGGCCTGGAGGTGTTCATTACATCCGACCGCACGGGCGGACAGGGCCTTATCGACATCTGGACGTCGACGCGGGAAACGCTCGCCGACGGGTGGTCGACGCCCCTCGACCTCGCCTTTCCCGTCAACACCGCGGCCGACGACGGCTCTCCGTGGCTTTCACACGACGGAACGACGCTGTATTTGTTCTCAACGCGTTCCGGCGGTTATGGGCTGAGGGACATCTGGTATACAACCAGAGTCAAGTTTGACTAGGGGAACACCCAACCGTATCAATGCTGCTGTGCCCGAAAGTGTGCCCGGACAAGGTCCGACACCGGTCCATCGGCACCCAGCGGCAACCAAGCTCGTACACAAAAACAGGCCTGAAATCCGCGGGTTCAGGCCTGTTCTTCGTGCTCGGGTGACCTTAGCAAACCGCCGCCTTCAGCCTCTCGGCCACCTCACCGCGACGAGAAACCTAAGTATACGACCGACACGCCTCAACTTACGGCAGAACTGATTGTCTCCATTGTGGTCCCTGAAATTATCCTTGCCAGCTCACAAATCCTCGTTCACCTTGGACGAACGCACCGTCTGACCGATCACCGAAGGACGCACGTTCCGTTATTCAGCTATTCAAGTCCGGCAGCAAGCCCGAGTGAAGGACTGCGTTATTTCAATGACTCGCCCGTGAGGTCGATGGGCGTGAGGCTGGCATAGGACGAGTTCGTGTGTGGCGGATCCGGACTGCAGGTTCGCCACCACCGCTCCCTGAGCGCGCGCCGGCGTCATGTTGACCGAAGTGTCCATCTGCCCGAAGATCGCTTCGGAGAGCGGTTAGACGCCTCTTCCATCATCACACGATGAAGATCTTCATCTGCTGGTCTCGCGGACGCAGTCAGACGCTGGCGGAGGCGCTGCACGCGTGGCTGCCTCGCGTCATCGATGGCGTGGATCCCTTCCTCTCATCGGAGATCGAGAAGGGGCGCCGGTGGTTCGACGAGATTTCCAGGGCGTTACGGGAGGCTCAAACAGGCCTGGTCTGCCTCACGCCCGAGTGTGTCCGTGCACCGTGGATTCACTTCGAAGCGGGCGCGCTGGCCAACGCGGTGGCAGGACGCCTGTATACCTACCTTCACGGCGTCAACCCAGAGCAACTCTCCGGACCGCTCAGCGCGTTTCAATCGACGCGGTCTACGCGGGAAGACACGCTCCGGCTCGTGACATCGCTTGCCGGCGAAGCCGGCCCCGCAGCGGATCGGGCGCAGCTGCAAGCTCGCTTCGACAACGCCTGGCCGTCACTTCAGGCGGTCATTCGAAAACTCGACGAAGTAGCGGTCGAAACGGCGGTGCCCGGTTTCGGCGCGCTGTTCGCCCATAAGACGTTCACGGAACCGATGCGCGAATGTCCCGATCTGGGCTGGATCGCGCGCCACGATCGGCTCGCCCGAGTCGACGCGGTCCTCGGACACGCGCGTGAAGAAGTGACGGCGCTTGGCCTGCCACACGTGGTTCGCCTCTACGACGAGCTCTGCCGGCAGCTCGACATCTATCTGATGAACGTCAGGTCGAAGCTGCTGACGGCGAGAACATTCGGTCCCGCGGCGGACGGTCTGCTCGACATCCCGAAAGACGTACTCGACGGGTGCGAGACGCCCCGGCTCCGCGTCCAACAGCTGATCCAACGCCTGCTGGATCCGACGAGCGCCCCTGTCGTAGACGAGGCTATCCGCTATGACAGCCTCGATACGGATCAGAAGAAAGAACTGATCCAGGCCATCGAACGGCGCGTCGCGGCCGGGCAGACTCCGCTGACGGGCGAGGTGCGCCAGCGAGCGCTCGACAGCTTCTGGGATCTCGATCGTATCGTCACGTACCTCTCGCTCGAACCGGAGGCAAGCACCGTGGCACACGTCGTCGATCTGTCAGACCATGTGCGGCGAGAACTGGAGCTGGTCGAGTCGAAGAGGGTGCCGTCCAGTCTGATGCCGCTGTACTACTCGGTCCGCGCGCTCGATCACGGGCTGCAGCGATCGCCCGCGCTGAGCGATTCGCCGCGACAGGCGCTGATGGACGTGGCAGCGGACGTCGAGAGGTACGTGAGCGCTGATCCCACACGGGACCAGCGCGGGAAGTTCGCTGGCAGGCTCGCGAGGATCCGCGAATGGCTTGCCGCCAACCCGGCAACAGCCTGAGGATCGTCACGCACTGCGAGCCTCCGCTGTTCGAAAACACGCCCACGCACGTTTTAGATCTAGAAAGAGACAAGCAACCCGCGTCGACGACTCGGGGGAATGGACGTGACGTGCGTTCGAGTCTCGAGCGGACTCACGTGTCGATCCGACCGTGCCGGCTACGCGCGAGCAACTTGTACGCGCTGTGATCGTGCGCGTGCTGCTGATCCCAAAGGGCAAGACCCTTGCGCGCGTCGCGGCTCAGCCGGGAATGCTCCGGAGCGACTTCGAGCGCCGGCCGTCTCAGGTGACGAGAAACCAGGATCGCGTGTGCGACGGGATCACCCAGTTGCACGTGCACGGAAGCTGAGGGCCTGCGCAGAACAAGATTGACCGGACTCGCGTACCAATCGGTTTCCACCAGACCGCTCTCCGCTTCGAGGCCGTACCCCGAGCGATTGATGAGGGGCCCGAACAGCGTATCGACTAACTCGGGCGTGCGCCAGATGTACGGAAGGTGAAGCTTGAAAAGGTCCTGTTGATCATGACGATCGAAGAAGCTGATACCGGGCTCGCGGATTGGCAGAGGGCGATGGTCTTGTCCCGGAATGCCGTCGATCTCGAACGCGTTGCCACGGAAGCTACACGCCGGATTGTCGACCACGTAGAAGACCCGCGGGTCGGCAAAGCGTCCGTCCGCACCGGGACGGTTGATAGGCGACCGGAACGCGTGAGCCTCGGGCGGTACCTCGCCGGGATCGCACCAGCCAAAACGTATCGGCGACGGAATGAGAAAGCCGAGCGCGCTGGCCGCTGTGAACGGCAGGCACTGCTCCTGAACGCCGTAGCCTGAGGGCACCGACGCGCGCGTGTGCGCGGACGCTGGCTGCGGAAGAGCGATGTGCGGCACCAGCGGAACGATCGACACGCCGATCGGTGGAGCGCCCATATGAGCAGTCGGAGTTTACAGCGTTTGGCAACATCTGACGTGGCGTGACTGCACGTCAGCGAGGCGCAAAAGGAGAGAACATGGCAAAACGAAAAACCGAAAAGCGTAGCGCTCGTGTAAAGGGAACGGCCGCGCTCGGCGTGTCAGCAACGGCTGACGAACTTCTGCTCGCGGCCCTCGAGTCGGGAGGAGACCCGTCGAAGACGGGCCGCTTCCTCATGACGTTCAAGGAGGGCGCGGGCGACGCGGCCATGAAGTCGCTGAAGGCGCGCAGTGGTTTCCGGGTGGCGAGCGCCAGAGACTTCAATAACCAGGCGATGGATTTCAGCCAGACCGGTGACGCTGAGGCGGTGGTCTTTCCGGAAATCGGTGTCGCGCTGGTCAGTTCTCACGCCGCGGCCGCGCGCGGCATGACGGCCGACAACCTGGTCGCCGAAGACAGCCCCGTCCAGTCGGTCGATCCCGAGTACTTCATGTTCGCAACTCAGATCAACCCCGGCGACTACCTGAGGGGCGTATTGAGCGCGGCCCAGGCGATTTACGCCGACCTGGGCGAACACCCAGGCGCCGCCGTCCCCGGCGATGTTGCCGCGGAGGTGTTCGGCGTCACGTGGGGCCTTAACGCGTGCCGCGTGCCACCCAGCCATTTTGACGGCAACGGGATCAAAGTCGCCGTGCTCGACACGGGCTTCGATCTCGGACATCCCGAGTTTGCGGGACGCCTGTTCACCACGAACACGTTCGTCGGTCAGCCCGTGCAGGATCTTCATGGTCACGGCACCCACACCGCCGGAACAGCAACTGGACCCAAGACACCGGCCGGCGTGATCCAACGCTACGGGATCGCATTCCGAAGCCGAATCTTCATCGGCAAGGTGCTGACGAATTCCGGATCCGGCACGCAAGCGCAGGTGTTGGCCGGCATGAACTGGGCGATCGCGAACAAATGCGAGGTGATCTCGATGTCGCTCGGAGCTCAGATCCCGGTTCAGCCGTCCTACACGGCAGCCGGAGCGGCGGCGTTGGCCAACGGATGCCTGATCGTCGCCGCCGCCGGCAACGCCAGCAATCGCCCGAGCTTGATCAATCCGGCTGGTGCACCGGCAAACTCGCCGACCATCGTGTCGGTGGCGGCTCTCGACAGCTCACTCAGGGTCGCCAGCTTCTCGAACGGCGGCAAGGTAGATATCGCCGGGCCGGGTGTGAGTGTCTTTTCGTCCTGGCCGAGGCCGACGGTGCACAATACAATCAGCGGGACGAGTATGGCGACGCCGCACGTCGCCGGATGCGCCGCCCTCTGGGCACAGAGTAGCGCGGCTCTTCGTGCAGGGGCGCTCCGAGCGAAATTGATCGCCACTGCACGGCACCTGCCGTTTCCGCCAAGCGATGTGGGTGCAGGCCTCGTGCAGGCACCGTTGTGATCGTATCGTCCGCCGCGCGTCGCCGGCCGCGCGGTGGACGCTCGCTCCCTCAGCTCCGGTACGGCAGCTGATCGCCCCGAACGCCGAGTCAATGGAAGACGGGCCCATGGCCAAGAAGTCCAAGCACAAAATGATCGTCACGCTAGCCGGGGATCGTGCGATCCACGACGTGACGCGCGACCTCAAGGCCGCAGGGTTCGAAGTGGATCAGACTCTCGAGACCATCGGGATCGTGACGGGCAGTGCTCACCCGAAGAGCGTGGCCAAGCTGAAGAGTGTTCCAGGCGTGGCCGACGTGGCGGCCGACCATCCCGTTGACATCGGCCCGCCCGACTCCGACGTGTCTTAGGATGCTCAGGCTCGCAGTCACCGAGCCTTCGTGCACTCGCCAGCCGCCCCACAGCTTCTCGGCCACCTCACCGCAAAGGCTAAGGGTATGCCGTGTCACGCCGTCGGGGATCGGCGCGTCATGGCGTCGTCAATCGCAGCAAGAAGACGGACGTCGTCGAACGGCTTGTCGATATGCCCGGCAAAACCAGCCACCTTTATGCGCTGATGGTCCGCACTGCTGGCGAGGCCAGAAATGGCGATGACGGGCTGGTGCGTGTCCCCTTTCGCATTACGCAGCGCCTGAAGGAACTCGAATCCGTCCATGCGGGGCAGTTGGAGATCGCAGACCACCAGATCGAGGTGCTCGACCTTCGCCGTCCCCAGCGCCTCGACTCCGTCCCTCGCCGTCAGGACATCGGCGCCAAGGCGTTCGAGCGTCAGGCAAATCGCCTCGCGCGAGTCTTCCAAGTCTTCGACCACGAGAATGCGGAGGCCATCCAACCTCTGGAGGCCACTCGTCCCGCCAGCGACAGGTTCTGGCGCCTTCTCCGCCGCAGTCTCTTCAACGAGAGGAAGCCGAATCGTCACCTCCGTGCCATGACCTGGTCCCTCGCTGGCAATCGTCACTGTGCCCGCGTGGGCCTCCACCAGCTTTTTGACCAGCGCGAGGCCGATGCCCAGTCCCGCATGAGTGCGGCGAGTTCCCGCTTCCTGCTGTCTGAACATCTCGAATACGAATGGCAGGAATTCCGCTGCGATGCCCTCTCCGGTATCGCGGACGTGAACCACGCCGCAATCGTCTTCTCTCGTGAGCGTCACGGTGACCTCGCCACCGGCCAGACTGAATTTCAGCGCGTTGAACAGCACATTCCTGAAGATCTGCTGCAGGCGATCCCCGTCGGCTCTCACGCACATGGGCTCGGCGGGATCGACGAACCGCACGGTGATGTCTTTCTTCTGGGCAATCTCCGTCGCCGCGTCCATCGCGCTGCGGACGACGTCGCCCAGCCAGAGGACCTTCAGATCAAGCGTCAGTTTGTCGCGTGTGGCGCGACTCAACTCGAGAAGGTCTTCGACCAACCTGAGCTGGAGAAGAGCGTTGCGCTCGATCACCTCGACCGCACGGGCGACTTGAGCCGGATCGCTTCCCGGCTTGAGCATGCTGGTCCATCCGAGAATCGGCGTGAGCGGTGATCGCAATTCGTGCGACAGCACGGCCAGAAATTCGTCCTTCACAGCAGCGGCGATGGTCAATTGCTCGGCGGCATCTTCGTATTGCCGCGTTCGGTGGTTCTCCCGTAGCAACGTATCTCCGAGCACCTGCAGCAGTTCTCCGTGCAGGACGAGCCGGCGCTCCGGAACGGGCGCCTGCTGCCGCGCCACATTCCATAAGTGTCTGAAGGGCACACCGGCCTGTCGCGCGAGCCGCTCGATGTCCGCGGACTGAGTAAAGTCGACGAGCGCGTAACCGGCCACGGCCGCGCCGACAATCTTGCCCTCGAGCAAAAGGGACGTGCCGACAACCGCCAAACCATGCGACTGTGCGACGGTGACCGCGGGGCGATCTTCTGTCTGCGCGAGGCACCGCCGGACGCATTCGGCCAACAGGCCAGGATCGTAGCCGTGCTCGTGGAGCAAGGCGTAAAGGGGGGTTGCAGGCGCTGGTCCGCAGACCATCTGCTCGCTCACGTCGTAGAGCCCGACGGTCAGGTGGGTCACAGCGCCATATTTCTTCAGCGCACTCTCCCACACGGCGACGTCGAAGAGCGTATCGGTTGCCCTCACCATTCAGCGTCTACTCGGGGTCGCGGTCCGCCTGCCGCACCGGCGCGCGTGAGATCAGGTTTTGATAACTGGAAAACGGGTGGTGAGCTCTCGGACCCGGAATCTGACGCGGCAACACGTGCAGGCCCTGACCGTCCAGAATCTCGCACTCGTGAGTCGAACGGGTATTCGGATTCGAGCGCATTTTCGCCACGGTCAGCCCAAGCCGGAAGGCGTCTCCCAGCTCAATCCAATTCATGAGAAGGATGTTGTCGACGAGCGAGCTCATGGCGAAATCGCCCATCATCGACGACATGCCCAGCATCTCCGGGTTCTCGTGGTTGTACACCGCCGCCGCCTGATGCTCCTTCATCAGCGCCACCAACGCGTGAAAGAAGTCGCGAAATACGCGCCCTCCGGTCCCCATGTTCGCGCCATACGTGGACAGGCTGTCGATCAGCACGCGCTTCGGCTTGAACTCCTCCACGAGTTGCTCGATGTTGTGGAAGTGCAGATCAATCTCCATTTCCTGCGGCGCGTCGTACTGCAGCCGCACGAGGCCGTTGTCGATATGCGTCTGGAGATCGATCCCGATGCTATTGGCGTTGCGGATGACTTGCGCGACTTGCTCGTCCAGCGTGAGCATGAGGCTTCGCTCGCCGCGCCTTGCCCCCTCCGCGATGTACTGCAAGCCCATGACGCTCTTGCCAACGCCGGAGATCCCGGAAACGACCGTCGTGCTGCCGAGGAAGTAGCCACCATTCACCACCGCATCGAGGCCGGGAATGCCGGTGGACACGCGCGTCGTCGGATCGAAAGCTGCGGCGTGGTCGCGGCTCGCCCGGCGAGGAGCCTGCACCCGGCGGTACACCTCGAGCCCGTGGCCATCGACGATCCGGAACGAGTGCCGGCCCATCTGGAAGTCGTGCCCGCGCGATTTGACAACCTCGATCGACCGCACTGTGGCGCGGAACCGCTCTTCCATTCTCAACCGGATGACGGTGTCGGCAATGGATTCTTCGGGCAACGCGGTCCTACGATCCCCGTCGACCGCACTCGCCTCGACCGCGAAGACCGCTGTGAGTTTCTCGCGCTGCAGCCCTTCGACGAGGACGTGAAAGGAGTCGCGAAGCTCCGCGCCGCCGACGGCGCTGGCGGCGCCGGCCACGCCGTCTACGTAGATGCGGCGGGCGCCGATCTCCGCAGCCTCCTCGAGCAGCAGACTGTCGGTCTGCTGCAGCTCCTGCCGGAACACCTGGCGTGTCGTGAAGATAATCTTGAGTTTGCGCTGGCCCTCGAGCGCATGGAGATCCCACCCAAAGCACGCCGCATCGCGCACGAGTCTGTCGGGCGAGACTTCGAACAGGACGATGATGCCGGGTTCTCCGAACATACTGGCGCCGCGATAGATGAACTCGACGCCCATCGTCGTCTTGCCTGTGCCGATCCCTCCTTCCACAAGAATGACGTTGCCGCGCGGAATACCCGATGAAAGGATGGCGTCGAACCCGCTGATTCCGGTTTTGACGAGATCGAGTTCAGCCATCGTTTTCCACCTCTTCAGGACTCACCGACGAAGTCGGTCGACCTCTGACAGACCCCGGAGGAGCTCGACGCAGTCGAGCAAACCACGGCCGTGTTTTGCGTTCTTATTGATGGCGCGAAGCCTGCGACTAGTGTGCAGCCCCTCGTGCGCGGCTGCCGTACGAAATGGTACGGTGCGCGAGGGTGATGCCGGGTGGGGGTTGCGCCGACGCGTCTATTTACCGACCTTGAGGTAGTGCCGACGGATCACGTCGTAGCATTCACAGGAGGCGTCCTTCAGCCGTCTTCGATCAGCAACGGTGACCCGACGGCCGTCCACGTTGAGAATCCCGGCCTTCTCGAATACGGCCACCGTGACGCTGACCATCGGCCGGCTCGTGCCCAATAGCTGTGCGAGAAATTCCTTCGTGATGAAGAACTGATCGCCGTCTACGCGGTCGATGGTGGTCAGAATCCAGCGCGCGCAGCGCTCCTGTAATCCGTGAAGTCCGTGGCACGCGGATGTTCGCATCGAGGCAATCAGCAGGGCGTGCGAGTATTCCGTGAGGACGTCTCGAAAGGGCCGGTTCCCTTTGAGTTCCTGGTCGAGATCCTCGACGGCGAGCTTCAGCGCCGTGCCTTCGTGCACAGCGATTGTTTCGCATGGCATGCTCCGCGCCCCGACACTTGAAGAAATCCACGACGCACCTTCCCGACCGACCGTCGCGGACTCGATGCTGTCGCCGTTCGACATCAGCGTCAAGAGGCAGAGAACCGTATTCTCAGGAAAGTAAATGAAATCCAGTGGTGCATTCGGCTTGTAGATGATTTGCTTCGGCCGGATCCTGACTCGCGTGAGGTTTCTCGCGACTTGCGAGAAGTCGGAAGGTTTCAGAGCGGAGAGCAGATGATTGGCGGTCTTCGTGATCGTCGACGGTGTCATGATCGCTCCTCCCGAGCAGCGTTAGTCTGCAAGCCTTCGCGCGCGCCTGCCGTCCGAAATAGTACGTTGCGCGTGTCAGGTCCATACCCGGACCTCGGTGGCCTTCATGGCGAAAGAACAAAACCGGGCGGGATGCTGATCCCTGCGGCGGATGAAGGGACCTCTGAGTTCTGCGGTCTTACAAACCGCCGCCTTCAGGCCCTCGGCCACTCGCCGCGACAGCTAAGTACAGGTCGCGTGAGCACTTGCGCACAATCGGTCTCGGGGCGTGCGCGGTGCGATTTTTATCGAAATTCTCCCCTTCACGCAGTGGATTTCGAACAGACGTTTGTATAATCCGCCCGGTCCTGAAGAACATCCGTAACGGAGGTCCGACAATGCGCCTTTGGAACACACCCCGATCATCTGGCAACCGAGCCGCTTCTCCACGTCGAACCTTGCTGCTCGTCATGGGCTTGATCGGCAGTCTCGCACTCGGTTATGCGGTGATGGCGACGAGTGGATGGCTGTCCGGCGCGCCGAGGATCGCGGAGGCCGCCGCGCTTCCAGGATTCGGCAGTCTGTCGGGTACGGTCGCCTCCACCACGCCATTCAAGGCTGCGCAGGTGTTCATCCGCAACGTGGACAAGCGCATGTTGTACACGGTGTACACGAATGCGGGTCAGTTTCGCGCAACGGCGCTGTTTCCCGGTAATTACGAAGTGAGTGCTAGCGTCAAGGCGCTTCAGTCGGACGTGCAGAAGCTGGTCGTGAAAGCTGGCGACAACCCGAAGCTGACGCTGTCGCTGCGCGACCCTGCGGACAATGCACAGCGCACCGTCGTCAGTGCCTCCGAGAACGAGAATAGTGCGGACACCTCAGTGAGAGCGGAAGCAAGCTACGAGGAGATCTATCCGCCGGGCCCGGGCCGCGACGTAGCGGAGAGGACCTGCATGGTCTGTCACGGCGAAAACTTCATTTCCACCAGGCCGGCCACCGTCGGCACGTGGACGGCCCGCATCGATCGCATGATGGGGGCACAACTCGCCACCAAGCCCGCTGCGTCGTACGCCGAGGGCCTTCTCACGTATCGAGCGGGCGAACTCCGCTTTTCACGGCAAGACCGCGAAGACCTGCTTGCGTACCTGGTGAAGAATTTCGGGCCTTCCGTGACGCCCCGCGCTGTTCGGATCGAGCAGGAAATGCCGCTCGACGAGGCGAAGCTTGGTAAGGCGATGTACGTCGAGTACTACCTGACGCCTGATCTCCCCGGGCAAGGCATGAACGCTCCGGAATTCACCAAGCTGACGGGCAACTTCGTCGGTCGGCGTGTCGGGCAGGACGTGCGGTTCGATCAGGACGGCAACGTGTGGCTGACGGACCGCGGCTACCCCAATCGCCTCGTCAAGCTCGATCCGCGCACAGGAGACCAGAAATCTTACGTGCTGCCGAATCCCATCAGCGGCAACCACGACGTCAACATCGATCGGACCGGCATCGTCTGGCTCGCCGAGCCCGAAGGCCAGCAGCCATCCGGCGAGAAGCGCCTCCTCGGCTTCAATCCGAAGACCGAGAAGTTCGAGTACCAGATTCCGATGGATCCGGACAATGTGATCCGGAGCACGAACAAATGGATGCAGTCGATGGCCTTCGACTCGAAGAACAACGTCTACGTCGGATGGATCATGGGCGGTGCGATAAGCAAGTATGACCGCGAGACAAAGAAAGTCTCGGTATTCATGGTGCCGACCCACAACGCGATTCCGTACGGGATCGTCGCCGACAGGAACGACAACCTCTGGATGGCTCTCTGGGATTCGGGGAATATCGCGCAGTTCGACACGACCAACAACCAATGGACCATCCATACGCCGCTGACATTCCCCGGTCAGGTTCGACGACTGAACGTGGATGCGCAGAACAACGTCTGGTGGGGAATGTGGTCCGCCGGCAAACGCCCCGGCATACTTGGCAAACTCGATCAGACGACCGGCAAGATGACCGAGTACAAAGTCCCGCGGCAGAACTCGAACCCGTACGACGTCGCCCAGGATCTCGAAGGCAATATCTGGGTCGCCGATGTCGGTGGCACCCACGCATCGCTGTTCAAGTTCAATCCGCGAGACGGCGCGTTTACGCTGTATCCGAAACCACAGAAAACCGCGGATACGCCCAAGATTCAAATCACGAAGGAAGGGGCGATCTGGTATTCACCGCGCGGAAGCCAGAGGGCGCCCGCGTTCGGGGTGTTGTACCCCGATATGGACAAGATCACGACGCTCGGTGCGTATTATCTGAACGGCCCGCCCGGATATCTGTTCAAGCCGGCGGCGTCACAACGAAGTACCCAGTAAGGATAACGGCACCCTCACGAACGGAGTAACCGCATGGCTCGAAGAGTCCTCGCATTGGTCTCGGTGCTCGTGCTGATCGTCATCGGGCTCATGCGGGTCGGTGTGTCGGGGCAGATATTTGTTGGAACGCCGACGCCTCCGCAGTTTACGGGTCAGCAGCAGCCATCAACCAGGAACGGCGAGTGGCCTCACTACAACGCCGATCTCAAGGGCACCAGGTACTCGCCGCTCGACCAGATCGACGCATCGAACTTCAGCAAACTGGAGGTGGCCTGGCGCTTCAAGACCGATAGACTCGGGCCGTTCCCGGAATTCAAACTCGAAGGCACGCCGTTGATGGTCAAGGGCGTGGTCTATGCGACCGCCGGCACGCGCCGGTCTGTCGTGGCATTGGATGCGAAGACCGGCGAGCTGATCTGGTCGCAGAGTGTCCGTGAAGGAAAGCGCGCCGGGCTCGCGCCGCGCCAGTTGTCGGGTCGCGGACTCTCGTACTGGACCGACGGGAGGGGCGACGAGCGAATTGTTTACGTCACGACGGGGTACAGGCTTGTAGAGCTGAATGCGAAGACCGGCGCCTTCGTCACCTCATTCGGTAAAGACGGCATCCTCGATCTGAAAGTCGGCGTCGTCTACGGAGCGGACAAGCAGATTGATCTCGAAACCGGTGAGATCGGCGTCCACTCGACGCCGGCCGTGGCTGGTGATGTTGTGATTGTCGGCTCCTCGTTCAGGGAGGGGGGAACTATTTCAACCCACGACAACACCAAGGGCCTGGTGCGCGCGTTTGATGTGCGAACGGGTAAGAAGCTCTGGCAATTCAATACCATTCCGCGGCCAGGCGAATTTGGCAACGATACGTGGGAGAACGGATCGTGGGCCGCGAACGGCAACGTCGGCGTCTGGAGCGAAATCAGCGTGGACGAGGATCTCGGCCTCGTGTACCTGCCGGTTGAAACCCCCACGTCTGACTTCTACGGCGGCCACCGGCCCGGGAACAACCTCTTTGCCGAAAGCCTGGTTTGCGTCGATCTGAAAACCGGACAACGAAAGTGGCATTTCCAATTCGTACACCACCCGATTTGGAACTACGACGTCTCCTCAGCGCCGATTCTCGCGGACATCACCGTCAACGGACAAGCGATCAAAGCGGTGGCTATCCCGAGCAAGGAGAGCTTCCTGTACGTCTTCGATCGAGTCACCGGCCGGCCGGTCTGGCCGATCGAGGAGCGTCCGGTCCCTCAATCGACCGTGCCCGGCGAGAAGACGTCGCCCACGCAGCCGTTTCCGACCAAACCACCCGCGTACGGCCGCAATCAGATCAAAGTTCCTGACGATCTGATCGATTTCACCCCTGCCCTGCGCGATGAAGCGATCAGCCTGCTCGAGCGGTACAAGTTCGGGCCGATGTTCAACCCTCCAGTTCTTGGCAAGGTTGACGGCGTGCTCGGCGCGATCAATATCGGCAACGCGGCCGGCGGCACGAACTGGACGGGTGGCGCCTACGATCCGGAGACGCACATCGCCTACGCTCCCGTGGCCAACGCGGGCGTCGGATCGTATTCGCTCGTTCCGCCGCCCCCCGGCTTCTCGGACCTTCGATACGCCAGGGGAGTCGCCGGCCTGGCGTTCGGAGAAATCTGGGGACCTGGTGACTGTTGCGCTGCAGATTCTGGTTATCGAACACGGGACGATCTGCCCGGCCCCATGCCGGCCCCGCCGCTCCCACCAGGCGTCTCACCGCCGCCACCGTTGACTATCCAGGGACTGCCGGTCGTCAAGCCGCCGTACGGCCTGATTGCGGCCATCGACGTCGATCGCGGCGAGCTGTTGTGGCAGACGCCGCACGGCGACACGCCGGACAACGTGCGCAATCACCCCGCGCTCAAGGGGCTGAACATTCCGAAGACCGGCCAGAACGGCAACGTCGGATTGGTCGTGACCAAGACGCTCGTCATAGTCGGCGACCCACAGGTCACCACGACGCCAGAGCATCCCCGCGGCGCGATGTTGCGGGCGTACGACAAGCGCACGGGTAAGGAAGCCGGTGCCGTCTACATGCCCGCCCCACAGAGCGGATCCCCGATGACGTACAGGCTGGACGGCAAGCAGTACATCGTGGTGGCGGTCAGCACCATTGCCGGCCGCGACAGCTACTCGGGCGAGTACATCGCGTTCAGTTTGCCGAATTGAGAAGCGGATTTACTACTACGGGCCACGGAGTCACGGAGCCGCGGAGCAAAAACATGAATTTCCTCCGTGTCTTCGTGTCTCCGTGGCTACGTGGCAGTGAAATTCCCTCTAGCTAGAACCCAAACCGCGTGCCGATCTGGAACTGCCTTGGGAACCCGCCGCCAGCGAGCGCGTTCGGGATGAGGAAGGTCAGCCGTTGATCGCCGGTGGGATTCGCGAAGTTCGCCTCGTTGGTTAGGTTGAACACCTCGAAGAACAGATCGAGCGAGCGGCCCTGGCCCGGCCGCAACCGGTAGCCGGCCCGCAAGTCGACCTGCATCAGCCCAGGACCGTAGGCGCCGTTTCGGCCGCCGGCATTCTTGACAGTGATCGCGTTCAGGCCGTTGCCGCTGTACGTGCCGGCGGCAATCGGATCGACCGCGATGTTGTTCATGTCGGCGTCGACGTTGCTGTTGTGGATGGTGAAGGGCGTCCCTGTCATGAACCGCGCGACGGCCCCACCGGTCAGTCCGCGGATCCACGGCACTTCAAACCGGCCGCTGAGCGTCGCCGCGTGGCGGCGGTCGGCGTTGGTCGGGCCTTCGTTCAGATCCAGATTGCGCTTGTCGAGCACCTGGAAATCGTTGGTAGCCGTGGGCGTACCGTTCGTGTTACCCCAGCCCTTCCCCAACGCGTACGAGAACCTGGCGCTCCAGTAGTCGGCAAAACGTTTCTCGATCGCCAGGTTGAGGCCGTCGTACCTGGTTTCGCCGATGTACTCGACGATAAAGACGTCGCTCGCGAAATTCGAGAGCCCCAGCTGACTCGCAATGCCCCGGAAATCCACGCGGGTGACCGGCGCCGTGCGGCCTGTCGTCAGCTTGGTTGCCGGGTTCAGGTTATAGCGCAGCGGCTGATTCCGATTTTGAATATGCATGTAATCGGCCGCGAACGACATCTGACTGCCAATCTGGCGCTCGTAGCCGATCGACGCCTGCCGTTGTAGCGGAAGGGCCCGATCCGGCGTGTCGAGCCAGACCGCGCCGGTGTTCCTGGCCAGCGTGCCGGCGGGCACGAGCTGGTTCACGAGCGTCCGATTCAGTGTCGGGCCGTTGACGAGCAGCGGGTCGGTCGGGAACCGTCCCAGGCCCGGGCCGGGATCGGCTTGCGCCACCGGGAACTGCGCCTGGAACGAGTTGCTGAAGACGCGGTTCAGTGAGTAATTCTCGAAGCGGTCGATCCACTGCTTCTCGTAGAAGATGCCGTAGCCGCCGCGAACAACCGACGCCGGGCTCAGGCTGTACGCGAACCCGATGCGGGGCTGGACGTTGTTCTTGTCCACCGGATACGCATTGGGATCTTTGAACAACGGGTTCCAGAACTCGCGGATCGGCGAGACGTGGACGTCGTAGCGAAGGCCCAGACTCATCGTGAGATGCTGGTTGATCTGCCACTTGTCCTGCGCGAACACCCCGAGAGAGTGCGTGATCGAGAGCAGCCGGACCATCTGCGGCACGCGAATCGTCAGCCGCTCCGGGTACGTCCGCGGGTCGGCCGCGTTGAACACCTGGTCGGTCGACATCGTGAACTGGCCATTCATGAACCGCTGGTCCTCACGGTAGTGCTCGCCGAGCTGATACTGCGATCCGAATTTCAGATCGTGGTTGCCGCCGATGAACCAGCTGAACGTGTCGTCGATCCCGTAGACGTTCATGTTCCTGAAGTCCGCGTAGTTGGTGTCGGCCTGGTCGATGAAGCTCAGGAACTGGAGCGTCGGCGGCGCCTCCGTCCAATCCCCGCTGTCCTGATAGAGGGGCTGGCCACGTTTCGGCTTCTCGTGCACGGCCGACGCGCGCAGCGTGTTCAGCTTCGTGATGCCCGCAACCCAGTTGTGTGCGGCGACGAACGACCAGTCGTTGTCTCTCTCGATGCTCAGCGTGTCGATCGTGCCGTTACCGAGCACCTGGTTGTAGTTCGGCTGGTGATCCCACAGGAAGCGCACGTTGTAGTTGTGGCTGGAATTCAGCTGGTGGTCCATGCGCCCCATGTAATTCCAGGAGTCGGTTTTCTGCGCGACCGTGAAGCTCCGGTCCGGCCGCGTCGGGTAGACTCGGCTTCGGCCTTCGGCTCGATCCTGCCGCTCGAAGCTGGCGAAGAAATGCATCTTGTCGCGGACGATCGGCCCGCCAATCGTGCCGCCCCACTGCTTCTTCGTCGTCTCTGGCTTCGTCAGATTCTGCTGCTCGACGAAGAAGTCCTTCGCCGTCATCGAGGCATCGGTGAAGTACCCGAAGCCGCTCCCATGCCAGAGATTCGTCCCCCTGCTTGCTGACCGCGTTGACGACGCCGGCGGTGGCCGCGCCGTACTCGGCGTCGAACTGGTTCGTGACCACCTGGAATTCCTGGATCGATTCGAGCGGCGGCCGCGCCTGCGCGCCCGAGCTGCCGCCGCGCAAGTCGTCGTTATTGCTCCCGCCGTCCATCAGGTACACCACTCCGCTGCCGTTCTGGCCGTTGATCGTCACGCTGTCCGACGAGGAGTCGGCCGCCGCGTTGTAGACCACGCCCGGCAAGAGCGCCACCAGGCCGGTGAAGTTGCGCGAGCCAGACGGCAGATTCGTCAGGTCGCCCGAGCCGACGTTGCCGCCAACCTGCGCCGAGGTGAGGTCGACTTGCGGCGCCTCGCCAGTCACCGTGATGCTCTCTTCGAGACCACCAACCTGAAGCGCCAGGTCCACCTGTAACGTCGCGCCCACCCTCACGACCAGATCTCCCTGCGTCAACCGTCTGAAGCCCATGAGCTGCGCCGTAATGCGGTACGGACCGGGCACGATGCCGGGAACCAGATAGGTCCCGTCGTCGCCGGACGTTGTCTCGCGGACCGTTCCGTTGTCCTGGTGGGTCACGACGATCGTCACCCCCGGGAGCACACCTTTCTGTTCATCGGTGACGCGGCCGCGAATGGCGGAACCGCCTTGCTGCGCTTCCGCTGCGACCGCGAACGAACACACCACCAGCACCGCAACACTCATTTGTCGAGGCATAGATGCACTCCCTTTCGGCTGCGCGAACTTTGGAACGCTGTGCGGCGATAGACAACCGCGTCTCGCTGATTTCGGGCGGAGGGCTGATTCGCCTGAGTGGTCCGTTACCGGCCCAGCCGCCTACATTCGGCTATTGGGACGTCCAACATCCGGTCGAGAACACGCATGGTATACACCTGCACACGCGTGATATGCACGAGAAGTTTGGAATGCCGCTCCGGCAGGTCCCGCGTTCACAGCGTGGGCAGCAGCGGCGCGGCCAATCCGCAGTCGGCGAAACATCCAACTACCAACCTCCAACTCCCAAGGAGATTCGATTCGAACGACGTAGAGGCCGACCTTCAGGTCGGCCTTCACCTTGGGAGTTGGGCGTTGGGAATTGGGAATTACTTCCGTTTCATGGTGATGAGAATCTCTCGCAGCGCTTCCGGATCAGCGTCAAGGTCTCTTTCACCGGGAGGGAGCTTGTTCGACTGCAGAATGAACGCAACGATGTCGCGATAACTCTGGCTGGATAAACTACTCGGACGGTCCGACGGCATCAGCGTTCGGATCCGCTCCCACAGCTCGCCGACCGTCGTGTCGCCGTACAGAAACCAGAAGCTCTCTTCGACAAGGCTTGGCGCGGTGCCCTTGCCGCGAAGATCCTCCGCGTGACACGAGGCGCATGCCTGCATGTACTCGGTCTGGCCGCGCCTGGCTTGTTCCTCGGTGTACACGCCGTCCCACACCGTGCGCCCGGAGGTCGACTTCGCTCCCTGATCGCGCTGCTGGCCGGCGACGTTGACCGCCAGCGCACACGCCAACAACGTGACTGACGTCAACCAGGCCGGTCGCGTCATCGCGTCTGCGTCTCTCTCCTCAGGTCCGCTCCGCCTGGCAGCGCAAAAACCAGCATTGTGTTACCGGAGTTTGGCCGGCGAATTTCTGGAGCCAATTCCGGTGCGAGCAACGTGGACCAGCTCCCGCCGCCAATCCCCGCCGGCATGGCCACGTACTGCTTTCCCTTCGCCAGATAGGTGATCGGAAACCCCTGGGCGGAGGTCGGCAGGCGTGTCTGCCAGAGGATCTTTCCGGTACTCGCGTCGTAGGCGTACATGTGACGGTCCCAGTCGCCCCCGAATACGACACCGCCGCCTGTCGTGAGCGCGGCCGTGTTGGAGGGCGACGGCGTGCGATGGCGCCATAGGATCTTCCCGGACCTGATATCCAGGGCCAGGAATTCACCGAGATTGCCCTGAGACCCCGGATACTTGTAGTCTCTGCGGCGCACCGGACCCGTACCGCCGCCGCCAATGACCTTCTGAACGGGACCAAACGTTGCCTTCTCGCAGTTCAGATTGAGCGGGATGTAGAGCGCATTCGTTTGCGGGCTGAAGGCCATCGCGCGCCAGCTCTTGAATCCAGCGGTGCTCGGACACTGGTCGACTTCGACACCGAGCTTGGGGATCATGCCTTCAACGTAGGTGACTTTGCCATTCTGTGGATTCACCCGCACGATGGTCTGATAGCCGATATCGGTCGCGTGAACAAAGGCGCCACTGGTTCGATCGAGCTGCCACAGAATTCCCAGCTTGCCCATCTTGAAAAGCGACTTTCGTCCACCGACGTCGATCAGGATGTTCTCGAACACTTCGTCCATGTCCTGCGTCTCGCCGGGAAGGTGCTGGTAGTACCACTTCATCTTGCCGGTGTCGGGATCGAGTGCGAGGGTCGAGTTCGTGTAGAGCGCGTCGCCGTCGGTGCCGCGGGCGACCCTGGCCCACGGCTTGGCTTGCGCCGTCCCGTAGTAGACGAGGTTCGTTTCCGGATCGTAGCTGCCGGGGATCCACGCGTCGCCGCCCGCGCGGAACGTCAGCGGGAGGTCGCCCCACGTGTCGCCGCCGGGTTCCCCAGGACGCGCAATCGTTGACGTCCGCCACAGCTCCTTTCCGGTGGCCGCGTCATGGCCCGAAATGAAGCAGACGTCTTCCTTGTAACGGGTGCATCCCGTGATCCCGGCGATCACCTTGCCGCGAACGACGATAGGACCGGACGTGTATTCGTACCCCAGCTTCGAATCAGCGACCCTCGTATCCCACGCGAGCTTTCCCGTTCGCGCGTCGACGGCGACAATGTGCGCGTCGTTGGTCGTGGCGAAGACCTTGTCCCCGTAGATAGCGATGTTTCTCTGGATGCCGCGCCCCTGATCACCACCGCCGCCTGCAGCTTGCGCAAGCCGCGGAATGGGACTGTCTTCAGCTCCACCACCACTCAAGGCGGGCGCACGTGTCTGCTGCGGCGCCTCGGGACGATATTCCCAGATCAAATCTCCCGTTGCCCCGTCCAGAGCCTGGATGACGCCGCGCGGGTTCGGCAGGTACATGACGCCGTCGTAGACGAGCGGCGTCGCTTCCTGGGCGCCGGAGTCGTCCATCGACCACGACCACGCCAGTTGAAGTTGCTGGGCATTCTGCCGGTTGATCTGATCGAGCGGGCTGAAGCCCCACGCGTTGTCGGTGCGCCTCCAGTTCAGCCAGTCGCCGGGAGCAGGGTTGCGCAACATCGCCTCGGTGACGGGGCGGAAGTCTTTCACCTGTGCCATGAGCCAGAGGCTCCCCAGCATCACCATGATCGACATCGAGAAAGCGAATCGCACTCTCATAACACCTCCCGTTACTTCTTCTCGACGAGCTCGAGCGGGCGACGTCTGGAAGCGCGAGGCCGACCTGAAAGAGTCGGCCTCTACGCGCAGGAAAGTGATCAAGGCGAGGGTTTGGTCGCCTCGAACCGAATTTGCTTCAGAACCTCGGCCTCACGCGCGAGCTCTGTCTTGCCGGCTGGAAAACCGCCCCTCGACAACACGAACGCCAGAGTATCGGCGGTCTGCTGCCGGCTCAGGCTTCCCGGGTTGTCTGCTGGCATCGACACTTTGATCCGTTCGAAGAGATCGTCGACTGAGAGGCCGCTCCAGTTCGATTTGAACTCCGCGCTCGCCAGGGCTGGCGCCGTTTCACCGCCCGTAAGGTCCGCCGCGTGACAGGACGCACATCTTTCAGAATAGAGCGGCCCGCCGCGCTTGGCCTGCTCCTCCGTGTAGACGCCATCCCACACGGTCTGTGACGACTCCGTCGAGGATGTCCCCGGCGCCTGTTGCGGGGGAGCCGCGTGCTCGGCGCGGACTGAGGAACGAAAGGCGCCAAGTGCCGCCACGCTGACGAACGCAACAACCACGATTCTTATATTCATCCCGCACCAGGAATAGAGGAGATCACGGAAAAACAGTCTAATTCGGCAAACTGTACGCGATGTACTCGCCCGAATAGTTGCCGCCGCTGACGGCCACCATGATGTACTGCTTGCCATCCACCATGTAGGTCATCGGCGTTCCGCTCTGGATGGCCGGCATCAACAGTGCCCCGACTTGCTGGCCCGTCTTCTTGTCATACGCGCGGAGCATCGCGCCACGCGGATGTTCCGGGGTTGTCGTGATCTGTGGATCGCCCATCACAACCAGGGTCTTGGTTATCACCAATCCGACTCCTGAAGTGCCAGCCTGCCCGGTCTTCGGAATGTTCACACCCTTCAATGCCGGATGGTTGCGAATGTTATCCGGCGTGTCACCGTGCGGCGCCTGAAACAGGACCTCACCGCGATCGAGATCGATGGCCGCGAGGAATCCATATGGCGGTTTGACGATGGGTATCCCCTGGATATTCAGGCCGCCACCGCCCTCGTCGGCTGGAGGCGCAGGAGCAGCGGGCGCGCCGCCAGCGGGCGTCGCGCCGCGCGTTGTGGGTAGTTCCGCGCGATTTCGGCGCCCTGAATCGGCGGCGCAACAGTCGCCAGGCCCCCAGACTTCGACGACGGGCCGCCCCGCGACTCCCGTGATGTACCGAAGATCCGAGTATCCAGGCGGCGTTGCAACGAGCGACCTCACGCCCGGCGTATTCCCGGATGGCGCATAAAGGATGTGCGTCTCGGGATCGAAACCCCCACCGGGCCAGTTCGTGGCGGTGCCGACCGTAATCGCGCCCAGCAGGCCACTGACGTTGCCAAGCATCGGCGGGTTGAATGGCGTGGTTGCCCAGCGGTACTGCTTGGTCCTTTCGATGGCGGCCGCCCGAAGTTCCGGGGTGAAATCGATCAGATCATTGGGCACGTTGAAGAAATTGCGCGCATACCGCAACTTGTCTGGCGGGTGCGGCTGCGTCGCCGAGGTCTTCTCGCCCGGCACGTCGGACTGTGGCACCGGCCGCTCTTCGATCGGCCACACGGGCTGGCCCGTCACGCGATCGAAAACGTAAAGCCAGGCCTGCTTGCTCGGCACAGCCACCGCCTTGATCGCGCGGCCGTTGACGGTGATGTCGGCCAGGATCGGCGCAGAGGACATGTCAAAGTTCCAGAGAGGATGGTGCACGAACTGGAAATGCCACTTCCGCTGCCCGGTTCTCAGATCGACGCAGACGAGGGTTTCGGCGAAGAGGTTGTTCCCGGGCCGGTGCCCACCGTAATAGTCCGACGAGGGTGTCTCCACCGGCAGGTAGACCAGGCCCAGTTCTTCGTCCACGGTGATCTGGTTCCAGATGCCCACGTTGCCGTTGTATTCCGAAGAACCCTCCTGCCAGGTGTCATTGCCGAACTCACCTTGAGAGGGGATCGTGTTGAACTGCCAGATTTTCTTGCCAGTCCGCACATCAAACGCGCGAGCCAGACCTTTGGTGTTGTTGTGGGTCTCAACGGTCGCGCCTTCCCTGAACGCGGAACCCACGATCACCATGTCCCGCGCCACGGCCGCCGTCGAATGGACGCCGACCTCGCCGGTTTCCAAATCAATCTGTTGATTGACGCCTTTCACCACGCCCACCTTCAGATCGACAATCCCATGCGTACCGAACGAGTCGATCATCGCGCCCGTCTTCGCATTGAGCTCCACGAGGCGATAGCCCGTCGTGATGTAGATGATGCGCTCGTCGCCCTTGCCGTCGGTCCAGTACGACACGCCACGCCCGGACAACTGGCGCGGGGCGACGGCGGCGCGCCTGCCTTCGCGCAGGCTGTGCGACCAGATCAGCTCTCCGGTTTTCGCATCGAGCGCCACGACCGAACGGCGCGAGCCGGCGGTCGTATAGAGCACGCCCCCGACCATCAGCGGCGTCCCCTCCAACTTGAATTCGGGAAACGGGCCGAAGTTGTCGGTCTTGAAGCGCCAGGCCACTTCCAGCTTGCTGAAGTTCGACGCGTTGATCTGATCGAGCGGCGAGTACCTGGTGCCCCTGATATCTCCCGTGTTGTGCGGCCACTCGCCGTTCTTCGTAGCCGGCTGCCCCTGGGCCGCGAACTGCTTCGGGGTTGGAGTCCCGACAAAGAGCTGGCCCGAGACTCTCGGCGCGACCCATAACAGGCCGCCGACGAGTAACACGAGCGCCACTACGGATCGGAATGATGTGCGCGCCATAGCTGTTCACTCCTGTTGGTGATTGGAAGTTAGCGACAAGCCATCAAGCACTTCTCGAATGTCGTTGGATTCACTCCGCTTTCACGGCATGGGCAGCAGCGGCTTCTGCCCGGCCGGCAGGCGCTGATCGAACGCGGTGAGCACCGTCGCATCGTCGGCGTGCTGCGCCATCAGATTGACCAGGTCCACGAGATCGCGCTCCCCGAAGATCTGTAGTGCGCGCGCGTACGTTTCGGCGCTCACGTAGTGCCTGCCGAACAGTTCCCGGCCGAACTGAATAATAGCGCTCTCTTTTTCGCCGATCCCGCTCGGCGCCTTCATCTGGCGAATGACGTCGATGATTGCCGGCTCGAGACCATCCTTTTGTGCGGTGATCTCGCCCGTCGTCCAGGCATACTGCTCGTCGTGCGCACGGGCGGTAACAAGCACCGCGACGCTGATCAGCCGTCGCCCGACGCTTGTTTCCAGCGACTTGAGTCCCGCTCCGTGACGTCCTATCTGTCCTGGTCCTGTGCCCTCGGGGGCCATCTGACGACTGTAAAGCGAAGGTGGGTTTACCGGCGGAGCGGCTGGAGTCCGTATCAACGGAAGCCGGCTTCGTGAGTCCGGATGAATGTCGCCAGGTGGAGTGAATGGCAGCGGCAGGAACTGCTTCCAGCCTGGCGGCATGTGCTGATTGACCGCTGTCAGCCGCGTGGCCGTCGCCGCATACTGGCCCATGAGTCCAACGATATCGACAAGATTGCTCTCGCCGAACGCCTTCAACGCGCGCGCGTGCGTCTCCGAGCTCACTTTGTGCTTGCCGATTTCACGGGCCATCTGAATGATGACCGCCTCTTTCTCGGCAACGCCGGTGAGCGCCTTCCTGTTCCGAACGACGTCGATGACTGCGGGATCCAACCCGACGGCGACGGCTTCCATTTCATGCAATGACCATTCGTACGGCTGATCGTGCTCGCGGGCCGTCGAGATAATGGCCAATTCCGTGAGGGCACGCCCGACGGGTGACGCCCACCGAACGTCTACGCCTGACCTGTGAAGCCGAATCGCGGCCGCCCCCTCTGGTCGTCCGCTGGCTGCGTTGACGGCAGCAGCGTCGTAGGCTTTCTTGCCCGCTTCGTTCAGGTTCTCCCGCTTGATCAAGGGGAGCCGGGAACGAGAATCGGGATACACGTCTTTGGGAAGGTCGGATTGGGCGCTAAGTGGGATACACGCCAGTGCCAGGAGCAGAACAAGTCGGCGCATCACGTGCCTCCTTCGCAGGCGGAGGATAACCGATCTGCGCTTGCCTTGACACAGAAGGTACCAGGGTCGAGAATCGCCCGCGCCGCGCACTTCGCGCCAGGCGGAGGGGTCCCATGACACGGTGGTTTCCAATCATCGGCGGCATCTCGCTCAATCTCGCACTCGGCTCGCTGTACGCCTGGAGCGTGTTCGTGCTGCCGCTCGAGCGAGAGTTCGGGTGGAACCGGGCGCAGACGTCCTGGGTTTACACCATCGCAATTGTCTGCTTCGCCGCCACTTTCATCGTCGCGGGCAAGCTGCAGGACGCCAAAGGGCCGCGCATCTGCGCGTTCCTCGGTGCGCTGCTCGTGGGCGGCGGCTTCGCGCTATCGAGTTTCACGACCTCGGTGACCTTTCTCTACATCGCCTTTGGCGTGATCGTCGGTGTGGGGAACGGCTTCGGCTATTCTGCGCCAACTCCGGTGGCCTCCAAGTGGTTTCCCGACAAGCGCGGCCTGGCAGTCGGGTTGATGGTCGGCGGCTACGGCGCGGGGTCCGCCATCATCGGGCCCGTTGCGACGCGGTTGATTGCCGACTACGGCTGGCGCTCCACGTTCCAGATCCTCGGCATCGCATTCTTCCTGATGGGCCTGATCGGAACGGCGCTGCTCAAGAACCCGCCGGCAGATTTCAAGGCGCCTGCGCCGAGCCCGGCCGCTGCGGCAAGAAAGCGCCCGTCGATCGATATTTCGACCAGGGACATGATCCGCACACCAACCTTCTGGGCGCTCTGGCTCGCCTACTGCCTGGGGACCACAGCCGGCCAGATGATGATCAGCCAGCTCGTCCCGTTCATGCGCTCCGTCGGCCTGACTCCTGAGGCGGCGGCGTTTGCGATCACGATTGCGGCCATCGGCAACGCGGGCGGGCGGATCCTGTCCGGAGCGTTGTCCGACTCCCTCGGCCGGCTCACAACGCTGAAAGTGATGATCGTCGGCTCGCTCCTCGTGATGGTGTCGCTCGGGATGGGCGTGAACCAGATCATCGCGCTCTACGCGCTCGTCGCCGCCGGCTACTGGTGCTACGGCACTCAGTTGTCGGTTTTTGCGTCGACGACCGCGGACTTCTACGGCACGCGGTATCTCGGGATGAACTACGGCGCACTCTTCACCGCGTGGGGCGTTGCAGGGATCGTCGGACCGTTCATTGCGGCGCGTGTCTACCAAGTGACCGGTTCCTACTCGTACGCGTTCTACGGTGCTGCCGTGCTTGCGTGCGTCGCGTTTGTGTCGATCTCGATGGCACGGCCGCCACTCAGCGCGCCAGCGACATTGGAACCTGTCAGAGCCTGAAGGGGGCTGGAGCCTGAAGGGGACTAGAGCCTGAAGGGGTTAGGGGTTAGGGGTTAGGGAACCTGTAACCTATTAGCTTCGTGTCGACCCTTCCCCGTGTCCGTTTTGCGCCATCGCCTACGGGCTATCTCCACGTCGGGGGCGCGCGCACCGCGCTCTTCAACTGGTTCTACGCGCGCCGGCATGGCGGCGCGTTCATCCTCCGCATCGAAGACACCGATGCCGAGCGCTCCTCGGTCGAGATGGTCACCGGCATTCTCGATGGCCTCGGTTGGCTTGGTCTCGACTGGGATGAAGGCCCTGGCGTCGGAGGGCCGCACGCGCCCTACTCTCAGTCTCAACGCTACGATCGGCATCGGGCGACCGCCGCATCGCTCGTCGCCACAGGGCACGCGTATTACTGCTACTGCTCTGCCGATCGGCTGCGCCAGGAGCGAGGGAACGCCGAGGCACGCGGCGAGGCCTGGCAGTACGACCGTGCGTGCCTGAACCTTCCTCCCGAGCGGATCGCGGAGCTCGAAGCGTCCAGCGCACCGCGGGCTGTCCGCTTCAAGGTGCCGCCCGGGATCACCGCGTTTGACGATGCCGTGCACGGGCGGATCGAATTCGACGGCGCGAACATCGAGGACTTCGTCATCCTGCGATCAGACGGACACCCGGTCTATCACCTGTCGGTCGTGGTGGACGATGTGGACATGCGGATCACGCACATCATTCGCGGCGACGATCACATCTCGAACACGCCGAAGCACGTCCTGCTGTTCCAGGCGCTCGGCGCTTCGCTGCCGCAGTTCGCGCACGTACCGTTGATCCTCGGCTCGGACAAGAAGCGACTGAGCAAACGTCACGGGGCGACGTCGGTCATGGAGTACGAACGCGCGGGCTACCTGCCGGACGCGCTCGTCAACTTCCTGGCGCTGCTCGGATGGTCGCCCGGCGACGACCGCGAGCTGATGTCGCGGCGGGAGCTGATAGAGAGCTTCACGCTCGAAGGCATCAGCGGCGGCAATGCGGTCTTCGATACCGCCAAGCTGGATTGGATGAACGGGCAGTACATCGCCCGGATGCCGTTGGAGCAGCTTGGGGCTGCTGTCGTGCCGTTCCTCGTGCGCGAGGGCCTATGGCCGATTGACATGCCGGCGGACGAGTGGTTGCTCCGGCTTCTCGAATTGCTGCGCCCGCGCGCAAAGCGCCTCACCGACTTCGTCGACCACGCCCGCCCCTTCCTCGTGGAAACGGTGGAGTACGAAGAGGACGCCATAAACAAGCACTTGAATTCTCCACGGCTCTCCGAAGACCTCGCGGCACTCATCGGCGCGCTTCGTGCGACGGTACCATTTGACGAGCAACATGTGGAAACCGCGGTGCGACGAACGGCAGAAGAGCGGGACGTTAAAGCCGGGCCGCTTATCCACGCCACCCGTGTGGCGGTGACCGGACGTGCCGCCAGCCCGGGAATATTCGAGGTGCTCGTGCTGCTTGGACGAGATCGCACGGTCGCGCGTCTCGAACAGCTCGTCAGATTCCTCGGCGCCCGGGACTAGGTAATTTCCTCAGTGAATGTCGTGTTTCTCGCATCAGGCGGGCTCGCGATCGATGTCACTGCGGGGACGTTCGCATGACGGATCCCGCGCCTTGAGGAAAAGATGGTAGATAAGTTCCTTCTACTGCTGAGGGTTACCAAGATTACCACTTGAGCCGTGGCACCTCAGTTGCAGCCTCACAGCCTGGAACGGAGGCCCGCACGCACGCGGGCAAATCGGATCGTGATTGTGGGGAGGACAGAGTGGCTAAAGAAGATCGCGGATTCGCTTCGATGGACCGCGCGAAGCAGCGCGAGATTGCCAGCAAGGGCGGCAAGGCCGCACATCAGAAGGGCACGGCCCACGAGTGGACAAGCGAGGAAGCGCGCGAAGCCGGACGCAAGGGCGGCATGGCGAGTCATCGCCGCCGCAGTGAGATGACGGGCAGCCAGGACGAGAACGCACAGAACCTGGAATCGCCTGACTTGTCCGCGCGCAACGACCGTCCGAACGAGCAGATTCGGTAATCGCTCGTCATCCTCGCGGCTCTTTACTTTCAGGCGGCCGGGCGTGTGTTTGCGCCTGGCCGCTTCTTCTTTGTACAATCCCCTTTTCCCGCCTGGGTAAGACGCGCGTTCTAGCGCGCGGATCTCGCGAAAGCCACGCACTGGGAGGTCGTTCAACGGTAGGACACGGCGCTCTGGACGCCGTTATCGGGGTTCGAATCCCTGCCTCCCAGCCACGCAAAATCACTCGTGTTTTCAATGACTTGCAGCACCGGGTGATTTCACTATCGAACTCGTGAGCGCCGCTCCACAACAAACCGACTTCCACGTCTCATTGACGGCCGTTAAACGCAGCCGGCCGGAGACATAAGCAAATCGAGCGCTGATCTCCGCTGTCGGCAGAGACCCTCCTTGGTCGCTAGTATTTCATTGTCCATTGTCAGGGGCGCTTCACCGGGCCCTGAGAACACTGGGGCGATGCACAATGGCGACCCACCTGTTCTTCGAGTGGCCGCCATCGCCAACTGGCGAACCGGAGAAACCAATGACCTACACGCACGGTCACCACGAGAGCGTATTGCGGTCGCACAAGTGGCGTACGATCAGCAACTCGGCCGCTTACCTCGCCCCGCACCTCACATCCGGCACCAGCGTGCTCGACCTCGGGTGCGGGCCGGGCACGATCACGGCTGACATCGGCCGGCGGGTTGCGCCCGGACGCGTCCTCGGCATCGATGCGTCGGCCGCCGTGATCGAGGACGCGCGACGCGACGCCGACGCCGGTCCGAACGTCGAGTTCTCCGTCGGCGACCTCTATGCCCTCGAGATGGACGGCCACACGTTCGACGTTGTGCATGCGCACCAGGTGCTCCAACATCTCCCCGATCCCGTTCGCGCCCTGCGCGAGATGAAGCGCGTGTGCAAGCCGGGCGGGTTGGTCGCGGCGCGCGACGGTGACTATGATGCCTTCCGCTGGTACCCCAACGAGCCCGCGATCGACCTCTGGCTGACGCTGTACCGCAAAATCGCGCGCCGCAACGCGGGCGAGCCCGACGCGGGCCGATTCCTCCTTGCGTGGGCGCACGCCGCAGGCTTCGACGACGTGCTACCGGGCGCTTCAGTATGGTGCTTCGCGACGCCCGACGACCGCGCATGGTGGGGTGGGCTGTGGGCCAATCGCATGACCGAGTCCGCGATCGCGCGTCAAGCCGTCACCGAAGGCCTGGCTACAGAGAAGGAGCTACGCGAGATTGCCGAAGGATGGCGCCGATGGGCGACGCACCCCGACGCCTGGTACGCTGTCCTCCACGGCGAGATCCTCTGCCGCGCCTAGCCATTCCAGTCGTTCGGCGCACTCGGGTCCGATCGCGGAAGCTCCGATGGACCAACGTGAAGATCGTGGCGGACGGCAGCGATTACATCCGGAGCTGACGTTTGAAAAGGACGCCTCTGATCCCTGAGACTGTGGAGCCATGGACCCAGCCCTGTTTGAACGCCTGCTCTACGAGGAGGAGGGAAATGCGCTCGATTTCAAGCGTGACCAGTACCCGTTTTCGCAGGCGACTAACGATGAGAAAGCGGAAATCATCAAAGATCTTCTCGGTTTTGCGAATCCCTTTCGACGCGCCGACGCGTACATCCTGATCGGCGTTGATGAAGTTCGTGGTGGCCGAAGCAACGTCGTCGGCATCACGGAACACCTGGCCGATCACTCGCTTCAGCAGTTCGTAAACCACCTGACGCAGAGCCCACTCCACTTCAACTATGAGGCGTTTGATGTCTCCGGACTCCAAGTCGGAGTGATCCGCATCGAGCTGCAGAAGCGGCCAATCTACCTGAAGCATGACTACGGCTTTCTCAAAAAGGGCGAGGTCTATGTCCGACGCGGGAGTTCCACAGATTGGAAGTCCCCCGCTTCGCCAGACGAGATTGCCAGGATGGGCCGTGACGACATGCCGGTCGTTACGCGCCCCGACCTGCTGGTCGAATTTGGCGACCCGGATCGGCTTGTTCCGCTTGGCCAGGAGACGTCGTGGGAGGCCGTCGCTCTACATTTGCCGAAACGGGACCAAATTCCTGCGTATCAGAAAACCGGCGGAAGCTACGGCGGCCTCACAATACCGGGCGACCCGACAGAGAATCGAAACTACTACAGGGATTTTGCGAAGTACCTCACCTTTTTGGCACTGTACCGCCCCGTCCGACTTGCCATCAGCACCGGGGCCGTTGCCGGCAACGGACGTTCGCGTGGAGCTTGAGGTGTTGTCCGACGCCGGCATCAGGCTCGCTGAGGTGAACGAGATGCCCGAACCTCCGGATCGGAGATTCTTGATCGGCTTCGACTCTCCTGCCCTTCGCGGCGTTCGTTCCATTCACCGGCACCCAGGCGAAATCGACATCACGACCCTTAGCGATCGAATTCAGCTCGAAGCCAACTGCCAGAATCTTCAGCCCGGCCGGACGGTCTGGTCAGACAAGTTCTTCGTTGCGGTCAACGAGAGCGGCAAGTTCTCCCTAACGGGCCGGGTGTTTGCCGCAAACCTGGACGTGCCGAAAGAATTCACCCTGACAATCGATGCAGACATTTCAGACCGCGAGATGTCCGTGAGCGAACTGCTTCAGATGGCCGATTCCGACGAATCGAAGCTCACTCGCAGTAAGAAATAGCGCCGGCGTCAATGTGGAGAACGGTCCGTCCGTACGTGGCGGTCCGCTGCACCGTCAATCGCTACGCTATCGAGAGTGCCACCACACGCGGACCATTCCAGCCAAATCAGCCGTGATCAGGTCGTACCTTTCGCCTCTTCGATAAGCTCGATAACCCGCTGACGATCAAGCCGAGTGTTTTTCATCAGTGTGTCTGAAACGAGGCCGAGCGCGACGAGGTGCGGGCGTAGTAATTCTCTTGCCTCTCGAATCATCGAGGCCGCGTAGGCATCGGCCTCGGCCTCGGGGACGATACGCTTGGCGATGGACATCAACTGGGTCGTATCGTTCGTCACGCCCACATAATCTTGGTGCGTGAACTGTTCCCCGTATTCCGCTAACTCCGCCGCTGCGCCTGCTGCCACCATCAGCATGTAACGTTTGTGATCAGAAGCGTCGAACTGCCATTGCTGAGCGAGAGGCTTCCCTTTGTCGGCGATCACACAGCCCAACGCTCCATGTTCTGCCATTGGCTCGATCGTCACCTCACAAAACGGAATCCCGCAAATGCACGCCATCATGGCGTGTCCCGCTTCGTGAACAGCCGTCCGGCGAACAGCATCTACGGTGCGATCGTTATCCATTCGTCACCTTCGCATGGGCGCCATCAGTGCAGCGCTATCCTATGCCGCAAGGTAAGGGTCGTCTGAGGCGGCCCGTATCGATCGATCCTGAGTCCGACCAGGATTGTCGATTCGGACCGCTGCAGCGTTTGTTGACCCTTCGGCTTATTGCGGGCGCTGTCGTCCCAAGCGCGAGATGTGGCCCAATCGCACTCCAGCCACGATTGCCACAGTCTTCTGTTGGTGATCAAATGAGTTCAGAGTTGCGCGATCACCCCGTCGGCTGCCGCGGTGAGCCCGGCGGCCTCGGCGCTGGTCAGCGTGCCGCGATATTGGTAGTTGCTCACGATCTGGACAAACGCTTCGAGGTCTTGGCGGGCGGTCTTGATATCCATCCGATTGAGCGCCCCCAGCGCGGCTTCGAGTGTCCGGACGAGCGAGCTGAACTCGCCGGAACCCAATCGGCCCGCGTCGCTCAGGGTTTCGAGTTGGCCGATGATCAGTTGGACCTGCCCCGGAAGGCTCGTCGGCTCAATCGCGATCCGGAGCACGAACGCGTCCCGAAACCCGCCCGAAAACGTCCCGTCCTCACCGATGTCGCAGCTGGTATCACCCGTCAGATAGACGCCAGTGGTATCGGTCCCGATCCCGTTCACGAGATCAAACACATTGCTGCCGAACTGATGTGTCCAGATCACGTTACCGTCGAAATCGTATCTGCGCACATAGGCGTCGAGCTTGTCGAAAAACCGGTTGCCCCTTTCCACGCCCGGACACTCGCTCCGATCCGAACGCGGCCCGTCGGCGATGTGTCCCGGAAAGGTCGTGGTCAGGTTGGCACCTACATAGATGCCGGATTCGGACGCCCAGATAGTTTTCGCGCCCGTGAACGAATCAGAACCTTCTGCGGCGCCTTTGATCCGGCGCCTCCACAGGAGATTGCTGGCGGAGTCGTATTTCAATAGCACGCCGACGGACGTTCCCGTCCCTAGGGCAAGCCCATTCTTGCCGCAGCTGCTGGCCGGATCCTGAAACGCATAGTCAAAATAACGCTCATCCCACTGCCCCGTCACATAGACGTTCCCGTCGTGCGCGGCCACTCCCCAAAGGGTTCCGCTGCAGCTCACTCCAGGGCCAGGAAGGAATTCACGAGACCACAGGAGGTTGCCGTTGAAGTCGTATTTTCGGAACATTGCAGCCGGGCTTACGCCAAGAAAGGTCGTTCCCACGGCGTAGATCCCAGTGTCGTCTACGCTGACGCCGCCAATGCTTAGAGGGAACCCTGAACGGATTCCGAACTGACGAGCCCAGATCAACTGTCCTGTTTGAGCATCAAGCCTGGCGACGAAGAAATCCACGCCGTTGCCGCCCATCTCGCCTGGAAATGTTCCATCGGTCTCGCCAGCAACGTAGACCCCCGTGGTGTGAATTGTGGCGCCGCGAAACAGCTCATCGAACCCTGAAGTGCCGAATTGGCGAGTCCAGACAACTTGGCCGTCTGTGTCGTACTTGCGCATGAAGGCATCGCGGTTCCCCGCAGACGCCTGACCTGGAAACGTACCCGCTGTGCTACCCGCCAGGTAAACACCAGTCGCGTCGGTCGTGACACCTAGGCCGGCATCCGGCGCCACGGTTCCGAACTGACGCGTCCACAGGACAGTGCCTGCGAAGCTGTACTTGCGCAGGTAGGCATCAGAGCCGCCCGACCCTGTCTGGCCAGGCAGAGCGGCACCGGCCACGCCGCCTCCCACGTAGAAGCCCGTGGCGTCGGTCTTGCCATCGGCGGCAAAAATGAACAAGCCGTTCCCGTATTCGTCATCCCACTCGATGTCCCAGGCTCCGGCAACAGCGTGGAACAGGAGGCCGAGAAACAGGACTGTCGTAATGCGAAGTCTGTTCATGCATTCCACCTTTCGAGTGACAGAGCGCCCTGGCCGCCCAACGCATGGCCGCTCACCTGCGGCACACACGAGTCACGATACACCGAGTGCGCGGGGCGGGCGGAGCGCGCCCCGGTGCCGTCAGGTGCAGCGACCTGTAATCCGGCTCTGTTACCTCTTGCCGGGCGCTCACGGGGTCCTCACCCAGGAACTTTCGCAAGTGAAGGTGCTGATACCTGACGCGGCAGTTCGCGGCGTACGCGCACCGACGCTGATCATCACCGGCGATCGAGACGTCGCTCGGCTGCGATACGGTCGTTGCCCCGGCTTCGGACTGTTGTCCGAAATTCGAATACAGATTTCGGACAACCGGGCGAGCCAGAATCGAGGAAATAGCCGGCAACCAATTCATCGGTGCAGGTTGGGCTTGTGGTCCGTCACGCTGCAGTGACCAGCCAGTTGCGGATTCCGTCCCTAACACCCAGCCACACAAAATCAGCCGTGTTTTCAATAACTTGCAGCATTGGGTGATTTCACTATCGAACCGGATGGGTCGTCAGCCGGGATTCGGCGACCATTCATTCCTCCCCGTCGCCTGCAGATCCGATTTGAGTTGAGCGTATACTCACGCCAGCATGTCGCGCGCAAGCCGCCACTCATCTCGCTGGACTCGCGTAGCCGCGGAGCATCTCTTCCGCGTCGAGACCGCAGTGCGGCTGGCGATCCCCGGAAACCCGCGGAGCCCGCGCGC